>Ga0207830_100129_pt1 | contig 44290 bp, 26 predicted proteins | sample TtanPargueraPR_6_FD_187740 | JGI IMG/M metagenome (GOLD analysis project Ga0207830, IMG submission 187740) | Aerobic enrichment media microbial communities from Bioluminiscent Bay, La Parguera, Puerto Rico - Tt and E2 (3) (SPAdes) | ecosystem: Environmental > Aquatic > Marine > Unclassified ...
AACATGCATATTACCTGAACTACCAAAACAGACGTCCGGATTATGTGAATGCATTCTGGAATCTCATCAACTGGGATGAAGTCGCCAGGCGGTTTAAAGGTTAGTTGATTTTTGGTTTTTTCCCCGGAGCAGAGGCTCCGGGGTTTTTATTGCGCTATTGGGCAATGTTATGTTAACAATAATGGTGCAGTCTGTTAAAAAATCGCCCGAATTTATCACGGTTTTTGCCTGAGGGGGTTGCTTTGTTTTCTTTTGGGTTGTGCGAACATTATTGATTGTTGCTGGTTGGGTTTGTCGTTTTTTAACGTGTTATTGCCGGTTTTTGTAGCTTGCGATAACCGATTAAGAAAATCAATAGCTTCACGGTTGGTCCCATCCATATCAATGGCTTGTTGTAAATAACTTAAACCCGGATCAATTTGGTTTTGCCGTGCAGCATACAAAGCCTTTATTACATATGTCTCGCTATCTGGTTCATTCCGTTCCAAACGCTTAATGAGATCTGCTGCACGTTTCAGGTCGTTGTATTGTATGGCTAGTCGGCACTGTAGTTTCATCACGTCAATATGATTGGCAGTACCACGCGGAAGCTTTTTAATCAATTCAATACATTTTTCATTGTTATTCATTAAATGATAACATTTGGCGATACCAATTTGCGATTTCAAATCATTTTCGCGGCTGCGCAAAACCTGGCTATAAATATCAATGGCTTCATTGTATTTTCTGTAACTGGTTAAAACCTCGCCTATGGCATGGTATGCTTTGTAATACTGATTGTTTGTGTTTATAGCATCCTGAAATGCCCGAACTGCCTCTCCCGGATTATTCAAATTTTTGTAGGCAAGACCTTTTTGATAGGAACCTTCGCTTATAGTAGGGTTTAAACTTAGAGCCTTATCGGCAGCAACCAGAGCTTCCCTGTACCGTTTAAGGTTGTTCAAAACCTCTGCCTGATGCACATACGAGGAAAGTTGACCGGGATTTAATTCAATAGCTTTGTTTATTTTTTCCAGTGCCAAATCATTTTTTTGCTGCAACTTGTAAATAATTCCAAGTCCTTCCCAAATCTCTTCAGCATTCGGATATAATTCAAGAAACTCGTGGAAATATTTTTCTGCTTCATCAAATTTATTTTTACGCATGGCCTGAAACCCTTTTATATCGGCATAAGACACACGTTTTACTACCGCAGCAATACAAACTGTATCAACCATAACCTTGTGTAGCGTACCACTTGGCGGCCACTGGTTGTTGTTAAGCTGTGCCGGATGTATGTGAGTATTCGTCCAGATGGCATAATCCCACTCTTTCTTATTCTTTTCATGATACCGGCTGTATGCAATCGTCACAGCAGTTTCGTCTTTCAGAAAGTCTTTTGCAATTCGTGCATGGTCAGAGGCTATTGTTATTTCCTGGTCGGTAATTATATTTTTCTTTAAAAAATCGGCACACTCGCGTATACCGTGGTAATAGTAATCCATTTCGTATTTGCCATACGCTCCATTAACGCCTCCAACAAGTTGGTTGTAGTACACATACTGATGTGGGTGATTTTTTATGGTGTGAATGAAAGGTTTGTATAATCCTGCGACCAACAGGGCGATGCCAGCATAACTAAGCCATTTTGTTTTGTTGTCTGCAAGGTAGGCCAGTCCTCCAGATGATAGTGCCACGAGTGGTCCGTAAACCCAAAGTAAATGCCGCCAGCCACCATATAAATTCGAGTTCTGATAGATGGTGTATGCCAATGGAAATGCAAAGGCAAAAAATAGGATGTAATAGGACAGGTATTTTTTTTTGTCTGCCTTTTTTACAAATAGAAATGCTAAAAAAGCCACAAATCCAACGCCGACTATTATTGGCGACGAAATGGCAATATATTTAAGTCCGTAGTACCAGGGTAAGTCCTGAGAATTTTGAATGACACCCTCAAAAAGCTGGTTCAGATTCATCTGGTAGTTGGTCATTTTTGAGAGTGTAAGCAGGGGATTTTTTATAGGGCTAACCAGCCCAAAAGGCCACAAAATCAAACCTAAAAAATAGGCGGCCAGCGAGGCTAATCCAACCAAAACGAGTTGTTTACTTCCTTTTTTTATGTTGTCTGGTTTCAAAAATCCTTTCTCGCTGATGTAATACAAGCCAACCAGCATAAGCAAATAGGGTATCAGTATAATTCCGCCAATTCGGAGGCTAATGGCCCAAGCCATCCCCAATACAACAGGCAGGTACGTTTTAAACCCGACATTTGGAAGACTCTTGATAAGACGCACCAAAAAGTAGAGAGTAAACGAATACGAGGCCGCAAAAGGAATATCTTTCAGGTTATTAAAAGAATGTCCTAGAATACGTGGTGAAAAGAACATTAAAAGCAGTGCAATATAACCTGCTTGCCAGCCAAAAAGTGATGCAGCTGTTAGGCCGGTGAATAAAATTAACATCCAGCCAACTACAGAATTAAAAAAGTGTCTTGAATCATAAATATTATCGATGCCAAACAGCTCGTTAAAAATATGAACCAGGTTGTCAAGCGATTGCCCGTACAGGTGCAAGGTGTGGTCGTTGTATAAGGCCGCTTTGTCTTTCCCCATCGATTTGTAGAAATTCCAAACACTTTCAGCATGATCGACATGAAAATATTCATCGCCGCTAATACCGGCGTCCTGACTCAGGATACTCATTATACCAAGCAGCACTGCCGAAATACCAATAAAAATAAGTTTGTGCGTGTTTTTCTCTTTTCCGGCCTGTGTTAGAAACGATAAGTTGTTAAATTTGGACATCAATAAGAATTTCTTTGTTTTTAGAGAGATTCAAAACTAATAAAATAATAGGTGGGAACCGCATAAACCTTGCAACACTATATGTTGGATAAACTAAAAATTATTGATTTCCCAAAAATTGAGGACCCTCGTGGAAATTTAACCTTTGTACAACAAAACAAACATATACCTTTTGCCATCGAGCGGGTTTATTGGATTTACGATGTGCCGGGCGGCCAGGTGCGCGGCGGCCATGCTTTTAAAAAACAACAGGAAGTAATTGTTGCCCTTTCCGGGAGTTTTGATGTATTGGTGAATAATGGCAAGCAGGAAGTGTCTTATACTTTAAACCGGTCTTATTTTGGTTTATATATACCCAATGGAATTTGGCGCAGCCTGCAAAACTTTTCGACAAATGCCGTGGCCTTGGTTTTAAGCTCAACTCGGTTCAGCGAAAGCGATTATATTCGTAATTATGAGCAGTATAAACACTATTTAAATGTTGCGAATGAATAAAATAAGTAATTGCAAGCTAATAAATCTGCCACTGATTAAAGACCGTAGGGGAAATATCTCTCCAATACATACGGAAGTGGAGGTTCCGTTTGATATAAAACGTGTTTTTTATATTTATGATATACCTGGGGGCGAAGACCGTGGGGCACATGCACATTATTCCTGTCACCAGTTTTTGGTGGCTGTTAGCGGAAGTTTTGAAGTAGAGCTTGACGATGGAGAAAACCAAAAAACATTCCTGTTAAACCGGCCTTATTTTGGTTTACACATTCCTCCCGGATTATGGGCGGCAGAAAAGCAGTTCTCAGGAGGCGCCGTATGTCTTGTGCTTACCTCGCACGAGTACGATGAAGCCGATTATATTCGCGACTACGAAGTTTTTAGAAACTACAAGACCGGGATTGACGCAAACATTATAAAGCAGTACAGTTCCAGATGATTTTGTTTTTGGTAAAATATTATTTGGAAGCAAAATTGTTTGGCTGTTTACCCGAAAGCTATATTAAACAAATTCATATCCGGCGTTTTCGAAAAATATTTGAATGGGCCCGCGAGCATTCCGAATTTTACAGGCAGTTGTACACCGAGGCAGGTGTAATGGATTTGCGAATAGAATCATTCGACGATATTAAAAAGGTACCGATTGTTGACAAAGGTATGATGAAACGCTTTGATCTGGAGTCGATACTTACTTGTTCTCCATCCCAACCATTGGCAATAAACCGAACGAGTGGTTCCAATGGAGTGCCATTTGCAGTATACTCATCAAAACGAGAACATTTTACGGGTTATGTTCGGAGTTTTATGGCATTAAAAGGATATACGCCTTTCAAAAAATTTGTACTTGTTGGTGTTTTTGAAGAAAAAGAAAAACTCGAAAAAGGTTCGTTTTTGCAAATTTTTCAGAAATATTTTGGAGTATTCAGACGAGAGGCTTATTCGGTGCTTACACCTGCTCCAGTTTTAATTGCAAAATTGCAGCGAAAGAATATTTCGTTTTTATCGTCAACCCCAACATGTTTACAGGTACTGGCAGAAGAACTTAAAAAATCCAGAAACAAATTGAATATCTCCTATATTATTTCGTCAGGAGAGACTTTAAATCCTGAAGTTAAGCATGAACTAAAAATGTACTTTAATGCAAAAGTTATTGATGTATATGGTTGTATGGAATTACCCTCGATGGCATGGACAAGGCCGGGCAGTAAAACATTTCGCTATGCACTAAATACGATGCTCCCGGAGTATATAAAATGCACGAATAATCCGGAAAATTTATTTGGAGATTTAGTATTCACGAACTTTATAAACCGAACAATGCCATTTATTCGTTACAGGGTTGGCGATCAGCTTGAAAAGTCTGAAAAATATAATCGTTTAGGTACAATAATGGGAAGGGCAGACGATATTTTGGAGCTTACAGAAGGACGGAAATTACATGTGGTACAATTATACGTTTTTTCTAAAATTAACGGGATAGCACAATATAAATTTTATCAGAATAAGGGTGGTGAGATCTATTTTTATGTGGTGCCGGAGTACGGTGCAGACCTACGCAAAATAAGAGAAGCCGTATTAAAAACCTGGAAAACCAATATAGGAGATTATTCTTTGGAGGTTGAATTTAAAACGGATTTACCATTAAATACCCGTACCGGAAAATTTAAGCGGATAGAGAAGGAAGTGATTTAAAATACACTGAAATTAATTGTGTTGAGTTATATCATTCTGTTGTTAGAAAAAATGGTGTTTAATTTAATTACATATTTGGTTTTTGCAATTTGCATGCAGGCTCTTCCGGAAAGCCTCGTGAAACAAATTCATATCCGGCGTTTTCGAAAAATATTTGAATGGGCCCGCGAGCATTCCGAATTTTACAGGCAGGTGTACACCGAGGCAGGTGTAATGGATTTGCGAATAGAAACATTCGACGATATTAAAAAGGTACCGATTGTTGACAAAAAAATGATGCGCGCTGTAAGCCTGGAGTCGAGGTTAACCTGCAAAATCAATAATAAACTGGTACGAAGCATGACCAGTGGATCAAATGGAATGCCACTTAATGTTTATGCCTCTAAAAAAGAGCATTTTACCGGATATGTGCGCACCTTACTGGCAATTAAGGCTTACAATCCATTTAAACCTTTTATACTTATTGGTACCCATGAAGAAAAAGAACAGGTTGAAGAACAGTCGTTTATTGGATTTCTGCGTAAATACCTGGGGATGTTTCGCCGCGAAACAATTTCGGTTTTAGAACCGGTTGAACAGATTGTTGCTCAGTTGGTGAATCGAAAGATTGGAATCCTAACTACAACGCCTTCTTGTCTTAAAATTATAATGGATGAGGTGAAAAGCAAGAGACTGGAACTAAATGTGAAGCGTATAGTTTTGTCGGGAGAAACTATTGATGAAACTTTGCGATGGGATATTAAAAAGTATTTTCATGCAAAACTTATCAATGTGTATGGTTGTGTTGAGCACCCTTCGTTGGCATGGACTAAACCCAATGGAGAAAAATTCAACTATTTCTTATCCTCGGTATTTTTTGAACATACAAATGAATGGGAACACAATGAAAAACATTATGGAGAGTTGGTTTTAACCAATTTTACCAATAAAACAATGCCATTTGTACGATACAAAATTGGCGACCAGGTGGAGGTGGTTGATGATTATAAAACCCTTGGCAAAATTGAAGGAAGAGCCGATGATGTTATTCAATTGGCAAACGGAGAAAAGTTATTCATGTATCAAATGGATGCCTTCACCAAAATCGAAGCGATTTTTCAGTTTAAAATAATTCAGAAAAAAACAAGCGCACTTGTTTTTCAGGTGGTAGGTGTGCCGGGGTGCAATAAAAAGAAGCTTAAGCATGAAATTAGCAAGACGTGGAAGAACTTATTTCCGGATCTATCAATAGAAATAGAATTCCTGGTGGAACTTCCGGTAAATCCAATATCAGGAAAATTGAAACGCATGGAAATTGAAACCTGAAAAAGGATGTTTTTTGCTGATCATTGACTTCAACTTATTAATTTAAAAATGATTATTGGTTTATTAAAATATTATATCGAATCGAAAGTATTTCAATTGTTACCCGCAGAGCAGGTTCAAAAAATACACATCAAACGTTTCAGAAAGGTATTTGAATGGGCGCGCGAACATTCTGAATTTTACCGAAAGCTTTACCAGCAAGCCGGCATAATGGATTTAACAATTACAAATCTCGACGATATTCAAAAAGTGCCGCTTGTTACAAAGGAAATGATGTTGGCACACCACAGGCAGGACGTACTAACAATCAAATTAACAGATGAACTGATTGTTACCAGTTCAAGTGGCTCTACAGGTAAGCCTTTTGATGTGCACTGGTCGAAAAAGGAGTACTTTAAAAGTTACGTGCGAACCTTTTTGGCATTACCTTTTTATAATCCATTCCGGCGTTTTGTATTTATCGGTTTATTCAAGCAAAAAGAAATAATCGAGCGCAAATCCTTTCTTTCATTTTGTCAGCGGCATTTAAGGTTGTTCCGTCGTGAGAACTATTCTGTCTTAACGCCATTCAACGAAATTGCACAAAGCCTGTACGATAGGAAAATTGGCGTATTATCATCAACCAACTCCTGTCTTTTTTTATTGGTTGAGGAGCTAAAAAAGCACAAGAAAAAACTCCGTGTTAACTATGTTGTTGTTTCGGGCGAAACACTCTCAGATGCATTGCGCCACGATTTAAAAACCTATTTAAATGCTAAAGTGGTTGACGTTTACGGATGCACCGAATTAACTTCAATGTCGTGGTCGGTACCCGACAAATCAGTATACAATTATGCATTAAACTCCGTAATGCCGGAATGCCTTAATCCTCAGAAAATTAATGGTGAGTATTACGGCGAATTCGTTTTTACCAACTTTGTGAATAAAACCATGCCTTTTATTCGTTACAGGGTGGGCGACCAAATAGCCCGTACTAACAATTATAAAAAAATGGGCAGGGTTAGCGGACGAAACGATGATATTATGTTACTGAATAATGGACGAAAAGTTTTTATGTACCAGTTGTATATCTTTTTTAATCCATTAGGCGGATTTGTTCAATATAAGTTTTTGCAGCGAAAAGATAAAACCATCGTTTTTCAGGCCATAGGAAAACCGGGCATTGATAAACAAAAGCTGGCCCGGAAAATTAAGGAAACCTGGTTGCTAAATTACGGTACCCATCCTTTTGAGGTGGAATTTAAAGAGGAACTACCCATTAATAAAACTACCGGAAAATTTAAACGTGTTGAAGTTGAGCTCTAAGTAATGGAAAGAATAAAGGATAAGTTTTTGTTAAGCTAATTGAATGATGATAATTTACCTGTTAAAATACTATCTTGAAACAAAATTGTTTGCTCTAATGCCCGAGAAATGGGTAGCCAAAAAACAAGTAAAGAAATTCAGAAAAACCTTTGAATGGGCGCGAGAGAACTCGGACTTTTACAACAACTTATATGCAAAGGCGGGAGTAGCTAATCTAAAAATTGAGTCGATAAGTGATATTGCTAAGGTGCCGATAATTGATAAAGAATTGATGAATAAAAGCAATATCAAAACAATACTTACCTGCAAACAAACCGATAAATTGGTGATAACCAATACAAGCGGGTCAACAGGTGTACCAATTGATATTTATTCGACCAAGGCCGAGTTGTTTACCGGATACGTAAGAACTTTTATTGCTACAAAATTTTATAATCCTTTTAAACCTTATGGTTTTATCGGACTGTATGAGCACAAAGAAGCGGTTGAAAAGCATACTTTTATCTACTATCTTCAAAAACACCTCGGTCTTTTTCGTCGTGAGACTTTTTCAGTTTTCACTCCTCCGGCCGAGCTGATTCAGCAGTTAAAAGCCAAAAATATTAATGTTCTTTTTTCTACTCCTTCTGGTTTAAAGGTGTTAATTGCTAAACTAAAAGAAAAGAACGACCGTCTTCGTTTCAGGGTAGTTGTAGTTTCAGGCGAAACATTATCAGAAGATTTGCGAACGGATATTAAGCGCTATCTGGATGCAAAAGTTATTGATGTGTATGGGTGTATGGAGCATCCTTCGTTATCGTGGACAGACCCTAATGGCGATTTTTTTAACTATCCATCAAACTCGGTATATGTTGAATACATTAATAAAATGCAGATTGAAGGAGAATGGTATGGCGAACTGGTTATTACCAACCTTGCCAACAAAACCATGCCTTTTGTTCGATATAAAATTGGTGATCGGGTAAAAATACTCGATTCCAATAAAAGAATGGGAAAAATATCGGGGCGGGTTGATGATATAATAGAATACGAAAATGGAGATCAGATTTTTATGATTCAACTGTATCCTTTTGATGCCATTTTTGATTATTCGCAGTATAAGGTAATTCAGAAAAAGGATAAAAGTGTTTATTTTCAGGCTGTATGCAATTCCGGGGTGGATAAAGACAAGCTTAAACGACGTATTGAAAGTGTTTGGAAAGAATGCTTTGGCAACAACCCGGTTGTTGTGGAATTTGTAAAAGATTTGCCAATTAATTCAAAAACCGGAAAGTTCAAGTTGATAGAGCATGAAGTTTAATTTGTAAAATGCAGAATTTGAAAATGCTGGGTTATTTGTTAAAATATTACATCGAAGCAAAGCTATTTATACTACTTCATGAAAGGTGGGCGAAAAAATTTCAACTTCGTAAGTTTAGGCGAATGGTAAAGGTGGCTTCCAATGGCTCTGTTTTTTACCGCGAAATTTATAAAAATGCCGGTGTTTTAGACATGCAGATTAAATCTTTTGCTGATATTCAGAAACTACCAATTGTAAATAAACAGCTTATGTTGGCGGCCGAAAAAACGCAGCTGCTTACCACCCCGGTTACCGATAATATGGCTGTAAATAGCAGTAGTGGTTCTACCGGTCAGCCCATGAGCATTTACTCCACAAAAAGAGAGCACTTTACAAGTTATGTGCGTACTTTTTTGGCTTTAAAAGGCTACAACCCGCTTAAAAAATTTGTTTTTATTGGTATGTACGAGCAAAAGGAACGGAACGAAAAACAATCGTTTCTGTATTTGTTGCAGAAATATACCGGCTTATTTAAACGCGAAAAGTATTCGGTTCACACACCGCCCGGCGAGATTGTTAAAAAACTACATGGACGCCGAATAGATTATATATCAAGCACCGTAACTTGTGTACAACTGTTGCTTGATGAACTTAAGGAAACCGGAAGCAAGTTACAGGTAAAGTACGTTGTAGTATCGGGCGAAACGGTTTTTGATGATTTTAGGCAGGAGGTTAATAAATACCTGAATGCAGCCCTGATAAATGTGTACGGCTGTACCGAATTATTATCGATGGCCTGGAGCCAAGCTAATGCCAAAGGATTTAATTATCTGAAAAATACGGCATACCTTGAATATACCAACCCCGTGGAAATTAATGGCGAAATGTATGGCGAACTGATGATTACCAACCTGCTTAACAAAACACAGCCCTTTATACGCTACAATATTCGCGATCTGGTTAAAATTCCGCTAGCTGCAGGAAATATGGGCGAAATAATTGGCCGAATAGAAGATAACATTGATCTTGGGAATGGAAAAAAACTACACCGGCTTCAACTTTGTAGCATGTACAAACCGCTTACAGAGTGCAGCCAATTTAAGTTGATAAAGAAAAAGGACAATAAAATCTATTTCCAAACTAAACTAAAGCCCGGAGAGGAGAAAGCATCCACACAACAAAAAATTCAGGCAATTTGGAATGAATATATTGCTGATTGTTTGCTTGAAGTGGAATTCTTAGACCAGATTCCGTTAAGTACGGCTACCGGCAAATTTAAAATTATTGAAGTTGAATAGACACATGAAAAAAGTTTTACGCCTTCTGCAATTTGTTATTCCGGTTATTTTACTGGCAATCGTATTTTCTAAAATTGATTTTAGTAAGGTTGCAGAAGTCTATGTTCAGAGCAATAAAGTTTTACTATTTCTTGCTTTTGTTTCGTTTCCGTTGAGTTATGCTTTGTTTTCGTTACGGTGGAAACTTGTGCTAAATATGTTTGGTAAGCGAAACATTTCGTACCTGCGTTTATTAAAAATCGTATACATCGGATTTTTCTCCGGTTATTTTTTACCGGCATCTGTTGGCATCGATATTTATCGGGTGTATAGTTTACGAAAAACGGATACAACGCCGGTTACTATTGGTTTGCTATTTCAGGAGAAGTTAATGGGATTGCTTATTTGTGGCTTCTTTATTCTTTTTTTCTCCGGAATTTTGTCCATTAACGATCAACTAGTATATCCGCATATACGCACCATCCTTTACGTGTTCTTATCAATCTTAATTTTAGTAATTGCTCTGATGTTGCTATTCAAAAATAGCCGTGTTGTGCAGTTGGTGTTAGCTTTTATCGAAAGAAAATTGTTTGACTTAATAAAATGGTTCGCTTTAAAATTTAACAAGGAAGTTAAGGTTGAAAGCGGCTTTTTAAACAAAATTTTGCAGGTAAGCCTTTATCCGAAATTAATACTATTGGTGGCCGCATTTAGTTTAATCAATCAGTTTATCGGGGCCGTATTTAGCAATATCGCTTTTAATGCCCTGGGAGCTGAAATACCTCTATCTTATAACCTTTTTGCAAATCCTTTATTGAATATCCTTTTTTTATTCCCAATTTCGTTTGGTGGTTTCGGAATTCGTGAAGGATCATACATCCTTATTTTCGGACTTTTAGGTGTTTCGTCAGAAATTAGTTTGTTGGTTTCCTTTGTGTTTCTAATCTCAACATTTATAAATGTAGGAATAGGCGGCATTTTATTTATGTTTAATAAAAAAGTATCGTGACAAAACAAGTAATTATAATAGGTGGCCCCGGCAACGGAGGTGTTGTTGCTGCATGCATACGAGATATGCGTGAGAAATATGAGTATACAGACTATGAAGTAGTTGGTTTTATTAATGACTTTCTGGTGCCTGGTGAAAAAATAAACGGCTACCCTGTGCTGGGAAAATTAAATGATGTGCCGCGTTTTATTGATAAAGGTATGTTTTTTATTTATGCCATCCACAGTATATCTCATGGTGTGCTCCGAATGGAATTATTTAAAAAGCTGGGAATCCCTGATAGCCGGCTTGTAAGTATTATTCATCCAAATGCATTTATTGGCGAAGGGGCAGTTATTGACCCCGGTGTAATGATAATGGCCAACTGTTATGTGGGTACCAATACCCGCATTGGGCGATGTACTTTTTTGATGGCAAATAGTTGTGTCTCGCACGATAGTGTTGTTGGCGAATTCTGTCATATCTCAATGGGGGCGATATGTGGAAGTTTGTTAACCATTGGAGATGGTTGCGATGTGGCACTAAATGCTACGGTAATGGAAAGGGTAAGACTGGGCAATTTTTCGGTTGTTGGTGCGGCTGCATTGTGCCTAAATAATGTGGAAGATTACCAGGTTGTTATTGGAAATCCAGCTAAACATTATAAATACCTGTCGTTAACCGAATCAAAAGAAGAATGGGTAGCCAAACACAGCAAGTAATATGATGAACAATAAAAACCTTGAAACGATATGGCCAAATGATTTTAGGAAAGAATATAAAGCCATAGAACAGGAATTGCAGGGGAAAATTGCAAAGTTTTTTGATAAAGGCAGGTATATATTGGGCGAGGAAGTGGAAACATTCGAAAGCGCTTTTGCCACCTATGTCGGAACAAACCATTGTGTTGGTGTGGCTAATGGCCTTGATGGTTTGTTCCTCGCATTAAAAGCCCTTGGCATAGGCAATGGCGACGAGGTGCTGGTTCCTTCAAACGCATACATAGCATCGGTTTTGGCCATCTCACATGCCGGGGCAAAGCCTGTTTTTGTTGAGCCAAACCCAATAACGTTTAATATTGATGCAACGCTTATTGAAGCGAAAATTACCGGTAATACCAAGGCGATAATGCCGGTTCATTTGTATGGGCTGATATCGGATATGCCGGCAATTATGAATATTGCACAACAGAATAATTTGTTTGTGGTGGAAGATTGTGCCCAGGCACACGGCGCAAAAGTAAACGGGCAGCATGCCGGAAGTTTTGGAGATATAAATGCCTTTAGCTTTTACCCCACAAAAAACCTCGGGGCATGTGGCGATGCCGGTGCCATAACCACAAATTCTGCCGAACTGGCCGAGAAAATAAAAAAGCTTCGGAATTATGGCTCGGTTGAACGGTACCGTAACGAGGTAATTGGTTACAACTCGCGCCTCGACGAGTTACAGGCTGCTATTTTAAATGTAAAACTAAACTACCTGGATGTTTGGAATACTAAACGACGTGAAATAGCACAGGAATATGCATGTATTTTTTCTGATCAATTGTGGACATTGCCTACTGAACCTGAAGGATATCATCATGTCTTTCATCAGTACGTTGTTCAATCAGCTAACAGAGCTGAAGATATGCGGTGGTTGAAAGAGCAAGGGTACGAATGCTTAATTCATTACCCGGTGCCGCCTTATAAATCAGAAGCCTACAGAGAGGTGTATAAAAATGAAAACTATCCGCTTGCAGATAAGCTGGCTGAACAAGTAATAAGCTTGCCGGTTCACGGAAAAATGTGGCAAAAATAAACATGTATGGAAACACATAAAATGTTGTCGATTATTTTGTTATCGTATTTTAGCGAAAACAGAATATTTACGGTATACGAACAGGTTAAACAAAAAATGGAAGCCGAACAAATTCCGTTTGAGTTGATAATTATTGATGATGGTTCGAAAGATGAATCGTTTAAAAAAGCCTTGGAACTGGAAGAAACAGACAGCAGGGTGCGGGCATTTCAGCTAAGTAGAAATTATACCAGCCACTATGCACGTTTTGCGGGGTTATCAAAAAGCAAAGGAGCGTGTGCCGTTGGTATACCAGATGACCTGCAGACGCCATTGGAGGTTATTGTAAAAATGTATCGCCATTGGGAAAACGGAAATAAAATTGTAATCCCTTTTCGGGCATCGCGCAACGATGGTTGGCTCAGCGATCTTTTTTCAACCTTTTATTATGGAATAATGAATGCCATTTCTGATGTAAACTTTCCCAAAGGTGGGGCAGATGGCTTTTTAATTGACCGGGAGGTAGTTGATATTATGAACGAGCGAATTCATCCGATAAATACTTCAACAATTGTGGAAGTGTTGCGTTTGGGATTCGATCCGGTTTTTATTCCTTTTAACCGGCCAACTGTAAAATCAAAATCAAGATGGACCTTTAAAAAGAAACTAAAACTGGCTTCTGACACCATTTTTTCCTCTTCGTCTTTTCCAATAAAATGTATAACCATCATTGGTTTTATTTCAGTTATCATTTCGGTTTTCTCCATAATAGTTTCAACTTTTTTAAAGTTTTCTGGCAACCAGCATCTATTCGGCTTATCAATTCCCGGTTGGACATCTACCTTTGTGCTGATTTCGTTTTTTTGTGGCTTAATACTTTTTTCGTTGGGGGTAATTGCAGAGTATATCTGGCGAATTTATGAGGAAGTAAAAAACAGACCAGGGTACATCATAAAAGATAAAACAAAGCCCAAAAGCTAATGCTTACCATAAAAAAATACAGTGCGGAATATAAAAAGAACTGGGATGAGCTGGTTGCTCATTCGCGAAATGGTACTTTTCTGTTTTTCCGCGATTATCTTGAATATCACAAAGAAAAGTATAATGAGTGTTCGTTTTTGTTTTTTAAAAAAGGCAAACTACTGGCTGTTATTCCGGGGAATATAAACGAACAAATATTTTATACACACGAATACTTAACTTACGGGGGATTTATTATTGACAATACCCTAAAAACAGCCGACATTCTGCTGCTTTTCGAGCTGTTGAACAAGGAACTTCGTGTACTTAAAATTAAAGCGGTTGTTTATAAGCCCATACCTTTTATTTATCATCAAATTCCATCGCAAGAAGATTTGTACGCCTTGTTTCTGCTAAAGGCAAAACGTTTGGCTTGCGACATTTCTTCTTCGGTTTTTGAATGTAAAAAGATAAAATTCAGCAACTCCAGAAAAGATGGAATACGTAAGGCAAATAAGGCTGGTTTAGTGGTTGAAGAATCGGATGATTATGCTGGTTTCTGGAAGATATTAGCAGCAAATCTGCAAAAAAAATACAGTACTTTACCGGTACATTCGCTGGATGAGATTACCTACCTGCAAAATCATTTCAAACAAAAAATAAAACTGTTTGTGGTGAAACAAAAAGCAGAAATAGTTGGTGGAACAGTATTGTTTATTACCGGTAAAGTTGTTCATGTTCAGTACATTGCTGCCAACTTGGAGGGACGTGTGACAGGCGCACTCGATTTGCTTTTTTCGGAGCTCATTAATACAGTTTGCGTTTCGTGCGAGGTTTTTGATTTTGGAAAGTCTACAGAACAGGCTGGTACAGTTCTTAATAAAAACCTCATTTTCCAGAAAGAAGGGTTTGGCGCACGCGGGGTGGTGTACGAAACCTATAAATATACCTTGTAAGCCGGTGGGTAGTTTTAATTACCGCTGTTTTATAATCTTTGCCGGATTTCCAACCACAACACAGTTGTCCGGAACATCTTTAGTAACCACAGCCCCTGCTCCAACAATGGCATTTTTACCAATAGTTATACTTGGTAAAACTACAGCCCCGGTTCCAATGAGCGAGCCGTTTTTAACGGTAACATTTCCTCCGGCGGTAACTCCAGGCCCAATCGATACAAAATCGTCAAGCCGCAAATGGTGGCCCAGGTTAGCTCCACGGTTTATTGTAACATAGCTGCCTATGGACGACATTGATCCGATGATTACCCGCTTATTAATAAAACATCCTTCGCCATGCTTAAAATGTATGGGCAGGTCGCTGCTTTTATCACAAAGTAGCGGATAGGGCTTTAAGCCAATCGATAGTGCCTCTTTAACTGCTAAACGGCGGTTGGCAGGCGTAAAAAGAGTGCATAAAAAAGGAATAAGTTTGTTTTCTTTCGATAAGTTTGAAGGCCAAATCTCTTTATCCTGATTTATTGCATATGACTCGCCGTTCTCTATATTGTTAACTACTGCTTCTATAAAAACATCATTTCGCAGGCATACTTCTTCAAAGTCAACAATTAAGGCAGACCCGGTTCCATATAATATTACATTTTCCATACTTTGTACGAATAGATTTACGAATTAAGCGATTTGGATTGCCAGCATTTCCCGAACCTCTTTAGGCGTAAAGGGTACTTTATTTAAAAGTTTGCCAAGCTTATTAATTCGTTCCAATAGTTGCAAATTTGAGGCTTGTACTTTTTTTTCTTCATCAAAATAAATATTGTCTTCAAGTCCGATACGTATACCACCTCCGTTAATAATTGCTGATACGTTTATTGGCAGTTGGTTCTTTCCGATGTTGACACACAAATTATGAGTGATTCATTTGTATAGCCATCAACCGAACGTATTGCATCGATAATTTCTTTGTAAATACATTATTGCCAACTTGGATTGCCCATCTCATCTCTGGCGTGCAGGTGAACAATTGATATTCCATATTTTCTGGCCTCCAATACCTCGGTTATTATTTCATCCGGAGAAATAGGAACATGCTGGTTCATCTCTTTGCTGGGAACCATGCCTGTAGGCGTAAAATTTATGATAAACTTATTCATTTGCCGACAAAATACAATTTTTTGCTTATCGACGATTGTTCTTCCGAGCTGCTATCGGCATAAAATGTTACAAGTTGCTTTAGCTCAGCTTTTTTTAAAATAACTAAAATGAAATATCAAGTGGATTTGATGCCTCTTCTTCTTCTTTGAACATAATTGACTCGCTTGTCTCTTTTTTCTCGCTTTGTTGTTGCACTTGCACTGTTGTTTGTTCGGGTTTAAGTATGCTGGCCATTACCAGTGCTTCCTGGTTGTCTGCTTGCAGCTCAAGTGCTTTATCAATATATTGCCGACTTAAATCCAGATTATTTCTTTCCTGTTCGTACATTGCCCGCAGTACAAAAAGTTCCGAGTTCGAATTTATGTTTCGAGCCATTTGCAACAGACGTCCCGTGTTTTTTAAATCATTATCCTGTAGTGCCAATCTGATTTTAACTTTAACAACATTGAAATTGTATTTGCGAGCCTCAGGAACTGCAGCTAAAATGCGCAGTGTTTCATCGTGATTGTTTAAAAAGAAATGGCATTGAGCCATAAGAGCAATCGATTTAATGTCGTTGGGTTTGAATTTTAATATTTCGCTTAACACGTTTAATGCATCTTCGTACTTTTTGTAATTAATCAGTATTTCTGCAGTATAAATATTGGGTTCATAATAGTTTTTTTTAAGGGCACCGGCAATCTTAAATTCTTTTAAAGCCTCGTTGGGTTTATTTGTGTAGCGTAAAGCGTAACCTTTCATGTAATGTCCCTCGGGGTAATCGGGTTTTAGTGCAATTATTTTATTGCTGGTTTCCAATGCTTCCTTAAATTTTCGGGCACTGTTTAATGCAGCGGCTTTGGTTACCACCGCATCAATCTGGCGCGGATTTAATTTTATTGATTGATCGGCATAATATACAGCAGAATCAAACTTTCCGGATTTTAACATGGTTTGAGCATATCCCGATAAAACCTCTTCGCTATTCGGATACAATTTCAGGAAATTCTTAAAGTATTGCCGGGCTTCTTTTATTTGTTTTTTCCGTAAAGCAGTAAAACCTTTAATGTCATCTTTCGATATTCGTTTCACCACTGCCCCTACCGGAACGCCATCAACATCCATTGTGTAAATGGTTCCTTTTGGTGGCCAGCCTTCATGCTCCAATTCATATTTCGAAATATGGGTGTTTACCCAAATGGAGTAGTCCCAATCGTTTCTGCTTTTTTCGTAATACCTAACGTAGTTTATTTTTGCTGAAGGAACATCATCGAAAAAGTTTAAAAGGATTTGGGCATGGTGGGTAGCAATGGTAACCGAATCCTGTCCCAATTCATTTTCAATCAGCCACTCTGCCCCATCGCGTAAACTTACATAGTAATAATCCATTTCGTATTGGCCATACGCCCCTTTCACTCCTCCAACAAGTTGGTTGTAATAAATGTATTGCAAGGGATGGTTCTTTATGGTGTGTTTAAGTGGTCCGAAAAACAGCGCGAGAAGCACAATTGCTGTTGCGTATTTAAGGTAGTTTTGTTTATTATTTAGGAAAAAGGCAGTGCCTCCGACTGCTAAAACAACAAACGGACTGTAAATCCAAAGCAGGTGCCGCCAGCCACCATACAAATTAGAGTTTTTATAGATGGTATATGCAATTGGAAAAGCAAAGGCAAAAAACAGAAAGCTAAAAAAGAGGTAATTGATTTTTGTTTCCTTTTTTAAAAATAGCTGAATTAAAAATAAACCAAATCCGAAAAAGACAAAAAGCGGAGAGGAAATTAAAATAAATTTTAATCCGTAGTACCACGGAAAATCTCTCGATAACTGTATTTCTCCCTCAAAAAGTTGATAAAGCCCCACATCATAATTGGTCATGGTGGTTAAAGCTTCAATAGGGTTTTTTAAAGGATTAACGAGGCCGTATGGCCATAATAACAAGCCAGCCAGGTAACTTGCCAAGCCAATTAGTACGATTAGTCCCCCGGTTTTTAATGCGCCTGCAATGCCTTGCTTCGAATAAAAATCTTTTTGGCTTAGGTAGTAAATGCCTGTAAACAGGCCTAAATATGGAATTAAAATTAATCCACCTATACGAATACTAATTGTGGCTGCAATTCCGGCAACTATCAGTAACATGGTTTTCATTCGTGGTTTGGGTAACTCGCGTATAAACTGAAGGATGAAATACAGGCTTATAGTATAGCCAGCTGCAAACGGAATATCTTTAGGATTGTTAAGCGCATGCCCCAAAATTTTAGGCGACAGAAACATAAAAACCATGGCAATAATTCCGGCTCTCCAGCCAAATAACGATTTTGCAAGAAGACCAGTGAACAGAATAAGCAGAAATCCGGCCAGGGCATTAAATAAATGTCGCGACCGGTAGACGTCCTTAATGTTGAAAATGGTGTTAAAGGCATAGATAACATTATCGAACGACTGGCCATTGTATTTTTGTAGCGGAAGTTCGGTGTCAACAGCCGATTTATCTTTACCCCCTGTTTTGTAGAAATTAAATACTTTTTCAGCGTGCTCTTCTTTAAAGTATTCATCGCCACTAATGCCTGCATCTTTGCTCATTATAAGCATGGTTACAAGAAGCACCAAGCTCAGCAGTACGAAAATGTTTTTTAATGCAAACGGATTGGTTTTTAAATCAGAAAAGAATGAATGAATGCGCATTGAGAAATATTGTTTTGGCCAATTATTGACTGGTTTCAGGTGTTAAAACTACAAAATATGGTTGCATTATCAGGTATAACAAAAGTATAAAATTGCAAATATTCTTTACTGATGCGCCTGGCCTGTCTAATTCTACTGCCATACACCATTAGCCAGCCTAAGTTTGTACTATGGGTTAGTGTAAGCAGCTACCGGATGGTTTGAGAATAGAACTACTTTGATAATATTCTTAAAAACGTTACTTTTTTATTTCATAAAAATCAGGATAATCCGCCGGATAAACCGCAATTTGGTCGAGGACAATACCGGTTTGATTTACAAATACTTTCAATGATTGAATACCTGTTTCTTTAAATGATACAGGAAAAATGGTAGAGGTACTGTTGCGTAAAACGTTTGTTTTCCATTGGGCACTGCGCCCTTTGGTGTTTATTGAAATGGTATCCGAAATATTTCCATTGGTTTCAATCCATATTTTATGGTCGAAATTGTTGGAGTGGGTTGGCAAACAGCGAATTTCGATATTGTAACTACCTGGTTCAGAAATTTCAAATTCGTATTCAACAAAAGCTTCTTCCGAAAAATAATATTGGGTAAAAGGGTATAGGCTAATGGCTGCATTGCTGTAGCCCAATCCTTCAATGGTTTTCCATTTAAAATTTGTTGGGGCTTGCTGGTCTATAAATTCCGAACCTTGTATAAAAACGGGCTCAGTTTGGATTTCTGTATTAGACTTTACGCCAGGTTTTTCAAGGGTTTCAAACTCGGGCATGCTAAACACCGGAAGGTTTCGGGGTTTCATTTCCATCATTTTATTCCATTTACCGTCTGCTAAAGCGTTATACTGCTTTGTCAGTTTTTTTATTTCGTTAAAGGCCTCCAAACTTTTGGTATTGAGAATATCTTTTTTCTCTTGTTTTTCTTCCAAAAACGCTTGTTTGGCGTGCAAAAACTTATAATTCATTAACGCTGATCCCTTTACAGGATATTCTATTAATTGGAAAAAAGCATCTTGCTTTTCGTTTGGGATATTGTATTTCAAATTTTCAACCTTTTCATAAAGTACTTTGTACGAATCAATTCTTCGCTGCAATTCGTTATTATTCGCACTTGAAAATTCGGATAACCAGGTACGTGTTGTTGGCTCGGTTTGGCTCCAGCCCATATATTCGGGCTTACGAAGCATGGCCAGTCGGTAATATTCTTCCTTTACACCGGCAATATCGTTTCCAATCTCCTTCCCAAACTCCCTGCAACTCCAATCCTGTAAATGTTTTTTTATGGTTTTTTCCGAAATACTTTCAATATCCCATGCCAGGTCGAGGAAAAATTCCATGTTATATTCTGCAGGTTTGATATCGCCAACATTGGCAATCCACATTTTTTTTGCGCCGTTTTGGTAGGCTCTGGTCATTTCGTACCAAATTAAGCCGGGTTGGGTAGTAGAAAGCCATAAATAATCGTGTGGCCGACCCCAGTAACTAAGGTGGTAATAAACACCACCACCGCCTTTTCGGGCCTGTTCATCTTCATTGCTAAACCTTCTGATGTAGCCATAATTATCGTCTGACCAAACCAATGTAATATCCTCCGGAACTTTTAAACCATTGTTGTACAGGTAAAGCACTTCTTTGTAGGGAATGAAGGCCTGCGGAATTTCTTCAACAGGTTTCTTCAAAGTTGTTTCCAGCATTTTGCGTTGGTCGCTGATAATTTCGTCGAGAATTTCAATTTTCTCCTTTTGGGTGGCATCTCCTTCCATCCCCGAATCGTGAACTCCACGCATTCCCATGGTAAAAATATAGTCTCCTTTAGTGGCTTCATCCAATCTGCCTTGCCAGTATGATTTTACCTGTTCTTTGTTGGTGAAATAATTGAAAGCGCCGTATTTCTTTTTATCCCACTCGTCCACGTTGTTTCTTAGCATGGGTTCAGCGTGCGAAGAGCCCACAAAAATGTGGTACTTCTCTGCCATTTCACGATTTCCGGGAATACTAAAGAATGCTTTGGTTGACGGGTGCATGGCGGGCCAAATGGTATTGGCTTTTAAACGAAGCAAAAGTTGAAATATCTTCTCGTAGGTTTTTGGCCCAATATCATTGGTTTCAGGTTCGAAGGTTTGTGCTGCCCAGGGTTGCAGCCCCCAATCTTCGTCGTTAAGAAAAATACCGCGAAACTGAACAGAAGGACCTTGTGGTTTGCCAGCGGAATATAAATCGATGGTAATTTTTTCTTTTTTAACAGGCCTTACATCGGCCCACCATTTCCAGGGGGAGATGCCCATTTTTTCCTGCAATTCAAAAATTCCAAACACTGTACCCCGAATATCGCTTCCGGCAATAATCAGGTTTTGTCCTCGTGGTTCGATTATAAAATTTTCCCATTTGCCTGTTAATTTGGAGGAATTGTTTTCAGCAAAATTTGTCGCCAGTTTTGTTCCTGCTTCGCCAATAAATATTCCTTCTTTATCCGGAGCATATTCTGGGGTGGATTGAAGTTGAATTTCAGTGCCCAAAATATCGCTTATGGCTTGCGCCAGGTCTTTTGCAGCCCATTGCACCAATGGGGCAGAATCCTCACCAATAAATATCGTAAAAGCGGTGTCGTTTGTAATAACAAAGACATCTTTATTGGTTTGTAGTTTACAAGCGATTAGGGTTAAAAACGAAATCATTAGAATACTTATCCTGCTCCACATCATTTTATTTGTTAGCAATTACATAAATACAACAATGCACATCCTCAATACTCAAGCTCAACACAAGTAAATATTTGTTACTTACAAAGTTTATAAACCTCGCTGCCACATAAAAGGAAACAGCCCAATCCATAATCTTCGAAATCGGGTTTACTGGTGTAAGTTACGGGTTGTCCGTCTTTGGGTTCTTTACCGGTTCCTTGTACGTATCCTAAAAAACCATTTTCATGTACCGATTCTTTGGCCATGGCATTCCATGCTTTTGTAATTGCCGGCAAATATTTTTCGGCACTTAATATTCCGTTGTTAACTCCCCAGGCCATTCCGTAAACAAAAAGTGAGGTCCCCGTTGTTTCTTTACCTCCATAATTATTTGGGTCGTGCAGGCTCGCATTCCAAAAACCATCTTCGCGCTGAATTGGAAGTAGGGCTTCCATCATTTCAAGGTAAGTTTTCATGTATTCTTGGCGATGTTTATGGTTGGCAGGTAAAATATCCATGGTGCGAATTAGAGCTGCAACTACCCAGCCATTGCCGCGACTCCAATAGCAATCTTCGCCATTTGGTTCTTTGTAAGGAGGTAAAAAATCGGCGTCGCGCCACCACAAACCTTCTTCATGGTTGTACAAACCCTGGGTAACTTTGGTGTCCATGTACATGTCGTACATTCGCTCAGAATAAGCTTCATAACCGGTAAGTATTTCGAGTTTGGCAAAAACAGGCATGGCCATTTGCAGGGCATCAATCCAGTCCCAATCGTCGATTTTATCGGTACTTAGCATCGAATCAATTGAGGCTTTTATATCTCTGATTCGTATTGAATCCTGCTCAATATTGAATAAATCGATGTAGGTTTGTCCGGCACAATGATTATCGGCGTGTCTGGTTTTTGCACCGTTTCGTAATCCCCAATTGTGAGATTTGCCCCAGTCGATGGCATATTGCAGGTATTTTTCTTGCGGATGCATTTCGTAAAGTGCCATCAATCCTTCGTAATAAACGGCACGTGTCCAAAGGTTGCTTGGGCGTTCTTTGTTGGTGATGACATTTACACCCGGGTCGGGCCATTTTTTCATCAGGTAGTCGTTGGTTAAAACCATTTTATCCAGAACCTCTTGCTTCGAGGGGAGTTCATTGGTGTTTTTACATGCTGCTAATGCAAATAAAAGACAACTGATGACGAGTAAGATTTTTGATTTCATATAAAATTTAGATTTTTGATTACAATTCTTAACGATTCTTTTTTAACGTATGTTCCTGACCTTGTCTTTATGGCATTTTCTTTCAGTTTTCAGTTTTCAATGTTGCAGCCATAAGACCAATAACAACATCATTGGTATTGGTTATTACTTTTAATGATTGCAATTCCTTTTTCGGATTTAAAGGTAGATCGAGCATTGAAGCTGCTCCGCCTTCTATTTTATTTGTACCGTTTTTCTTTAATATATCGTACGAATCCAGGTGCCATTCTCCGGTTTTTAAATACAAACGTGGTGGTTGTGGTGCATTTACTTTAAACGCAAATCCATCCTGGTAATAATCCTGTTCAATGGGCCACCAGTTTTCGGGGCTTTTTAATGGAAGCACATCTTTGCTGCCATCTTTGTAGTTCACTTTTATCCATCCATTAACCATATTTATTTGCATGTGGTGTACCGAACCAGCCATTAGCAAATACAAATGCGAAGCTTTGCCAGAAAGCGGAATCTCAACAGAATCGGGATAATTATCCCATTTTGAAGTAAACAGAATATTGCCTTTCGCTTCACCGGGAGTTTGAAATGGGATTCCCTGGGCTGATTTTATTTCGTTAGCAGCACCAGCTTTTTTTCGCAGCCCTGAATCATCAATTTCTTCTGTTTCGCGGTACGAACACCAATCGCCAATTCCCTGCACCGGAATGCTTAAAGTAGGGTAGGGCGAACGTGGTGAAAAATATTGCTCGTTAAAAATATTGGTAATCCGGTCGTTGAATTGCTCGGTAATATTTACTTTTTCAAAAACAGTTTTGTTTGAAATCGAAACATTCCAATTAACTACATTTTCGGTTATGTTTGTTTCAATTATTTCAACTTTGTTACTTCCTGGTACGAGCTTATTCGAAATAATAATTTTATCAGAAATTGATTTCGCAGGAATTGTGATATTTTGAAAGATACCATTAACGGAATATTTCCCGTTAAATGTTTTTTTAGTGTTATTCTGAATTTTAAATGCCAACTTATTTTCAGCTTGCTGTTTATCTGAAACTAAACAAAGTGCTGGGCGCAAATCAAAAGATAGAGGATGCCACCATTGTAAATCGTTCTGTTTAAATTTTAGAAATGCCGTTCTCCAACCTGGCTTCCCTTTTAGTTTTGCAGAGAAGGTTTTTTCATTTTTTTCTATATCATCGAATATATTTTGAGGGTCATAAATATCAACTAACGTGGCTTTTTTTAGCTGGATATTAATGTTTTCATTCAGTGCATAAAACTCATCCACTTTAGGAGTTTCCCATGCCGAACCACTCCATTCAATTTTAACTTTAAACTTGTTCCCTTTCTTGCTTTTAACAATTACTTTAGGACTTCCGATGGCTTTTTCATCAAAGGTCCAATCCCGTGTTTCCCCGTTAATCGTTACCGATTTAATATCTACCTTTCGCGCATTTAAAGCCAGGTTAAGCTGAAGCTTTTTCCCGAAATTCGATTCTATTTCGTAAATATCGGTATCGTTATTTCGTTTAAAATTTAGTTTTATGTCAGGTGTTTGAATCGATGTATGACTCCATTCCACTGGCCAACCGGGTGTAATCGAAAGCTTTTCGTTAACTATATCAGGCGAAATACCAAACATTCCTTCCACAAAAGCGCGTGCTGCCATGGCAACCGGGTCGGCAAAATCGCGGTACAGTTCTCCCCTAAAAGCATCGTAATACGAAAGCTGTCCAAAATTGCCGGGACTGCTTCCTAAAAACATGTAATCGAGAAAAGTACTCTTTGTAAGCTCGAATGCCTTTTCCGGTCTTCCACTTTGCCAATAAGCAAGCGCTATGTGAAGTACCTCTGCAAAAGCAACGTTGTTTATCGACCAGGTGTAAGGCATCCAATTGCTTGTTGCCAATGTGTAATATTTGCTGGTTTCCAAACCTTCAGCTTCAATGGGAATATGCGGGATGTTTTTGTCGATGTATTGTGTTGACTGGTAGGCCTGGAATGGATTGGCCATTTTTTCATCAATGGCATGATAAACAGTCCAAAGGGCAGCTGATGGATGAACCAATTGATTTCCCAGTAAATCTTTGTATTCGGCAAACCAACCTTTTTCGTGTAACCACAAAGATTCATTAACTGCGGTTTTTATTTTCTCCGCTTCTAGCAAATAAGATTTTGGGTCTTTCCCGATAAGCGGAGCCAATTCAGCAGCCACCAGATTGGCACGGTAGTTATATGCTGAGGAATGGGTTACGCCTCCACCGCTGTATTGCAGGGCATCGCTGGCCCAAATGCTGGCATAGGCATCGTAGAGCCCATCATTGTTTGCATCAAAACATCTTTTTTCCCAGGCCAAATGACGCTCAAGCACCGGCCAGCTTTCGCGTAAAAATTCCAGGTCGCCTGTCCAGCGGAAGTGCGATAGAAGTTGCGAAATAAACACCAGGTTCATATCGTAATGGTGCGGTTTATTTAGGCCACCAGGTCGTCTGCTGATATAACCATCGGTAAACAAGGCTGTACCTTTTTCTTCTTTCTGACGGGACAAATGCGTTTTTTCATCGGGAGTGCTTGGCCCACTTGCAGGTGCTGTGTATTGCGATTGAAAATAACCTCTAAAATGTGTTTTTGCCCTATCATGCCAACCCAGCCAGTCGGCAGCATAAGCACCCCGCCAACCATTTAAAGGCATACGCCAGGCAATGGCTCCGTGCATAAACGATTTACCGTCCCAAACGGCATCGGCAGCGGTTGAAAGCGTGGCACCAACTGCATTGATGTATTTATCGGGTGTTTCAATTTTTATTCTGTCAGCAATTTCTTTTCTGGCAAAACTGGCTTGTTGAAACAGTTGAGGAATTTCGCTGTATGCAGGACGAATTTTGGTATCCGGATTTAAAATCAGAAAATAGTTTTCTTCGGTTAAAGCTGTCTTACCCGTAATTACAGGTGCTTCCTGAACCTGAGATTGGTAGAGGCCTAGCGGATTATTCTGAAAGGAAGCATCGCCAAGCTTTAAATCTGAATTTATGGGAACCAAGCCAAATAAACGTTTCTTTTCTTTTAGGCGGGTGGCCTTTATTTCTTCTGGTGTTGGTTGATAGTTGTTTTCGTAAACCTCATTATCAGACAACGTTCGCCCCGAACCGTAGTAAAGGTTAAAACTGTTTTCGCGAATAAAATATTCGTTGCTTGTACAGTTTTCAGGTTTTAAATAAAAAACTGATTCAGGATCGGCACCCAAATCACCTTCGCGTGAAAAGCGTTTGCCACTCGCGCCTCCAAATGCCCAAAATAATTCAGTTTCTTCAGAAACATTTTTGGCTTCAGCTTTTAAAATAAAACCATCGGCATCGGCCATTGCTAAAAGATGAAGGTACAGTTTTCCAGTTCCTAAAAGCGGGTCTTCAATTTGGTAAGTAATGCTACCAGCTTCGTAACGCATTTTTATTGTTTCAGCGTTAATTAGCCATTTTGAGCTATCAGCCTGAATAAGTCCAAGTCGAAAAGTTCCACCCAAACGAGGCATGTAAATGGCAAACTCAGGCAAATCGCCTGCTTCAACCCGAAAACCGGTATTCGTGCCGTACAGAGCCCGGTTAAAACGTTTGGTACCATTGGTAATCACAAAACCTTTTCCATCAGGCTGATAACGTATTTCCCGACTTTCGTTATGCCAAAGATTGGTCGCTTTTTTGTCAGGTGTTTTTTGCCCGCAGGAAATTAGCAGTGCAATCGAAAAAAGCAGAATTATATTTATGTAATTTTTTATCACGATATCTTAGTTCAATAATCCGAAATAGAAGTAAAGCGTTCGTTTTATGGGCTCGGGCATCGTATTCAACTCTCCGGCAGGCCCTAAACTTTTGGTGTCGTTGCTAATTCCCATGGCCAGTTTTGTTCCCAGTGGTGGAATGCCATCCAGGAAAGAGATGTTTCCGATAGGCAGAGCAGGGTAGTTGGTTGGTCCCGAAATTCCATAGAAATCAAACAGACGAACAAATAAATCTTCTTCCTGTGCTACCATAGTGAATTTCCCGTAGACGGTATTAAATTCCATCCACGAAACATCGGCAAAATAGCCTTTGAACTGCGGGTGTTGCCAGTTGTTGTCGCCCGGTAAAACATTGTTGTACAGGCGCTGGAAAACGTCGAGCTGTCCCCCTTGTAACCTGTTTTTCCAGATATGCGATGGCCCTTCTCCCAGCCATTTTGCACTAATTATATCCGATTCGGGAAATGTAAAACTGATGCCGTTAAAATACTGTTCGCCTTCTACCTGGTATTCGTAATCCATTTGTAGCCAACCGCTGTTGTACATTGTCCAGGTAAGCGATTTTAAACTGCCGGTGTAGGTGAATTTTATTTGTTGTCTGTCTTTTCCTTTCTCCTGCGAAATGCCTGTTAATTGAACTTCTCCTGAAACCAAAACCGGCCCGTTATTAAAAGGAATGGGCAAGCCGAAATCATTTTTTAAGCCTAAAATTGTGCCGTCTTTTTTATTCAATTCAACGGTAATTCCTGAAGCTTTTATGGAGATTGATTCTTCAGTTTCAATTACTTCAACTTCCGAACTTAGGTTTTTGTCTCCAGCCTGCGCTTCAATGGGTAAAATATTATCTTCTTCAATACCCTGCGCTTTAAGTGCTTTTAATCGTTCCGTTTCTTTTTCACTTAATGCTTTTTCAACCAGTTTTACCACCTGGTTGGTATTTCCATCTGTTTTCCAGGTCCAGGTATAAATTTCATCTCCGGCGGTATCAAATGCCTTTAAATAAAGTGCATCGTATTGTTTGTAATTTTCAGGAAGGTTTAGTTTTAATTCGCCTTTTTCAACTGGTGCAACATCTGGGCTTTCAACCTTCCCTGTTCTCATTACTTTCTGAAAAGCTCCGCGTTGTTGAGGTAAACTGAAATTTACCAACTGCCATTCAAAACGAATATTTTTGAGGTTGGTGAAATGGTAACGATTCTCAAGTGGAATAATTCCATTGAAGTCTTCCGGCAACTTGTTGAGATTAATTTTAACGGGGGAGTAAATTTCGCGCATGGCATAAAAACTACCTTCTTTTTCGCGATGGGGGCCAACCAAACCATCGGGTGCATTTACACGGTTGGCATCAATAACGTTATCCATATCGGTTCGCACCAATCCTTCGTCGGCCAACACCCACGAGAAACCGCCTGCCGAACGCTCCGAGTTCCAGAACAACTCCCAGAAATCAGCAAGCGCAGTTGCTCCGCCTCCATCATCCTGGGCATGCAAAAACTCAGTTGGCATATAAATAAGGCCACCGTCAAGTATTTTTTTCGAACTGTAGTAATTTTCGTAGTGGTTACAATCTACGCCGTTGTAATCGTTTCCGGGTTTATGGTGTGCATGAATTACCGGGCGTTTCGATGGGTCGTACATGCCGTAATTATCATCCAGTTCTTTGTTGGTGCCACCTTCGTTGCCGTTGCTCCAGAAAAGAATTGATGGGTGATTTACATCTCTAAGCACAAGCTCGCGTACCAGTTTGCTGCCCGATTCCGTATCGTATGCATTTTGCCAGCCGGCCAGTTCGTTCATAACATAAAGCCCCAACGAGTCGCAAAAATTCAGAAATGCCTTGTCGGGAGGATAGTGGGCGCAACGAACCGCATTCATGTTCATGGCCTTTATCAGTTTAACATCGTTAAGGTCGATTTTTGAATTTACGCAACGTCCAGTTTCGGGCCAAAAAACATGGCGGTTTACGCCCTTCATTTTAATTTTTGTACCGTTCAAGTAAATTCCATCTCCTTCACGGATTTCGATGGTGCGGAAACCAAATTTTTCAATTAATTCATAAGTGGTGGTATTTTTATCTTTCAAACTTACTTTTACTGAATAACGATTTGGCGTTTCGGCCGTCCATGTATTTGGATTCTCAAGAGTGCAAGAAAGCACAACAAGAGAATCGCCTTTTGAAACTTTGCTTTCGAAACTTTTAACAATATTGCCTTTTGGGTCAAATATTTCGGCAACAATAGTTTGCTTTTTTTCGATATTTACGGGGAAAGTTTCCATTGAAAAAGAACCATCCGCTTTTGCGTTTATAGCCACCCTTTCAATGAACGATTGTGGTACTGCCTCCAGGTAAACCGGGCGAAAAATACCTCCAAAAATCCAATAATCGGCATAACGTTCGGCACGGTTTACTGAGTGATTCGACGACCATTTGTCAACTTTTACTTCCAGCTCATTTTCCCCCGCTTTTAACTTATCTGTGATATCGTATTTAAACCGGTAAAACGAGCCCTGGTGGATAGGACCAGCTAGTTGACCGTTAATCTTAACTTCTGTATCGGTCATCGAGCCTTCAAAAACAATAAATACTTTTTTCTTTTCCCATTTTTCGGGAACAGTAAAACGGTGTTTATAAATACCGCTTTCTTTCGAGTAGTTAAATTTTTTGCCGTAAGTGCGGTAATCGCGGCCATAATCGTATTCGCCAAAACCTTGTTGCTCCCAATGCGAGGGCACTTCTATTGTTGTCCATTCGCCACTCTTTCGTCCTTCGGTACAGAAAAAATCCCAGGTTTTGGTGTTCTCATTATCGGTTCCCGAGAGGTATTTAATTTCTTTTTTTGTGGAATTGGCAATCGCTGCTAAGGAAAAAAATCCGAGCGTAATAAAAGTAATTAGTTGTTTTGTGAGATTCATATTTTAGTAGTTAACTAGTTTTCTATTTGTAATGAGAAGCTCTTTCCTGATTTTTCAATAATTACTTTTCTGGTATTTTCATCGTAGCTCCATTTATCAGCACCATTAACCTTTTTGGGTTTTGTCTTTCTTATAACTTCTATGGTATAATCATGTTCTTTTTGTCCTTTAATCTCAATAAGCTTTCCCTGGTTTTGAGTGCTTATTTCAACCTTCGACTGGTAGAAACCATCACCCAGAGGTTCGTAAAAATGCATATTGGCATTTTCTTCTTTTAAAATGTGTACCACAAACTCTTTCGAATACAAAGTTGTATCGCCGTTAACCAAGGCTTGTATTTCAGTTGGATTTACCGGAATAATTACCAATTCGGCTTTAAAGTTTATTTTTCTAAATTGCTCGTCAAGCGTTAGTTTTCGCTCTTCTTGCTTTGGTGCAGCATTGGTCTTTATCAATTCCGGCTGTTGAATATTTGCACACTCAATTAACTCAATTGGTTTACCACTGGCTGTTTTAAGCTGAACATTTTTCATGGTCCAATCGCTGGCATAACTCAATTTGCCGCTTTCTTCTGCTTCAACCAAAACATTTTCCCAATGAATATTATGAATTGGTTTTTCGGGGTAGGCATTGGCATAAAATGCACGTTTGGCTTTTTCAACAACAATGTTGCTGAGTTTTATATTTCTGAACTCAGGTATTCCTTTTTCCTCCGGTTCAACACGTTGACTAAGCACACGCCAGCGGTCTTTAATTTCTTCTTCGGGAATAGATTCTGGAATGTTGCAGTAGCTGTATTCGGGGTACCAGTTCAACTCAAAATGAAAAGGGTTAGCAACATTTTTCATTTTAATATCGTGAAAATGAATATTTTCCATAAGGCCACCACGAACTTTAGCTGATTTAAACCGGATTCCGATATTGGTTCCATCAGCCTCCAGCCCGTATACCTCAATGTTTCGCATACCGCCCGATGTTTCGCTACCAAGCGTTAATAAACCATGGCCTGCTCGGGTTATGCAGTTTCGGTACACAATATTTTCCGCCGGACGGTTTACTCGTAGTCCATCGGCATCTTTCCCGGCTTTAATACATAGGTTGTCATCGTTACAATCAATGTCGCAATTCTCCACCAGAATGTCTTTTGAAGAGTCGGTGTCAATACCATCCGAACTAGGTCCATGACCGCCAATGTTGTTTCGAACCAACAGACCATCAACATGAACACGGGAGCTGTAGGTGAGCGAAACGGTCCAAAAACCGGCACGTTTAACGGTGAAATCTTTTAAAAGCACGTCTTCCGATTCCCAAATTACCACAGGCCGAACACGTTCACAGTCGTAGTCAACCGCCCAGCGGATGCCTTTTTCTTTGTATTCGCCCCACATGCCACCGCTGTATTTTGGTTCGCCCCAAAATTTATTCCACCAATAGCGTCCGTTACCATCTATAACACCTTTACCCGTAATGCGTACATTTTTTTCATCGTAAACATTAATTAAGGCTGCCGGCCATTCCATTTCAATTCCGGCAATTCTTGTCCGTTTTCTTGGGTAGTGGTCGTTGTTCTGAATGGCTTGAATAACCACTCCTTCTCCAATATGGAGTTCTACATTCGATTTTACAAAAAGTGCACCCGAAAGGTAAGTTCCGGGTTCAAAAATTACTTTACCACCTCCGGCTTTTGCTGCTGCATCAATTGCTTTCTGAATCGCTTCAGTTGCAACAGTTTTACCATCGGCCACTGCTCCGTAATCGGCTACTTTAAAAGTTGCATCAGGAATTACAATAAAGTCATTGTTGTAAAAGAATCCTTCAAGTCGTTGAACCAGTTCACTTTTTGGAGATTGTTTTTCTTTTTTTGTACACGCAAAAAGTGCAAGCAAAATAAGTATTACTGGAAATGTTTTATTTATCATGTTTTCGATTTTTGTAGCATATTAAAATACGGGAGAAATGTTTTCCCATTTTACGTCCCAGTCTTCCGGAAAGCCGGGATTCTCAGTCTGGTTTCCTTCAAAACCAGCACACATCATTGCCACCGCCGTTAATAGACCGCCATTACCAGGCAAATAAATTCGTAAGCGTTGCCCCTGATAATTATGCCCGTTGGCTAAATAGGTGTTTTTAAGTACATCTTTTAAAAGCAAATCGATGGCTTTGTCTGGTTTTCCAAGTCGGGTAGCGCACATCGCTGCCATTGGGTAATCCCATCCCCAGGTTCTTTCCCAGTTCCAGGTTTTTTCGATGTAATCGAATGTATTTGCCATAATTGTGGTATCCATTGGAAGTGTTTCGGGCAAAATGCCAAATGCGCCTAAAACCATTGGATGATCAGAATAGTATTCTTCATTTTCGTAAGAATCGGGTGCGCTTTCGGCAGCCAAATACAAACCATCTTTATGCGCAAATTCCGATAAATCGTCGATAATAACCTGCCAATCAGGATTCGTAGGTAGGCCTAACTGCTTTAGCCAGTTTTGTGCAGTTGAAAGTCCCCAATGCCAGTATCCCAGCTCAAAGGGTGGATTAAATGTAACCTCTCTTTCAAGGCTTTCCTGCGCAGGAATTAAAGGTGGCCCCAAAATGTATCTTTTATTTTTCTCGTCCCAACGGGCAAAGCTTGCCATAAAATCGGCTGTTGCCGAAACCAAAGGCAGGTATTTTTTTAATACTTCCTTATCTTGATTTTCCTGAAACAGTTGTTCAGCAAAATAGATAATATGGGGTTGTTGCCAAATTAGAAACTCGCCAACACCCGATGGGCTGTCGTTTCCAGAATTGTCGGTCATTTTTGGCCAGCGAACTCCCTCGTAACCCTGAATCTCTGCTTTTACCTTTGCTTTTTCATAAATGTCGAAATAGTAATCGAGGCTTTTTTGCATTAACTCACTTCGGTTCCAATACGACCAGTGCGCTGCATGCCACCAATGCATTTCGAGGTGGAATTTGCCGTACCAACTGTTAAATGTTAAACCGGTTTCCTGCGGAGGGTAATTTCCAGCGCATTGAATTCGGGTTAAATATTGCGAAAGAATTACCCGACGTTCTAATTCGTAAGCTCGTTTGTCTTCCGTACCTGAAAAATCAACTATTCCTCCCGTGCTCCAGTAATTTTTCCATGCTGAAATTGCCTTAGATTTTGCAGTATCAAAGGTTTCATTTTCAGTGAAATTATTTTCTAAATTAAATTCAACCGAAACATTTAATTCAGTTGTCTCTGTTTTAGGTTGAAGTACAAAGTAGTGCTTTTCTTTCTCTGCTATTTCGGCATCTTCAATCCAATTTAATTTTACAAAATAGGTGGTGGTATCGATGGTGTGCTGAAATATCGCACTGTTTTGGTCAGAAAGGATAATTTCGGATTGGTGCTTATCCACATTATTCCAATCTGAAGCATTATCAACATGATTACCTGTAGGATACGGGAATTGCAACTTAAGCGAAACAAGGCCGTTTTTTAATCGGTCGGATTTTATTTGTGTATAAAGTTTATCTTTTTCAGAATGAGAAAAAGTTGTCACTTCTACATTGGATTCTTCAATTTCGAAAGAGCTGGAAATTACTCCTTCCCATAAATTTAATTGCTGATTAATGTTTTTTATTTGGGAAGGCTGAGTTGGTGAATTATCGGCATTTAAAAGTTCTAAGCCAATATTAGCCAATTGCAAGCGGTGCGGATTTACCCTGAAATAATTGGCAGCATCTTGTTGCTTGCCAGCTTCTTTCCACTGAACCGCATAAGCGATTTTTCGACCTTCAACATCGTAATATTTGTAGGCTTCTTCCAGTTTGTAATTTTCGGTATTTGGGAAACTGTGCCAGCCCCATTCGCTCATGGTTCCGAGGCAAACGCCATTTTTATAAACTTGCGGGAAAGTTTGCAATCCCGTTGCATCAACTGTTAACGCAAATTTTCCGTTTCCTACCGAAAGTGAGGAAAGAGAATCAAAATCGTTGATTTGAACATTATGGCGGTTTACCAATTCAAATCGATTGATTTTGGTTTCTGTTTTTTGTGTTGTGCAAGAGAAAAGAACAAATACAGCGAATAGAAAGCTTAAATGTGATTTCATTGTTGAGTTTATTGGATTTGTTTTTGAGTTATTTCAGAAATGGTAACCGGCCCCAGCAAACCAGAAGGAAGTGGTTGCCAGTGTGCGGCTGTAAAATTCCCATCTTCGCCTCTGTTTTCGCGTAAATGGGCGGCAAAATTGATGTTGTAAAATTTCTTATAATTAACACCATTTTTATCCATGTCAATAATTCGGTTTGCCATGAGGTTGGTAACCTCCACTTCCAGGACGTTTATGGTTTGCAATAATTCTTTTGGCAAAACAATCTGGAATGTTGGTCCAACCAGTGTTCCTAGTTTTGTTCCGTTGAGTTTGATTATTGCCGATTCGTGAACAACACCCAAATCGAGTAATAAATCTTTCGGCAAGTCGGTAGCTAGCTCAAAATTAGTTAAGTATGTTGCGGTTCCCGAGAACTTTGCTAGTTCTTCGGAAATGCTTTCCCAACCTTGAAGCTCGGCTAGTTGCAAAGGCTTAGGTAGGTAGGGACCGCCTTTTTCAAATGTAATTTCCCAGGAATTATTAATTTCCTTTTTTACTGAAGAGCTTTCCCAAACTGGATAGTCAGATGCTGTAACCCGAGCGTTATAACTCTGTAAAATCAAAGTTTCTCCGGGTTTAAGCTGTAGATGTACTTTCGTTGATTTATTTTCATTTTGCGTTAGAGCATTTCCGAAAGTTTTATTCATGGGGTTAAACCAAACTGCTTCCTCCTCAGCTGAATTTAAGGCTACCCATTGGTCAATGTTTTTATCGGTCCAGTTGCTAATAAAATAGCAGGTTCCTTCGATTCTTTTTACACGGTTAAACCACAGGCCAAGTTTCGATAGTTCTTCAGGTAAAACTTTCACCTCCTTTAGTAATAAGTCAATGTTACTTCCTGTGAAAACCTGTCCGTTTCCTTTTTTAGCGATTGCAACCTCCTGAGTCGATTTAAACTGCAAACGCTGGATAAGTTCTTTTACCTCATTTTCTTTTGCCTGGAAATTATTAAATCCGGGAACTTTAGTAGGAATTTGGTTTTGGAATACGATGTTTGCGCCGGATTCTGCCAGCTTCATAAGTTGCTGTAACGTTGACAACGAAAGGAATTCACAAGCAGGAATAAGAATGGTTTTGTAGTTTGCACCCTTCGATTTTATGGCTCCGTTTTCAACCGACAGTTTTGCAATCTGTTTGTCGGAAATATAATCGAAAGTATATCCTTTTTTTAGTAAACTATAACTGATTTCTTTTGTCAATTCTTCAGTGTGCATGCCAAAATGGGGCAGGTGTTCTTTTGTGCGTTTGGTCCATGCATCGTAAATGGGGAAGTAGAGTAAGATATCATTATCAGGCTCTGCATTTTGCATGAACGATTGACAGTTGGCTACGTATTCATTAACCGTTTTTAGCTTGTCCCACCAGGTGTTGGTTGGGGCAAAATGAACGGCTGCATAAAACATCCAGCCTGGCCATTTGTCCTCAATTGGCGAATAGGGTGTACCGTGATAAACAATGTGATTTACGCCGTGTGTTAAATACATATCGGCATTTTGTTTTACATCGGCGAGGTTGCTTAAAAAGTGTTCGTTTAACCAGGTGGCAGCTTCGCAGGCAACCAAAGGTTTACCTGATGTATGTGCAGCCGAAGTTGCCATTTTTATGCGCATGGGGTCGGTGCCTTCGGTTTCGGGAATGTGGCTGGCTTCGTACAAATCGAGAATTGCAGCCGGAGAACCGTGTGCCTGATTTCTAATGCTAGAATTATGTTTTTCGGCCCAGTTAGCCCATACTTTTGTGAATTTCTCTAAGATTAAATCGGAAAGTGTTTCACGATAATCGCATAAAACGCGATGGTTGGTTTCTTCATCCATATCGCCAAATAAGGCCGGTAAATGGTTTCGCAAATCATAACCACGGCGCTTTTGAAATTCTTCAAAAAATAATGGTGTCCAGTTGGCATCTCCACGAGCATCATCCACTTCGTATGAATCGTTAAAAAAGGCACGCAAATCAGCTAAATCGATGTTTTCTGCATTTTTATCGAAGTCGGACAAAAATACGTTCAGCGCTTCTTCCGAGAAGTGGTCGATAACATTTCCTTCGCCACCGGTTCCGGCACGTTCTACCATTTTGCCATGCCATCCCTGAAAAACAGCGTATAAATTCCATGTTCCTGCAGGAGCTGTCCAGTTCAATGCTCCGTTTGCGTTAACGGAGTCGGTTAAATTTAAAGTTTCGCCTTTTTCGTTGTAAGCCATGAGGGTTTGCAGCGGAAGTGGCGTTTCAAAACGAACCTGGTCGAGTGCCAATTCCTGCAGGTTTGTGTTACTGCTGATTGGGAATTTAACCTCAGAAATATCTACCCTTTTTCCTACTGCTCGGACCAAAGGTTCCTGAATAAATTCAATTTTTTCGGATAATTGCTCGCCTTCTTCTAGGGTGTATGTTTTATATCGTAAATTTTTACAGGCATGATCAGCAGAAATCCAGGGACCTCCAAATGGCCATCCCGAAGCATTTGCCAAATCAACTCCAAGGCCTAAACGTTGCGATTCTTTTAAGGTGTGCTCGAACATTTCCATCCACTTTTTCGATTGAAAAGAGATGGATTTATCTTCGTCACCTTTTACATCGTAAATTGGTGTTATTTCTACACCTCCAAAACCTGCTTTTGCCAGTTCTTTCAAATTTGACGTGATGTTGGCTTTATCAACTGCACTACCGTGCCACCACCAGCGAGTCCATGGTTTGGTTTCGTTGGTGTGTTCAGGCCATTGCGGAGTAACTGTTGGTGTGCAGGTACAAAAAGCAAAAGGCATAAAAAAGAAAAGGGCATAAACAGAAAGAACGGAGAGGTACTTTTTCATAGCTCAATATTGTTAGAATAGTAGAGAAGTATTGCGCAAAACTCCTCAAAATTATAGGTTTAAGTGTTTGCTGTCAATTATTAATTTTGCAAACATGAGTATTATTTTAACTTCCAAACCAGCACATCGGCAGTGCCTAACGGTTGTTCTCCAATCATTATTTCTGTTCCTGCCGGTAGTTCAACTTGGTATGGTTTATCTGAATAGTTTACTGCAATTCCAAAACCATCACGGTAATCGGTCATCACACCTTCCGGGTAATTTTCTGTTTTAATATTTAGGCGGGCAAACAGTTTTTTTAGAACCTCGGATTCAAGTTTTCCATTGTGGCTGTCGGCACCAACATAAGTTACGCTACCTTTTCCTAAGTGGTTAAATGTAACTGCTGTTTTGCCGGAATAAAAATCGCCGCTATAGCTTGCCCAGGTCTCAGTTGCTTCATCCGGATTTAATATATCTCCCCAGGTTGTCCATGCATACTTTTTATCATCCATAAGAATTGTATCGGGTGCATAGGTTCTCAGTAAATCATAAAATTCAATTTCTCCGCCAATTAGCTCGTACAAAGGTTCGGCATGTTTGGCCTCCCAAAGGTGTCCCAGTTCATTTTGGTGTCCGGTTCTACACGACATTACCAAATTCCCACCGTTTTTAACGTAAGTAGTAAGTTTTCCGATTGTTTGCCTACTCATTTGCTGGAATGCCGGAGCCACAATTACCGGATATTGTTGAAAATTCATTGTATCGCGAATAAAATCAACGGGGGCACCCAAAGCTTTTAAGGTTTTGTAGTACTTTAAAATATGTGCTTCGGTATTCCAGGCAAGTGTTTGTTTATTGTTGTTTATAGCTACGGTATTGTCGGGGTCGTACAAAATTGCGGTTTTTCGGTTTTGGTAATCCTGCGGAATTTTTCCTGCAGAAGGGGAATCGCGAAGCACTTGTATTTCTTTAATAAATTGCTGGTATTCCAGTCCTCCCGGTGTTGGAGTAACGCCATCCGGGCCAACAATGCCATAGTGGTATTGTTCGTAGCCATAAATTGGTGCACGAAAACGATAGGTACAGGTAAATTTACTACCTCCGGCAAAAACATGCCACAACCAAAGTCGTACTGCACCCGGCAAGGGTTGCGAGTTGATGGTTCCCCAGTTTACCTGTCCGGGTTGGAGTTCCATAACGCCGTAAATTGGTGTTAAAGGCCTGAAATAGTCGTTAGCCATGGCAATGCGCGAATATTCGCCTACCCGATAGCCTTTTTTACCAATGCCCTGGTGTTCGCCATAAATCATGTAGCGGGTGTAGGTTATAAAATCAAGTTCAGTGCTGGCACCAATATAGCGTGCATCGTAATACGGTATATAATTGCTTGTTATCCACTGGCTGGGGGTGGCGTATTTACGGATTACCCGGGCTTGTTCATCCAAAAAACTACTGGTTTCGTAATCGCAAAAACGACTATGATCCAGACGTTGGTATAAATTCATTCCCCACTGCGAGTGGTTCGGAATATTTATTTCATCAAAAGTACTGTAAGTTCCGCTCCAGAAATTCGTCCCCCAGGCCTTGTTTAGGGTTTCAATATTTTCGTATTGCTCCTTTAGCCAGTTTCGGAATCGGTTTTGTGCATCTTGTCCAAAATCAACATTTGTAGCGGGTTCGTTATCCAGCTGCCAACCACAAATGCGGTTGTCGTTGCCATAATGTTCGGCCAGTTTTTCAATCATTTTTAGGGCATAACTGCGGTAATAATTGTTCGAGAACGATGCGTGTTGACGTGCTCCATGGTCCATTTTTGTTCCGTTTTCATGCTCTTTTAAAATATCAGGATGCTTGCGCACCAGCCAAACGGGTGGGGTGGCGGTAGAGGTGCACATAACCACTTTAAGCTTGTATTTGGCAGCAAGGGCAACGGCCCTGTCAAGCCATGAAAAATCATACACTCCTTCATGCGGTTCAAGCTGCGCCCATGCAAATTCAGCAAAATGCGTGAATTCAAATCCCATCTCTGCCATTTTTTTGATATCGCGTTCCCACTGGCTTTCGTCCCAATGCTCGGGGTAATAATAGGCACCTACCGTGGTTAAATCTGATGAGGGAAAAAACTTGTTTTCCTGTGATTGTACCTGTAAAGAACAGACAAGAGAAAGAATGAATAGCGAATAAAAAAGTTTTGATTTCATTGGATAGTTTTTAATGCAGTGATGTTAATGATGGAACAAATTTATATCATGCACAAAAATGTAAAAAAAGAATAGTATGTATTTTATGACGATCAAATTTTATTACTTTTTAAAAGGTTTTATTGAAAATATCCCAGCTATTACTTCTGTTTTTTTGTATCTATTTGAAAAACCGGATGTTCATCTGGAATTTGATCACCTATTAATTCCAGCAATTCAATGGCATTTAAACACCATTGTGCTGTGTGGTTTGTTGATACTCCCTGAACTTCGTAAACCGGTTTTAATAATAAGGGATTATTCACAAAATTTAAATCAAAATTGGTATAACGTTGCTGGTATGGTTCCGGATTCAGAAAATAACTCCATGCTTTTTCGGCATATTTTTTTTCTCCTGAAATTTTGGCATAATAGGCAGGCAGGCGAGCGTACCAGGTTCCCTGCTGACCTAATTTTGCAGCAACTCCCAGTTCGTTTTTAATAGTATCAGCAGACGCTCCATAAAGTCTGCAAAACTGCAACCATAACTTATCCCATCTTTTATTGTTAAGCAGGGGCGAAAGCTCGAAAGCAACCTCCGGGCCTCCCATTAAAACCGACAGGTGAGATGATCCAATGGCATCTTTATCCAGTTGAAATAAGTTTTGCGTTGCCGGATTGTAACCCATTGCGGCACCTTTCCCTGAGAACAAGCCATAGGGCATTTCTGCAAGATCGTTTACACCAGCCAAAATCATATTTTTATATTTTTCGTCGCCTGTGCGTTCCCATTCGGTCATCCAGTTGCCAATCAGAGCGAGCCAGTCGGGGCCCATTCTTGCATGTGTTGGGTATTCTGATTGATCGAGTATCTTGCGTAAAGGATCAATTTTACCAATGGCTTTATTCGAGCCCTCCACGGTTGCCCGCATTAAATCGCCAGTGCGTTCGTCGGTGGTGAGGTAATAATAAAAACGTGATAGTGCAGCCTGGGAAATTCTTACCTCTTTTGCACCGCAGCCCCAGTGCCGAACATTATGTCGCGAGCCCAAGCCCGCAAAACGCCCTAAATGGTACACGTCAACTTCGCCATTGTGTCGTGTCATTGCCTCTGCCATTCGAAAAATTTCGGCTTTACCCGATCGCAAATATGAATACCAAAGCCACATGTTTGGCATTAATTCGGTGTTGTCCCAGGCATAACCACCAATATCGTATCGCCAGGTATGACGTTCACGATCGTAGGCGTGCATTACATCGCCAAAATCCCAGAATCCATACCAATTACGCTGTTCTACTTCCAATTGATAATAATTAAATGCCTTGTCCAGTTCGTTTTCCAGCCAGGCCTTTCCTTTTGAACTCTTGTCGGGTAAACTCCAGGCCCCAAAAACCGGGATACTATGAATATACTCGGGAGTTGCCGATAATAATGCCGGATTGTTACCTTGTTTTGTCAGAGCATTAAGTGTTTGAGCTGAAGGTACATCAGTAGATGCAAATAACAGTAGCTCGCTTGTGCGGCCTACACCGGTAGCAATACTGAAACCGGGTTCCACATCTTCGTAACTGGCTTCGAGGTTATGTCCGTACGCCAGGGTGTCGTAATGGCGCATATCCATTGCCTCGGCATCGGGCGACCACAACCATGTTTTTAATTTTGCCGTGTCCGATTTTGCATGGCATATTTCGAGGGTTGATGGGAATGATTGCCAAAAACTACGCATGCACACCGCTAAACCACCTGAAACATCGCCAACAAAAGCAAGCCCTGATGCGCGGCCACCTGCTCCCGCATCAATCCAGGCACTCTGGTCGTTGGTTCGTTTTCGTACTCTAAAACCAGAGGCATTTGCCTGATACAATTTAAAGTCGTTCCACGATGCCCAGTGTTGCGTTAAGAACTGTTCTTTTTCGGTTAATGATTCTCTGTTAAGAATACGTTTTCCCTGAAGTTGTCTGGGATAAGTTTCTTTGTTCGCCATCGATCGACGCCCAACAAGCGGCTGAACAGGTTCTGCCCATAATCCATCTTTCTCTGCAGAAAATCTTACATGCCGGTTATAAAATTCTTCATCCAGCGGTACATCAAATACCAAACCGATTCCGCGCACAAAATCCTGATTCTGATCTCCATCGTAAATAAAAGTATGCATGATTTTTACCGATTGTTGACCGGCGTAAAAATACAAGCGTATAACAAAAGGAAACAGGCTTTTGTCTCCTCTTTCAGACTGGTGGTTGCCTTCAATTTTTATAACCGAACGCACCGGGCTATGCTGTTCGATTGTTACTTTTGAGGTATTACCGATAAGTTTCTCCTTTATGGGTTGGGCACCGTATTCAGTTTCAGGACCATCTTGTACAATACAAACCAGTTCTGCTCCAGTTGAAACTTCTTTGTTATGTATTTTTATTGAATTGATGATTTGTTTCCCCATGCGAGGAATCCTGCACGTTATAAGCCCGGTATTTACTTCTATTGCATCATTGGTTTGTTTTACTTCTATTTTTGGCAACAACTCATTTGTTGTTGATGCATCGCCAGGGATTAGCCTAAATTCTGAACCAGATAACGAATCAACAACTGTGCTTAACCCGATCCATTTTATGGAGCCATCGGGCCAGTAGGCGAGAGGCCAGGATTGTACTGGCATCGAATCGCCATTTTCATCTTTTAGAAGGTATTGGTCATCAGGTTTAACTTCTCCTTGTTTGAACGGAACCCCCCAACTTACTCCGGTCTCAATAGTTGGAGCTTCTTCTCCGAGCCATTTGATTATTACAGGTTGTTTATTTTGTGCACTGGTGTTAGTACACGTAAAAGAAATGCCGAAAATGAAAAACATGCCTATAACTGGCAATTTTAAGGTAAAACAGCGTGAAATAAACTTGAGAACAGTATACATAAATATTAATCTATAATTCTTAATAACGGTTTAACCATTGTTTGGGAAGAGGTACAATACAAATGTTCATTGAGCGATTATCCTCTGAAAGCATTGCCGACTGGATTTGTATTTTTGTTCCGTCGGGGCTAAATGTGGGATGAACGTGATCTTTAGCCGAACTTTTATGACCTGTTGAGAGCAAAATCATTTCTCTGGTTTTTCTGTCTATCAGGTAAAGATTTCTGTCAAAATCATCGCCGGTTGCAAAACGTCCGTCTGAAGAGCCACTAACGTGCCAGAATCCACTTCCTTTTAGCGTTTGACCCACAATCAACATTTCTCTAGTTCTAAGGTTGACAATCCCCAGCCCTGTTGGCTTTTCGCGTGTTCCGCAAGGACCCCATTCGCTTTCCTGTCCCGGATTGGCCCCATAAACACCAGTCGCTTCTTTATACTCAGTTATTGATGAATTGGGGATGGCACGATGTCCCATTATAGCTATGGCTACTTCATCTGGACCGATCACTGCTTCATGAGTTACCCATTCGTATTTTGATTCCGGGTAAAGCGGCCGAAGTCCGCTTCCATCAGCGTTAACCAACCAGGTCCGTTGTGGTGATTTCCCACCGGTTTCCCAACAGAATATTATCTCTCCTGATTTCCAAAAATTACTTTGAACATGTCCAACCTGAAAGGGAACAGAAACAATGTATTTTGTCTCTCCGGTATTAACATTTATAGCTGCTATGCCGCCTGGGCCAGCACCCATATTTCTTGGTCCAAAATTTTTTTCAATTTTTGTGTCTTCCGGTAAATACTGAGCTGCTTTTTCTTTACCTACCGAGAAGTAAATCCATTCTTCGTTGGCATCTAATGCCAATTCTGTGCTGGCTTGCATTTCTTTTGGTATCGATCCGCAAATGCGCTGATAATTTTCGGCTGGTTTGAGATTCCCATTTTCACTGTGTGTAAATAACTTCTGAAGGTCAACTTCAATCAGTTTTTGCAGCTCATTTTTGTCATCTTCAACTGGCTTTCTCCAGTAAAACAAACGCATCGATTTTCGGGCAACACCAAGCGTTCCTGAAAAGCCACCTTCGGTAACCTGCACAATATCTCCCGTTTTTTCATTTACAGCCATTGCTTCTCCCTTCACTCTGTCTGACCGGAAGATTAACCATTTACCATCAGAAGTCCACTGGTTATGTGTGGGGTATATTTTAGAATCATCTGCTGCTGTGGAAGTTAAAAAAATAAGTTCAACACCAGTTACCGGATCTTTAACGATTTTTTTCTCCGACGGGAAACGACTTCCTATTTGCCCATTGCTTGTAAAAACAGTTAGCATGAGTGTAAAGAGCAGTAATAACATTTTGATTTTGGTTGCTCTCATTTTTTCTGGGATATTTTGAAATTAGAAAAACGCGATGAACGTGTAAACATCAATCGTAAGCCTATTCTTCCTTCCTCAATAATTGGTAAATCAGAGTTGTTGAATTGGCAATAATAACTTTGTTCGTTATTGGAAATGCGCATAAAAATCTTCCTGTTGGTCTTTATAACCGTAATTTTATGCGGAACTCCAGGAGCAAAAAGTCCTTCCGGGTAATAATCGGGATGCAAATCTGTCCCTTCTAAACCTTTTTTATGTGGCACATAGCGTCGTGCGCGCAGGTATGATTTTCGATTATCTCCACTATTGGGAAAAGCTGCATAACTGATATGATAGGTATTCATATGGTCGAAATACATGCGCATCGCCGGAATTTTTCGAAGATCATTCCATTTTGTAATGTCTTCGGAAAAAGGTTCTTTGCCACTTCCACTGGCTTGTATATAAAGAATATTTACACAACGTGTTTCGAAATCGAGCCGCGTGAATTCATATTCTATTTTCAAATCTCCTTTAAATGATTCTTTTGTCCACAATACCATGTGGTGAGCATCGTTTTTGAATTGAGGACCAGCGGTAAGTTGCATCCCGTTTTTATCGTTACTAACTGCTGCTATTTCACCATCCAGAAACCAGTTTCTTTCCCAGTTACCAGTGCAGGAATCAGTAAAAATCGTTTCCCAATTCTCTTTATTGGCTTGTGTAAAGGCTTCTTTTGAAATACCATTTTGCTGAGCAAAGCACACGACAGCACTACATAAAAGCAGAGGCACAAATGCCATTATGGTTTTTCTCATTGTAAAATTTCTTTGAGACGTAAGTTTAATGATGGTCAACAACTCCATCTTCCTCTACATAAAATATTGCAGCTTTTGTATCTATCTTTTCTTTGTAAAAAAGCACCGCACTATCATTCATTTTAGCGGTATGGTTTTGTAACAGCCGATACATCTCGGCCCCGGCATAAATTACCGGGCCATATCCATGACCTGCTGCTGTGTTTACCGGCCGGTAATAATAGAAAGCAGGATCATAGCCCATTCCTGTTCCAACGCAGGTACCTTCAATTTGTCCTTTCTCATTTACTTTGGTTGTAACACCGTGCCAGCCAAGCATGGTTTGCGAACCATAGGCCAACATGTCAATCCAACCTTCGTTAATGGCCTTTGCCATACAATACACATAAATAGCACTGGCTGAAGTTTCAAGGTACGAATCGTTTCTGTCTAATAGCTGATGCCAAAGACCTTCACTGGATTGTAATGCACACAAACCCTGAATATGAGCCTGTAAAAGCTTCAATACTTTTTCACGTCCAGGATAATCTTTTGGAAGTGCATCTAATACTTCAACTTTAGTAAGTAAGGCCCAGCCATTGGCTCGCCCCCAGTGGAATGCCGGGTGAGGGTGCATCGCTTCTACCCAGCCATGGCGGTAGAGGCCTTTTTCGGGCAGGAACATACGATCGGCAAACTGGGTAATTTGTTTAATCGCTTCATCGTAATATTTTGTATCACCGGTAAGTCGGCCCATGTTGGCAATGGCAGGTATGCCCATAAACATATCGTCGAGCCAAATGGTGTTTCGTTGTGGTCGGTTGCGGGCGAAAGTGCCATCGGGCAAGCGGTATTCCTTATTTATTATCCAGTCAAAGTAACGGTCCATTATGGCTTGTCCGTTAAACTCCATGCCATCCAATTTT
>Ga0207830_100138_pt1 | contig 39341 bp, 46 predicted proteins | sample TtanPargueraPR_6_FD_187740 | JGI IMG/M metagenome (GOLD analysis project Ga0207830, IMG submission 187740) | Aerobic enrichment media microbial communities from Bioluminiscent Bay, La Parguera, Puerto Rico - Tt and E2 (3) (SPAdes) | ecosystem: Environmental > Aquatic > Marine > Unclassified ...
GTTACTGGAGGGCCACGACCGTTAAATCGCTGATGCTATACCTTTGGCCCCTTACCGCGCAGGGCGTTAACGACCAGCGACACCACCAGAAGCACCAGAAAGACGAAAAACAGTATCTTCGCGAAGCCGGCTGCTGTGCCTGCAATACCGCCAAAACCCAGAATACCTGCGATCACTGCAATTACGAGACAAACAATAGCCCAATAGAGCATTTCGTGTCCTCCTTTCAAGGGTTGCCCTTTAACCGTGGCACAGGGCTTCCCGGTACGCAATTTTCAGCGGGTTTTGTGGAGGGATGGTAACGGCCCCGTCATTTGTCCATCGCCACAACAGAGTTCTTTTCAGTCCGTTTTTCGGGTCGGAAACACCGACGTGGAGAGTGTTGGCTGACAGCCAACGACATCTCGTGCCTGCTCGTGGGCATGCAGGTACCAACGCTGGCCGCCTGCTGGAAACGTGGTGCTGTCCACCTGAAACTCTGCGGTGCCCACGGTTGCAGGAATCGGGGTGCCATCGGCATGGCGGTAGACACAGCTGGTACCGAGGGTTACAGGCCGGGCAACAGGCAGCTCAATGAAGCCGTCGCTGCGCACGGTCGGCACTTCTCCATTGACGTCGGTAATCTTCAGGCAGGGGCCAAAATGAATACGATCCTGGTCGCCGACGGGTTCCTCCAGGCAGTGTGTGGCCTTGAGAAAAACAACATTACGGTTGGCCCCTTCCTTTGTTTCTGGGAGGTTCTGGCAACCGGTCAAGGTCACCGTCAATGCTGTGATGCCGGCGGCAATCAGATGTTTCATCGGGATCTCCTGCTTGTGCCAGTAATGTGTAAAGAATAAGGGCCACTTAAGTGCCTTCAGGCTTTCAGGCAATAGCGTCGTTCCGGGCGCCCAACGCTACCATAGTTTACCTCTGCGCAGAGTTCACCGATGCCGACCAGGAATTCCAGATAGCGGCGGGCCGTTGTCCGGGAGGCTCCGATCTCGGCCCCCATTTCTTCCGCGCTCCAGTGACCCCCAGTGGCAACCACCCCTCTGATCTTGTCCAGCGTCAGGCTGTCGACACCTTTTGGCAGCCGTTCAGGCACGGAGGCTTCGGTGTCGTTGGTGGCTCTGGGTAACAGCGCATCTACTTCTTTCTGGGCGAGCTTGTTCAGTGCCAGCAGCTTGTCCAGATGCTCCCGGTAGCGATTAATGGCTTCCTGCAGGCGCTCGAACACCAGGGGTTTCAGAATATAGTCGAATACGCCCCCACGAAGGGCGCTACGCAGTGTTTCTACCTCTTTGGCTGCGGTAATCAGAATGACGTCTGACCGACGGTCACGGGCTCTCAGTTCCCGGAGCAGGTCCAAACCATTGCCGTCGGGAAAGTAGACATCCAGGAGGATCAGTTCAGGCTCCAGTACGTCGATCAGATCCCTGGCATCGGCCAGGGTATGGGCTATGCCACAAAGTTCCACCTGTTCAACACGCTCAACAAACCGGCGCTGAATCTCGGCGATCTTCGGATCGTCTTCAACAATAAGCAGTCGGATCGTGGTCACGGATGTCCTCCCGCAATTGGCGTTTTCGGTAAGTAGAGCGTAAAACGACTGCCACCTCCGGACAGGTTTTCAACCGTCACCGAGCCTCCCCAGCGATCGAGAAACTGCTGAACCAGATGCAGGCCGATCCCGTGTTTCTCACCTTTGGTGCTGAAGCCACGCTCGAAAATCCGGGCCCGATCCGGCCCGGGAACTCCGGGGCCCTCGTCTTCAACCTCGAAAATCAGCTCGTGCCCCAGATCGGTCATCGACAGTGATACCCGGCCGCCGTTGCCCGCCTTGTGGAGCGTGGCTTCAAGCGCATTGTCAATCAGGTTGCCGAGAACACTGACCAACTGATCCCTGGGCAGCTCCGCCGGGAGGTCGGCCATCTGGCTGCCAGGGTCTATTTCCAGACGCAGGCCCATTTCCTTCGCCCTATTGTACTTTCCGAGCAGACAACCAGCGATAATCGGGTCTGGCACGGCTTCCAGCAGAAGATGCAGCAGCGCCTGATGGTCGCTCACCTCGCTGCCAATCAGATTAAGCGCCTCTTCAGTCGCGCCAATCTGTATCAGTCCGGCGATGGTGTGAAGCTTGTTCGAGTATTCATGGGTCTGGCTGCGAAGGGTATCGGCATACTGCTGTATTCGCGTGAGTTGTCTACTCACCTGATCAAGCTCATCTCGCCGGCGAAAACTGGCTACCACGCCGATGATCTGCTCACCCTGGCGAACTGGCAGCCGATTGACGACCATTTGTCGTCCTCTTAACCAGACTTCACGGTCGAAGTCTGGTTGTCCGGTTTGCAATACCGACATCAGGCTGCTTTCCGGCAGAATGTCCAGAATGGGCTTGCCTGCGAGAGGTTCGTTCTCAGGCAGTTCCAGTGTCTCATAGGCTGCCCGGTTGGCGGTGGTTATTATCCCGTCCCGATTGACCGCAATAATGCCTTCACGAACGGATTGCAGGGTAGCGTCACGCTCCTGGAACAACCGGGCGATTTCCTCTGGTTCAAGGCCGAAGATGGCACGCTTGAATCGGCCGGCGATGATGATGGCCGAGAACACTGTGAACAAAAGCATTAGGCCGACAACACCATAGAGAACAAAATTATATCGACGTATGGTGTTCTCAACCTGCTCGAGACTGTAACCCACCGATACGATCCCGATGATCTTGCCCGTTTCCGGAGTGGATACCGGAGCCTTTCCGCGCATGGACTCCCCAAGGCTGCCTTTGGCGCGAGCGACATACGCCTGGCCGTGTTGCAGAGCCTGTTGGCCGTAATCACCATCGTCGTCACCCATCGAATAGCCAATCCGGGTCGGGTCCGGATGCGCCAGACGGATTGCCCGGTGATCGCCAATGACAATAAACAGAGCTTCATTGGTTTCGGTAAGCCGACGGGCCAGTTGATTGAGCGCAGGGATGTTTCTGGTGCGGACGCCCTCGATAACAGCCGGTGTGGCGGCAACGGTTTTGGCGACCATCAGAGCGCGCTCGCCAATTTCCTCATACAGTGACTCACTGAGGTAATAGCCGGCAAAACTGCCAATCAGCACCGTTTGCAAGGTGCCGAGCAATCCCAGGGTCAGGATCATGCGGGTTTTCAGTTTGGTTTTTCTTAACACGGATAGAGCACGGCTTTTTGTCGTTTGCTTTTCAGGGTAATCCATCCTTGCGGCCACCGCCCGTGATCTTTATGCACAGAATGCAGAAAAAAGTCTTTAAAGGCGTTACGCCCACAAGCTTCTTTATCTCGGGTTTCCCCTATTAGTCTGCCCTTAATCGCCTCACCGGAGAGCTCCTCCTCATTCGTTCCGGTGACCTGGCGATCATGACAAAAACAACTGAGTAAGGTGACCACAATGATGTTCAAACGATTCCTCTCTTTGGTGGCGGCGGCCGCCGTCAGTACCTCTGCAATGGCTTGGCAACCTTCTGGCAAGGTTGAGTGTCTGGCACCGGCGGATCCCGGAGGCGGCTGGGACTTTACCTGCCGGAGCGTAGGCAATGTGCTGCAGGACCTCAGCCTGGTTGATGGAACAGTGCAGACCGTCAATATGGCCGGCGCTGGCGGAGGCGTTGCCTACGCTCATACCGTGAGCAAACGCGCAGGTGATAACAAGCTGCTGGTGGCGGCCTCCACGGCAACGACAACGCGCCTGGCCCAGGGCCAGTTTCCTGGCATGAATGCCGATATGGTCACCTGGGTGGGCGCACTGGGTGCCGACTACGGGATTATCGCGGTAAGCAAGAATTCCAGGTATCAGAACCTCAAAGAACTGATGGATGCCGTGAAGGCCAATCCCAAGTCCGTCAAGTTTGCCGGTGGCAGCGCACGGGGTGGCTGGGACCACCTGAAGGTGCTGATTGCCGCAAAAGCGGCGGGTGCGGAAAAACTCCCATCGATTCCCTATCTGTCCTACAACAATGGTGGTGAAGCCATGACTCAGGTTGTGGGTGGCCAGGTGGATGCGTTTACCGGTGATCTGTCTGAGGCGACAGGGTTCATGGAGTCCGGAGATTTGCGAGTGATCGCTGTTCTGGCCGATGAACGTTTGCCAGGCAAATTCAGTGATCTGCCCACAGCGAGAGAGCAGGGCATTGATGCGGTAGGGCCAAATTGGCGGGGCTTCTACATGCCTAAAGACGCGGATGAAGCCGCCAAGCAGTATTGGGTAGATGCGGTCGACACCCTGTACGCCAGCGAAGAATGGAAACAGGTGATGGCCCGTAACGGATTGATTCCGTTTCACCCTCCTGCCAGCGCGTTTGACGAATTCGTGCGCAACCAGGTGCAGGACATTGAAGCACTCTCTCGTGAAATCGGGTTACTCAAATGACGGGCTTCGGTGATCGTATTCTCGGCCTGGGTCTTCTGGTCCTGGCAGTGGCTTATGGCTGGGCTGCGCAGCAGTGGCCGGAACCCTTTGGTGGCGCTGAGGGGGTCGGCCCAGAGACCTTTCCTACCATCTTGTCGGTGGTTCTGGTGGCCGGAAGTCTGTATCTGATGATCAAACCTGACCCGGATGCCCGGTGGCCGGTTGGTAAATCGGCACTGGAACTTCTGGTCTCGGTGTTGGTTCTGGTGGTGTATGCCTTGTTGCTGGAGCCGCTGGGATTCGTCATCGCGACAACCTTGGCGGTCGGAACGCTCAGCTGGCGCATGGGAGCGGCGCCTAAACGGGCCTTTCTTACCGGTTTAGGCAGCGCCGTCGTGGTGTTCGTCCTGTTCAATTATGGGTTGTCGTTGAGCTTGCCGGCTGGCCTGCTGGAGGTGCACTGATGGAAACCCTTGGCTTTCTGATGGAGGGGTTTGCCGTAGCGCTGACTCCGTATAACCTGATGTTCGCTCTGTTTGGCGCATTTGTGGGAACCCTGATTGGGTGTCTTCCAGGACTGGGGCCGGCCAATGGTGTGGCGATTCTTATACCACTGGCGTTTACGCTGGGACTTCCGCCCGAAACCGCCATGATTCTGTTGACCGCAGTCTATGCAGGCGCCATGTACGGCGGGCGAATCTCCTCCATCCTGCTCAACATACCGGGCGATGAACCGGCGATGATGACCTGCCTTGATGGCTACCCGATGGCCCGTAAAGGGAGGGCTGCTGATGCCTTGGCGGTTTCTGCCATCGCGTCTTTCTCGGGTGGTCTGATCGGGACCATCGGATTGATCATGCTGGCGCCCGTGCTGGCCAGGTTTGCCCTTACCTTCGGCCCTGCAGAGTACTTTGCGCTGTTTCTGCTGGCGTTTGCCACATTGGGCGGGATCACCGGCAAGAACCCCATGAAGACGGTTATTGCGGCGGCATTGGGGATCATGATTTCCACGGTGGGTATCGATATTTCCACGGGAACCCAGCGCTATACCTTCGGTGTGCTTGAACTCTATGAAGGTATCGATTTCATTCTGGCCATTGTGGGTCTGTTTGCCATCTCCGAGTTGTTGTTTTTCGTGGAGCATCGCATGGGGGAAGGGCGAGAGAAAATGCAGGTTGGCAAGCTCAGCCTGAGCCTGAAGGAGTTGGTAACGACCATACCAACACAGCTTCGCGGCGGGATTCTCGGCTTTATTTCCGGTGTGCTGCCGGGGGCGGGTGCTTCTCTGGGGAGTTTTATCAGCTACACCCTGGAAAAACAGGTGGTCGGCAAAAAAGGCCGTTTTGGTGAAGGTGACATCCGGGGCGTTGTTGCGCCCGAGGCCGGTAACAACGGGGCATCCTCGGGTGCCCTGGTCCCCATGCTGACATTGGGTGTGCCGGGCAGCGGCACGACCGCTGTCCTGCTGGCGATGCTGATTTCGCTGAACATCACACCGGGCCCGCTGATGTTTACCCAGAATGCCGACATTGTGTGGGGCGTTATTGCCGCGCTGCTGATTGGCAACGTCCTCCTGCTGGTGTTGAACATTCCGCTGGTGGGATTCTTCGTAAGGTTGTTGTCTGTGCCGCCGATGTATCTGCTGCCAATTGTCACGATGGTCGCGTTTGTCGGGATCTACTCGATCAGCCACAGCACCTTCGATCTGTATTTCATGATTGCCTTCGGTATTGCCGGCTATTTTCTGCGCAAACTTGAGATTCCTCTGGTTCCCATCATTCTGGGCCTGTTGCTGGGGCCGGAAATGGAGAAAAACCTGGGACATGCCCTGGTCCTGTCGGACGGCGACTGGAGCATTCTTTGGGAGAGTCCTCTCGCCATCGGGTTATGGACTGTCGCTGGCCTTGGCCTGGTACTGCCTTATCTCGTGGGGCCACTACTTCGCCGCAGAATGAATGCGGCGATCAAAGAGTCTCCTGTCAGCGACTAACCATATCTTTAAGGCTTTTCTGACGAGCTGCCTTTGTCAGTCTTTGCACCGGGCTTTGCCCGGTGTTTTTTTATGACCGCAAGAAGCTAGTCCGTGCGTGCCGTGGGACGATTATCAGCTCTGGGTGTAAGTGGCTGTCCGCCCTCAGAATCTGCACGCAGTGCCTGCAGCAAACGGCGGTCACGATCATACACATCGTTCCGGAACTGGAGAACGCCGGCCGGATCAATCCAGGTGGTCCAGTATTGCAGGTACACAGGCACCGGTTCCGATAGCACTACGGTTGCCGGTTCGGCGGTTGCCAGGGTCTGCTCAATTCGCTTTTTGTTCCATCCGTTGGTGTTTGCCAGCAATCGTTCGGCCAGCTCAAAGGGGCGTTCCAGACGGATGCAGCCGGAGCTCAGGGTTCGCTCCAGCCGACTGAACAACGATTGCGCCGGGGTATCGTGGAGGTAGATATCGTACTGGTTCGGGAACATGAATTTGACCTGGCCCAGCGCATTCTGGGGGCCGGGCTGCTGAATCAGCTGGTAGGGAAAGTTGTTCTTCGAGAGTTCCGTCCAGTCGATTTCTGCTGGATCGACTTCGCTCTGGTTTGCGCCCCAGCCCCTGAAAACCTTGAAGCCCAAGCGCTCCAGATACTCCGGATCTGACCGTATGATCGGTAGCTGGTCTTCGATCATCAGCTTCCGGGGTACCGTCCAGGTCGGATTGAAAACCAGGTAGCGAATGCGATCGCTGAATACTGGCGTCTGCCGGTATGGCCTGCCAACAATTACCCGTTGGCGATGGACCTGCTCGCCGCTCTCTACGAGCACCAGCTCAAAACCGGCGATGTTAACGACGACATAGGTTTCTCCCAGGGATTCCGGTAACCACCGCCACCGTTCCAGGTTTGCGTCCAGGCGGTATATCCGTTCCAGGGGCAACAGGTTCAGCGCTGTCAGAGTGTCCCGGCCGACGATTCCATCGGGTTCCAGGCCGTGTCGGGCCTGGAATAACGGGATCGCAGTGGCCAGGGCGTCGTCGTAGTGTTGGTGATTCGAGGCTTCTGGCGAGTCGCCGGAGAGGTCGCCCAACAGTGCCAGGCGGCGACGAATGTCGGGTATGCGGTTGTCGGTATCGCCTGGTCGGATACTTGGTCCCGAAACGATAGCCGGCCAGTCTGCGCCGATCAGCTCACCCAGCGCTTTGCGTCGTTGTACCAGTTGATGGTAGGCCGCAGAGCGGGGTTTGAGATCCTGCAGAGTGGTGTAGACGGTGCCGCTGGCCAGGGCTTCGGACAAGACCGACTGCATCTCCCTTTGCTGGCGGTTGGCGGTCCATTCCGCATGGATGGTTGTGGGGTTGACCTTGCCGTGGTGCAGGTGGGACGCCAGTAGCAGGAAGGCATGCGAGAGTACAAGGTCAAGGTCGGTCTGTAATTCCTCGGCGCTGTCATTCAGGTCTTTCAGGGCGAGTGCTGCAAGGGTGTCGTAGTGGTAGTCGCGGGGGTTGAGACCGTCACCGGCCACTGCCCGGATGGCTTCGAGCAATTCCCTGCGATTGCTCGGGTCCTCCCAGGCCAGCGTGTATCCTCTGGCTTCGTAGAATCGCGTCAGTGCTTCCTTGGCATATAGCCGGGATTCCAGCACCGATACCGGGTAACCAGCCTGCAGGGCTTCAATGCGGTTGATCAGTCCATCATTGCCCTGGGCCCTGGCCGGAACCGCAAACACCAGAGCCAGGAGAAGGCAGTACAGGGTGAGTGGGTAACGAGATTCCTGCATTCTGCGCCTCCATTGCGGTGTACGATCAAAGGCTGTCCCTGTGGTGTCCGTAATGCCTGGGCAGTCTATCTGACGGCAGTATAGCCTGATCGTTCTATCCCGGTAGGGGCAAATCGCGGTTGGCTTCTGCCGCCCGACGCTGCGGGCGGCAATGGCTGGGGCTTAGCCGGCGCGCCCAAACATACGTTCAAGGAAACCCAGTTCCCTGACATCGGGCACAGGCAGTTCATCCACCTGCTCCATGGCCTGGCGCCAGAAAACCTCAGGGGTGTCCAGGTGCTCCACGGTCTTGCGTTCTTCCGGGCTGTAATGATTGTGTTCCCCGGTCATGCCGGCGTCGGCCAGGGACTCTGTCCAGAGGTAGATCGCCGAGCGGATGGTACGCAGCAGGCGGCAGTAAACTTCACGGCTGAGGTTGATCGCCAGTTCCGCCTTGAGGTTGATTTGCTTTTGCACATGGGCCATGTCGTCTTTGTCCAGCAACGCCCGATGACCATTGCCTTTCTTGCAGTTCAGGCACACCTGCTCCAGGGACTTGATGCCCTCCGGTAGGTCCAGGTGACCGTATTCCGCGGTCTGGCGCTCATCCACCGGCGCTGGAATCCAGCCGTACTGGGGCGATTTTGCGACAATGTGACCGGGCAGGTCGCGTCGGTAGGGCGGGGCCTTGTCCTTGTCGGTGTAGCCATCAAATTCTTCCCGCAACCAGGCCGCCATTTTCCGGTGGCGTAGCATGGTGGCGAGAGTAATGGCCGAGGGTACGATGTCCGTTAGCAGGTCGCTGGCGTCCTGGGTACGTTCCTGAAGATGATCCACGGATGTTGACATGGTCTGCGCTCCATTCGGGCCGCTTTATGGGCCCTGATCTTTTTGTTGTTGTCTGGTTCTCCTGTGTCGGTATCGGGAGTAACCTGTGGTTAAAAAGTAGTCAGTCCCGGGTGTTCGCACTGTTGTAAAAAAGTTATGCCTTTGTAACGACAGGTAAGCATGAGGAGGGACGCCTTATGAACAAAGACGGACAGGATCTGAGTGATATGCGACGGGCCATGGTCCGGTGCCAGCTGGTGCCTCGGGGTATTTCCGATGGACGGGTACTGGAGGCCATGGAGCGTGTGCCCAGAGAGCAGTTTGTTCCCGAACATCTGCGCTTCGAGGCTTATGAGGACCACCCGGTACCCATTGGCCAGGGGCAGACCATGTCTCAGCCTTATATCGTTGCCCTGATGGCAGAAGCTCTGTGTCTCAAGGGCCGCGAACGAGTGCTCGATATTGGCACCGGCTCCGGCTACGCCGCCGCCGTCCTGGCCAGTGTCGCTCTGGAAGTATTTTCCATTGAGCGCATTCCGGAACTGGCGGCCCAGGCGCGCAAGAATCTGGACCGAACAGGCTTCACCCAGGTGCATGTGAAATGCGCAGACGGTACGTTAGGCTGGCCAGAGGCAGCGCCATTTGATGGCATCTGCGTGGCTGCCGGAGCCCCTGCGGTGCCGGCGGCCCTCAAGCAGCAACTGGCGGTCGGCGGGCGGCTGGTGATTCCGGTGGGCACAGAGGGCGGCCTTCAGGAACTGCTCTGCATCACCCGACTGTCGGATTCCGAGTATGAGCAGGCGAGCTACGGCGATGTTCGCTTTGTCCCGCTGCTGGGTGAGGAAGGCTGGCCCTGAAGCCTTCCCTGGTTTAACTATGGGTGCTCTCGAAAATCCGATCGGCGGAGGCGGCAACAAAACCGCTATAGAGTTTGCCGTTGGCCATTGGGTAGCGCTTGGCAAATTCGTAAAAGCAGCTCGGAATGACTGCGTCCTGGTCGGTAAAGTGCGCGGTAACACGGTCGGCCATAGTGGACGACTGTTCCAGGCAGTCCTGCGGTGAACCTTTCACTTCTCCACCACTGGCATTCACGGAAAAACCCTGTTCTTTCAGCAGCGTGTTGATGTCTGGTACCGAGTGAATCGTGTCCAGGTGGTTTATGCTCACGGTAAAGTGGTTGGCGCGATAGCCCCAGGCTGCCAGCCAGCCGGCGTATTCACTTTCCTCAAGCAACTGTCGATAGGTTGAGTAATCCAGATTCCAGTGTCGGCCTGAGTAGAGAAAGTCATCAGCCTGCACCCTTTTCGGGTCGATCTGGTCTACCAGACCCTGCACCACCGCTTGTAGCTGGTCTGAGCATTGTTCGACCAGCAGTTCGGAGATAAACACTTTTGGCACCTCCGGGTCCGGGTGCTCGTAATGCCGGGCATAGAGCTTCTTGGCTTCAAAATGGTATTCGCCACCGGGTTGGTAACCTAAAGCCAGGAAATGCGCAGCCAGGGCGTCCAGACCCACCGGCGCCAGGTTGAAGGTTCTCAGGGCGATATGGTCATTGACGATGGTGGTGTTCTCGCGCTCGGCCAGCAGGCCATGAATGCGGTCTGCCGAAGGTGTTACGGCCCGGTAGTCTTCCCAGAGCGCGCGAAACAGGGTGTCGACGTCAGAGTGCATAGTGAACCTCCGCAGAATCTGTGACATGGATTGAGGTCGCCGGAATGGCTTGCTGGCCCAGGGGCAGGGTTCGTACCGATGCGCCCACACTGAGGCCCAGCGCATCGGCCTGCTTGGTTGAAAGCTCGATCCGTCCGCTGGCCAGGGCGTGAATGTCTGTATTCACAACCATCGCTCGAAAGTCCTCGAGCCCGGTATTGGTCACAAGCACCGGGCGGCCTGTGTCTGGAAGGTGTTGGTTTCCGGTTGTGCTGATCTCTGCCGACATCAGTGCAGCTCCCCGGACACTACGGATGTTATCTGTCCGGCATTCAACGGTGGGGCCGGCGTCGAACAGATCCACCATTCCCCGATGGCGGAACCCCTCTGCCTTAAGCATGGCCAGCGCGGGCCTGGTGTCCGGATGCACCTGACCGATGACAGCCCGGGCCGGGTTGCTCATCAAATGAGTGTAGAGCGGTAATGAGGGCATCAGGTCCTCGACGAAGTCCAGTGAACCGGCACCCGCCAGTTGCGTGACCTGGCTGAAATCCAGATCAATAAAGTGATCCCGCAGCCAGTCCCAGAAGGGCGACTGGCCGTGTTCATCGGCCACACCCCGCATCTGGGCAATGGCCAGGTTCGGAAAGCGGTCCAGATGTTGGGCGATGAAGGCGAAGCGGACTTTGGAGAGTAATTTGCCGGCATTGGCGCGGCGAAAAGCCGGGCGCAGATACAGTGAACAGAACTCCGTACAGTTCCGATAGTGCACGCAGCGGGTGAGCGCGCCCACGGAGCGCCGGAGCCCCAACTCTCTGGAGTGATGAGTGAGGGTGCTGTGGCGAAAATGGTAAAGCGGTTGCGACCGGCCGGTTCCAGAGGTAATGCCGGTTGTACCCATGATCTGCCCGGACGTCTCCTCTTCAAGCACAAACAGGTAGCGTTGTTCGCTGTGGTCGACGGCCTGTGAGCGGAAGCTGCGAATTGAGCCCTCAATTTTTCGGGATAGCCGGTCTTTGTCCGGCATCAGGGAAGTAAATCCCGGGCCGGACTCGCAGGCTATCTCGTACAGATCGTTCAGGTCGTCATGACGAACCGGGCGAATAATCATGGCGGCACCTCAAAATTGTTTTTTATCAGTATGAGTGCGTAAGCCGCCGGTTTGCAGTGTCAGAATGTTCGAAATGATCTATTGTTTTGTTGAAATGATAAGTTTAGGGGTCAAAATGACAGAAAGTCGCGATCAGAAACTGCTTGCCCTGCTCCGGCGCAATGCCCGTACGAGTGTGACCGAACTGGCCAAAGCACTGCACGTGTCCCGATCGACGATTCAGAATCGCATTGCCAGGCTGGAGGCCAGCGGTGTCATTCGAGGCTATTCGGTGATCCTGGGAGGGGATTATCTGGAAGGGCAGGTGGAAGCCCACGTGTCTATCAAGGTCCGGCAGAAGCTGACCGCACGAACCAACACGGAACTGGAGCGTATCAGCCAGGTGGCACAGTTATTTGCCGTGAGCGGGGAATATGACCTTATAGCGATTGTCCAGGCCCGTACTCTGGAGGCGTTAAGTAAGGTGCTGGACGACATCGGCAATCTCGAAGGCGTCGAACGAACCAACTCAGCCGTCGTGCTGGAAACCCGCTTCAAACGTTAGCGTTTAACGGTCAGGAACCGAGCATGCCTGCCCAGGCGCTGTAGAGAAAGGCACCGGAACCGACCAGAATCAGGGCCCAGGCCGGAAAGATCAGAACAGAGCGCGTTGACGATTTCATAACGACCTCCTGAGGTGATGACAATCTTTACGCTGCAACTTTCAATCTAGACCAGACTTGACGGATGTCACGAAGTATTTTGAGTGACAGGTCTCACATTCGAGCTAAACGGCCAATCACCGGGATTGTTATTGCTATTGAGGGAGTCGGAAAGTTGGCTAGTATGGAGAGGAAGAAAACAATAACAAGGACGCACAATGGCCGTAGATCCGAACAAGCAGACTTCGCTGCATTGCCTTTATTACTGGGCAGAGCATACTCCCGACAACGTTTTTTTGACCCAGCCATACCCCGACGGGCGCGTTGAAGATATTACCTGGCGTGAAGCCGCCGACCAGGTGTCGCGCATGGCCGCTCACCTGAACACGCTGGGGTTGCCTCAGCGAAGCAATATCGGGATTCTGGGCAAAAACAGCGCCCACTGGATTCTGTCCGATCTGGCCATCTGGGCAGCAGGGCACGTCAGCGTGCCGCTTTATCCAACTCTGAATGGCGAGACCGCAGCCTATATTCTGGAGCACAGTGAAGCTCAGATGCTGTTTCTCGGCAAACTCGATGGCACGGCCGATGGCTGGCATGACATCAAAGGTCATATTCCCGAGCAATTACCGATTATCTCGCTGCCCCTATCGCCTCGGGACGACACGCCCAAATGGCAGGACATCATCGCCGAACAGTCCCCGGCGATACCGAAACTGCCCGATCCCGATGATCTGGCCACCATTGTTTACACCTCTGGCAGTACCGGGCGGCCGAAAGGCGTGATGCACAGCTTCCGGACCATGATCTCGGTTGCTGACGGGCTGCAGCAGCTATTCCCCGTATCGGCCAGCGAACGTATGTTGTCCTATCTGCCCCTGGCCCATGTGGCCGAACGGGCGGCGGTGGAGACCCAGTCACTGTATTACGGTTTCCATCTGTACTTTGCCAACTCGCTGGATACCTTTCAGGAGGATCTGCAGCGGGCCCGGCCAACCCTGTTTTTCTCGGTGCCTCGCCTGTGGATGAAATTCTACCTGGGGGTGAATGCGAAGTTGCCGCCCAAGAAGCAGAAACTGCTGTTCAATATCCCGATTCTGAACACGCTGGTTAAGAAGAAGGTGCTCAAACAGCTGGGGCTGGATCATTGCCGGGCGGCACTCACCGGTGCGGCTCCGCTCTCGGCAGAGATCATCGGCTGGTACCGAAGCCTTGGTCTGGAGTTGCTGGAGGTCTACGGCATGTCCGAGAACTTCGGCTATTCCCATGCCAACCGTCCGGGCCAGGCCAAGGTGGGCACCGTTGGTATGGCCAACCCGGGTGTTGAGCATCGAATCGGGGAAGGAGGCGAGGTTCAGGTGAGGAGTCCGGGCCAGATGCTCGGTTATTACAAGAACGAGGAAAAAACCCGGGAAGATCTGACGGATGACGGTTTTCTCAAAACCGGTGACATGGGTGAAATTGACCGTGATGGATGCCTGCGTATTACCGGGCGGGTAAAAGACCTGTTCAAAACCTCAAAGGGGAAATACGTGGTGCCGGTGCCTATCGAGAACCGGTTCAATCACCCCAAGGCGGAAGTGGTGTGTGTGGCGGGTGCCAACCAGCCCCAGCCGTGCCTGATGGTACTGCTCTCCGAGGAGGCCCGCGATGAACTGGAGCGGGGAGGCAGTCGCAGCGAGCTGGAACAAGAGCTGGCGGAGGAACTGGACTCCGTGAATGCGGAATGTGAGTCCCACGAAAAGGTGGCTTTTGTCGTCGTGGTACGTGAACCCTGGACCATGGAAAACGGTATGCTCACGCCCACCATGAAGATCAAACGCAATGTCATTGAGGATTTCTACAACCGTAAGATGGACGAGTGGTTTGAGCAGAAACGCAAAGTGATCTGGGAATTCTGACCGGGTACAAGCGAACAAAAAAAACGCCGGCATGGAAACATGCCGGCGTTTTTTATTCAGCAACCCCGAAAGGCGTGCAGTCTGTTTTAGTGGCCGCCCTGAACCTGGGGCATATCCTGCGCCACGGCTACCGCCTTGCGATTGAAAATTCGCACCTTGCGGCTGATAAACTGCATCGCCTGCCTTGCGGCAGCGCGGGTATACTGGCGCCTGACCTCAGTACTGTTGTGGAGGATACTGGACGGCAGCGGTTTAACGGTTGCGATATGGTTCTGAGTCATAGCGCCTTCCTCCTTCATCTAGTGGATTGTTAGCGATCTATCTTTAATTTACGTTCAATTCTAAGGATTCTTTTTTGCAGCTTGAATACGTTAAAATCCGTACCCTTGTTGCAAATATGCAGTGATTATGGACTGGGATTATCTTCGATATATAAGGGCCCTTGCAATAGGCGGAACGCTTGCAAAAGCCGGTGAAATTCTGGGTGTTCACCAAACGACTGTTTTACGGCGACTTGATCAGATGGAAGAGTCGCTGGGTGTGCAATTTTTTGAGCGTAACCAGAGCGGATTGCAGCTCACACCCGTGGGAGAAATGGCCTTTCGGGAGGCTGAACGGCTGGCTACCGATATGGAAAACCTTGAACGCAAACTGGTGGGGGATGATTCCGCACCGGTTGGCAAGGTTCGTGTGGCCGCCGAAGACGTGATGATGAATGAACTGCTCAGCCCGATTCTGGCCGAGATGGTGCGCACCTATCCCGAGATTGAGCTGGAGGTTCTCACTGATAACGATGTGGCCAATCTCAGCCACCGGGAAGCCGACCTTACCCTTCGGCCGGAGAACAAGCCCCAGGCAACGTTGGAAGGTGAGAGGATTGCCGCAATCGAATCCGCGGTCTATGGCGCAGCAAAATACTGCCGCCGGCACCGGAACATGGATATCGAGAATCAGCCGGAAGGCTGTACCTGGATACTGCCAGACGAATCCTTCAGCCACCTGGCAACGGGGCGTTGGTACCGCAAACAGCTGAAAAATGTCACGTCGGTGATTCGCTGCAATAGCCTGCAGTCCATGCATGCTCTTGCCCGGGCCGGGGCAGGCCTGGCGGTACTGCCCTGTTACCTGGGCGACGCCACCAGGGAATTGCGGCGGCTGTCCGATCCTCTGGAGGGCGAAAGCATCGACCTCTGGCTCCATGTAAACCAGGATACCCAGCAGATGGCCCGGGTCAGAATGGTCATGGAGTTTCTGGTAGAGCGCTTGCAGGGTCTGGAGTCGGTGATCGAGATTTCGGGAGCCCTGTAGCTCAGTCTTCAGCCGAGCAGAACGGCCAGAACTGGTACCAGCGCCAGCACTGGAACTCCGCTTCGCACTGCTGCAACTGGTTGTGGTAGCGGTAAGCCCTGGCCCGGACCCGGCTGGCCAGGGCCTGAAGCTGCGGCTTGCGGTCGAAGGAGCGCCGGGCATAGCCGGTTCTACCTTCATGGTAGGCCAGGTACAGTTCCCTCGGGGCGGTATAGGGGATACCCAGTTGCTGGTGGCTCAGGCGGTTATACCAGCCGACGAAATCCAGGGCGTACTTCATATCGCTGCGCACCGTCAGCCAGTCACCATCGTTGGCTGCCAGGTATTCCTGCCAGGCTGGATCAAGGGCCTGAGCGTAACCGAAGGCTGTGGTTGGTCTTGCCCACGGAATCAGACCCCATAGCCGGGTACGCGGTGGTCTGGCATGGCTTCGAAACGATGATTCGTAATAGACAAAGGCCATCTGGGTGGCAATGGGGGTTCCCCAGCGCTGTTGTGACGCGCTGGCAAAGTCGTACCAGACCGGATGCTCCCGGAAAATGTCGCAAAGATTTTCCGGTCTCGCCGGGGGATCCGGAGCCAGCAGGCTGAAGCGGAGCGTGGCCCAGATCCCGATCAGTAAGCCGGCCACCGGTGGCCCATACCATTTGGCCAGGCGAAGCCAGCGTGCTTTTTCAGCCTTATGGCGGCCCTTTTTCTTTCGGCCTGACCTGTTGCGTATTCCTACCAAACTGTCATCTCCTGAACCCCTGGATTGCTTGCTGCCAGCCTTGGGCCCATGGCATAAGAGAGTCATTGCATTAGCCAGGATGATAGGTAAATGAAGCGATTGGCCCTAGTTAAACCTGTTTTAGTCGTTGCCATGCTTGGCGTGGGCTCAGCTCAGGCGGCCCCGGATGCCGCCAGTGTGCTCGAAGCCTCCCCGATTGACGACATTGTTGAGCAATACCCGGCGATGCTAAGCCAGGGTATTCGGGAAGGGCTGAAACAACGCGGTCAGGTGCCGCCCATGGTGGCGGATACCGTTGGCTATGTTGTGAGCAGCAGTTTCAGCGCCGACAAAATTGAGCAGCAGATCATTACCGATCTGCAAGCACGGCTGACGGACGAACAGCTTCAGGCGGTAAGTGAGTGGTACCAGACACCCGTCGCCCGGAAAATTTCGAGCGCAGAGATTGCCGCCTCGGCGCCGGAAGCCTGGCCGCAGATTCAGGCCAGCGCGCCGGAATTGAATCGAAAGTACAAAGGCACTCCCAAAGCCGAGATGTTCGATCGATTCGACCGGGCCGCCCGGGCAACCGAAAGCGCGGTGGATACCACCATTGCTGTTCAGTTGGGGTTGGCCACTGCCATTTCGGCGCTCAGCAGCGAATCAATGCACTATGAGCAGTTGGAGCGCCGTATCGAAAACCAGCGAGGAATGCTTCGGGGTGTGGTTGGCCAGCAGGTCTACGACAGCTATCTTTATACCTACGACAAGATCAGCGCTCAGGAGCTGGCATTGTATCTGGACTTCCTCGAAAGCCCCGCCGGTAAGCAGTTTTCTCAGGTTGTGACCAGCAGTATTCAGCAGGCGATCATGGAGCCGGTGGAAAGCATCGGACGGCAGATATCGAGGTTCATGGCACCGCCGGCGGGGTCAGAATAGGACGCACCCCGGCCGGCGTCGGAGATATTCCGAACACCGGCCGGGCCAATCATCGGATCAGCTGCGGCTGGTGACTTCCAGCAGGTGGTAGCCAAACTGGGTCTTGATGGGGCCGATCACAGTATTGAGCTCGCTGTTGAAAACGGCTTTGTCGAACTCCGGAACCATCTGGCCCGGCCCAAAAGAACCCAGGTCGCCGCCGTTACGGCCAGAAGGGCAGGACGAGTGCTGCTTGGCGACTTCGGCGAAATCCTGGCCACCTTCGATGGCTTTCTTCAGTTCCTCACACTTGGCTTCACTGTCTACCAGAATGTGGCGTGCGGTTGCTTGTGCCATGATCAATTTCCTGTCGTTGGGTGAATGGAACACAGACCGGAATGCTGCCCGCAGCGGCGCCCTGAGGCAAGTGGTTTTTGTCCGTGTTTCTGCGGCCTCACAGTCTCTGGTGCAAACCTGTACAATGCCGGCTTTCTTTTCGCCGGCTCTCGTCGGCCCCTACTTCGACAGGTTTGTTTCTTGATCTCCACCGCCAATCTCACCATGCAGTTCGGGGCTCGGCCCCTGTTTGAAAATGTGTCCGCCAAATTCGGCAACGGCAATCGTTACGGCCTGATCGGGGCCAACGGCTGCGGCAAATCCACCCTGATGAAAATTCTGGGTGGCGACCTGGAACCGTCAGCGGGCCAGGTCATGCTGGAACCGAATACCCGACTGGGCAAGCTCCGTCAGGACCAGTTTGCCTATGAACAGTGCTCCGTGATGGACACTGTGATTATGGGCCACGAAGAGCTCTGGAACGTGAAAAAGGAGCGGGACCGCATTTACTCGCTGCCGGAGATGAGTGAGGAAGACGGTATGGCCGTGGCAGACCTGGAAGTGCAGTTTGCCGAAATGGATGGCTACACCGCGGAATCCCGAGCCGGTGAGTTGCTGCTGGGCCTGGATATCCCGCTGGAGCAGCATAACGGCCCCATGAGTGCTCTGGCGCCGGGCTGGAAACTGCGTGTGCTGCTGGCACAGGCGCTGTTTTCTGACCCGGACGTACTGCTGCTGGACGAGCCCACCAACCACCTGGACATCAACACCATACGGTGGCTGGAAAACATCCTGGTAGCCCGTAACAGCACCATGATCATCATCTCTCACGACCGTCACTTTCTGAACAGTGTGTGTACCCACATGGCGGACCTGGATTATGGTGAGCTGCGCCTGTTCCCCGGTAACTACGACGAATACATGACCGCCGCCACCCAGGCCCGCGAGCGCATGCTGGCGGACAACGCCAAGAAAAAAGCCCAGATTGCGGAATTGCAGCAGTTCGTCAGCCGCTTCTCCGCCAACGCCTCCAAGGCTAAACAGGCCACCTCTCGCGCCCGTCAGATCGACAAGATCCAGTTGGAAGAGGTGAAGCCCTCAAGCCGCGTGAGTCCCTTTATCCGCTTCGAGCAGGGCAAGAAGCTGCATCGTCAGGCCGTGACTCTGAAAGGTCTGACCAAGGGCTTCGACGAAGGCCCCTTGTTCAAAAACCTGGATCTGCAGATTGAGGCGGGGGAACGCGTGGCTGTTATTGGCCCGAACGGGATTGGTAAAACCACACTCCTGCAATGCCTGGCTGGCGCTTATGAGCCGGATGCCGGCGAGGTGAAGTGGACCGACAGTGCCGAGGTTGGATATTTCGCCCAGGACCACACCGCGGATTTTGCCCGCGACGAGACCCTCACCGACTGGATGGCGCAATGGACCACCGGCGGCGAACAATTAGTGCGCGGCACGCTGGGGCGAATGCTGTTTTCCGGTGATGATATTGGCAAGTCTGTAAAGGTAATCTCGGGGGGGGAGCAGGGCCGCATGCTGTTCGGCAAACTGATCCTTCAGAAACCGAATGTGATGCTGATGGACGAGCCCACCAACCACCTGGATATGGAGTCTATCGAGGCTTTGAACCTGGCGTTGGAGAACTATCCGGGAACGCTGATTTTCGTAAGCCATGATCGTGAGTTTGTCTCTTCGCTGGCGACGCGGATTATTGAGCTCACAGCTGATGGGGTGACTGACTTCAGTGGCTCCTATGACGATTATCTTCGGAGCCAGGGCTACCTATGAATGAATCACAGGTTGTAAGCGCCAGCCGGCAATGGGTTGAAGAAGTGGTGGTTGGTTACAACCTCTGCCCCTTCGCCAAACGCGAGTTGGTCAAGAACCGTGTGCGTTTTGTCGTCAGCGAGGCGGAGAATGAGGATGAGCTTTTACAGGCGTTGCAGTCAGAGTTGCAGCGCCTGGAAGACGAGCCGGACGTCGAAACCACGTTGTTGATCCATCCTGGTGTGTTGCAGGATTTTTTCGCCTACAACGAATTTCTCGATGCCGCGGATGCCTTGCTGAGCTATCTGGAGCTAGAAGGTGTCTTTCAGGTTGCCAGTTTCCATCCGGACTATCAGTTCGCCGGCACCGATGCCGGGGCCGCGGAAAACTACACCAATCGCTCGCCGTACCCCATGCTGCACCTGTTGCGGGAAGCAAGCCTGGAAGCGGCTATTGATCACTATCCGGACGTAGATGGTATTCCCGACCGGAATATTGCGTTGATGAATGAGCTCGGTGTGGAGAAGATGCGTACTATTCTGAAACGGTGCACTGACGCCGAAACCTGACATTCCTAGCCTCTGAGTTGTAACGGAAATGACTGAGCATCGAACCCGCCCATTCAGTTCCAGCCAGCGCTTGCCCGAGCTGGAAACGCCGCCTGTGATGCATAACCCGAAGGAAGCCGGGGCGTTGCTGGCGGAGTTTATCCAACAACATCCAAGATTGATGATTCTCACCGGAGCCGGCGTGAGCACGGATTCCGGTATTCCGGATTATCGTGATGGCGATGGTGCATGGAAGCGTAAGCAACCGGTGCAGCATAAGGCGTTCATGGAGGACTTCCACACCCGCCAGCGTTACTGGGCGCGCAGTCTGATTGGCTGGCCGGTCATGCGTAATGCCGCGCCCAACCCGTCCCATCACTACATTTCGGATCTGGAACTGCTCAACCACAGCAGCCTGGTGGTTACCCAGAACGTGGATCGTCTTCACCAGAAGGCGGGCACCCGGGCGGTGACCGATCTACACGGGCGGGCGGACGAAGTGGTGTGTATGGGCTGCGGCTATCGTTGCCCCCGGGATGAGGTGCATGACCGTTGCGCCGAGCTCAATCCCGGATTTCGGAAGTACACAGCGGAGACGGCACCGGATGGGGATGCCGACCTGGATGTGGATTTTTCGGAGTTCCGGCCGGTGGACTGCCCCAGATGCGCCGGTATCCTGAAACCGGATGTAGTGTTCTTCGGGGATTATGTGCCAAAGGACAGGGTGTACTCTGCGCTTGATGTACTCAAGGCGAGCGATGGCCTGTTGGTGATCGGTTCGTCGTTGATGGTGTATTCCGGCTTCCGTTTCTGCCGGTACGCCAGCGAGTGGAAAAAGCCCATTGCCACCCTGAATCTGGGGCGGACCCGGGCTGAGGATCTGGTGGATCTGAAACTGAACGCGAGGATCGGGGAGACCCTGAAGGCCTCCCTCGATCAGTTGTGAGCGTTATTTACATCAGGTTGTAGATGAACACCACGCCCACCGCAATCGGGGTGATGAAGCGCACGGTGACAAACCACAGGTTGAATGTACCCGGTGACAGGGCCAGCTCCTTCTCCATGGCCGGTTTCGACATCACCCAGCCCGCCATCAACGCGACCAGTAGCCCGCCCAGCGGCAGCAGGATGTTGGCGGTGAAGAAGTCCAGCAGGTCGAAGATGGTTTTGCCTTCCAGCATCGGGATGAAGCCCAGTGGTGCGAAATCCGCCCACAGGTTCAGCGACAGAATAGAGGCAATACCCAGAGCCCAGCACACCACACCGGCACCCAGCGTACTGACGGTGCGGTTCATGCCCTTTTGTTCTTCCAGCCATTCAACGATCGGTTCCAGCAGGGAAATGCCAGAGGTCCAGGCGGCGAAAATCAGAAGTACAAAGAACAGGGTGCCGAACAGTGAGCCCATGGGCATCTGACCGAAGGCCAGGGGCAGGGTCTGGAAAATCAGGCCAGGGCCAGCACCGGGCTCGAGGCCGTTGGCAAAGACAATCGGGAAAATGGCGAGGCCGGCCAGCAGGGCGACACCGGTATCAATCACCGAGACGGTAATGGAGGTTTTGGCGATGGAAATCTTCTTGGGCAGGTAGGAGCCATAAGCCATCATCACCGCCATACCCAGGCTCAGAGTAAAGAATGCGTGTCCCAGCGCCACCAGTACGCCAGAGGTGGTGAGCTTGGAGAAGTCCGGCTGGAACAGGAAGGCTGCCGCCTGGCCAAAGTGGCCGGTGGTCATGGCGTAGCCGACCACAATCAGTAGCAGTACAAACAGTGCCGGCATCAGAATGCTGACGGCCCGCTCCAGGCCGGAGCGCACACCTTTCGCCACCACCAGCATCACCAGGGCCATGAACACCGTGTGCCACAGCAACAGGGTGCCGGGATTGCTCAGCAGGCCGGAGAAAATCGCACCCACGGCATCTGCGGTCTGGCCGGAGAGCTGGCCGCTGGCGGTGGTGCCAACGTAGGAAATGGCCCAGCCACCAATCACCGAGTAAAACGACAGAATCAGGAAGCCTGCAAGAATGCCCACGGCGCCGACCAGTTTCCAGGCCGGGTTCAGTCCGTCCCGCTGGGCAATGGCCTTGATGCTGTTAACCGGGCTGTGGCCGCCACGACGGCCGATCATCACCTCGGCCATCATGATGGGAATACCGATGATGGCGATGCACAGCAGGTACACCAACACAAAAGCGCCACCGCCGTTTTCGCCGGTTACGTAGGGGAATTTCCAGATGTTTCCGAGGCCTACAGCGGAACCGGTGGCCGCGAGGATGAACGCGAGCCGTGATGACCAGAGCCCGCGCTGGGCATTGGAGCCCTCAAGGCTGCCGGAATAGGCAGCAGAACCGGATGATGAGACAGACATGGTTTTCTCCCGAAGGTCTTGTTGTTGTTACTGGGGTTAAAAATGGAGCCGCAGAGACTGCGGCTCCCAAGGGGAAGCACCGGTGTCAGGTTATCCGGTGCGAGACAGCCGCTGGGGCGCCAGCCCAGCACCCGCGGCATGCTTGGTGAACCGCTCTTCAGCCAGCTCATTGGCGATTTCACCGGTAGGGAGCCCGGTGCGGTCAGAACGGTTAAAAATTTCGGTCAGGGTGTCGCCGATGGTTTCCACATGGGCGCGCACTTTTTCCGGGGATGCCCCTGTGCGTTCGTAGAACACATCAATGATGCCGCCGGCGTTAATCGCGAAGTCCGGAGCGTACAGAATGCCCCGCTGTTTCAGTGCCGCGTCGTGTTCCGGGCGATCCAGCAGATTATTGGCCGCCCCTGCGACGATACCGGCGCGAATGGCAGGAATACTGCGGTCGTTCAGGACGGCGCCCATGGCGCAGGGTGCGATAACATCCACGGGCAGAGTCAGTATGTCTTCCGCCGAGGCGGCGTGTGCACCGAGCTGGTCGACAGCTCGCTGCATGTTGTCGGTGTGAATATCGTTCACCCAGAGTTCAGCGCCAGCGTCTTTCAGGTGTTGGGCCAGACGGAACCCGACATTACCGATGCCCTGGATGGCTACTTTCAGGCCGGTAAGGTCGTCGCTGCCGAGCCGGTGTTTTACTGCTGCTCTGAGGCCAACAAAGGTGCCGTAAGCGGTGACAGGAGAGGGATCCCCGTTACTGGGGGTGCCGTCGAATCCGGTACGGTAGGCAACGCCGGCCACATGGCGGGTATGGCGCCCCATCACTTTCAGATCCGGCACGCTGGTGCCGGAGTCTTCGGCCGCAATGTAATGGCCTCCCAGGCTTTCCAGGTGCTTGCCCATAGCCTCCAGCAGGGCTTGTGTTTTGTGCTTGCGCGGATCGCCAATAATCACGGATTTGCCGCCACCGAGGTCCAGATTGGCCAGGGCCGATTTGTAGGTCATTCCCCTGGACAGGCGAAGCACATCTCGCAGCGCTTCTTCATCACTGGCGTAAGGAAACATTCGGCAACCGCCTAAAGCGGGGCCGCGAGAGGTGTTGTGAATAGCGACGATGGCTTTGAGGCCGGTTTCGGCATCGCAGAAAAACGACAGGTGTTCGTGGTGATCGAACTCTGGATGGCTGAACAGCATGTTGAAATCCTCTCCCGCACAGCCGGATCCCGGCGGCAGGTTCTGTCTTGTTTTTGTCGGTCTGGCTTGTGGCCAGGGTGTCGATTTCAGGTGTCCTCCCGAAGGATTGGTCGGGTTGCCCTTTTGGGGCTGGACGAAATTCAAGCTAATGCAAGTTTACGTGAACGTCAACCTTGGCGGCCGGCGGAATTGTGACCTTGTTTGATTTAATCATCTAAATGCCTGAGCACTGGTAAGAAAAAAAACGCTTAATGGTGGTTTTTACCTATACGCGTTTTGCACTATCCGGCTTAGCTTCTTCAGATGTTTGTCGCCTCCTATCCTTATCAGTTTGATTCGCGGAAAGTCCGTTCCGAGTTCTTCCGCCTGCTCCCCATCTCATTCTTTGTGGTGGCGTTTGGTGCTGCCTTTGGTCTGGCCGCCATTCAGGAAGGGTTGACGCCGCTGCAGTCTATCCTGATGAGCACGACCGTGTTTGCTGGCGCTTCGCAGTTTGCGGCGGTGGATATTTGGGGCGCCGATGTCTCGGTTCTGCCTTTGATCGCCGTGGTCTTTGCCATTAATTCCAGGCACCTGCTGATGGGCGCCTCGCTATACCCGATGCTCAGGGAAGTCTCTCCCGGGCGGCGTTATGCGCTCTTGCTATTGCTGACCGATGCCAACTGGGCGGTCTCGGCACAGGATTACCAGAATGGCAGGCGCAATCTGGAAGTGATTATCGGGGGTGGCCTGGTTCTGTGGCTGGCCTGGATTGTTGGTACAGCCCTGGGCGTCTACTTCGGCGGTTTGTTACAGAACCCCAAAGCCTTCGGGCTGGATATGGTGCTGGGTTGCTTCCTGCTGGCCATGGCACTGGGTGGCAATAAATCCCCGCGGGTGCTGGTCGCCTGGTGCGTTTCCGGCGCAGCCTCCCTTGCCGCCTGGAAATGGCTACCGCCCAATATGCACGTGGTGGTTGGTGCGATCGCTGGTGGTCTGGTCGGTTTGTTCTGGCTGGAACACAAAACCGCGGTGGCGGATAATCAGCGGGAGGTGTCTGATGACCATTGAAACTACAACCTTCGGTGTGCTGGCGCTGATCACCATCATGACCGTGGTGACACTGATTACCCGTTTTGGCGGCGTGTTCGTGATGTCGTTTGTGCGCATCAACCCGAGGGTAGAGAGTTTTATCAATACCATGGCCAGCTCGGTGCTGATCGCCATCATCGTACCCATGGCGGTGGCCGGCGATCCGGGTGCGCTGGCAGCACTGGTAGCCACGGCGGTTACCATGCTTGTACTTCACAAGCCGCTTCCCGCTATCGCTATTGGCCTGCTGGCCGCTGCGACCGTTCGTTATTTGCTCTGACGTCGTCGGTGGGTGTGGTTGAAATCTGCTCAAGTTTTCGGTGATGGTGCCGTTAAGTGACCCAGTGTCACTGAGGTACCGCACCATGATTGCATCCAGCCAGATTTCGCTGTTTCAGGACAGCAGCCGCCAGGTCTCGGCGTTTGACAGTTCCCAACTGAGAGTCCGCCAGTCTGCCGCCCCGGTACCGCAAGGGCAGACCAATCGGGGCACCGAAGTGTCGCTGATCCGACAGGCGGCGTATCGCTACAGCAGCCAGGAGCAGATGGCCTTTTCCAGTACCAGTGAGGTGACCGGGGCCAACCGAGCGGCCACCTTCACCAGTTCGGAACTGGTCGAAAAGTCTTCAGAGCTGTTCCTGATGGGGCAGCAGGCGCTGACGGTCAGCCGAGCCGCCCTGGGGGGTGAAGCAGCCGCGGAATCGCCGAAGAGTCTGTCGGTTTCTGCCGGTCGCTATATGTTCTACTCCGAAAGTGAAACCCGTAGCTTCGCGTCGACTGGCAGTATTACCCTCGACAATGGTGAAACCATCGACTTTACCCTGTCGCTCAGGCAGTCCCAGTCCCGTAGCTATGAATACTCCGAGCTGATCCAGATTCAGGAGCGTCCCCTGACTGATCCGCTGGTGATCAACTTCGGTGCTTCTACCGCAAGACTGACCGACACCCTGTTTGAATTCGACATGACGGGCAACGGTGAGACTGCGCAGTTCGCCTCTCTGGGCGCGGGCAGCGGATATCTGGTCTTTGACCGCAATGGCAACGGTAAAGTAGACGATGGCAGCGAATTGTTCGGTCCGGAAAGTGGCTCTGGCTTCAGCGAGTTAGCTGCATTTGATGACGATGGTAACCGCTGGATAGATGCTAACGATGAAATATTTCAGTCCCTGTCGGTGTGGGTACAGACGGCTGATGGCGGCCAGGATCTGCGCTCGCTGGCGGAGGTTGGGGTCCAGGCACTCTATGTCGACAGCGTGGACGACCGCTTCACCCTGACCAATCCTCAGGGCGTGCCCCTGGGGCAGATCAAGGCCTCTGGTATTTATCTGACCACTGACGGTGACGTTCGTACTCTGGAAGAGCTGGACCTGGCGGAGCAGAACACCGAGTCGGCCCCGGCGGTGGAAACCGTTCTTGGGGTTCGTAACGCTGAACCCGAGGTGAGCGGCGCAGCTTCTGCCCGTGAGGAAGCGATCCGCAATGCCATAGAAAAACTGAACGAAATTCGTGAGAAGCAGCAGGCGTTTATTGAGGCTTCAAAAGAGCAGGGCGAAGAAAAGTCCCCGCTGGATGGTTACCTGAAGATCATTGATAAACTGCGGCTGGAGTTGCTCAACAGCCAGGATGAGAAGAAGCAGGCAGCCAGTCGGTATCTGGAATTCGCCAAGCTTTGACTTTGGGACAGTGCAGCTCAGGGGTGGGGGTGGTCTCCCAAAAATGTCGGAGGCCATGGATGGCCGGAGAGAAGCGCACATGGGTGAGGCAAGTGTTTATGAAGAGAAGCTTCATATGCAGCCGAACGACAGCAATCTTTGATTGCTGGCTGGACCCGCCTCCGGGTGCTTGTAGCGGTTTTTGGGAGACCACCCCCACCCCTGAGCGTCTAGCGAGCTGGTTGCTCGTGCATGGGGTTTGTGTCAAGCAAGGCCAGCTCGCCGAGTCCCGGTAATTTGATCCCCAGCGCCATGGGATTGATACCCAGCGACAACCCCAGAATATTCACTTCCAGACCCTCTCGAACCCCGGCCAACACACCGAAATACCCACCCAGGGATAGTTGATAACCCGCGCCACCCGGGCTTGGGGCGATCAGCCGGTCACCCAGGTAGTCCTTGCCGATGGCGTGGCTGGGCAGGGCTACGTCGAGCCCCGGCGTTTCCCGTATCACCCAGGCTACGAAGGTATTGCTGTTTGGCCCCGGCCAGGCTTCGTATTGGGTGGGGTAGGGATAGTTTTCCACTGCCTGGTAGATCTGCGGAATCAAGGCCGCGGCTTTCTCTCCCCGAATATCTGCATACAGTTCCGGCCTGGCGCCGTACCAGTGTCTGTCCGGGTCGCCGGGGCGGGAATTGACCACGTAGGTGCGCCAGCCGGTGACCTCGTGCACCTGATAATAATCAGCGCCCTGTTCCTTGGTCGCAATCCAGGTATGTACCGCAAAGTAGCCTCGCCAGCTCCAGGCGCGTGCGCCATAGACCTGAACAATGGCTTCCTCCACCTGTTCCGGTCGGGGCGCTATACCGGCGCTTTCCCGGCTGGCGGTACGCCAGCTCTCCGCAACCTCAAGGCTGCTGCTGGCGGCCAACAGAAGGGGGCCGCCCAGGAGCAACAGCAGGGCGCCAAGCAGGCCCGCGGCGTATTTGAGAAGTCGTTTCATTTACAGGTCCGGTTCGAGTATTTGCAGCATGCTACAGGCAAGATGATACGCCTTTTAACGGTCAATGGATGAAGCAGGTTAAAGAATGGTAGTTTGCCCAAGCTCACGCTGGCTTCTAGGCTCAAGGTGTAAATATTCTTGAGTCAGGAGGCTGTCATGTCTGATCACCATGTCTACAAAAAAGTGGAAATCGTAGGCTCATCAAAGACGAGCATTGAAGATGCCATTCAGAACGCGCTGGATGAGTGTGGCAGAAGTGTTCGCAATATGGAGTGGTTCGAGGTAACGGAAACCCGTGGCCACATTGTCGACGGAAAGGTCGGTCATTATCAGGTGGGCCTGAAAATCGGTTTCCGGATTGCCGATAGCTAAGCAAACTTAGCCGCTTCTTATGGCGCGGTGCCGGATGGTGGTCACCAGGTGATTCAAAAGCTCCCGCGCCTCACCGTCATGCAGGCTGTGAAACTTGTCGTGCAGGACTCTCCGGTCGTGATCGGAAGCGCCGTCCCGGACTTCCTTCACCAGGTCCAGGTACTGGCAGGCCGCGAGGTGGGCCTTGATTTCCACGTCAATGAGCCGGGTGAGCAGTTCATCCACCGTTTCGTGACAGAAGGGGCGGTGCTGGTTCAGGTGATTTCGGGCGTCCAGCGCAGCGTTTCTGGCCTCCAGACGTAAGTCGTTGGCGGATTCACCGGTTTCGACAGTTCGCAGAAACTGCCCCAGGCGTTCGTGCAGAAGCCAGATGGCCGGCCAGGTCCTCTGGTAGGCTTCCATTTCTGTTTGGTAACGGGCTTGGTCCAGTGAGGAATGGCTGGTCGACGGGCTGTGATCTGAGCGGTTGAACTGGCTGACCCGGATGTCATCCATTTCACGCCAGAGGGTGTCCGACCTTTCCCTCAATGCGCTGAGCTGGCTCTGGTTTTTGTTCCGTAACCGGGATGCCAGTATCAGGCTGAGAAGCGCCAGCACAAAGGCACCCGATGCCACCATCAGGGGTGGATCAAATGAGGTGAGTATGCTTCCTGGCAGACCGGTATCCATTGCCGTTCACCTGATTGAAGTCCGTCCTGGTCAATCAGTATACAGACTATTGCGGTGTTTGTTGTTTAAACGGCAGTAAGGTTTCCGCCTCTGCAAAATACCCTTGTACCTGCTCTGCTTCTTCCCGGGTGAAGTCGGCAATGGCGTCCCGGAAGCCGGGGTGCTGTATACCGTGCCAGGAATGGGTGATCACCGGTTCAAACCCCCGAACCAGTTTATGTTCGCCCTGGGCGCCGGCATCAAAATGTGTCAGCCCAAGCGCCAGCGCCAGCTCGATGCCCTGATAGTAACAGGTCTCGAAATGCAGGTGATTGTATTCGTCCAGACAGCCCCAGTACCGGCCGTAAAGCGTGTTTTGCCCCGACAGAAACAGGGCCCCGGCGATCATTTCGCCCTGTTTGATCGCCATGATTACGTGCATATGCTCGGGTAGGTGCTCTCTCAGTAACGTGAAAAACTGTTTGTTCAGGTATGGTCTCTGGCCCCGCTTCAGATAGGTGGCCTGGTAAAACACATAGAAGGCGGCAAGAACCTGGTCTGAAATATCCTTGCCATGGAAGCGGGCAAAGGTGATGCCCTGTTCCGCCACTTGCCGGCGTTCCTTGCGAATGGATTTGCGTTTGCGGGAATTCAATGCCGCCAGATAATCGTCGAAGCTGTGGTAGTTGTGGTTGTGCCAGTGGAATTGGCAGCCGATGCGATGCAGTTCATCGTCATGCGCCAGCAGTTGCTGGTCTTCGGGGTTGGGAAACAGCAGGTGCCAGGAGTGTGCCCCAAGGTGGTGTGTCAGGGTATCCAGCAAGTCGTGCAGGCGTTCGGGGGTCAGCTGTCGCCGGACCCCGGCGTCCAGAAGTAGCCGGGGTCCGGCAGACGGTGTGAACGGGATGGCGAGCAACAGTTTTGGATAATAGGGCAGGCCGTATCGCTGGTAGGCCTCGGCCCAGGACCAGTCGAACACATATTCACCCATGGAGTGGGTTTTCAGGTAGGCGGGTGCCAGGCCCGCAATCCGGCCTTCGTGTTTGAATACCAGGTGGCTGGGGGGCCAGCCCGTTTCGGTGCGGGTGCAGCCGCTCTCTTCCAGTGCCTGAAAGAATTCGTATCGAAGAAACGGATTGGAGACCCCCGCCAGTCGTTGCCAGTCCGATTTCGGGATGTCGGCAATACTGGCTCGGGTCTCCAGAGTGAGTTCGCGTGGCGCGTTTTCTGACATGGTTGGTTTCAGGTCGTTGACGAATACCTTCTACCATACGCCAGAACCCGCCATTTGATCACTCCTTGTCTTGCTTCCCACTGTTGCTACAGCGTTGCTGCATTTTTTCCTGCCACTGATTCATGCGTTTTTCCTGTTTGATCTGTCTTTCCTGGTGGATCTCCGCCCAGATCTGGCGCTGCTCCTCATTCAGTTTCAGGCGATCGGCCATTTCTGCCCGGTACGTTTCCCTCTCGGCCTGGCGCTCTTCACGGTTAAAGGGGCCTTTGCCTTCACGGAAGTTCTCGCACAGTTCCTGTTTGTCCCACTTGCCGTTCTGGTGGTGTTTGCCGTGCCGTTCCGCGAGAACAGCCGTGCTGGCGGCCATCAGACTTGCCATCAGTACACCGGCGGTTAACAGGGTGGTTTTTGCTTTCATGGGTCTTTCCTCGTCGTTGTTCACAATGGATGATGGCCATGCTACGCCGGCGCAACGTCAGATGGTGTCAGGGCTACGTAAAGGTTCGGTAAAGGCCGGGAGACCGCCCGCAGCGCTGCAGGATGGCCATGCTAGACTGTGACCGGCACATCCCAGAGAGAAGACGATGCAGAACCGGGTACTGTTGATTGAAGATGACGATGAGTTACGGGAGCTGCTGGCCCGCTACCTTGCCAGCCAGGGCTTCAGTGTGCGTGAGGCCGCCAATGGTCGTGATGGACTGGCTCTCGCTCTGGGCCAGGATTGTGACATTGTGGTGCTCGATATCATGCTGCCTGATATCAATGGTCTGGATGTTCTGAGGGAACTTCGGGGCAAGACGCACCTACCCGTGATCCTGTTGACGGCCCGTGGCGATGAAACCGACCGAATCGTCGGCTTTGAAGTGGGCGCCGATGATTACATTCCCAAGCCCTGCAATCCCAGAGAGCTGGTGGCGCGGCTTCAGGCCCTGCTTCGTCGTATCGCCTGGGATCAGAAAACCGAGGTGGACGCCAGCCGGACTTATGGTGACTTGCGGGTGGAGCCCGGTCAGCGCCGCATCTACCAGAATGACGCGCCCCTGGAACTGACGGGCACCGAGTATGAAGTGCTTCAGGTGTTGCTGGCCCATGCCGGCAGCGTGGTCCGCAAGACCGATCTCATGCAGTGGGCGCTGGGGCGCCGCCTTGAGGCCTACGACCGCACTCTGGATATGCACATCAGCAATCTTCGCAAGAAACTGGGCAATGATGACCCGCCCCGCATCGAGACGGTGCGAGGACTGGGATACAGCTACCGGATACCCACATGATGAAGCGTTTCATGTTTCCTCTGTTCTGGCGGATTTTTCTATCCATCTGGCTGGCCATGGCGGTAACCGTGGTGGCCAGCCACCTTGCCTCGCGTTATCTGTTGGACCGGGAACGGCAGGCGATTGAACGCCAGGTGGGTTTACAGGAACTGGCTCGCGAAGCTCTAGTCATTCGTGAACAGCGGGGTCGGGGGGATGCCTGGCGCTTTTTGCGTTCGGAAGGTGAACGCCTGGATTTGCACCTGATGCTGATCGAAAAGGAGCAGGGCCAGCATCGACTGCCCCGGGCGATTCGGGAACGCATCCAGTCCGGTTGGTACCCCCACAAGCCAGCTGTTCTGGATCTGCAGGAGGGCTATCAGCTAGTTGCCTGGCCCCGGATGGGCGGCGATGGTTGGCTGGACCCGAGAATGTTCCGGTTTGTGGAGATGGGGCTGGCGTTCCTGTTGATCTCCCTGGCCTGTTGGTGGATTGCGCGAATGGTCTCGCGGCCGTTGAGACACATGGAGGGAACCGCCCGGGCGATTGCCGGGGGGGATACTGGGCTGCGGGTTGCTGGTCGCATTGCCCGGCGCCGTGATGAAGTGGGCCAGTTGGCGACGGCATTTAACGGTATGACAGACCGGCTGTGCCAGCTGCTGGACCGTCAGAACCAGCTGTTGCGGGATATCTCCCATGATCTTCGTACTCCGCTGGCACGGCAGCGGGTGGCGATTGAGCTGGCTTCGGATAGCGGCGCCGATGAGGCATTGATGACCAGTATTCTGCGCCAGAACGAGCGGCTGGAAACCATGACCGGCCAGATTCTGACCCTGTACCGGGTGTCCGAGAACGGCGGTGATATGGCGCGTGAGCCGGTCAAGCCGATGGTCCTGGTCAATCACGTGCTTCAGGATGCCGCCGATTATGCTGAGCACCAGCGCGTGGAGTGCAAACTGGTGGCCTCGGAGGAGAGCAAAGCGGTGTCTGTGCTTGGCGACGGTGGTTTATTGCAGCGTGCGTTTGATAACGTGCTGCAAAATGCCCTGGACCACACGCCGCCGGGCAAATCGGTGAAGCTCTCTCTGTCCGCGGGCAATGAGAGAATCCGTTTGATCGTCGCTGATGAGGGGCCGGGTGCTCCTGAAGACCTGCTACAACACTTGTTTGAGCCGTTTTTCCGGGCTGACAAATCCCGTGGTGGCAAAGGTTGGGGGCTGGGGCTCGCTATTGCCCGTGATATCATTCAGGCCCACGACGGGCACATCAGTGCCCGCAACCGGGACGAGGGTGGCCTGGAAGTGACCCTTGAGCTACCGGTCTTTGTCGGAGGCTGAGGAATCGGCGCTCGGGCTTTGATCCGGTGCGTTGTCACTGCCCGGTTTCAGCTTGCTGGCGGCAGAAAAATCAATGCCTTCCTGCAGCTCATCCTCATCAAACCGGATGCCGCAGGCGGCCTTGCGTATCCGTGCAGGGGCCGCGGTCCCGGGTTGGGTCTGTTCGTTGTCTTCGGTCGTCATAGGATCGCCCATGAGTAAGGATTACCCGATTCCTGCAGGATACCTTGAGCGGGAAACGGAAGTGAAGAAAAGCCGCTTTATTGCCCGAGTGTATCCCGTCAGTGACCGGGACGACGTACGTACATATGTTGACCAGGCCCACCGCGACTACCCCGATGCCCGTCATGTCTGCTGGGGGTATCAGATCGGCCGGCCCGGCTCTGCGGCCGAGGCTGCCATGAATGATGATGGTGAGCCTTCCGGAACTGCCGGCAAACCCATTCTGGGCGTGATCCAGCACAAGGATATGGGTGACGTGCTGGTGATCGTTATCCGCTATTTTGGTGGTATCAAGCTCGGAGCCGGTGGCCTGGTTCGGGCCTATGCCGGCGCCGCTGAAAGTGTCTTGTCCGCCGTTGACCGCGTGGTGCAGCAGGCACGTGTGCAGGCAACGGTGCAGTTCGGGTTTGCCGATGAGCAACCGCTGCGGCACTGGTGCGACGGTCATGAAGGGTGTATCGACGCGATTTCCTATACTACGCGGGTGACAGCCAGCGTTTCCTTGCCTGTGGCTCAGCAACAGGACTTCAGCGCTTTTTGTGAGTCCCAGAAGATGGATTACCGTTTTGAAACCTGACTGACTGAGGCAGGCCGGTAGCCCTGGGCACGCGTATACTGGAGACATATGGGAACAACGGAGTTAAGCCTATGCGTATTATGATGATCGCTGCTTTGGCGTTGGCCATAACCGGCTGTGCCAGCAATGTGGTGACCGACTACAATCCAGCCACCGTTTTTGGCAATTACAGCAGTTGGGCCTTTGCCAGCAACGCCCAGGACACTGGTTTCACCTCGCTGGATGACGCCCGGGTTCGGGACGCGGTAGAGCGCGAGCTGAACCGGAAGGCGATGAAAAAAGTCACGGAGACTGAAGCCGATCTTCTGATCAGCTGGCAGATTGTGGCAGAGGAACGGCTTGAGCAGGTAGGCGTTGGCCTGGGGTTCGGGTTCGGCCATGGCAACTTCGGCTGGGGCCTCTCATCGCCGCCACCGGTGCGAGAGGTAACCGAGGGCAAACTGGTGGTGAGAATGGTTGATCGGACCACCGAGGAAGTGGTCTGGCAAGCCGCGAGCCGGCGCTATCTCAATGAAAACCAGTCGCCGGAAACCCGTCGGAAACTGATTGACGAGGTTGTCTCGGAAATGTTTTCCAAATACCCTCCGGGCCTGAACTGATTGCAGATAAAGGCGTAACCATGGGTATGAACAAGCGCAAAGGCGGCCTTGTGTTCTCCACGGACCAGGGGCGGATGTGCCCGGAGTGCCGTAACCCGGTGGATGACTGCACCTGCCGGGGAGCGCAGAGGCCGGTCGGAGACGGTATTGTGCGCGTCAGCCGGGAGACAAAGGGGCGCAAAGGCAAGGGCGTGACCCTGGTGACCGGTATTCCGCTCGACGACAAAGAACTGAAAGCCTACGCCAAACAGCTAAAGGCCAAATGCGGTACAGGTGGTACAGTAAAAGACGGAGTGGTGGAGATACAGGGCGACCAGCGAGATATTCTGGTGCCGTTACTGGAGCAGGAAGGCTGGACCGTCAAGCGCGCGGGCGGCTAACGTTCTGAAGCTACCACAGTTGATCAATCAGGGGAGGCAGGCATGCACATAGCGGTACTTGGGGCAGGCGTCGTTGGTATCACCACCGCGTGGTACCTGCAGAAACAGGGGCACCAGGTAACCGTGGTCGACCGACAGAACCAGTCAGGACTGGAAACCAGCTACGCCAATGGCGGGCAGGTATCGGTGTCCCATGCCGAGCCGTGGGCCAATCCTTCGGCGCCCCTGAAAGTCGCAAAATGGCTTTTCCAGCCGGATGCCCCACTGTTGTTCCGGCCCCGGCTGGATCTTTACCAGTGGCGCTGGGCGCTGTCGTTCCTGGCTCAGTGTACCTCTGCCAAAGCCGCCCATAATATCCGCCAGATGGTCAATCTCGGTACTTACAGCCGTTCATGCCTGCAGTCACTGCGAGACGAACTGAAGCTCGATTATGACCAGTTAGCCAAGGGCATTCTGCATTTCTACACCAACCCTGCCGAATTCGATGCGGCCCTGGAACCTTCCCGCATCATGCGTGATCTGGGCTGTGACCGTCAGGTTATCGATGCTGGTCGTGCGGTTGAGCTGGAGCCGGCCCTTGAACCGATCCGTCATCGTATTGCCGGCGCGACTTACACCGCTGATGACGAAAGCGGCGATGCCCGAAAATTTACCCAGGCTCTGGCTGAGAAATGTAAAGAAGCCGGGGTGGCTTTTGAATATGGCACCGAAGTGCTGGGTTTTGATCGGGCGGGTGACCGGATCCTGGGAGTGCTGGCGCTCAAGGACGGCAAACACCACACGCTTCGGGCGGACAGCTATGTGTTGAGCCTGGGCAGTTTCAGTGCGGTACTTGCCCGTCAGCTCGGGATGTTCCTGAATATCTATCCGGCCAAGGGTTACTCTATTACCGTGCCGGTGAAAAACGAAGAAGCAGCTTTTAACGTCAGCCTGACCGACGATGAATACAAGCTCGTGTACTCGCGTCTGGGTGACCGAATGCGTGTCGCTGGCACGGCAGAACTGAACGGTTACCGTCGCGACCTGAACTTTACCCGTTGTCGGGCGATTGTCCGTCGGGCTGCGGAAGTCATGCCCGAGGCTGGCTATTGGGATCAGGCCGAATTCTGGACCGGTTTGCGGCCCGCAACGCCATCCAATGTGCCCTACATCGGTAAAAGCCACTTCAGCAATCTGTACCTCAATACCGGGCACGGTACCCTGGGCTGGACCCACTCCTGTGGCTCGGCGGCCGCTCTGGCGGATATTGTGGCTGGCAAGAGTCCCGAGGTGGACTTCACCTTCTCCGGTCTCTGAGCAGCCGACGATTCCGGCAGTGCACAAATAAAAACGCCGGCGTCTGTTGCCAGGACGCCGGCGTTTTTGCTTCCCCGGAAGATTAGTCTTTCAACTGATCTCGAATCAATTTCTTGTTGATCTTGCCGACGCTGGTCTTGGGAATGTCTTCCACAAAACGCATCTGCTCGGGAATCGCCCATTTATTAATGTCGCCACTGTCGACAAACTGTTGCAGGTGCTGCTTGATATCCTGCTCAGAGATGGATTCTCCGGGCTTCAGGGTGATCAGGGCGTAGGGACGTTCCCCCCATTTCTCATCGGGCACACCTACCACCGCAGCCCCGGCAACGGCAGGGTGCTGGCTGATCATGTTCTCCAGGTCGAGCGACGACAGCCATTCGCCTCCGGTCTTGATCACATCCTTGATGCGGTCTTTGATGGTCAGCGTGTTGTCCGGCTCCATGGAGGCGACATCACCGGTGTGTAACCAGCCGCCTTCCCACAGTTCCTCGCCTTTGTCCGGCTGTTTGAAGTAGCTCTGGGTCAGCCAGGGGGCCCGGGCGACCACTTCACCTTTGGCTTCGCCATCATGGGGTACCGGTTTGCCATCAGGATCGACAATTTCCAGTTCCACCATGGGCACGGCTTTACCGGTCTTCACCCGGATTGCGGTTTGCTGCTCCAGGGGCAGTTCAAGATCCGCCGGGGAGAGGTGCGTGGTGCTCAGCAGCGGGCAGGTTTCCGACATGCCGTAGCCGGTGAACATCTTGATGCCCAGTTTCGCCCCCGCATCGCACAGGCCTTTGGTCAGGGCGCTGCCACCGATGAGCACATGCCAGTTGCTCAGGTCGGCGGTCTTGATGGACTCGGTGGCCATCATCATCTGCATGATGGTGGGCACGCAGTGGGAGAAGCTGACTTTGTGCTCCTTGAGCAGATCCACCAGCAACTCGGGTTCATAGCGACCGGGATAGACCTGCTTTATTCCCATCATGGTGGCCGCGTAAGGCACGCCCCAGGCGTGAACGTGGAACATGGGCGTAACCGGCATATACACCGAGGATGAACGCAACAGCGGCATTTCGTCGAAATGGGAGATGCTGCCGGCCATGGAAAGCGTATGCAGTACCAGCTGGCGGTGGCTGAAATACACGCCTTTCGGGTTACCGGTGGTGCCGGTGGTGTAGAAAGTGGTGGCGACGCTGTTCTCGTCGAAATCGGAGAAGTCGAAGTGGTCGCTGGCCCCCGCGAGCAGGGCTTCGTACTCGCCGTGGGTGTCGAAAGAGGCGTTGCCCGGCTTGTCGCTGTCGGTTACCTGAATCCAGGTTTTGACGGTTTTGATCTCGTCTTTCACGCCCTCGATGATGGGCAGGAAGTCATCGTGCACCAGTACCGCGTCGTCTTCGGCGTGGTTCATGGTGTAAACGATCTGCTCCGGCGACAGGCGCACGTTGACCGTGTGCAGTATGGCGCCAATCATCGGAATCGCAAAGAAACACTCAAGGTACCGTGGGGTATCCCAATCCATCACAGCCACGGTATCGCCGGGTTTGATACCGGCGTCTGTCAGGGCATTGGCAAGTCGATGGATGCGTTCGACAAGGTCCTTGTAGGTGTGCTTGCTGCGATCGGCGTAAACGATTTCCTGGTCCGGGTTGTAGCGGGGGCCGGACATCAGTAACCGCTTGATCAGGAGCTGGTACTGGTGGGCATTGTCAGCCGGTTTGAGAATTCGGGGTTGAGCCATGTTGTTGTCCTCTTTCTCTGCTTATGTTTGTTGTCACGGTAAGAAAGACGGGCTGAGTGGGGCTTATCCGTAGGTACAGAGATAAGCAGTATCGGCATCCGTTTTTGCTTTGAAGCTTGCTTGCCCCGCTACCTCAAAGCTCTCGCCGGCGCCGAAGGTTTGCCAGTCTTGCTGGCCTGGCAGCAGCACGGTCAGTTCACCGCTGACGACCGTCATGGTTTCTTTTTCTGAGGTGCCGAATTCGTATTCCCCGGCACTGATAACACCGATTGTGGCAGGCAGTGTGCTGGACTGGAAAGCCACTGATTTTACCTTGCCATCGAAGTATTCATTGACTGTCAGCATGTCTGGTATTCCTTGAAATGGTTTGCAGCCTACTATACTGGAAATTCCTGTGCTGCCAATCACAAACTATTGGTTTGAGGTGCCTTTTTCAGTGTGGGTTGGCATCTCTGGCTCTAGCTCCTCTAGACCGCTACTGAGCTTATGGGTCTCCGGGTCGTATCGTTCCTGCAGTTCATCCTTGATAGTGCCTGCCCATAGTTTGGTGCCGGTGAAATAACCGGCCCGGCCTATGACATGGGCGGCAATGGGAGCGGTCAAAAGAATGAAGATAACAATGGCAACGGCGCGAGCGGCCACGGTGCTATCCCCGAAATAGAACGCCACGCCACCCATGGTCATCATGGCCCCGAGGGCACCGGCTTTGGTCGTGGCGTGCATACGGGTGGGGAGATCGGGCAACCTCAGAACGCCGATGGCGGCCAGTACCATGAAAGCAGCGCCCACCAGGAGCAGGACCGATACCAGTATTTCAATCATTCTTTACGCCTCCCCGCTCGACGAATCTGGCGAAGCCGATGGCTGCCAGAAAGGCAGTCAGAGCGATAACGATGGCAACATCCAGAAAACTGGCCACGCCGGTGTCAATCGCGTGCACTCCCACATAGCCGACCACGATGGAGGCGATCAGCTCCAGTGCGACCACCCGGTCCGGCAGGGATGGCCCCCGGGTGAGCCGAATGAAGGCGAAGAGCAACGCCAGTGACAGCATGAGATAGACAATATTGATCACCACATTCAGCATGACTGGCCTCCTAGCGTGTCACCTTCAGGATTCGGCGTTCGAGTTCTCTAAGGTCGTTTCTGAGTTGCTCTTCGTCGTGAAGAAACATGGCATGGATAAACAGCACCTTTCGATCATCAGAAACGTCCAGGCTCAGGGTCCCGGGTGTGAGAGAGATAACACTGCTGACAAAGAGAATTTCCATATCGGTCTCAGCCCGGAGCGGAAACGCGATCACCCCCGGCTTCATATGCCAGACGGGCGTTGCGATGTCATAGGCGACCCGCAGATTCGACTTCACCAGTTCTTTCAGAAAATACAGCAGGAAAGCGGCAAGGCGTGGTATCCGGCGGGAATACCCTTTTAAAACCGGGACCTGTTTTTGCAGCACCATGAGGGCGACATAGCCAAAGATAAAACCAGCGAGCAGGTTCATGGCTGTGATACTGCCCGTGAGGGTTACCCACGCGAGCGCCAGCAACAGGTTCCAGAACAGACCGATCATTCAGGCTGCCCTCCCAGAACGGCTGCGATGTAAAGCTGCGGGTTCATCAGCTGCTCGGCGGCGGATTCCGCAAGCATGTATATGGGCTGACCATAGAGGCCGATAATCAGAGTGCACACCGCAAGCGCCACCACCGGGGTGTAGTAGGCCCAACTGCGTTTTTCCCTGATCTCACCATTGAGCCGGCGCACATCAGTAACGTGCTCCGGGACTTTCTTCCAGAACACTTCCGCCCAGATTTTGATCATGGAGTAGAGCGTCAGCAAGCCCACCAGCAGGGCCACCGCTGCGACAAGGTATTCGCTGGATTCCAGTGTGGCACGGACAATAACGAACTTGGCGAAAAAACCGGATAAAGGCGGAATACCGGCCAGCGACAAGGCCGGGATCAGGAACAACAGCGCCAGATAAGGCCGCTGCCGATACACGCCGCCCAGGTCTTTCAGGTCATAACTGCCCAGCAGGCGATAGGTGATGCCGCTCACCAGGAACAGATTCGTTTTAACGATGATGTGGTGCATGATGTAAAACACGCCGCCAATCAGTGCCAGGGGCGTAAACAGCGCCAGCCCCAGCAGCATATAGCCGATCTGGCTGACGATGTGGAAGGATAGAATCCTCCGGAACTCGAACTGCGCGGCAGCGCCGAGCACACCGGTCAGCATGGTCAGAGCGGCCGCCCAGAGCAGGATGGTGTGGGTGTACTCCACATCCTGGGTGAAAATCAGGGTGAATACCCGATAGAGCGCATACACCCCGACTTTGGTCAGCAATCCCGCGAACAGAGCTGAGACCGCGACCTGAGGAGTGTGGTACGAGGCCGGGAGCCAGAAAAACAATGGGAATGCCGCTGCCTTGATACCGAACGACACCATGAACATGAGCGACACCACCGTGATCATGCCTGGATCATCAACCCGGCTTACCTTCTGGGCGATATCCGCCATGTTGAGGGTGCCCACCATGCCGTACAGCAGGCCAACGGCCGACAGGAAGAGGGCCGATGAAAACAGGTTCAGGGTAACGTACTTGATAGCGCC
>Ga0207830_100139_pt1 | contig 38545 bp, 32 predicted proteins | sample TtanPargueraPR_6_FD_187740 | JGI IMG/M metagenome (GOLD analysis project Ga0207830, IMG submission 187740) | Aerobic enrichment media microbial communities from Bioluminiscent Bay, La Parguera, Puerto Rico - Tt and E2 (3) (SPAdes) | ecosystem: Environmental > Aquatic > Marine > Unclassified ...
CCAGCCTCGGCTTCCTTCAGAATGGGAATGATCTGTTCTTCGGTGAATCGCTTCTTCATGTTCATCGTCCTCTCTGGTGATGAACATTACTAAGATCAGAATGGATTAGAAAGTTGGGTGCAGGTCACCTGGTCGGTTCGGGTGATTATTGACGCGCAACGCTTAACAAACAGATCGCAGACTCACTCGGAGGCCATCTCACAGGCCTCCGGGCTTGCGCCAAACCCACTTGGTGTTCGAAATACTACTAGAACTCTATTATTTTCTGAGGCATTGCCGGTCTAGTATTGATTCAGGCGCACTTGTTTGAGATACCCAATAATACCACCCGCTAAAATAAGATCCTTACTCTTTTGTGGCACTCTCCCACACTGCAAAGTCTCACCAGTCCCTTTGATTTCCAGTAACTCACTATCCCAGTCAAAAGACACAGTTTGCCAACGTTCAACTTTGGAAGTAATACCTGGGCATTCGATAAGAGGAAATCCATTGGAAGACTCGCCACGGTAGAAGCCGGGCGAGAATGACTCTGCAATAATGGCGCTGATTCCCAGCGCCCTAAGGGCTCGGCAGGAAGGATAATGAGGATGGCCATACCCGAAATTTTCGCCGCCTATCAAAATATCGCCTTCTCGAACTTGGCTCGGAAATTTCGAGTCAAAATCGACCATACATACTGATTTGAGAACCTCGATATCCTGGGTTTTCATGTGGTCAACTCCGACGATAAGGTCAATGTCGAAGTTTGGCTCCCGAAATACCCAGGCAGCCCGGCCTTGAATAGTAGGTAACATGTACAAGCCCTCAAAGCATGGTTCGTGGATCGGTGATCTTTCCAGTAATCGCAGTGGCGGCAATAGTGTAGGGGCTCGCCGTGTATATCTCTGCACGATTACTGCCCATACGGCCCGGAATGTTCAATGTCCCTGTCGACACCGACCGCTCACCGGCACTCAAAGCGCCCATCTGCCCAATGCAGAAATCGCAGGTGGAAACATGGACCTGGGCTCCAGCCCGAATAAGCTTGGGGGTTAAGCCACGCTCACTCATCTCCGCCTGAATTCTAGTGGTGGTTGGTACAGCGTTGAGGCGAAAAAACTCTGCCACATGCCTACCTTCCAGAATCTCTAAGGCCTGCTCAAAATCACGGATTCGGCCACTTGCACACGAGCCAATGTATCCCGAGTCAATCTTTGTCCCCAACGCATCACTGATAGCAATCGTGTTTGCAGGTGACGGCGGGGCAACTAAGACCGGCTCTACTTCGGATAGATTAATAGTGACTTCCTTTTCGTAGCGCGCCCCCGGATCGGGAGCTATTGGCGGGTAGCTTTCGCCTGTAGTATCCAATAGATACTGTTCGGTGCGCTCATCGGTTTCCATCACGGCGGAGATGCCACCGAGAAACATCGCCAGATTACACAGAGTGAACCGCTCATCCATTTCCATGGACTTTAAGCCCGCACCACCGTATTCAATCACCGCCTGTCGACATCCATCTGGACCGATTTTCCGGACAATCCAGTGGAATACGTCCCTTGAGGTAACCCCTCGCTGCAGAGCGCCCTCTAAATTAATACGAACCGATCCCGGCACAATCAAGGCAACTTCTTCCGTGGCGAAAGCTTCGATCATACTGTTCCGAATACCAATGCCAATCGCACCTAGAGCCCCGATGGTACTGATGTGGCCATCGAAATGCGTGACAAACATTCCGGGCTTGATATACCCCTTCTCCGAAATCACCTGATGGCCAATTCCCTCACCTTCGTGAAGCTTAAAGCCGTAGCGCTTTGCAAATCTTCGGGTAATGGCATGAATCTGCTGAGCCTTCGGTGTTCCTGCCGGATAGAGGTGGTCGATAAACAAAACAAAACGCTCAGGGTGCTTCACACTGGTTATGCCAAGCTCTTCTACCATTTGCTGTTCATATTTATCGATATAACCTGGATAGTCGTATGCCGTGATGAGATCTGGCGGAAATACAGCTTCCGTTCCAGCGCTCATGGATCGACCGGCAACCCGCGAAAATACTTTTTCTGCAATTGTTTTAGTCATAAGACATTCCTGATGGACAGAATTTCATATCTCGTCAGCTCAACTGACCTGAACAGGGGCCTGCACGGAACGCCGCCTCACAGAACGAAACGATCCGTTCCACAGCTTCATCCATGTTGGTCGTGTCGCATAGTCCGCCACTGACTTGGTCAAGTCGCTTCAAATCCGTAATCGTGTAATGAAGAGCACCCAACACAAAATGCAGACGCCAATGAATATCCGCTTCATCGAGCTCTGGAAGGGTTCTGCGCAAATGCGGAACAAACCTCTGTAGATGCTTGACATCCCGGTAGAAGAGCTCGTTGAGCGGGGAAGAAGGATCAAGCTGGCAACGGATCATGAACTGAATGAATAGCCCTCGCTGTCCCTGATCGAAAGACCATCGAATACCAGGGAGAAGAAGGGCCCGCATGATTTTCCTCAAAGGAATAGTCGCGCCCGCAGCGGCCTCTTCGGACTCACTCAGTATTGCCACCCGCTCTCGGTTGAGTTCAATGGCCCGCCGCAAAAAAACCGCTTTGAGCAAGTCATCCTTGCTGCCCAAATGATAGTTTACGGTGGCCACTCCCACCGACGCGGCCTTTGCTATCTCTCGCAACGATACAGAGGCAAAACTGCGGGTCGCAAACAGTCTCTCAGAAGCATCCAGGATTCCCTGCTTGGTGACCTCGCTTCTTTCTTGTCTCTTTACGCTGTCGTCTTCAGCTCGAGATTCATAGGCAGCAAGGGCGTCTTTCATTTTTTGTTCTCCTTAAAGACTGCGGCAAGGACCACAATGCGTTTCTGACATGCCCTGATAGTAATAATAGAACAACTGTTTGTAAATTATAAAAGGAAATTTAGCTATAGCGTATAATTTACATACACATCATAGTTTTTGTATATCATTGAGGCTGATTATTCGGACATTTCAGCCGAAACCATCAATTTCTGTTGACAGTCGCCCGGATAATCGGCAAATATTTAGAACAGGTGTACGGGTTTTGGCAGGATATTCGCAATTTTGGCTTTGAACCGATGCCGTAGGCCTTTAGAAAACAACAACTTTGGAGAATTCTGGTATGAAATGGTGCATCCGTCGTGCGAGCGTAGGCGCCGCCCTCGCTATCTCCCTTGCTTCTGGCACAGTTATGGCCGAAGAAACCTTTAACTTTCGCGTAACTTCAGCGCTCAGTGCTAGCCACGGTCAGTGGCAAGGCTTTTTCAAGCCATGGATGGAGCAAGTAGAAGAACGGAGTAATGGCCGGATCACATTTACGCCGTTTGTGTCCGGGGAGCTTGTCAAAGCCACAAATGAGCCTGACGCTCTAAAACAGGGTATCGTTCAGATCGCGGCACCACTTCTGCCAACCTACGATCCAGCCATGTTCCCCATGTCGGAAGTCCCGATGCTGCCGTTAACCAAATCCAGTCCGAAGATTGGCAGCCTTGCCCTCAAAGCGTTACTTGAAAGCGATGAGCCGCTAATGAATGGCAAAACATTCTCTGAGCTTGAGTATGACGCAAACGGGTTGGTCGCCATACCAATCACGATTTCAGAGGAGTACTCGATTTCCACGACCGGCCATCGATTTGAAACCGTGGAAGATGTACAAAGCGTTACTCTCCGCACGCCTTCCCGTATCCACGAGATGTACGCAAAAAATGTTGGCATCAATTCTATTACCATGCCAGCGTTCGATCTCTTTGATGCTCTGAGCCGTGGCGCAGTTGATGGCAGTTTTCTGTTTATCTCCGACTGGACCGGTTACGGTTTTGATGAACTGTTCAAATATACCGTAACGGACGTCAACCTCGGACATTTCGCTTCAGCGATGGCGCTCACAAAAGAGCAGTGGAACGCCCTACCGGAGGACCTTCGGAAGATAATGCTTGATGCTGCCTCAGACCAGATCACCAAAGGCGCTCAGCTTTGGGTCGATCGTCGTAAGGACATCATGACCAAAACGCAGGCAAATGGAGCCGAGTTCGTTCCAGTGAGCGAACTGCCAAAAGAGGTTCAGGAGGTTTTAATGTCTGGCATGGAGAAAACCTGGTTCGATTACATTGATAATCTGGAACAGAAGGGGCTTCCAGGCAAAAAACTAGCCCGCCTATGGCGCGACATCGTGATAGAGCAAGGTGGCGACGTTCCCGACGCAATACACGAGCTGTAAAACACCTATCGCAGTAAAGAATGACTGCGCTGCCAAGCGGTAGCGCAGCTTTCCCTATTAATAGAGCGATATCTCCCCATGAGTGATCCACTGTTTATTCTTTCCATTGTCTGCGCCTTTCTTTTCCTTATGGCTGCCGGCTTCCATATCCATTCAATTCTGCTTGGCATTGGCGTGGTGGGGCTGGTATTCATCCAAGATTTCAATATCGCTGCAGCATTCCTGCGCTCCGATCCATTCGGACAGATTGCCAGCTACGCCCTGACGACCATTCCGCTGTACGTAATTATGGCGCAGTTCATTCTAAAGTCCGGCGTTGTGCAGGATGCCTTTGTCATGGTTTACAAAGCGTCCAGAGGAAGGCCCACTGTATTGGGCTCTATGACCGTCGTGATCGGAGGCTTCTTGGGCGCGGTATCGGGCTCTGGAGCAGCAACATCCGCATCTCTGGGGAGCGTGGCAGTCCCTGAGCTTCGAAGCTATGGTTTCCGAAGCGACTTGGCGGGCGCCATAGCCGCAGCCAGCGGCTCATTGTCGGGCATTATTCCCCCGAGCATCATTTTAATTCTTTACGGTGTTATCACGGAAACGCCCATCAGTGACCTTTTCATGGCAGCCATGATCCCAGGCATTCTGACCATGCTGGTATTCGTTGCCTGCGTCATCATCATGCATCGGAACCATACCAGTCGAGACGCTGACGAAATTCCCCCTTCCGCAGACCTGCAGATTAGCGCCAAACGCGCTATCACGGTTTTTGCAGTAGGCATCTTCATGTTTACCCTGATTTTCGGAGGCATCTATCTGGGCTTGGTAACGCCCACCGAGGCAGGCGCAATTGGCGCACTTGGAGCTTTTGTAACAGCACTGACACTCGGCAAAGTTGATACCGTATTTATGGTCTCATCAATCAGGGATACTGCCGTTGTAACTGGAATGATCGTCTTAATTTTAATCGGAGCTGCGATTTTTGGGCGATTCGTGTCTTTTTCACTTTTACCACGAAGAATCCTGTCACTGATTGAATTCCTCATTCAATACCCTTCGATTGTGCTGATTATTCTGGCACTCGCATTCTTTGTGCTGTTTATGTTCATCGAGGGTACCGCCGTCATTCTCATGGCTTTGCCCGTTGTGCTCCCGGTTATAGAACAGGCTGGGATCGATGTTCTCTGGTTCGGAGTCTTTATTGCGGTTATCTGTACTTTAGGACTAATTACCCCGCCGGTTGGTCTTAGCGTTTACTCTGCCGCGGGAACGAGCGGTGTGCCGGCCAGCCAGATATTCAGACCAGCGACCAAAATGGCGGTGGCAGTGGCCGTCTTTGTCTGCGGTGCGATGATCCTGTTTCCGGAACTGGCCACCTGGCTTCCCTCAACGGTCACAAGATAAGGTCTTGCTATGCGTATTTTGAACAGACTTTACACCATTTTCGGTTTTATCAAAGGCATTGGTCTTGCGCTTAGTGGTGTAGCCCTCGCAGCTATGATTTTGTCCATCTCTGCTGATGTAGTGTCACGGAATCTGAGCGGGAACTCGATCCCTGGAGTCTACGAAATCGTGATGTTCTATTTCATGCCGCTTGCGGTGTTTCCAATCTTGTTCTTCGCCTTTTCTATGGGAGTATCCCCCAGAATACCCATAGTATTTGATCGACTGCCCAAAACCATTCAGAAGCCTCTCTACCTCTTGGTCGTCTCGGCTGAACTGATACTAATGGGGATTGTTGCCTTCTATTCTCTGAACTACGCCCTGGACGGAACGCAGGCGGGCCACGCGTTTCCTGCAGCAGGCGAGTTGTATCCGAAATACCCGGTGTATTTCCTGGTTCCTTTCGCCTTTGGAGGCGTCGCAATCGAGCTCGCCTTTATCGGATTCAAAAATCTTTTCCACGATGGATTGTGGATTACTTACACCAAAGATCAGGAAACGATCCTTCAAGAGCTGAAGGTATAAAGCCGGCAAAAGCCATCTTTCAGGAGAAAAATATGCTCAAAGCAACTGTTAAAAAAAGTGTCCGGCAACTGCTGGCCGAAACTCATGACAGGCCTTTAATTTCGGTTGGCGTAGGCGATGCGCTCAGTGCTCGATTAGCTTCAGATGCGGATGGTATCGACCTAATGCTCTCTAGCGGTTTCGCAATTTCTGCGGAACAATTGGGATTGCCCGATGTTGAGATGTACTCACGGTCAGAAAACGTACTGGCCGTAGAGAAGATGTGTTATGTGGCACATAAGCCAATCATAGCCGACATGGACACCGGTTATGGCAACGCCATCAATGTAATCAAATCTTTGCATGAGTTTGAGCGCGCCGGCGTCCAGGGCGTGGTTATTGAAGATCAAGTCAGTCCGAAAAAATGTCCCGTCTGCGTCGAGACAACCAACACTCTGATCTCAGTACATGAGGCCGCCAGCAAGATACGCGCGGCAGTGGAAAACCGGAGCCATCCAGAAACACTAATCATTGCCCGGACAGACGCAGTAGATTTTGATGACGCAGTCGCCAGAGCCAAGGCCTACCGTGATGCAGGTGCAGATTTGGTGCAACCCATTTCACGATTATTTTCCAGCAAAGAAGATATCAAACGGTTTGTAGATGCTGTACAACATCCGGTATCGCTAGTTATTGTCGGATGGTTGGAGAGCCTTTCCCGCGAAGACCTAGTCGAGACTGGCGCAAGAGTGGTTCACTTCGCGCTTGTGCCTGTTACAGCTATCCACCATGCCGTGAAGGCGGCTATAACAGATCTTGGGAAGGCCGGGGCAGCAGCTGACTTGTCCATCACAAGATCCTCTCATAGCGCCGTAGTCAATGATTTGAGGATGAGCGTGATCAATCAATTGGAAGAAGAGTACCTTCCCAACGAGGAGGAGCTTTAATCCAGAGCGGGCCAAAACAAACAGTGGTTGGGAGCTTGGGGTCGCGCCCAACCACAACCCTCAGCCTTGCTGCACCACCCGCAACGGACGTTGTCCTCGCCAAGCCGCAATGTTCTCCGCAATCTGGGTGACTACTCTTTGGCGCGCTTCCTTGGCACCCCAGCTAGAGTGCGGGGTAATCAACAGGTTTGGCCGTATTTTATCAAACAACGGATTGTTGCTCGTGGGCGGCTCCCCGTCTACCACGTCCAGACCAGCCCCGGCAATCTGTCCTCGATCGAGCGCATCGATCAGTGCCCGTTCATCAACCAGGGCACCCCGAGCAGTATTGACAAGATAAGCGGAGGGCTTCATCTGCGCCAATTCGCTGGCCCCAATCAACCCACGGGTAGCATTCGTCAACGGACAATGAAGGCTCAAATAATCGGCTTTCGTCAGGATCTCGCCAAAAGACATTCTTCCATTACCGATACAGGAGCTGCCCGGCCGGGCAGAGACAAGAACATTCATCCCAAAGGCCTGACCAAGCTCAGCAACGCGCTTTCCAAGGGTGCCGTAGCCAACAATGCCAAGATTCTTGCCGGCCAGTTCCTGGATAGGATAGTCAAGCAGGCAGAACTGCCGGCTTTTATGCCAGTCACCTGTGGATACTGCCTGAACATAGCGAAGCATACTATTGGACAGATTCAGCATCAGACCGAGTGCATGCTGGGCGACGGAGTCGGTCCCATAGCCTTGGCAATTGGTTACGACAAGACCTAAGTCCCTGGCAGCCCTCAGATCAATATTATTGGTGCCCGTGGCGGCAACACAAATTAGTTTTAACCCGCTGCCTTTCAGGTGTTCACGACCAAGCGGGATTTTGTTGGTTAACGCAATATCGTAGCCGGCTATTCGGGACGCAATATTATCGTCCGAGGTACTGGGGTGAATATCAAGGGTATCAACCTGCCTCTTAATATCAGAAAAATCGAGATCCCCCTGATCAAGCGAATGACCATCGAGAAAAACTGCTTTCATGCGATGCTCCGAATCATTAAACAATGGTTATTAGCGGCTGTTGACAACTCTAAAAAGTAGATCGCGCAAAAAAAGCGATGTGGAATACACCACACCGCGAATGAGTCAAAGACTCAGGAGACACAACGTGAGATTCAGAAATTATACTGAGCAGAAAACATTAAACGGTTGGCATCTGCGCTGTCTCCGCTGACATTTTCTCGATGGTAGTAAGCGTACTCTACACCCATCATGACGTTGCTCACCGGAGTCCAAATGTAGTTGATCATAGCTTTTTGATTAGTTTCGGACTTATCCTCAACTGCTGCGGTCCCCAGGTCAGCTTCAGCATCATCCCAATCCATGGTCGCAAAGCCGTAGGACAGATTAACGCGGCGTCCATCTCCAATATCCACAGAGGTTCCAACGGTTGCGGCATAACCCGCAATCGTATTCAGGTCATTACCGTCAAGGTATGCGTCTTCGCCACCAAAGTTTTCACCCGAACGATAAAGATACAGGTTTGCACCATCGCTATAGTTGACCGTACCGTGGAAGGTTACGGCATCCGAAACGTTGAAGTTGGCTGCAATGAAGCTGGCGAATCCCAGCGCGGTTTCATCTATAACTCCATCATCCACCGCTACTTGATGAGCGAGAGCCCCAATCGAATATGCCAAAGGTCCGTTTGATGTTTCATAACGCGCGGTAAAAGTAGGGAGGCCTTCTCGGATCTTCGTGGTATCCAGTACGCTGGTTAACGTATCTTCCAGCGCCAGCGAGAGATTCCCGGTTGTATATCGGGCTTGCGTAACGCGTCCCTGTAAACCGGCCATTCCCGGCACACCATCAAAATCGAGGCCAGGAGTAATGCCGTAGAAGCTCATGTAGTTGGACCATGTCTGCCCCATGAGAATGCCGTTGTATTCACCGTAAGCGTGGCGCAATCGAAGACTACCGCCTCCTGAGCCACGGAAATCACCCTCAACAGTTACTTTTAACCCCGCATCAGTCCGAACCCGAACCCCCAAACGACTTTGAAACGCATCCGCACCAAAATGCCCCTCAGAATCCTCATCAGACCCGCCGAGTTTTCCAAAAGACCCCGTGCGGGCTGAATTGGAGATATCCTCGTTCAAATCGTAAGACGCATTCAGGCGAGCATAGCCATAAAGTGATGCATCTACGCCATCGGTGTTAAGAGAAATAGCACTAGCCTGAAAGGATGTAGCGAGAATCGCCGCTGCCAAGGGTGCCTGAATGGCTTTTCTCATTTTTTTATTCTGCATATCAAAAACTCCACTCGTTATGATAAGTACTACGTTTACGTTTATTTATTAGTTTCTTGAGTTTATGCGATAGCTCCTCCTGGCGATGGTCACGAAAGTCCTTTTAGAACGAATAGTTACCTTGGATTCAAGTGCCGGGCCACTGATAATGGTCATAGGTTTCCCGTAGTGACTTTTTGCTGACCTTCCCCGTTGCTGTGTGTGGCAACTGATCAACAAATTCACAGGCGTTGGGAATCCACCACTTCGGCACTTTACCCAGCAAAAACTCCAGAACCTCTGACGGCGTGAACTCGGGATCTTCGTGCTCTGGCACGACAATCAGCAAAGGCCGTTCACTCCAGTGCTGATGAGAAACGCCTATAACTACAGCCTCACGAACGCCGGGGTGCGACATAACTGCGTTCTCAATCTCAATCGAACTGATCCACTCGCCGCCGGATTTGATAACGTCTTTGACCCGGTCTGTAATCTGCATATAACCATTGGGGTCGAACGTGGCGACATCACCCGTATTGAACCAGCTATACTGCTCTGTTCGCCCGAAATACGACTTGATTGCCCAAGGGGCCCGGACCTCAAGCACTCCCGTGGCCACACCGTCCCGAGGAAAACTATTGCCATCCTCGTCGACAATGCGCATCTGCATACCGAACAGAGGCCGCCCTGATTTCAGGCGCTGCTCCTGCCTCAATCTAGAAGGCAGCTCGCTATGCCAACCAAGCAAACGATTGTAACTACCCATAGGACTCAGTTCGGTCATACCCCAGCCGTTTTCTAGCGAGACACCGTGTTGGTCCATGTCCTCATAGAGCCGAATTGCGCCTGCAGCCCCACCGATCACCCCGCGTTTCAGTGAGGGGACGGCAGCACCAGATTCCAAAAGGTACTGGTTGATACCGCTCCACAATGTTGGGACAGCCAAAGAGAATGTCACCCGTTCGGAGTTGACCAGATCCACCATCGCCCGAGCGTCAGCAACCTGAGATCCTGGCAACACAAGTTTCGCGCCAGCCATCGGGACGTTATAGGGCATTCCCCAGGCATTGACATGGAACATTGGAACCAAAGGCATAACCACATCATCCGAAGTCAGCCCCACACTGCTAGCCATGTTCTGCGCCATACCGTGCAATACCGTGCTCCGGTGGCTACCCAAAACACCTTTGGGATTGCCCGTCGTTCCAGATGTGTAGCAGAGACCACTCGCCCGAGTTTCACTTAACTCCGGCCATTCGAAGCTAGATGACTGACGGCTGATCAATGCTTCATAGCTAACGAGTCCCGGAAGGGAACTAGCCGGCAAATCAACTTCTGAACACAGGGCTACCCAATGCTTGACTGAAGGCAGCTCATCACACATGGACTCAATCAAAGGCAGGAACTGCGGATCAATGAACAAGGCTTCATCATCAGCATCATTGATGATGAACTTGATTTGTTCCGGAAACAGCTTCGGGTTGATGGTGTGACAGACCCTGCCCGAACAGGGGATCGCATAGTGCAGTTCGAAGTGGCGGTAGTCGTTCCAAGCGAGGGTACCAACCCTGGATTCCGCGCCAACACTAATCTCATCCAGTGCGTTGGCTAACTGTCGAGCCCTCTTAAAGGCGCTGGCGTAGGAATAACGATGAATACGCCCATCGGTCATACGAGACACGATTTCTCTATCACTCGCCACCATCTCTGCATGGCGCATAATTGTGGTGATGCTCAACTGGGCATCCATCATCAAGCCTTCCAATGTCAGCCTCCGACTCTACTTGTTCTTAGAAATCAAATTGCGCACCGTGAAAAATGCGTCTGAAGGCTGGCTCAGCAATCAATATGCCAAATTCGAGAAGGAAAATTATTAACAATAAAAACAGTAAGTTATAAATAAACCGTTAAATTATTAAAGACTTAGAGATGTTTCATTATTGAGACGAAAGCGAAATTGCATGTTTCAGCTTTGTTTCACCATCGGAACGATTATGTTTTTTTACGAAGTCGCCGCCATAGGGTAGATCGACTAATACCGAGATGTTTTGCCGTCTTCGTCACGTCCCCGTTAAAGGCATCCAGTGTCTGCTGGATGTGCGTGAGTTCAGTAGCCTTGCTTATGTCATTCAAGCTGGCAAAGTCAGAACCACAACTATCACCATCCTTGGAGGCCAGAGGCGACAACTTGAGCTCCGGAAAGAGCCGCTCCACGGAGGGGATATCGACATGCGCATCATCTACAAATTCAGCAGATAATACTGCTCGCTCGACAATGTTTTCGAGCTCTCGAATATTACCGTGCCAAGGGTGGCAAAGAAGCTTGGGCATTAGACGATCGACCAGCTGAGTCGCCATCGCCTGCTTATGCAAATCACCTTTCGCGAGCCGCGAAACCATGAAGCGCGTAAGCAGTGGCAAATCAGTAATTCGGTCACGGAGGCTGGGCGCCTCGAGCCGAAGGATGTTCAGACGAAAATAGAGATCCTCCCGAAAGTCACCGCTGGAAACCTGAGCCGACAGGTCCTGATGAGTAGCCGCAATCACGCGTATATTGACAGGTGTCGGCTCCGATGCACCGAGGCGAAGAACCTCCCGTTCTTGCAAAACCCGCAACAACCGGGTCTGCAGCGAAACTGGCATATCACCAATCTCATCCAGGAAAACCGTCCCTGTATGCGCGGCTTCAAACAAACCACCTTTGCCGCCTTTTCGGCTTCCAGTGAACGCGCCTTCCTCGTGACCGAACAACTCACTCTCAAGCAAAGTCTCCGGGAACGCTGCACAGTTGATAGCGACAAACGGCGCCTGACGGCGGTCACTTGCGTTATGGATACTCTGAGCAAGCAACTCTTTTCCAGTCCCGCTTTCGCCGGTGATCAGCACCGTTGAATCAGTTCGGGAGTAAAGTCTAGCGAGATGGATAACCTGCTGGAAAGGTTCGGACTCGCCCAATAGATCATCGAACTCATAGCGAGCAATAAAATGATTGGGGCGAGTTTGTGATCGAATTCGCCTGTCTGCACGCTGAATCGCGTTAATTTCCTGACACGCAATAATTACCCCATCCAACCGATTGACGTCAAAAATCGGGATTATGTTCATTGCAAGTTTACGCTCATTGACCTGAACGACTTGATTTTCCTCGCTTTCACCTTTTTTCAAGACCGCGTCAATCGCCAGATTAGGTAGGAACTCTCGTGCGCTGAGCCCAATAGCATCACGCTCTGCCACGCCCACTAACTGTTCCATTCGACTGTTTACGGATTGAACTACGCCCTGGGCATCCAATGCCATAACCCCCTCATTGAGATGCCTGAGCACAGCACTAATGCGCAGGTTTTTCTGCCGTTCGCGCTCACGACTTCGGCATATCGCAACAGCATCGTCCAGCGTTCGACGAACCGCATCAGCATTGATCGCAGACACCCCCTCAGCACCAGCATCCTCAGCCAACTCTACCGCAGTGGGAGATCCTATGATGACGCGAAAACCATCATCCACCAGCTTTTGGACTTTCTGACGGGCGTCCTCAAACGAGGTGTAGACCGCTTCCGAAATCTCTACGGTAAGAAGTGAAGTTAGTTCACGTAGTTCGGCGTGAGGGCGCTGATAACTAAGAATTCCAGCCTTTGTGCCACGCCCCTTGGCTAAATTTAGCGCCTTAATGAGATCGAATTCCCCCATCCTTATGGATAACACCGTGGTGTTAATTTTTTTGCGCAGAAAATCCGCCGATGCGCCGGAGCAAACAATGACGTCAATGTCGCGCTCTGTCTCAAGCTCTCGGACCGTTGGTAGCAGGTTAGCCACCGCCGACTCCACAATGTCGATGTCAGCCTGGTCCTGATACCGAGGCATTATCTCTTCCAGAGTTCGAGCTAGCCGACTCGGTTTTCCGTTAAATTTGAGATGACTGATCAGAGCAATAATTCGAGGCCTGAAAGAGCCTGAGCATTGAGTCATAGGAGTCCACCAAGGTCGGTTTTTTTTGTTTCATTGCTGAAACCAATTGTTTCAGCAATGAAATCTAAGGCAAGTAAATTCTTAAAAATTCTCATCAAAAAATACTTAATGTGCTGTTTTTTATAGGAAACGAAAACACAAACGAAGCATCAAAACACTTTGGCAACAATCTTGCTTTGAAACTGTAAACCCACGTATTTCGGATGTGTTAAAGATGTCAGCATTTGCTAAATCAACCCACTCACCAGAAGACACGGTTGCCAATCGAAGGCTTTACCTTGAGCAGTATTTGGCGACCTGCACTAGCGCCGATGCTCTTCACATTAAACGAATAGAAAAGCTTTCTGGTGGCGCCATACAGGAAAACTGGCTAATAGAAGCTTCCATCAGCGGCGGTGACTGGGACGGAACCAGACGCTGGGTTCTAAGAACTGACGCACCGGCCAACGTCAATGTCAGCATGACACGCGCAGAAGAGTTTGCCGTTCTTGAAGTCGTATATTCGGCTGGAGTGCAAGTGCCACAGCCCCTCTGGCTTTGTAGAGAGCACAGCATCATTGGACGGGATTTCTTCATCATGCAAGCCATTCCCGGAACCGCCGCTGGACATCGATTAGTGCGCGACGACACGCTCGTGCCTGATCGGGCTCTGCTGTGTCGTGATTTGGGGCGCAATCTCGCTCGAATCCACGCCATTGCTCCCCCCTTGCAGGCTCTAAACTTTCTTCCAAATCCCACCGCTGATCCGGCCCAGCGTTCAATAGACCAGTATCTTGAATTTCTGGATGCACTAGATGGTGACTATCCCGTTATTGAATGGGGACTCCGTTGGCTCCAAAACCAAAAGCCCGAACCTGTCGAATCCTGCCTCGTGCATCGAGACTTTCGGACTGGGAATTTTATGGTCAACGACGGGCGAGTGTCTGGCGTTCTTGACTGGGAGTTCACCGGCTGGGGTGACTGGCGTGAAGATATCGGCTGGTTTACAGCCAACTGTTGGCGTTTTGGCCGACTAGACAGAAGCGCAGGTGGTATCGGCACGCTAACCAATTTTATGGAAGGCTACTCGGAAGTAGGAACGCGAAGCATCCCACTGGATGAACTCCGCTATTGGCAACTAATGGCTCATGTGCGTTGGGCGATCATTGCAGTCCAGCAGGCGGAACGACACCTTTCTGGCAAACAGCCATCATTGGAACTCGCTCTCACCGGTCGGATGGTGCCAGAACTGGAATACGAAATTCTTGCATTAACGGGAGTAGCTAAATGAACCACCCTGACGCCAACGAACTGCTGATGACGGCACGTCAATTATTGATGGATGGGATCTTTCCTGCCCTCCCAAAAGAATACCACTACGAAGTAAGAATGATAGCCAGTGCAATGGGTATCGCTGCCCGAGAAGCCCATGATGGGGGGCGAGTGGATGATCAGGAGCGAACTCTGTTACTTGCCCTCAAGAAGCATCAGGATTCAGGTCATACCCTGCCAGCTCTGCGGGCTTCGGTGGCACGCGAAATTCGCAATGGACAATTTGATAAGTCCAGCGTGCTGCGCGAAAACTTGGAGAAGGCTCTTCTGGAAATCACTCTCAACGCCTTGTCCATCAGTAATCCAAAAGTCATCAGTGTACGGAGCGAACGTTAATGGCAGTGTTAGATATGCCCCGAAATCCTGAGCGGCGACGCCTCTACCTTATTCGTCACGGCGACGTGAGTTATTTTGACCATGGTGGCCGCCCCTTAGATCCGCGAACCGTGAGCTTGTCTGAGGAAGGAGAGGTCCAAGTCGGTGCTCTCAAAGAAGTTCTGTCAGATCTACTCGTCGATCGGGCAGTTAGCTCCGATTATCCACGTGCGGTCCAAACGTTGTCGCAGCTGCTCTCTCAACCGCCGCGCAGAGGAGAACCTGAAGTAACGGATGCCCTACGAGAAGTGAGGGCCGGACGGCTTCGAGACATTCCTGATGACCTTTACGACCAAGAAGTGTCAGACGCCTATCGGTGGGCCCTCTCACCAAGCACCGGATTTCTTAGGGGTGAAAGCTGGAACGCATTTTCCGATCGCGTTTTAGCGTGGTTTCACCAATTCCTCGCCGAATCCGACTGGCAGGACGCTGTTATAGTTAGTCATGATGGTGTCAACCGCATACTGATGTCCTGGCTGCTCAAGGGAGACCACACTCTACTCCCTTGCTTGGAACAGGATCCTGCCTGCCTAAATATCGTCGATATTGATTGCCGAGATGACGGTACCGTATTGGCGGCCTATTTAAGATTGCTGAATTTCACCGCTTACAACCCATCGAAAGCTGGCGACCGTGACACTGTTATGGAGCGCATTGCACGAGCCATGAGAGCAATGCCACCAAGAGCCTCGAATTAGTCTGGTTTGTACATATCAACCCGAAATCGGAAAATCCTATGAACTTTGAACTCAGTCAAGAACTCACAACTCTACAATCACAGGTTCGCCGATTCATCCGGGAAGAAATCATTCCCATGGAAGACGATCCACGACAGACAAGTCATGGCCCTTCGGAAGCATTGCGAGAAGAGCTGGTTGGCTTAGCCCGTGCTAGAGATCTGCTGACACCCCATGCGTCGTTGGCGATGGGCGGAAAGTCCCTATCCCACGTTGCCAAGGCCGTTATTTTTGAGGAAGCCGGCTACTCTCCACTCGGGCCCACCGCAATGAATATCCACGCCCCCGATGAAGGCAATATTCACCTAATGGATGTCGTTGCATCCGAGGCCCAAAAGGAGCGTTGGCTGCGCCCCCTAGCACAAGGTCACATTCGATCCTGTTTCGCAATGACTGAGCCCGCACCAGGCACCGGCTCGGATCCATCTATGCTTAACACCACCGCTGTGAAAGACGGGAATGATTACATAATCAACGGCCATAAATGGCTTATCACTGGAGCAACCGGCGCAAGCTTTGCAATCATCATGGCGCGCACCGAAGATGGCAACGCAACCATGTTCCTGACGGATACCGACAAACCCGGGTTCACCGTGGAGCGGATGATGGATGCGATGGATTCATGTTTTACAGGGGGTCATGGAGTAGTGCGTTTGGATAACCTCCGAGTACCTGAAGAAAATATTCTCGGTGAGTTTGGCAAAGGCTTCCGTTATGCCCAGGTTCGCCTCGCGCCTGCACGACTAACGCACTGTATGCGTTGGCTGGGGGCCGCCCAACGGGCCCATGATGAAGCTTGTCGGTATGCGCGAACTAGGGAGTCGTTCGGTAAACGACTGGGCGACCATCAAGGCGTTGGTTTCATGCTTGCTGACAATGAAATGGACATTCTCACCACCCGACTGGCTATCCTTCACTGCGCCTGGGTTCTAGATAACGGTGGCCGGGGAAACGTGGAATCCAGTATGGCAAAAGTGATCAGCTCAGAGGGCATCTGGCGTGTCATTGATCGCAGCGTGCAGATTCTTGGTGGTCAGGGAGTTTCCGGGGAAAGCATTGTAGAGCGTATCTTCAAAGACGCCCGGGGCTTCCGTATCTACGATGGTCCCAATGAGGTTCACCGTATGAGCCTGGCCAAGAAAATTATTGCGCGAGCAGAGCATCAACAGGTGTGAACATGATCAATTCACAACAACGTTTTAGTCTTTCAGGTAAACGAGTACTGGTAACCGGAGCCTCAAGCGGTTTGGGACAACATTTCGCTCGGACACTCGCGCAGGCCGGTGCCAGTGTTGCGGTTGGAGCCCGAAGAATCGATAGACTTAAGGCGCTGGTTACTGACATCCACTCGAGTGGCGGCGTGGCCGAGGCTTTCCATCTAGACGTAGCTGATCGCAAATCAGTCATCTCCTGTGTTGACGCAATATACGAACGCTTAGGCGGCATTGATATCCTGGTAAATAATGCCGGTATTAGCGATACCAAAGCAGTACTCGAGTACACCGATTCGGATTGGGATGCCATCGTCCAGACCAACCTAAAAGGTGCCTGGATAACAGCGCAAGAGGTCGCACGGAGGCTGATCGACGCCAAAAGAGGAGGAAGCATCATTAACGTCACCTCAATTCTGGCGAACAGAACAGCTGGTGGCGTTGGGCCATATTGCGCCGCTAAAGCTGGGCTATCACACCTCACCCGCTCAATGGCCTTAGAATTGGCACGTCATGACATTCGGATCAACGCGCTTGCTCCCGGCTATGTAATGACAGAAATAAATTCAGGTTTCCTGGAAAGTGATGCTGGTGAGCGACTGAAAAAACGCATTCCCATGCGGCGATTTTGCAATCTCGAAGATTTGGACGGAGCCCTAATTTTGCTCGCATCAGATGCGAGTAGAGCAATGACCGGCTCCGAAATAGTCGTTGACAATGGCCATGCTTGCTCCGGACTTTGAACGCAAATCGCGTAGGACGAACCCTTTCTGTCGTTGGTTAGCGACTGAAAGGGGGGATTGCTCTTATCGGCCGGCTCTCCAGCCCTTTATCTCAGTGTTTCAACCCTCATTGGTCATTGAGGAAGACGAAGCTTGCCCACTCGCGCAAGAACGAGCCCCTACGATCAAAAACTAGTCAGTCCATCCGTGAGCCTCACTAAAGCGCCGCTAGTTTCAAAAAATTAAAGCCTAGCCAGCGATGCCCAGCGGCTTTAGGCCCCACGTTACTCTCCTAGCAGAGAGAGACCCTTTCACGGTTTTCAACACATCACCTCTTTGACACCGCCACTCTTCGTTTTCGAAACCATCGGTCGCAATGAAGACATTCGGGCAAGGTGATCAAGGCAGATGGAATGGCCTTCGCTTGAGAATATGGCAGGTCAGGCGTTGTCGGGTATCTCGATCGTGAATTTTTGGCTCAACTAGTTAAAACTACTGCTTTGCCCATTTCTCCACATGCTTGTACGATAATCAGCGCACTCTTTCCCTTATAAGGTATTTGTCCAATGCGCTATTGATGCCGCCGTTGTTGTGACGGCCAGTCTCCACCAGCCCCCAGTAGCAGGGGAGTTCTTGGCATCTTTGGAATAGAGCATGACGAATCCTCATCTCGTACTGAAAAACGTATCCCACGTTCTGTCAGACGGCAGAACTCTTTTCTCCGGCCTTCACGAGCAGTTCGATATGCGCTCAACAGGACTGGTCGGACGCAATGGTGTCGGTAAAACTCTGCTGGCACGAATCCTGGCTGGGCTGTTACAACCAACCACCGGCCACTGCCAGTGCTCCGGCAGCGTGCATTATCTCGCCCAGCAAGTGGTGCACCCTGATGGTTCTACAGTGGCCGAGTTGGCGGGGGTAAAGCACACGCTGGATGCGCTAGCACGTATTGGGTCAGGCAGCACAGCACCGGAGGATTTCGATGCCGTAGGCGATCACTGGGACATACACCAGCGACTCCGCTATGAACTTGAGCGCAATAACTTGAGCCACCTTGAAACAGATACGCCTGCCAGCATCCTGAGCGGCGGAGAGGCAATGCGAATTTCCTTGATTGGTGCCATGCTCTCGGATGCAGACTTCCTGATTCTCGATGAGCCGAGCAACCATCTCGACCGACCAAACCGAAAGGCGCTGATCAAACAATTACAACGCTGGCCGCGTGGGCTGATCGTGATCAGCCATGATAGACAATTGCTGAAGTCCATGGAGCGCATCGTGGAATTGTCTTCCCTTGGGCTGCAAAGCTATGGAGGCAACTACTCATTTTACGCTGAGGCTAAGGCACACGAACGACAGAACGCTCTGCAAAACCTGAGTGACCGCAAACTTGAACGCCAGCGGCAGGAACAGGCGATGCGGAAGCGGCGTGTACGGCAGGAACAACGGCAAGCACGCGGTAACCGGCGAGGCAAAGAGGCCAATCAAGCCAAGATTCTGTTGGATCGTCAGAAAGAGCGCAGCGAAACATCGTCAGGCGCGCTGCGCCAGAAACAGGCCTCCAACCGGGCACAACTCAACCAACGCGTGCGTGAAGCCTCACAGCAAGTTGAAGATGAGCCACAAATAACCCTGCATGAGATACCAACCAAGCAGGCCGCAAAGCGGCGCGTGGCCGAACTGAATGACGTGGTGCTACCGTACGTATCGGGAGCAAGCCAAACCATCAACCTGGTCTTGGGTGGAACACAGCGCATAGGTGTAGTCGGCCCGAACGGTTGTGGCAAATCCACGTTGCTTAAAGTGATCTCGGGCCTGATTTCGCCTTTGGCTGGGGTATCCAAGGTAACGTCGGAGAGCGCGTATCTCGATCAGAGATTAGAAAATCTGAACCCAGAGAGTACGGTTCTGGAACAGTTACGATTAGCCAATCGCACAGCTGACGACGGGGACCTACGCATGCGCTTGGCGCAACTGGGACTTGACGCGCAGAAGGTAGTGATACCCAGCGGCTCGCTGAGCGGCGGTGAGCGTCTAAAGGGAGCTCTCGCTTGCATACTCTACGCCGATTCACCACCGCAACTGCTGTTACTCGATGAACCGAATAACCACCTTGATTTGCCCTCAGTACAGGCATTGGAACTCATGTTGCGTAGTTACCATGGCACGTTGATCGTGGTGTCGCATGATGACACATTTCTGGAAAACCTCGAACTAACAGATCGCTTGCTTGCTACTGAAAACGGCTGGAGTTTGGAGCCACTTTGACGGAAATGTCGCGTTTCCCATGATAAACCATAGCTGCCGTTGCCCTACTGGAATCTACTTCTGAATGTCATCCCACATATCAACCAATTAACCCCAATATCCAGAGAAAATTGCCGTTAGTTGGCAAGCAATTACCGCTTGGGTTGACTGTCCACCAAAGTCACTAACTAACCAACTGAAATCAGCAGCCAAACTAAACAATGCCTATGGTGTTTAGGCGTGTCTTTTTAACTACCCCGATCAAGTGCTTTGGGTAGGGTTCGGTGGGAGTTAGTTTGTAGTTGCCCTCCCCTGTGGCCTGCATCGAACAGCTTGATCGGACGCCCTCCCCCAATGACGCGACATGCGCCCGGCCCGTTTTGCTTTCTTCTCTCTAACGTCTCGAATAGTGAAGAGTTCAGCCATCAATTCAATGGCGGTTTTTCCCATCACCGAGTCCAAGGCGATCGGGATACAACAGGTCTAGAGCCCTAAAAAAGAGCACGAGAGCAAGAATCGGATGTTTCGAGCTCGGATTACCCTCTAGGGTGAAGCCTCAATACTTTGACCGGGGAATGCCAGCAGCCATGACACACTCGATAAACACCTCAATGGGTGGCCGTGAATGGACAATGCTTGTTTCGCTGTCAGTTCTCTGGGGTGGTTCGTTTTTCTTTGTAGGTGTGGCTGTCGCGGACTTACCACCACTCACGATAGTAACCCTCAGAGTTTCTCTCGCTGCCATTTTGCTATGGACGACGGCAATAGTAAGGGGACTGCGTCCGCCAAAAGGATTAAAAATATGGGCGGCTTTTTTGGGAATGGGGCTACTGAACAACGTTATCCCGTTTTCCCTGATCGTGTGGGGCCAAACACAAATTGCATCTGGACTTGCGTCGATTCTCAATGCAGCAACTCCGATATTTACGGTGGTAGTCGCCGGTATCTTTCTGCCCGACGAACGCGTCACGCCGCGAAGGGTGCTGGGCGTAACGGTTGGATTCCTCGGCGTTGTTTTGATGATAGGGCTACCAGCGATCAACGGTACAGGTGTGCTGGCGCATTCCGCCGTTATTGCCGCAACTCTGTCTTACGCATTTGCTGGCGTGTTTGGGCGCAGATTTAAGAAAATGGGCGTAAACCCACTCGTAAGCGCAGCCGGCCAGGTCACCGCATCGTCGCTGTTTTTGGCGCCTGTCGCTTTAACCGTTGACGGTCCGATTAATCTCGCCGATCTGAAGTTGACGGTTCTAGGTTCAGTTATGGGGCTTGCAGTGTTTTCAACAGCCATCGCTTATGTCCTGTATTTCAGGATTCTGGAATCGGCTGGAGCAACCAATCTCCTGTTGGTTACCCTACTGGTGCCTGTTTCGGCAATCGTCCTGGGTTCATTGTTTTTAGAAGAGGAACTGAGGACTGTTCATTATCTGGGAATGGCTATGATTGCTGCGGGCCTATCAGTCATCGATGGCAGGCTTTGGCATCGTTTCAAAAACAAAAGACACTAGAGCGCTTTACGCCGGAATATACTCGGTGCCTTGAACACGTTGAAAAGGAGATTCTCGATGACCGACTCGAAATTCGACTCTTCCATTACTGCCCAGCACCAACCCGTGGCAATGCCGGTTTTCTGCTTGGCACTGGGAGTGATCGCATTTTTGGTTTCATGGTTAGCGGCAGATGCTCCGGGCCAAGGGCTAGCGATGTTAGGAATAATGATTGCCTACGCATCACTTTTGCGATTTGGGCAGCGCTATGAGGCTGTCCAAGTACTTAGTCAATCCCCAGAGAAAGATGAACGACATAAGCTGATTCAGCAGCGAGCCCTGGCGGTCGCTTACTATGCAGTTGCTGCTGTCGCACTGATTGGCTTTATCTGGGAGCTCGCGAACGGAACCACCGGCACCTTCGCGTTGATCTGTTTCGTCGGTGGAACCACCCACATCCTTGCCACGGTGATTCTGCGTTGTCGGATATAGATCGGAAAGATGTGATGACAGAGACGCTATCGGCCTATCTGCGTAATGTGGATTACCCGGAAGCCGCAACCATCCGTCTGCATTACCTGAGAGTGAAGCCCAATACTATTAGCCACCGCCCTGAGAACCGCTTGAGGGAATAATGGAGTACCTGGAAATCGACCCGAAAGACGCCCCGGTGCCACTTCTATTGGAGGCCGACCCATCGGAGAGGTTGATTAAATCATATTTACCAAATTCGTGGTGCTATGCAGCTAAATCAAATGATGAAATTGTTGGCGTGTGCATTGTAAAAAGCAGGGGCAATGAAACGGCTGAAATATTGAATATAGCCGTGGACCCTAACCATCAAAAAGCAGGTATTGGAACCCATCTTCTGAGTTTTGCTTTAAAGAAGTTAATTGGTAAGAGAATCCAGCGGGTGGAATTAGGCACAGGTACATTTGGGTACCAGCTCGCCTACTATCAAAGACTTGGCTTTCGCGTGGAATCCGTAGTTAAAAACTTTTTTATAGAAAACTATGAAGAACCTGTATTCGAACGTGGCATACAGCATAAAGACATGCTGAAGCTCTACATCAATATTGACCCAGATAGCGATGGATAACATCTTTGCACTTCACGGAGAAGGGCTCACACCACGCAGACGCCCGGGGTCGGGTTCACAACTAAATCAGGGATACAAATATGGAAAACCGTTACGGAAAGCTGGCCTCCCGGGTCTACCACCTGGACAAGCCTGTAGGCCGCTCCTTTGGTGATATCGAATTCTATCAGGATCGCCTCAAATGTTGTTCCGGTCCCATACTGGAACCTGCGGTCGGCAATGGGCGGGTGTATATACCGCTTCTGGAAGCCGGATTTCACATTGAGGGATTCGATGCTTCAGACGACATGCTAGATTACTGTCGAAGTGAATCCGAGACTCGCAATCTTTCTCCCACGCTGAGCTGTCAAACATTCAGCGAGTTCCGGTCGACGACAGTGTTCGACGCGATCATCATGCCCGCAGGGTCCTTCCAACTGGTCACTCAAGTCGATGCTGCCCGAGAACTACTACGCAAGTTTTATGACCACCTTGTTCCCGGGGGCAGACTGATTCTGGACATCGACAACATGAAAGGCCTCATGGAGACGTCAGGGACCATGCGCCGTTGGCAACACTCTGAACGCGAACTACTGACCCTGACAGGGAGCCCGCCAGAGATCGATTATGTGCACCAAACATCCCTCTCAATTCTGCGGTACGAGCACTGGAAAGATGGCGCTCTAGTGGCAACCGAAATAGATCTTTTTCATCTGCGGTGGTGGGGCATTAACGAGCTGACTCTTGCACTGAAGGACGCGGGCTTCCATAACGTTTCGGTTTCGGGCGATTACCGCACAGGCAAGCCACTAACCAACGAGGACCTGGTCTTCAGCTTTGAGGCTCAGCGGCCGTTATAAACCAGCTCTTATGTGTCCCCCGACCAAACCGGCAGCGACGTAGGCAATTAGTTTTCAATCACCCGCCTTTCCTGTTACTCACCTTTCCGCACCACCGGGGGCACAAAAGCCCCCACCGGCATCACCGGCCCGCTATACACTTCGATATCAACAAGGCAAGACATCGCACTGGGCCCCTGAGCCAAACGTGAGGTTCCCTCATCCCGAGTGAGGACATTGGGATTGCCATGCAAACAGGAGAGATCTGCCATTCCCTCAGTGGGTGGGTCATACCAGGCGCCGGTACTCAATTGCAGAACACCCGGGCGAACCTCATCTCTGATCACTGCGGTGCAGAGGCAGGCACCGCGAGGACTAAACAGACGGACCAGACTTCCGTCGTTTATCCCTCTTTCCGCCGCATCCTGCGGGTGAATCACCACCGGCTCACGGCCGTTGATCTTCGATGCCCGGCTATAGGAGCCGTGGTCCAGTTGCGAATGCAGTTTGTTCTTTGGTTGGTTTGAAATCAGGTGCAGCCGGTATTTGCCGGCAGTCTGACCGGCCCACTCGGCCGGCTCCCTCCAGAATGGAAATCCCGGACACTCCTCGTAACCAAAAGCGGCGACCTGCTCTGAGTAGAGTTCGATTTTTCCGCTCGGCGTCTTCAGCGGATAACGAACCGGATCGTCCCGAAACCGTTTCAGCAAAACCTGGGGTTCCTCCGGTAACGAATTCTCAAACCATCCGCGCGCCACAAACTCCGGAAACGCTGGCAGATCGATATTGCTGGCTTTGGCTTTCTCGCGGGTCTCATCATAAAGCGCCTGCAGCCAGTCCGACTCATCCCGGTTTTCGGTAAAGGCATCCTGAACCCCCAAGGCACCGGCCAGTCGCCCGAAAATTTCGTAATCCGTCAGACTCTCGCCAACCGGTTCCCTGGCCTTTTCCATGAAAATCAGAAAAGGGTCCCGGCTGGACGAGGCAATATCGTTGCGCTCAAGAGATGTGGCCGCGGGCAGAACAATGTCCGCATGCTTGGCCTGAGCATTCCAGCACCATTCATGAACGATCACCGTGTCGGGTTTCTGCCAGGCCTGACGCAACCGGTCCAAATCCTGATGATGGTGGAACGGGTTGCCGCCGGCCCAATACACCAGCCGAATCTCCGGATACGTTCCCTTCAGGCCGTTGTACTCAAACGTCTCTCCAGGTTTCAGCAGCATGTCTGCAATCCGGGCGACCGGTATAAAGCTTTTTACCGGGTTGCGCCCCTGGGGCAGCGACGCTCCGGGAATGCCCTGGTAATTGGCGCCGATGGCATTCATGGCACTGTATCCGAAACCGATCCCTCCGCCGGGTGTGCCCAACTGACCGAGCATCGCCGCCACCGCGATGGCTGCCCAGTAGGGCTGTTCCCCATTATCCTGCCGGGTGAGTGACCAACTCACTGAAATCATGGTCCGCTTGCGGGCCATCTCACGCGCAAGCTCCCGTATGTCGTCTGCCGACAGGCCGGTGCGCACTGCAGCCCAGTCTGCGGACTTGGGCTGACCATCTGTCGCACCCAGAAGATACGGGAGGAACCGGTCAAAACCGGTTGTATACCGGGCCAGAAACGCGTGATCCGCCAAGCCTTCCTCGTTCATGGTATGGGCAATACCCAGTAACAACGCGACATCACTGCCCGGATAAATCGGACACCACTGAGCCCCAGCCTCTTCAAGAACGTCCGAGCGTATCGGCCCGACATTCACAAACTTCAGGCCATTCGCCGCGGCCGCCAGCATTCCTTGCTTCTGAACATGACGCCCGACGCCGCCATTGGTCACCTGCCCATTTCGGACCGGCACCCCTCCAAAGGCCATAAACAGCTCACAGTGTTCCTTAAGAACGTCCCAACTGGTGGCACCATTGACCATGGAGTAAAAGTCGCCGAGAACATACGGCAACGTGACTTCCGCCGCCGCATAACTGTAGGTGTTGACCGAGTATGTGAACCCGCCAATGGTATTGAGGAAACGCTTTAACTGACTTTGTGCATGGTGGAACCGCCCGGCACTGGACCAACCGTAGGAGCCTCCGTAGATGGCCTCATTGCCATACTGACTCCGAACCCGGTCAAGCTCACCGCTCACAAGTTCAATCGCCCGGGGCCAGGACACCTCGACAAATTCATCCTGCCCACGCGATCCTTCGGCGCCACCCGGGCCACGTTCAAGCCACCCCTTGCGGACCATCGGCCGGGTAATTCGCAACGGACCTTCCAGAACATCCACGATACCCTGACCAATCGGGGAGGGATCAGGATCCAACTCAAATCCTTCCAGCGCAGTAACGGCTCCGTTGTGGGTGTGAACTCGGTAGGTGCCCCAATGGCTGCTGGTGAGTGTACCTTTGACTGGACGTGCAGAGTTCATGCTCATGCTCCTGTTTTTGTTGTACAGGCATGAAAGCACAAACGTTGACCAATGACAAATACCTGGATATGCTAACCGAAATCGAGGGTTTTTACCTGGCCCAGACCAATCGCGACCTGAACCAGCTCGGCGAACGAGTCCACCTGCATTTTGGCCATCATATTGGCCCGATGGCCCTCAACCGTCTTGCGATTAATGCCAAGTTCGTCCGCGGCTTCCTGGTTGGAGAAACCCTTGACGATCAATTCCAGAACCTGGCGCTCTCGGCGGGTGAGACTGTCGTAACGCTCCCGGATCCGTGCCTGTGAATTCCGGCGGGCAAACCTTGCACGGTCTTTTTCGAGAGCATTGTGAACGTGATCGATCAGAACCTGATCGTCGAAAGGTTTCTCTATGAAGGTGAGAGCGCCTTGGGTCAGCGCCCTGACGGCCATGTCAACATTCCCATGGGCGGAAATCATGATCACAGGCAGCTCAATATTGTGTTCCGGCAGTTTTTTCTGGGCATTGATACCGCTCAGGCCGGGCATACGCACGTCCATGACGATACAACCACTTTGCTGCTCATCGAACGCGTCAAAAAACGTCAGCGCATCCTCGAAAGTTCGGACCTTAAGCCCGACGGACTCCAGCAACCACTGCAGAGAATCACGGACATCAGCATCGTCGTCGATCACGAAAACCGTTTGAGCTTCGTTATTGGAGGTCATGAGTTGTTCAATCGGCAGTATTCAGTGTGAATGAAAAGCACGCGCCACCCTCTGAGAGGTTTGTCGCCCACAGCTCGCCCCCCAGATTCTCTACCAATGAGCGACTGATGGCCAGCCCCATACCCAGTCCGGACTGTTTGGTGGAGAAAAAACGGTCAAACAGTCGGGACATATCGTCATCTGATATACCAGGCCCTTCATCTGACACGCTGACCCGAATCTGATCAGCATCCTGCACGGCGACACGTACCCGAACCGTTCTTGGTTCGGTTTCCGCTTCTGGGCTTTCACTTGCCTCAATCGCGTTCACGATAAGGTTCAACAGTACCTGCTCCAGCTGAATTCTGTCACCAAGAACCGGCGGCAATCTATCGGGGATATCGGTTACCACGCGGACATGACTACGGTCCGCCATGGATTCACAGAACTCAATCATATCGTTGATTAGCTCGGGTAGAGCCAGCGATGTAATGACAGGCTCCTGTTTGCGGGTAAAATCCATCATCCGATGAATGATCTCTCCTGCCCTCAAGGCGGTTCGGATACTTCGAGTGATAGGTAGCTCAACATCACCCCATGCAATACTGTCATTGCCTGCGAAACGACGCTCTATACCTCGCAGGTAGTTCACCATCGCAGATAGCGGCTGGTTGAGTTCATGGGCAAGGCTGGAGGCAAGCTCGCCCATGGTCACAAGACGGCTGGCATGGTCAATGTCGGCGCGGTACTGCTTCAACTGTTCCTCGGCCGCTTTTTTATCGGTTAGGTCATGCGCAACGATTGAGAAGTATTCGATGTCACCATGTAATGATCGGTGCGCAAGCAATTCAAGAAGCACGGGAATCCGGCCCCCCCTCAGACTGCGCATCATCACTTCACCCCGCCAATGCCCCGTGCTCCGTGCTACCGGAAACCCTTCACCTTCTATCAGGCGCTGACCCTTATCTGTCAAAAACCGAGTCACCTCAAACGACGTATAGTCGATCTGTTCCAACCCCAACGCCCTTCGAGCCGCCTCATTCAGGTGAGACACGGTCTGGTCCAGGTTCACGAACACCACAAGATCCTGAGTACTCTCGAGCACCCTCGCTAACCTTCGGTTCGCCTTGTCAGCCTTGATTCTGTGTGTGGCATCCCGGGAAACAACCAGAATCTCCCGGATGTCCTTGGTGTCGGGATCCCTGATTGTCCGGCTGGTGCTTTCCAGCCATATGTAGTGCCCGTCCTTGCAACGGAATCGGTAGGTATGGGTATATAGACCCCGGTCATAAGTGACCGTTGGTGCGCGAAGCCGGAAGTCCTCGACATCATCAGGATGGTAAAGGTCGTAAGCTGACATACCGACAATTTCTTCAACGCTATAACCCAGCAAATGGGTAACGGCGGGTGAAGCATAGATGAACCGCCAGTCATCCGGGGTGTGGCGGGAAATCATGTCGGTCGATTGCTCCGCCATCTCCGCCAGTAACCGGTTCCTTTCTGCATCATCAGTCAGTGCAGAGAAACCCTCTTCCGGGGTGCGGGTTTTCATGTGCGGGAACTCTCCGGGATCTGGTAGTTTTTTTCAGCCTTCGTGCACTGTGGGTATCCGGGGCCATGACCGCGCAAGTCACAGCCCCCTAGCATACTACCTCAGGAATTCCTTGCTGAAAGTTCTGAACTCGGCGGCATCGGAACCACGAAGCCATTCAAAACCCACCATTTCCCGAGTAACCAACTGAGCACCCGCACGCTCGACGCGCCGCAGAGCAATCTCGGTGTCCAGAGGGTTACGGGCAGAGATAGCATCTGCCACAACAAAAACCTCTAACCCTTTATCAAGCATGCTCAACACAGACTGTACAACACAGGCATGGGACTCCATTCCACATAGAACAACCTGCTGCCGGTCGTGGGCATTAAATGCCGCTTCAAAACCTGAATCATCGATGCAGGAGAACAGTGTTTTACCATGCAGATTGGCTTCGCCAACCAGGTCGCGCAGTGCCTCTTCGGTGTGTCCCAAACCATCCGGGTATTGCTCTGAGCCAATAACCGGCACATCCATCAGATGCGCCAGCCGAACCAGCCATTTACAGTTGTCCACCAGTTGGTCGTGTTCGTGAACACCTGGCAATAAACGGGCCTGAACATCAACGACGGTAACGATCGATTTGTTTTTGCTCAACAACATAGTTCACTCCTGTTTATGCCGGACGACGGTCGACCATATTCGTTGCAACGCCTTCGGCCACCACGGTATCGCCAACCTTGCAGACTGTTTCAAGCTTGACCCGACGCCGCTCCTCATTGATTTCGATGACTTTTGCAGAAGCGATAACGGTATCGCCAATGTGTACTGGCGCCTTGAAGCGGATTTGTTGATCGATATAGATCGCGCCCGGTCCAGGCAACCTGGTACCAAGTACCGCGGAGATCAGTGCGGCACTGAACATGCCATGAACGATGCGTTCCTTGAATGGCGTGGTCTTGGCGTACTCGTCATTAATGTGGACCGGGTTATCGTCACCACTGATACCGGCAAAAAGCACAACATCAGCATCAGTGATGGTCTTGGCGTAGCACGCTTCCATGCCGATTTCGAGATCTTCCAGATAGTAACCATGTAACTCTTGCATTGTAACTCTCCTAAGATTAATCCATGAGCCTGTTACACTAATGGTTTGCAATCGATAAACCAAGTATTTTTACTTGGTTTTTTCGAATCCCTCTGATAGCCTTCTGCTCAACAACAAAGACAACACCGCTTTGCAGAAGAGGAAACGCGGTATGCAAACTCAACCTGTGAATATCTTTGAAAGAGCCTTCAAAAAGCTGGTGCCGGGAGGGCTGGACTCAGGCATTCGCCGCGAATCTGACGTGATGAGTATTTCCGAGGAGCTCAATGATTCGGACATCACAACGGTGAAGGAATGGATCAATAACTGCCTTTCCGAAAATGGTGGTCAGGTAGAAGCAAGAAATCGGGCCGCGCTGCTCGGTCGGGCCTATCTCAAACTATCTCGGACGGGTAAGGTTCGATTTCTCGGTCTCCTCGCGGAAGAATATGGTGTCAACGAAGGCGTGGTAGAGACCTCTATTGCGGAATGGCACAGCGCGCCAGCCTCAAAGAAAACGGAAAAAGCGCAAACACTGCGCAAGGCGCTTGAGCCAAGCCGAACAACGCTTCTGAAGCAATTTAACGGAGTACCATCCGGCGTAAAGTTCCTGGTCGATATGCGAGAGGAACTACTCGCGTTCTGCAAGGACTACCCATCGCTTAAACCCCTCGAGACCGACCTTCGAGACTTGCTGGCAACCTGGTTTGATGTAGGTCTTCTTCAGTTGGAAGAAATCAGCTGGAACTCAAGTGCGGCAATCCTTGAAAAGCTGATCGCTTACGAAGCCGTCCATGCGATCAAAAGCTGGAGCGATTTGAAAAATCGACTTGACTCAGACCGGCGCTGTTTCGCCTTCATTCATCCCAATATGCCGGAAGAGCCTTTGATCTTTGTAGAGGTCGCTCTGGTAAACGGGCTTGCAGGGAATGTGCAGAAACTGCTTGATGAAGATGCGCCAACGCAGGAGATCGAAACAGCCGATACTGCGATTTTCTACTCCATCTCCAATGCGCAAAAGGGTCTGGCAGGCATCAGTTTTGGTAATTTCCTGATCAAGCAAGTGGTCAAAAAGCTCAGTGACGAATTCCCTCAGCTTAAACAGTTCGCAACCCTCTCTCCTATCCCCGGGTTTGCAAAGTGGCTTGAGAGCTGCGCTCCGGCAACTTTATGCAACCTTCCTGGAGGTGAAGATTGGCTGAGCCTGCCGCCACCGAGGGTGCCCTCAATTATAGAAGCCAACGATTCTCTCCAGACGAAGCAAGATGCACTTATCAAGCTGGCAGCTTCATATCTGTGCCTCTGCCAAAAGAGCTCCAAGCGTGCGATGGATCCGGTTGCCCACTTCCACTTGAGTAACGGTGCTCAGGTTGCGCGGATCAACTGGATGGCAGATACGTCGAGAAAGGGATTGGAACAGTCGGGCGGGCTGATGGTGAATTACGTTTATGAACTCCCGCGAATTGAATCCCGAAGCCAACAGTACATTTCTGAAGGCGTGATATCGAAGTCGTCCTCTGTAAAGAAACTACTCAAGTAACCCCCAAAAAAGTGAAAGGAGAGTCCCATGACTAATCGAATTGCTGTTGTAACCGGAGCCACAGGCGGTCTAGGCACAAGCATGTGCAAGGCGCTGGCAAATCAGGGGCGATCCGTCGTCGCCTCACATCTGCCGGATCAAAAGTCGACAGATGAAGCTCTGACATGGCAAGAGATGATGCGCAAAGACGGTGTCGAAGTTGCCGTCTACCCGCTCGATGTCACGAACTTCGAAGACTGCCAGTCTTTTATTTCTCTTGTGGAAGATAACCATGGTCCGGTTGATATTCTCGTTAACAACGCGGGAATTACCAATGATGCGCCGCTCAAGAAGATGCAGCCAGAGCAGTGGAATCAGGTAATCAACGTAAATCTCAACTCAATGTTTAACATGTGCCGGCAAGTATTTGAGGGAATGTGTGAGCGTGGCTTCGGTCGCATCGTTAATATTTCATCCCTGAACGGCGAGAAGGGGCAATTCGGGCAGTCAAATTATGCCGCGACAAAAGCCGGGATTTATGGATTCACCAAGTCCATTGCCCTTGAGGGCGCTCGAAAGGGGGTCACGGCCAACTCCGTTTCTCCCGGCTACATCGATACACCAATGGTTCGAAAAGTACCCGAAAAGGTTCTCCACAGCATTATTGAAGGCATCCCCGTCGGTCGGCTGGGTAAGCCGGACGATATCGCAAGAGCCGTTGTATTTTTGACTGCAGACGATGCCGGTTTCGTAACGGGCACGAACCTGTCAGTCAACGGCGGCCAGTACATGAGCTAAGGGAGCGGACAATGACAGAGTACAGAGCACCGACGCGGGAAATGGTTTTCACACTCCAGCACGTAGCTGGATTCTCCGAAATGGTCAAAGCCTGCGGCTATGAAGAAGCTTCCGAGGATGTCGTTAGGGCGATTCTGGAAGAAGCTGCAAGATTCTCAACTTCAGTGATTGCACCGACGAATGCCGTCGGTGATCGACAAGGCGTGAAGCTTGACCAGAACGGCGTTGTCAAAACCCCCGAGGGTTTTCGTGAAGCCTATCAGCAGTATGCCGATAGTGGTTGGGCCAGTTTGCAATTCAACCCTGAATTTGAGGGTCAAGGCCTGCCGTTTTCTCTGGCGATACCGGTACAGGAAATGTGGCATGCTGCCAACATGGCCTGGGGGCTCTGTCCTCTGTTGTCTCAAGGCGCCGTCGAAGCACTTTCAGAAAATGCGAGCGACGAACTCAAACGAAAACTACTGCCTAAAATGGTCTCCGGCCATTGGACCGGAACCATGAACCTTACCGAGCCTCAGTCTGGCTCTGACCTCTCCGGTATTAGAACCCAAGCTGTTCGAGACGGCGATATCTATCGGATTAAAGGCCAGAAGATATTCATCACCTGGGGTGAACACGATCTGGCAGAGAATATTGTACATCTGGTGCTGGCCCGCCTACCGGATGCACCCGCCGGGGTAAAAGGCATCTCACTGTTTGCCGTGCCCAAATTTATCCCGGACGATCATGGCAACATCGGAACCAGAAATGACTGTCGTGCGGTATCCCTCGAGCACAAGTTGGGCATCCATGCCAGCCCCACGTGTGTGATGAGCTATGGAGACAATGACGGCGCCGTTGGCTACCTGGTAGGGGAAGAAAACCGAGGCCTGGCGTGTATGTTCACGATGATGAACAATGCCCGCCTTACCGTAGGCCTTCAGGGCGTTTCGATATCAGAACGGGCTTACCAGCAGGCCCTCGCTTACACCCGTGAACGAACTCAGGGAACAGCCCCGGGTGATACCGGACTCTCAGCAATCATCAGGCACCCAGACGTGCGTCGGATGCTGATGACCATGAAAGCGCTGACCGAAGCCGCGCGCGCTCTCGCATATAAAGGGTGCGTCGCCGTCGATTTTGCCAAAGGCAAACACCTGCCTGATGATCTCAGGGCCCGTCAGCAACGCCGGGCGGACCTGCTGACACCGTTGGTTAAAGGCTGGTGCACGGAGATCGCACAAGAAGTGACTTCGTTAGCGATCCAGTGCCACGGCGGAATGGGTTTTGTGGAAGAGACGGGTATAGCCCAGCATTACCGTGATGCTCGTATTTTGCCCATCTATGAGGGAACCAATGGTATTCAGGCACTAGACCTCATTGGCAGAAAGACCATTCGTGACAACGGGATGGCGGTTCGGGAACTGTTGGCGGATATGCAGGCATCTGCTGATACAGCTCGCGAACAGTCTCTGCTCACTCAGGAACGACAGTCCAGATTTGATCAAGCGGTAGCGTTTGTAGAGGATGCGACCAGGATAGTACTTGAGCACCGGGCAGACGAGGCCTTTACCGGCTCCGTCGCGTTCAACTATCTGATGCTGAGTTCAACCGTTACAGCTGCCTGGCTCATGCTGGAGTCCGCATCAAAGGCGAACGGTACCAAATCGAACGATGACAAGTTCGCTGCCCAAAAACTGATTACCACAAATTTCTTTTTCGATCATATTCTGCCCCGTTGCTCCGGATACCTAACGGCATTGCGCTCGGGAGACGAGGCGGTCATGGCATTGTCAGAAACAGACTTATAATTCAGCGTTCTTAGGTGACCAACCATGTTCATAAATGGCGAGTGGGTGACCAACCGACAACAGTTTCCCGTTACAAATCCTGCAACAGGTGAAACAATCGGAGAAGTCCCCGACTGCACAGATGAAGACATTGAATCGGCCATAACGGCCGCTGATACAGCGTTTGGAGATTGGAAGAAGACCACAACTTACCAGCGATCTCAGCTGTTATACCGAGCCTGGGAGTTAATGATACGCCGCAAGCGAGAACTCGCGGTGCTGATGACCCGAGAGCAAGGCAAACCGCTTAAGGCCTCTCTCAACGAGGTCCAGTATGGTGCCGATTTCCTTTTATGGTTCGCAGAGGAAGCAAAGCGAACTTACGGACAAACGATACCATCATCCAGAGAGAACCAGAGGTTTATTGTCCACAAGTCACCTGTTGGCGTTGTGGGCGCCATCACGCCGTGGAATTATCCAATTTCGATGATAACTCGGAAGCTAGCCCCCGCTCTGGCGGCGGGCTGCACGGTAATTCTGAAGCCTGCTGAAAGCACGCCTCTATGCGCTAAAGCCATGATGGAGATTTTTGCTGAGGCAGGTTTTCCTGCAGGCGTGATTAATTGTATTACCGTTCAGAATCCCGCTCGGGTTGGCACAGCATTCTGCACCGATCCACGCATCCGAAAGCTAACGTTTACAGGCTCAACACCGGTTGGCAAAGAACTTAACGGACTGGCTGCAGCCAACATGAAAAGGGTTTCGATGGAACTAGGTGGTCATGCGCCTGCCATTGTCTTTCCCGATGCAGACCCAGTGCACGCAGCCAAAGGTCTCTCCCTGGTCAAGTACTTGAATACAGGCCAGGCTTGCATAAGCCCCAACCGCATCTTTGTTCACGAAGACCATCTGGAACCATTCATCTCAGAACTTACCAGCCGCACAAAGCGGCTAAAGGCCGGCAATGGCATGAATGAAGGCGTCGGGATTGGACCATTAATAAACGAACTGGCACTCCAGAAGGTGGATCGGCAGGTCAAAGATGCTGTTGCACGGGGCGCGAAGATCGAAACTGGCGGCCAACGTCTGACTGAAGGAGAGTTGGGTGCCGGGTTCTTTTACGCACCAACCGTTCTCTCCGGCGTAACCGAGGCTATGGCGATATACCAGGAGGAGACTTTCGGGCCGGTCGCGCCAATAATCGCGTACAAATCCGAAGATGACGTCATTGCTATGGCGAATGATACCGATTATGGGCTGGCCGCCTATATCTACAGCAACAATATCAGCACTGCCATTAGAGCATTCGAGGCTCTGGATTTCGGAATCATTGGCATTAACGACATAAACCCGACCAGCGCTGCCGCCCCCTTTGGCGGAATGAAAAACAGCGGTCTGGGAAGAGAGGGTGCTCAGGAGGGCATTGAAGAGTATTTGGAAACCAAACTTGGCGGTCTCGTCATCTAAAGACCATCCTCCTTTTGCCCGGCTACATGCCGGGCTTTTTTAACCTTCCTGAACCGTCTGAACTCGAAAGCTCACTTACAAAAAACCCCGGCATGCGCCGGGGAAATACCTACACCAGGTTCACACCATCTTCTACTATGTCATCAGTTGGCTTCTCAGCAGGTGCTTCTGAAGTTTTCCCGTTGACGTTTTCGGCAATTCCTCCGCAAAAACAACCTTCTTCGGGACTTTAAAACCAGCAAGGTTCGCACGGCAATGGGCAACGATATCTTCTGCTGTCAGCCCCTCGTTATTCGGCTTGAGCGTAATAAAAGCGCAAGGGATTTCGCCCCAGTGATCATCGGGCGCTGCCACCACCGCGGCTTCCATCACAGCGGGGTGATCATACAAAGTGCTTTCAACCTCAAGGGTAGAAATGTTCTCGCCGCCAGATATGATGATATCTTTGGATCTGTCCTTAATCTCAACGTAGCCGTCTGGGTGCCAAACGCCCAGGTCACCAGTATGAAACCATCCACCCTTGAGAGACTTATTCGTTTCCTCGGGGTTGTTTAAATATCCCTTCATCACTGCATTGCCACGAACGAAGAGTTCCCCGATTGAGATACCATCCTGAGCAACCGGCTCCATCGTATTGGGATCGGCGACCATCATGTCGGCCATTGACAGAGAAAGAATTCCTTGCCGAGCCATTTTGACAGCCTTCTGTTTCAAACCCAGCGTATGCCAGTCGTCCTGGAACTCACAAATGAGGCTTGGTCCGTAGGTTTCCGTCAGGCCATAGAGATGAACCACTTTGATTCCCATGGATTCCATCGATTCAATAGTCGCTGCAGGGGGGGCTGCGCCGCCCGTTGCAGCCGTAATGGACTGATTGAAAGGCCGCTTCTGATCTTCCGGCGCGTTGATGAGCATGTTCAAAACGACGGGAGCGGCACAGAAATGGGTAACACCGTGCTTCTCAAAAGCTTCAAACACCGGCTTCGGGTGTGGTGACCTGAGGCACACGTGGGTGCCAGCCGCTGCCGTGACAGCCCAGGGATAACACCAGCCATTGCAATGAAACATTGGCAGTGTCCAGAGATACACGGCACCTGCCGGCAATCCGAACCCGATGACGTTGCTCAATGCATTCAAGTGAGCTCCGCGATGATGATAAACAACACCTTTGGGATTTCCGGTCGTTCCTGATGTGTAGTTCAGTGCAATGGCTTGCCATTCATCGCTCGGCATTTCCCACTCGAAATTGTCCTCGCCGGTCGAGAGCAATTCATCGTAGGTCATACGACCAATCAACTCGCCTCCCTCAAAGCATGGATCATCAACGTCCACGACAATGGGCTTTGCGTCACACCCCGAGAGCGCTTCGCGGGACCGATCGCTGTACTCTTTGTCGGTAAAGAACACCTTGGCACGACCATGATTCAGCATGAATGTCATGGTCTTGGAGTCGAGGCGTGTGTTCTGGGCGTTCAGAACGGCACCGATCATTGGCACGGCAAAATGCAACTCCAACATCTCCGGAATATTGGGAAGCAAAGCGGCAACCGTATCGCCTTTTCGAACACCCAGCTTGCGAAGCGCTGAAGCCATTTTCAGACAGCGCTGATAGGTTTCTGCCCACGATCGGCGAATATCGCCGTGGATGACGGCAGTCCGGGAGGGGTGAGCCAACGCTGTTCTTTGGATGAACGTGATCGGTGTCAGAGGTGTGTAATTAGCCTCCAACCTATCCAGCCCGAGCTCAAACATATTTTCCATTTCATCTAGCCTCTTGTTTTTGTACAACAACCTTCTTGAACATCAACTCCGATCAGCGACCGCATCCTCTCCAACGCCATCATCGTGGTGATGAGTAGCCTCATAGGCATCAGCAAACCAGTTTTTCTCGAGGAAGAACCAAAGCACCAGCCCGACCCCAAGCCCCCAGGCGGCACCTTTCACCGCCAGCACCGAGCCCACGATCACGGCCACGCCCCGCTCGAGATTGGTTTGGCGATCCAGCATTTCGATCGCCAGATAGCCACACAGATAGCCCTGAATCAGCAGAGTCAGCGCCATACCGATGTTCAGTCCAGGCTTGAAGAGCGTCACCACGGGCACCAGCACAATCGCAATGGTCATGCCCCAGTACAGGCTGGTTGCCCCACCCCAGTAACTGTCCATAACGGAGCGGGGATTGTTCATATACCGGTTAATCACCAAAGCCTGACCACCGGTCCAGCCCGGCCCGGACAGGCTTATAAAAGGTGCAAACAAGGCGTGCAGCATATTGCGAATACCCACAATGATGCTGTTTCGGCGTGGGCTGAACACAAGTTTTTCATCCTTGCGTACACCGTCGGCATTCTTGAAGAGCGAATCCATTACCAGAATGTCGCCAAACGCGATGATGTAAGCTGCCAATGCCAGGGGAATTGCATCGATAAAGTATTCAAGAGGAGGAAATCCCAGACCGAATAGACTGTAATCCCGGAAGATCGTGGAAAAGGGAATAGTGGTGAACCCCCACTCGATGACCGGCGCATTAACCTCGCCAATGATGATGCCGAATACGTAGGCAATCAGAAACGGCACGGCGATACCGTACTGCGCAACAAACCGGAAAAAACCGTAGCGCGCACGCAGAGGCCCGGCTGTTTCGGAAAACAGCATGAAAAAGCCAAGAACGGCACCAGTCAGAATCGTGATAGGCATGCTCCATACGCGACCGTCCGCCGCAAATTCGCCCATCACGGCGGACACTCCGGCCCCAATCAGGATGCCGGACTTGAGCGACATGGGCATCTTGCGCACCAATGCATCGGCACCTTTAAACACCCCCAGCCCAAGAAAAATCACCGCGACCGTTAGCTGCAGCGCAATGAGTGCGAGCAAACGCTCGTCCCCCTCTGGATAGCCAGTCAGAAAGGCGATGTAAAGGGGAATGCCGGCGGTAATCCACCCTGCTACCGCCGGGTCGCCAAAATGTGAATGCACCAGATAAAGAATATTGTTTAACAAAACAAAAGCGACAGCGATTTCAAAGGGTATACCGAGAACCGACGTCATCAAGGCGGTGATGCTGAGTGGAACCACGCACAGGATAGCCCCCTGCAGCACATCCGGAATTTCCACTTTGTAGTGCACAAAGGGAACACGCAATTTCAGTGCACCCAACATCGATGGTTGCTCACCACCGGTCGGTCTTTTGTGTAAGGACATTGTTTTTGTTCTCCATCCAATTGAATTCATGAAAGGATATACCTCGATCGAAATACTAGGCATTATCACGGATACATTCAATGGTTTTTACTTGGTTTTTCGAGTATTTTTAATTGAATCCATTGCCAGCATTCCAAGCGGGAGGCATAAACGCCTGATTGCGTTACATGTATGAGTTAGCAGAAGACGTCGACAGGGCCCCGAAACTCTTTCGGGGCTCTTGGGAAGGGCTGATATAGTGACAGACAGGATCTGGAGCCGGGCACAGAAACACTGTAAGTGTTCCAACGCCCGTTCTAACCATGCGATGCAGTCAGAATCTCCGGCGCGGGGAATCGCCTCAATGTGGGCTTGAGAATCCGAGGTAGTATCGACTCACCTCAACATAAATCAAATACAGTAGATTATGGTTAGGTCGGTTAACTAACGCTGTCCACGATCTGTTTCTCCGGAGAACTTAAACCTCACTACCAACTCGTGTAATTCGGCCGCGATCTTCTCCATCTTTTGAACACTGGCTGCGGACTGTTCGCCTTTCTCAAAGTTCACCGATGCGAGCGAGGAAATGCTCTCGACCTGCTCGTTAATCTGGTCGGAAACCTGCGCCTGTTCCTCCACAGCGGTGGCCATCTGAATCGCCATTTCTGCAATGGTATTCACTGAGTCTGCAATCTGGTTCAGGGTCTTTTCCGCATCCAGCATACGGTCCAGCCCACTGTCTGAAG
>Ga0207830_100141_pt1 | contig 38357 bp, 39 predicted proteins | sample TtanPargueraPR_6_FD_187740 | JGI IMG/M metagenome (GOLD analysis project Ga0207830, IMG submission 187740) | Aerobic enrichment media microbial communities from Bioluminiscent Bay, La Parguera, Puerto Rico - Tt and E2 (3) (SPAdes) | ecosystem: Environmental > Aquatic > Marine > Unclassified ...
CTCATTGCCGCTATTATGGTAGACAGATGCCATCCCGTCATAGCAGCGGATGATGCGTAAAAGCACGCATCTTCAGGCGATTGTCTGGCAAGGTGATGGGGCGTATTGTTGCCGGAATTATCAGGCTCTACCTTCAGGGAGGAATGCCGCTTTATGTCCCGATTGCTCATCGTTGTAGATCGCGCCAAAGACTGGGCACCGTACTACCCCAGCGAAGACGTGCTTACTTTCGATCAATACCTTCAGTTCACCGCCCCGGCTAACAGCCGCGTGCGGGTGATAAACCTGTGCCAGAGTGCCAGGTATCTGAGCAGGGGCTATTACTGTTCGTTGCTGGCCGAGGCGCGCGGGCACCACGTGGTGCCATCGGTTATGACACTTAACGACCTGAGCCGTAAGGGACTGTTTTCGCTTGAACTCGAAGAGCTGGACAGCAGTGTCATCCAGTGGCTGGAAAAATCAGCCTCCGAAATCGATCCCGTCACCGATGACCGGGACGCTACCCATGAAGTACGAATCCGAACCTATTTTGGCCAGGCCGAACATCCGGACCTGAAGCCCGTGGCCCGTGCCCTGTTCGAGCGGTTTCCGTGCCCGATTCTGGAAGTGGTGTTCCGTCACCGCAAACAATGGCAGATCGAAACCATGAAGCCGGCGGCACCGGCGGATCTTGACGAGCGCGAGCAGGATTTGTTCGCGGCCGCCCTGGATCGCTTCAGCAGCATGATCTGGCGCAAACCCCGCACCCGTCGCCGCTATCGTTTTGATCTGGCTATGCTGGTGAACCCGGAGGAAGAGTTGCCTCCGAGCGATGAGATGGCCCTGAAGCGTTTTGAGCGTGCTGGCAGAAAGCTGGGAATTAACGTGGAGCGCATTACCCGCCGGGATTACATGCGCCTGCCGGAATATGATGGTCTGTTTATTCGTGAAACCACCGCTATTGATCACCACACCTATCGGTTTGCTCGCAAGGCAGAGGCCGAGGGGATGGTGGTAATTGACGACCCGGTGTCGATTCTGCGTTGCACCAACAAGGTGTTTCTGGCGGACCTGCTGAAAAACAACAAGGTGCCAACACCGAAAACGCTGATCCTTTCAAAGGATCAGAAGGATGCGGTACAGCAGGTGAGTAATGAACTGGGCTTTCCTGTGGTCATCAAAATTCCGGATGGCGCCTTTTCCCGTGGTGTGATCAAAGCCAAGGACGAAAAGGAACTTCGGGCAGGGCTGAAAGACCTGTTCAAACAGTCTGCGTTGGTATTGGCTCAGGAGTACTTCTACACGGATTACGATTGGCGCATTGGTGTGCTTGGCGGTCGGGCCATTTATGCCTGTAAATATCTGATGGTGAAAGGTCACTGGCAGATTTACCAGCACGGTGGTGCCACAGTGGAAAGTGGCGGTTTTGAAACCATGCCCACCTACGAGGTGCCTCGCAATGTCATCCAGGCGGCATTGAATTCGACCCGGTTGATCGGTAATGGGCTTTACGGTGTCGACATCAAACAAGCCGGGAATCGGGTGGCGGTGATTGAAGTGAATGACAACCCGAGTATCGACTCGGGTGTGGAAGACAAGTTCCTGGGCGGAGAGCTGTATACCCTGGTGATGCAGGAATTCCTGTCGCGCATGGAGGAGAACCGGCGCCGTTAAACCGGCGCGTCAGTTGGCAGCGACCCAGACCCGGACGCTGCCAAACCAGGGGTAGTCTGCCAGAACCGCTCGAACCTGTTCCGTGGTCAGGTGTGGCCCGGAATGGTTTTCATCCAGGAAGATTTCCAGGTGGATGCGATTCTTGAGGTAATGAAGCCGGAGCCGGCTTTGTGGTGGTAGCTCTCCCAGCTTCTCTGTCAGCAGGCGACGAAGTGCTTCGCGATCGGGTAGCCCCGGGTCGGTGGCGTGGGGCACTTTTTCATCGTTCTCGGCGTCGATATGGAAGTTGATGTCCCGAATGTTCTCCAGGGCATCCCGCATGCCCGTGACCACCTTCATACCAATCTGATGCCCTTCGGAAACGCTGATTTCCGGGCGAACTACCAGGTGTACGTCCAGCAGGATGTCGTGCCCCATCCGCCGGCTGCGCAGTTCATGAACATTGCGCACGCCATCCGTTTCCAGGGCAATGGTTTTCAACATCCGGGTATCATCTTCGGACAGACCTGTGTCGACCAGTTCTTTCACGCTGTCCCAGGTGAATTTCCAGCCGATGTGCACAATGATGGCTGCAATGAGGACGGCGGCTACCACGTCGAGCCAGACGAAACCCAGCATGGCACCGATGGTAGATACCAGAACGACCACTGACGAAAATGCATCGGTACGGCTGTGCCAGGCGTTGGCAATGATCAGGTCTGAGCGGATTTTCATGCCAACATGGCGAGTATAACGGTAGATCCATTCCTTGCCTGCTACCGAGGCTGCGGCCGCTACCAGCACTGGCCAGCCCGGAACCAGCTGCGCTTCACCGGACAGGAGCCTGAGAATGTTCTCCCAGGCCAGGGCCGCGCCCACGGCAATAAGAATGCTGCCCAGTACCAGAGTGCCGAGGGTTTCGATTCGCTGGTGTCCGTATGGATGGTCCGCATCTGGCTCCTTACGGGACAGACGCATGACCGCCAGAACCACCCAATCCGATGCCACATCGGTAAATGAATGGATACCATCCACCAGTAGCGCCTGGGAATTAAAAAGAGTGCCGCCAATGACTTTTATGATGCCCAGAACGGCATCGAGAATCATGCCAATGATCGTGACCCGGGTCGCCGCATGCTTCTCGGATTCGAGATTATTCTGGCGCTGCTGGCTGGGTTGATCAGGCTGTTCCATTGGATTCACTCCGGGCTTTTCGCGATGAGGGCAGTATAACGGGAATAAACGTAGAAATGGGTGGAATTAATGGCCTGGCTGTGATCGATTTATGCACATCATGACGAATTGGTTACCCGTTAGCATTTTGTTACCAAAGCCGTCAAATGTTAATTTAATCTATTTAAGCTATTGATAAATAAAGGGAAAATAACTGATCAAAAAATGATCAATTTGTAGGCTGGCGCAGTTATCAAGGGGTCGGGGCGCTTGCTCGGCAATTTTCAACAGGGTTATCCACAGATTCCGTGGAAAAGCGTCGGGAGGCTATACAGGGCGGGGTTTTCGGGACTAATTGGGGTTTACACAAGATGGTGTGGAAAACTTTCGGTATACTCCTGCCACCCGGAGAAAGGAGTTTGACGATGTACGGCCTTGTGAGAAACCTGCTGTTCCGATTGCCACCGGAGCGGGCCCATAATGTTGCCCTTGGCAGCCTGGATGTTGCTCAAAAACTGGGCATCCTGAATACATTTACCCGACAGCCGGAGCCTTGCCCGGTAAACGTGATGGGCCTGGAATTCCCGAATCCGGTTGGATTGGCTGCTGGGCTGGACAAAAACGCCGACCACATTGATGCTCTTGGTGCTCTTGGTTTCGGGTTTATCGAAGTGGGCACTGTTACGCCTATGGCACAGCCCGGTAATCCAAAACCCCGAATGTTCCGGTTGCCGGAGCACCAGGCCATCATTAACCGCATGGGGTTCAATAATGAAGGCCTGGAACACCTCATTACCAATGTCCGCCACCGCCGTTACCGGGGCGTACTGGGCATTAATGTCGGCAAGAACAAAGACACCCCGAATGAGCAGTCTGAACAGGACTACCGTAAAGGAATAGCGGCTGTTTACCCCTATGCCGACTACATCACCGTTAATGTATCTTCTCCCAATACGCCGGGCCTCCGGGATCTGCAGTTTGGCGATTCGCTCAAGCAGCTTTTGCACGCCATAAAGGAAGAGCAGGCAGCGTGTGAGCAAAAGCATGGCCGCTATGTGCCGGTGGCTGTAAAGATCGCCCCGGATATGGACGAGCAGGGCATTCGCTTTGTGGCTGCAGCATTGCTCGAAGCTGGCCTGGATGGTGTGATTGCCACCAACACCACGATCAGCCGGGAGGCGGTGAAGGGGCACGCTCACGAGCAGGAGGCGGGCGGTCTCAGCGGTGCACCGGTACGGGAAGCGTCTGTGAAAGTGATTCAGGGGCTGTATGCTGAGCTGGGCGATCGGCTGCCGATTATTGGCGTGGGCGGCATCACGGATGGCGACAGTGCGGCAGAGAAGATTCGCGCAGGCGCAAAGCTGGTGCAGATCTATACCGGGTTTATTTATCGTGGCCCGTCATTGATCAACGAAGCAGTGGAAGCGATCCGGAAAGAAATCAGCTGAGGCAGAAAGAAGGTGGGCCCGCTGAGCGGGCCCTTGCGGGGAATAAACCCCGTAGCGCTTCTTCGCATGGTACGGGGCGGGAGGCCCCGTTTGGGTTGCTCTAGTTACTGCTCTGATTGTGATTTGCGTGTAAAAATTGAAAAAAACAGATCAGGGTTAAACGGGGTTGGCCATTATGTTGCGGTTACGTTGGCCAGTTTATGGATGCCGGAGACGCCGGTCATGCCCTCCCAGTTATCTGTGCGGCCTTCTCGCCACCCGTTCAGCCATTCCTGGCGGACTTCCGGTTGTTCTAACGGGCAGCTGTCTTTGGATTTGCCGGACACGCCAGCGAGATAACCCCGCTTGAATGCACGAGCGTACATGTCTCTCTTCTGTCTTTTCATGCCGTTCCTCACTGATGGATTAACAGAACAAGCGTGTACACATCTGCAGTGACCTTGGCAGTCGGGAGCCTCTCCGGGACAAACCACTATTGCCAGCTCCGGTCAGAGCAGTCAGGATCCTGTTAACGGAGACTTTTATTCGGCCTCCGGAACGACGCGTCAACTACAAGGTAAGACGAATCTCGCGCCGGTGTACACTATTTATTTCATCTATATGGCGCTTCTTTTATATTTTTGTGAAATAACGATGACAGTCGCTAAAAGGCTTTTACTGCCATTCCGGAAACTTACCGGCCCTATTCAGAAAACCAGGAGTTGATCTTGTCCAAGCATGTCTTTTTCGTAACCTGCCCCAAAGGCGTCGAGTACCTCCTGGCCGATGAATTGAAAGAATTCGGCCTGAACCTTGTGCGGAATGCACCCGCCGGTGTCTGGGTTGAGGGCGAGCTGGAGAGCGGCTATCGGGCCTGTCTGTGGTCCCGTTTGGCGAACAGGGTGATTCTGAATGTGGCGGATGTGGATGCCCGGAGCGCCGACGAACTATATGCCGGTGTCGTGGATCTTGACTGGCAGGCCCATATACCCGCGGGGGGGAGCTTCCGGGTAACGTTTCTTGGCCAGAACGAAGCCATCCGGAACACTCAGTTTGGCGCCCAGAAAGTGAAAGATGGCATTGTTGACAGCATTCGGGGTGCCGGTGCACCCAGGCCCTCGGTTGCGCCGAAAGACCCGGATGTCACGGTATCGGCGCGGTTGAACCGAGGCCGCTTGTCGTTGGGGATTGATCTGAGTGGCCACAGCCTTCATATGCGGGGCTACCGAACTGAAAAGGGTATCGCGCCCTTGAAAGAAAACCTTGCAGCGGCTTTGCTGCTGCGGGCAGGGTGGCCAGAGATTGCCGCTAACGGTGGTGACTTTGTGGACCCGATGTGCGGTTCCGGTACGCTGGTGGTTGAAGCTGCGTTGATGGCGCTGGACATTGCGCCGGGGCGGAAGCAGGAGAGGTTCGGGTTCGAAAAGTGGCCAGGACACCAGCCCGAGCTCTGGCTGTCGCTGCGCCAGGAAGCGGAGCGTCGGGCCCATGAGGGCAAGCAGGGGCGCATTCCCAATTTTTATGGTTTTGATCAGGATGGTCGGGTGATTGCGACTGCGGAGAAGAACATCCTGCGAGCTGGCCTGGAAGGTATCGTTCGTGTAGAAGCCAGGCCGATCTCCGAATTCACTCGCAAGAATGACTGGAGCGATACTGGGCTGGTGCTGACCAACCCGCCCTACGGTGAGCGGTTGAGTGAGCGCAAGGAGCTGGCGGCCCTGTACCAGAGCCTTGGAGAGGTTGTGGCCCGGGAGCTCACCGGATGGCGCCTGGGGGTGTTCACCGGTGCGCCGGAGTTCGGAAAATCCCTCGGTTTGCGAAGCTTCAAGCAGTACAAGTTGTTCAATGGCAAGCTGCCGGCGCAGCTGTTGCTGTTCGAAGTACAGCCGGAGAATGCCCGCACGCCCCGTGATCCGGCCGCGCCGGGGCAGATTATGCCTCGCATCGCCAACGCCGAACGGGCAGACATGCTGCGTAACCGTCTCAAGAAGAATCTGAAAACGATTGGCCAGTGGGCCAGGAAGCAGAACATTGGCTGTTACCGCCTATACGATGCCGATATGCCGGAATATGCCCTGGCGATCGATATCTACGAGGGGCGGGTACATGTTCAGGAATACCTGGCCCCGAAATCCGTTGACGAAAAGGCAGCCAGAGAGCGCCTTGCCGAAGCCATGGCGGTGATCCCGGAAGTGCTTGAGGTCGCGCCGGAGGATCTGGTGTGCAAGCAACGTCAGCGCCAGACCGGTACCCGGCAATATGAAAAACAGGCGGCAACCGGAGAGTACTTTAACGTGCACGAGCACGGCTGCGCCCTGAAGGTGAACCTGAAAGACTATCTGGATACCGGCCTGTTCCTGGATCATCGCCCGGTACGTTACTGGATCCAGCAACATGCCAGGGGCAAGCGTTTTCTGAACCTGTTCTGTTATACCGGCGCAGCGAGCGTGCACGCAGCGGTTGGCGGAGCCAGCCGCACCCTGAGCCTGGACATGTCCAAAACCTACGTCAGCTGGGCTCAGGATAACCTGGCTCTCAACTCGGCAGATCCGCGCAAGCATGTCGTCGAACAGGCAGATTGTCTGGCCTGGCTGGCAGACCGAAAAACCGCGAATCAGACCTTTGATCTGATTTTCATGGACCCGCCCACCTTCTCAAACTCAGCCCGGATGGCTGGCGTTCTCGACATTCAGCGCGATCATGCCGATCTGGTGCGGCAGTGCATGGCACGACTGTCCAGTGATGGCCTGCTGATTTTCTCCAATAACTTCCGTAAGTTCAGGCTGGATGAGGCGCTGGAGTCAGAGTTTGAAGTGAAAGAGGTGAGTGCCAGCACTCTGGACAAGGATTTTCAGCGCAACCCGAAAATCCATCGGTGCTGGCATATCCGGCATCAGAACTCGTAACGGATACCTGAGGAGAACTGGAAGGCATTGGCGCTGGTGTCCGTGTCTTCAAACAGCTTGCCGCCCTCGAAAACCAGGTAGGTGTTATCCATCAGTTCCAGGTCCAGGCCGGCCAGCCAGCTGAAGCTGAAGCTGCTGCTCGGGTAATCGCCCTCGATATCCCGAAACTGGGCATTGGCGTCGGCATCCCGGTTGTCGAGGGTTGCCTCCCCGCTGACATGGGTAAAGCCAGCCTGGGCATAGACATTGCCAAGCTCACCGATGGGGTAGTGCAGGCCCATGTACCAGCTGCCGAAGTAGTCGACGGCCAGGCTCAGGTCGCCACGGGAAATCTCGGCGTCTGCCAAGCCGCCCCCCAGCCTCACCTCTGCATGAATCAGGTCGCTCAGGTGGCCGCCAATCACCAGTGTCGCTGCCTGGCCCCAGCCATCCTCGTCGGACTGCCCGATGGAGCGGTGTTCAATGGCTGTCGCCAACAGTCCGACATAGTGTTTATCGGAGCGAGGGGTCTCCTGGCCAAAGGCGGCGCAAGAAAACAGGCCAAGCGCTATCAGGCTGGATGTGAGGAAACGGGGTGTGACCTTGTTCATTATTATCTGGCTTCCTGTCAGTAACGGTACTGACGCCCGATTCTGCCTTGTGTAACGCAATGTTACGCGGACTCATGTCACAGTTCCCCGTGATCAGGGGCCGGACCTCAATCCTCCAGGTAGCCTTCCTCACGGGCCAGCAACAGCAGGGAATATACGCCGTTTTCCGGCAGCTGCGGTTCAAGCCCTTCATCAAAGAGCAACTGCCGGCGGCGGTCTTCCAGTGCTTCGCTGTCCAGGCCGGTAATCAGCTCGGAAATGGGGGCGATTTCAAACGGGGCCTCCTGGCGAACGGCACTGAAGATCAGGTCTATCAGGATTTCGTCCGGATCCAGTCCATCCACGTATACGGTCTGGTCCGGCAGATCCTCGTGCAGCTCCCTGGCCAGTTCCAGCAGGGGGACCCCCTGTTCTTCCAGATACAGCAGGTCTACATCGCCCAGGTCGCCATCTTCGGGCAACCAGGCATCCTCCGGTGCAATTACCACGGTTTTCATCTGGCCGTCTGCAAGGGACCAGGCGATGGCCGTGGGAAACAGTGCGTCGTCGGTCTGGCAGTATTCGATATCCAGAAAGCGGGGTAGTGACACAGTGAACTCCGGAATCTTCGGTGAGTGCTTATGGCGGTGCGCAGCGTACCCGGTAGGAGCCGGCGCGGCTTCATGCCATACTGTAGCCGCCATTATCATGCAATCAGGAAGATCATGGAACACACTGAATTCAATAAAGACTTGATTGAGTTTTTGAATGCCTCGCCGACTCCGTGGCATGCGGTCAATACCATGAAAACGCGTCTTGAAGCAGCGGGATTTCAACCGCTGGACGAGCGCGAAGAATGGTCGTTGCAGCCAGGGCAGGGCTACTACGTAACCCGTAATGGCTCGTCTATTGTTGCCTTCCGTACCGGCACCAAGGATGTGGTCAGTTCCGGCATCCGGATGGTGGGAGCCCATACCGACAGCCCCTGCCTGAAGGTCAAACCGAACCCTGAGATTCGCCGCAAGGGCTTTTTCCAGTTGGGTGTGGAAGTGTATGGGGGCGTATTGCTGAACCCCTGGTTTGACCGGGATCTTTCTTTGGCCGGCCGTGTGACGGTATTGGACGACAACGGCAAAGTACGGGACACCCTGGTGAATTTCCGCAAGCCGGTGGCGATCATTCCGAGCCTGGCCATCCATCTGGACCGGGAGGCGAACAGCAGTCGCACCGTTAATGCCCAGACTGATCTTCCGCCGGTGGTTATGCAGGTACCGGAAACCGATACCACCACCTTTGCCGAGTTGCTGAAACAGCAGATTGCCAAAGAATCCGGGCTGCAGACCAGCAAGATTCTGGGCTATGAGCTGAGTTTTTACGATGCACAGGGTGCAGCTCTGGTGGGGCTGCGTGAAGAGTTCCTGGCCTCCGCACGGCTCGATAATCTGCTCAGTTGTTATATCGGCCTGCAGGCCCTGCTGGAAACCTCTGGTGACGAGCCGGCACTACTGGTCTGCAATGACCATGAGGAAGTGGGCAGTATGTCCGCCGAAGGTGCCCAGGGGCCGTTTCTCACGGCGGTGCTGGACCGCTGGTGTGGCGCCGGGAAAAGCCGTGCCATTGCTCGTTCCATGATGATTTCTGCGGATAACGCCCACGGTATTCATCCAAACTACATGGACCGTCATGATGAGAATCATGGCCCGCTGCTCAATCAGGGGCCGGTCATCAAGGTAAACCACAATCAGCGTTACGCCACCAACAGCCGTTCCGCCGCCCTCTATCGCCACATCAGCGATGAACTGGGGTTGCCGCACCAGACATTTGTGGTGCGCAGTGACATGGGGTGTGGCAGCACGATCGGGCCGTTGACCGCGGGAAATCTTGGCGTGACCACGCTGGATATCGGCGTACCCCAGTTTGCCATGCACTCGATTCGTGAAATGATCGGTACACGGGATGGTTATACGCTGTTCCAGGTGTTGCGGGAGTTCATGCAGCGGGCCGAGGTTTTCTGAGGCCCAAAAGAAAAGGCCGCTGATATCTGATCAGCGGCCTTTCGGAATAAGTGGCTCCCCGAGCTGGGCTCGAACCAGCGACAAACGGATTAACAGTCCGTTGCTCTACCAACTGAGCTATCGGGGAACAGCATCAATGTGGCGCGCATATTAAGTACTTTAATCAGGTTCGTCAACCCCCTGAAATGAAAGGTCAAAATTTGCACAGAGCTAAGCTTGAACCCTATCGTCCGCCGGTGTGGTTGCGTAATGGCCACGTCCAGTCGGTATGGCCGACCCTGTTCCGGAAAGTGACTCTGCCGGAACCGGAAACCGACATACTGGCCACCGACGATGACGACGAACTGCATCTGGACTGGTATCGCCAGGGCAGTGACCGGCTGGCGGTGATATCCCATGGGCTGGAAGGCCACAGCCGTAGGCCCTACGTGCTGGGTCTGGCCAGAGCATTGATGGCCGACGGCTGGGATGTGCTGGCATGGAACTTTCGGTCCTGCGGCGGGGTGATGAACCAACAGCCGCGCTTCTATCACAGTGGCGCCACTTCGGATCTGCATGCCGTCGTCAGTCACGCGCTGGGGCGGCGGTATCAGAACCTCTTCCTGTCAGGTTTCAGTATGGGTGGGAATCTCACGCTGCTGTACCTAGGTGAGCAGGGGGAGCATGTGGACAGCAGTATCAGTGGTGCGGTGGCCTACTCGGTGCCTCTGGACCTGGCGGGCAGCGCGGACGTGCTGGCGCGACCCAGCCGGCGTATTTACATGCAACGGTTTTTGACGGATCTGCACGTCAAGATGCGGGAAAAAGCGGAAAAATTCCCCGATCTGATCGATGTCACGGGTTTCGAGGAAATCCGAAGTTTTCACGAATTCGATAATCGCTATACGGCACCACTGCATGGATTCCAGGACGCGGCCGACTATTGGGCCCGGTGTTCTGCTTTGTTCCGGTTGAGTGATATCCGGGTGCCAGCTCTGGTAGTGAATGCAGCAGATGACCCGTTCCTTTCGGCCCGCTGTTTTCCGGACAGTCGCCGGGTATTGGGACATCACGTCCAGATGGAAATCCCGAAGTGGGGTGGGCATGTGGGGTTTGTCCAACATGCCCGGGACGGTTACTACTGGTCTGAACGCCGAGCTTTAGGGTTTGTCCGGCAGGTAATCTGAGTCGTCAGCTGCTGGCCTGTTTGTTCAGCAGCGGTTCCAGCTTTGGCCAGATGTTATCCAGCAGCCGGGGTTGTGCCTCTTCCGTCGGATGAATGCCGTCACCTTGCATCAAGCCGTCCTGATCGTAAATGCCGTCCAGAAAGAAGGGAACCAGGGGCGTATTGTATCGGTCTGAAAGAGTCGGAAAGATATCGGCGAACATAGTGGTGTAGCGCTGGCCGTAGTTTGGCGGGATCTGCATGCCCACCAGCAAAGGTGTGGCGCCGATCTCGCGTACCTGCTCGATCATATTGGCCAGATTGGATTCAATCACATTGGGTGGGAACCCCCGCAGGCCGTCATTGCCGCCGAGCTCAATGATTACAATCGTGGGATCGTGGGTTTCCAGCAGGCCTGGCAGGCGCCGCAGGCCACCGTCGGTGGTTTCACCGCTGATGCTGGCGTTTACTACGGTCCAGTCCAGATCCTGGCTCTCGATGCGATCCCGCAGCAGCTCTACCCACGCGGTTTCCGAGGGTACGCCATAGGCGGCACTCAGGCTGTCACCCACCACCAGCACTGTGTTCTGGCTGGCCAGCGCAGGCAAGGTGAGCAAGAGCAGAGCCGAGAGTACGATTGATCTGACGTACAGCGATATCGTATGCATAGTAAATTCATATACCCTTTACAGATTCAACGATACAGACAATGGAGTTACCGTGAACCAGATGACGGATCTCAGTAATACCGATAGCAACCTTATGTTGCGGGTGACTGATCTGACCCATCGGGTCAGCCTGGAAACCGATACGCTCACGATCTTGCAGGGGGTCAGTCTGGAAATCAATCGGGGAGAGTCCGTAGCCATCGTTGGTCGCTCCGGTTCCGGCAAAACGACTTTGCTTGGCTTGCTTGCGGGCCTGGATACACCCACGGAAGGCACCGTTGAACTGGATGGTGCGGTCATCAGCAAGCTGAGTGAAGATGAGCGTGCCAAGCTCCGGGCCCGTCGGGTCGGGTTTGTGTTCCAGTCGTTCCAGTTGCTGCCGGCGTTGACCGCGCTGGAAAATGTGATGCTGCCGCTGGAACTGGGCGGCACGGAGGCACCGGAGCAGCGGGCCAGAGAATTGCTTGATCGGGTAGGTTTGGGGGAGCGGCTGAACCATACCCCTCGTCAGTTGTCCGGTGGCGAGCAGCAGCGGGTCGCGATTGCGCGTGCCTTTGCATCCGACCCCGCCATTCTGTTTGCCGATGAGCCGACGGGCAATCTGGATAACCGGACCGGGCAGGCGGTGTCTGACCTGCTGATGGATCTGAACCGGGAGCAGGGCACCACACTGGTGATGGTTACCCATGATGAACACCTTGCCGAACGTTGCGGCCGGCAGCTGCACATCGAGGCGGGCATGCTGACTGAGCCGGATCTGGCCGGGGAGCCGGCACACTGATGGGAGCCTCAAAAAAACTCATGTCTGTGAGCCGTGACTGGCGCGAACGCGACGTTCGTGTGGTGCTGGTTGCGCTGATTATTGCTGTTGCCACCGTGGCCACGATTGCGCTGTTCGCCAGTCAGCTGCAGCGAACCCTGGTATCGTCTGCCAGTTCTTTTCTGGCGGCAGACCGGCAACTGGAAGCCGAGAACGGCCGTCCGATCCCACAGGAATGGTTAGAGAATGCCCAGTCCCGAGGCCTGGAAACCGGGCGCATGGTGGAGTTCTCCACCATGGTCTTCGGAGAAAGCGGATTTCAGCTGGTCTCGGTCAAGGCGGTGAGTGACGAATATCCGTTGCGCGGCGAAATCGAGATCCAGCCCGGTGCTGAAGAGCCGAGACAGATTGTCAGTCAGGGCCCCGGCCCCGGCCAGGTGTGGGTGAATCCACGGTTGCTGCGTCTGCTCGAACTGGACATCGGCGATACTCTGGAAGTCGGCAATCTGAAGCTGGAAATTACTCGCTTGCTGATCCGCGAGCCGGATGGGGGCTTCCGGCTCTCATCATTGGCGCCACGGGTGATGATGCATGTGGATGATGTTGCCGCCACCGGTGTGGTCCAGGAAGGTAGCCGGGTGGAATACGTCTACCTGTTTGCCGGTGACGAAGGTGTGCTTGATGACTACTACCAGTGGCTGGAACCACAGCTGGAGCCCAGTCACGAGTGGGAAGGGGTCAGAGACGGTGAAACCTTCTCGCGCTCCCTGGAGCGGGCCGAACGCTTTCTGCTGCTGGGCGGCAGTCTTGCGGTGTTGCTGGCGGCGGTAGCCGTTGCCGTAGCCAGCCGGCAATACGCTCTGTCTCAGAGGGACACGGTGGCATTGCTGAAAACCCTTGGATTATCCAGCCGGGGCATTGGTGAGCTCTACCTGCGGCGCCTCACTCTGTGGGGTGTCGTCGGTGTGTTGGGCGGTCTGGCGGTGGCGTTGCCGTTGTTCTGGCTGCTGGTGCGCTTGCTCAGTGACGTGCTGGAACGGCCGGTGGATTTTTATCTGGATCCGGCGGCATTAACGCCCGCCTTGCTGACGGCACTGGTTTCTCTATTCGCGTTTGCCTATCCGCCCATTCGCCGCCTGCGTAATGTTCCCGCCATGCGGGTATTACGCTCCCAGCCCGGCGAAACCGGCCGGGAAGCCATTCCGGATATCCTGCTGGCGGTGGTCGCCGTGTTTGGGTTGGTATGGATGTACGCCGGCGAGCTGATGCTGGTGGCCGCACTTTTGGGCGGGCTGGTAGTGCTGCTGGGTGTGCTCGGTCTGCTGGGGTGGGGCATGGTCGCCCTGTTGCGCAGAGTGAAGGGTGGCGGCAACTCCTGGCGCCTGGCCCTGGTGGGCTTATATCGGCACCGTCGTGCCAGTATGGCGCAGATGGCGGTCTTTGCCATGACCCTGATGCTGGCGGCTACGCTGGTGTTGGTGCGTTCCTCGCTGCTGGACGACTGGCAGGCCCAACTGCCGGACGACGCGCCAAACCATTTCCTGATCAACATTGCCCCTGATGCGGTGGATGATGTTGAGGAATTCTGGGCCACTCACGGCGCGCCCCTGGAGACGCTTTATCCGATGGTTCGCGGTCGCCTGACCGAACTCAACGGCGAGCCGGTGAAAGAAGCGGTCAGCAAGGATGAGCGGGTTGGTGCGCTGAACCGGGAGCTGAATCTGACCTGGATGGCGGAGCTGCCGGAAGACAACCGGATTGTGGATGGCCAGTGGTTCGGGCCGGGCGAAACCGAGGGGGTTTCGGTAGAAGCTGAGCTGGCGGAGAAACTCGGTTTGCAGCTGGGTGATCGGCTGACCTTCACCATCGGCTCCAGCAAGGTGACCGAGCCAGTCACGAGTATTCGTACTGTGCAGTGGGACAGCATGAAACCCAATTTCTACATGGCCTTTCCGCCCGATGGCGGTCTGACTGACATGCCCGCCACCTGGATTACCGCGTTCTATCTGAACCCGGACAATAAACTGGCTCTGAACGACTTCTCGCGCCAGTTCCCGACGGTCTCGGTGCTGGAGATAGACCATATCATTGATCGCATCCAGCAGATTGTGCAGCAGGTAACTCAGGCCATTGAGGCAATCCTGGCGCTGATTCTCGCGGCCGCCCTGGTGGTGATGGCAGCGGTTGTCAGTGCCACCCTGCGGGATCGTCAGAGGGAAGGAGCGTTGCTGCGAACCCTGGGCGGCCAGCAGTCGTTGTTGGCACGCAGTACTATGCTGGAATTCGCACTGTTGGGATTCTTTGCCGGTACGCTTGGTGTGATTGCGGCAGAAGGGGCGGTATATGCGCTCCAGGCCGGAATGTTCGAGGGCACTTTCCGCTGGCACTGGCAGGTGATGCTGCCAGTACCGCTGATTGCAGCCATTCTGTTGGCGTTGTTTGGCCGCTGGCAATTACGACCAGTGCTCAGCGTATCGCCGATGCTACTGCTTCGTCGCCTGGAGTGATCGGGTTTTAGCGATAGTTTGAGAGAATGGCGTCGAGTTCGCCGTTCTCCTGGATATTTTCCAGCTCCTGGTTGAAGGCCTCGGCAAACGCTTTCCAGTCTTTACGCAGCATGATCCGGAAGCCGAACTGGCTGATTCCTTCCACAGAAGAGCGAAAGTGCTCGGTCAGTCCTTCGTTCCTGAGAATCCATTGCCCGACCAACCGATCCGCAAGCGCTGCGTGAAACTGCTCGCCATGCAGCACAAAGGTGAAAATCTCCCGATCTCTGGAGACGTCAAATCGCTTAATGCGATGATCTTTGAAATAGGGCTCGAGAAAGGGATAGTAGTATCCCAGTGGCGTGACAATCGTCTTGCCGTAGAGGTCTGCGGGGTGTTTGTATTCAAGCTCAGAGCTCTTCGGGAAGAAGAATACTTCCTCCACGTGAACGACCGGGTCGGTAAACAGGAACTTCTCCGGCTCTTCCGTCCACTCTATGGCCCTTGGCGTGCCGTCAATGTAGCCGTCGGCAAGCATAGGGTCTACCCGTTTTCTGGGGATTTTTACCGGTTCCACGTCGTAGCCCAGGCGGGGGACAATCAGGTTTACAACGTCCCACATAATACCGGAGGGCTTGCTGCCATCAACGATCAGATAAGGTGGGTACCCGTTAGGAGAGATGTTGAAGCGGAACACCCGCTCCTGATTGTCCACTTCGGCAGCGGCATTGCCACTGAAAGTGGTTAGCAGGCTCAACAGGATCGCGGTAAAGGAGAGCTTGAAAAGGAGTTTCTTCATGGCGGAACTCTGGATAGGACAGGCCCATACGCTGGTTAGATCGATACCCGGCCAACTCCCTGCCAGAATGCCCGCTAAATATTACCTTCTTACTATTTTATTTCAATCATTGTGAATCTGACTTTAGGCTAACCCCGGCCAGAGAGGGCCGGGGCGAGATATGCCTCCGAGGTATCAGGCCCAGGCGCGACGAAGCACCGCCATGGCATCTTCGTGGCTCACTTCCCGGGGGTTGAACATGATCGAGCCGTCGTCCAGGGCCAGCTTGGCAATGCTTTCCAGCTGATTTTCCAGTACTTTGCCGGTTTCTTTCAACGTCCGGGGCAGTTCGCAGCGCTTGTAGAGGGCATCCCGCAGTTTTCGAATGGCTGAAATACTGGCCTCGGCACGTCGGCTCGCAGGGGTGGCGGAGTAGACGTCCGGACCTTCCAGGTACAGCAGCAACTCGCCCAAAGGCTCCCGAATGCTCTCAAGGTTGAACTCAAGCACATAGGGCAGGTACAGGCTCATGCACAGTCCGTGGGGCAGGTGGCAGATGGCTCCGGTAGCATGTCCCAGAGAGTGGACCAGGCCCACCATGGAGTTGGAAAAGGCAATGCCCGCCATGGTTGACGCCTGAGCCAGTTCCAGTCGGCCATCACTGTCTTTCGGATTATCCATGACTGAAAGCAGGGATTGGCTCACCTTCTTGACTGCTGCCGTGGCGTACGCGTCGCTCAGGGGGTTTTTGGCCATGCAGGTGAACGCTTCCGTAGCATGGGTGAGCGCGTCCATAGCGGTGGCCGCCGTAATGTGGGGCGGCAGGGTCAGGGTCATACGCGGGTCGATGATGGCGGCGTTAGGCAGCAGGAATGATGAGGTAAACGGAAGTTTTACGCCTTTTTTCTCATCGGTGATGACCGCCACCGAGGTTACCTCGGAACCGGTACCCGCCGTGGTGGGCACAACAAAGAACGGCTTGAGCGGGTGCTTGAGAACACCGGCGCCACTGTATTTGGCGATATTATCGCCGCCTTCGGATACCAGAATATTGACCGCCTTGCCGGTATCAATGGCGGAGCCGCCGCCCACCGCAATGATCGAGTCGCATTTTTCCTTGCGGTAAACGCTGGCAATGTCTTTCACCACCGACGTGGAGGAATCCGGTGGCACATCATCGTAAATGGATACAATCTCCAGCCCGCTTTCTTCGCAGGCGGCAATTACCGGATCGAGCAAGCCGGCCGCGCGCACCCCTTTATCCGTGACAATCATAGGCCGTTTGGCTGCCAGGCCAGTCAGTTCATAGGGAATGTGTTCCAGCGCGGCTTTACCGGCAATCACTTTTACCGGGCAGAAGAACTCGTAGTATTTGTTGGTCATTATGCTCTCACTGTCTCGACGAATTGGGTGGCGACTTTCAGATAAATGCGGGCGGCACTGATGAGTTTTTCAGGCAGTTTGATGGTTGCCGGATATTCTTTGACCGCCCTTTCGGCAATTAGTCGGGGCAGGATGAATGATTCCAGTCGGTTGAGAACCCGGGTCATCCGCACCGCGTAACTCACATCCCCATCCACCAGCATGCGGTCGTTGGCAAAGGCAACGGAGGTCTTCTCCTGAAACGACAGTACCAGGAAGGCATGGGCGATATGCTTGAACTGGATCGAGAGGTCAACGGGGCGTGGAGCCTCATCCCCGTGGAAGAGCAATTTACCGTTGCCGGTGTGCTCAACGATGAGTTTTGGCCCGTTGGGCATAACCTGCATCTCGAACAGGAAGCCCTCCGGCAGTTCGCAGGTTTCGTTTCGGGTGGCTTCATCCACCTCGCTGATTGCCTGCAGTGCGCGCCCCATCACCTGGAACATCAGCTCAACATAGCTGCGTCGTGCGTGGGACATCATTGGCTGAAGTCGTTTTACGATCATGGTCGCCATCCGATTGTTGTTGGTTAATCTGATTTTTAGAGTTATTGCTCTAGAAGTCAATGCAATCGTTGACGCGGTTTTTGTGTCAGGTCAGCAAATGTGACAAACATAAAAAAACCGGGCGTATTGGCGCCCGGCTTTTTTTGACACTGCAAACAGCTATTCGTTGAGTTCGGCCAGCTTGCGCTGAGCTTCAGCCCCCACATCACCACCGGCCTCAGCGGCGGTGGAGTAATAGGCTGCTGCCTCCCTGCGTTGGCCCTGTTGCCGCGCGATATCACCTAGTCGGAGATAGGCAATGGAAGTGGGTACCACCTGATTGGCTTTCTCCAGATGGCTTTTTGCCTTGCCAAGGTTGTTCAGCTCCAGTTCGTTCAAACCGCTGTACAGCTGATACTGGAACATCTCCGGATAGAGTGACACGGCCTTGTCGAAATCGGCTTTGGCCTTCTCCGGTTGTTCCATGCCCCGATAGATTCGGCCGCGCAGCGCAAAGAACATGGCTTCTCGCGGTTCCAGCTTGATGGCCTTGTTTACCTGATCGAGAGCCGCTTCATACTTGCCTTCTGAGGCCAGCTTCATGGCTTCATCGTGAGCATCGTAGGCTGGCAGAAGTTCCTTGAGCTTGGCGATACGGCGCTGGTAAACGTCCCGGCCGCGATAACCGCCGGCACCGATCTTCTGAACCAGCTCCTGGTTTTCCTGAACCCGCTTGGCAGAGGGAGGGTGAGTGGCGAACAGGCCATCCAGCCATCCGCTCTGACGGCCTTCCGATAGCTTCAGAAACAGCTGTTGGAGCTCTACGGCGGCTTGTGGATCATAGCCGGCTTCTTTCATGTATCGGATACCGTAGGCATCGGATTCCAGTTCGTCTCCCTGGCTGTACTGGGCCAGCGCCAGCTGTGCACCCAGAGCTGCACCACCCATGATCAACCCGGCCCATTCATTATCGGAAAGGGCGAAGCCCAGTCCGGCCACCCCGGCGCTGATCAACATGCCCTGCTGCATCCGCTGCACACTGTGGCGGGCTGCTGCATGAACAATCTCGTGGCCCAGCACCGATGCCAACTGGGCTTCATCCTCCAGCTCCACCAGCAGGCCGCGGTTGATGGCGATCTTGCCGCCGGGCAGGGCCCAGGCATTGGGCACGCTGTTATTGAGCACGACAAATTCATAAGGAAGGTCTGGCCGGTCACTCACGCGCGCCAGCTTCTGGCCCACATCACGCAGATAAATGGAAAGTTCCGGGTCGATGTAGAAGCGGCCGCCCTGGGTCTGTTGTGTGGGTGTGTACTGTTCCGCCCCCAGTGCCAGCTCCTGGTTCTCTGAAATCAGAGACAGCTGCTTCTCTCCGGTTACCGGGTTCACAGAACACCCACCCAGCCCTGTCAGTGTGAGGGCGATTGCCGCTATCGCGATATATCTGGTCAACATTCCGGGTCTCACTTATGTCTCCTTAACGTTGGGGTAAGTTTATAGCACAGACCGGTTTCCGACGTCGGCACCGCCCGACAGACAGTGGTCGGCGCGCTCCCCTTGGCGTATCATAACGGAAGTTTTCGCCCTATTTATCTCCCCAATCCAGGCTTTTTAACCACCCAATGAGCTACTATCTGGAATTTCTGGCACTGATCTGGTTTTTTGTCTGCTGGGGAGGGTACACCTGGTATTCGCGCAATCGCGCCAACTCTCGCTCGTGTCTGTCGAACACCCTGGATTTATACCGCGAAGACTGGATGCGGGTCATGCTCAAGCGTGAAAACCGTATTTCAGACGCCTCGGTTGTCGGTAACCTGGAACGCAACGGAGCGTTTTTTGCGTCCAGCTGTCTGCTGATTCTCGCCGGTATTATCACCGCCCTCGGCTACACCAGCGAGGCTATGGAAATTTTTGCCACCATGCCATTTTCCGCTGTGCCCAGTCGTGAAATCTGGGAATTGCGATTGGTGGTGTTGCTGGTGGTCTTTATTTACGCGTTTTTCAAGTTCACCTGGTCCATGAGAATGTACAATTTCGTGGCCGTCATGATTGGCAGTGCGCCGCTGCCAGACGACAGTAAGACCAGTCCCGCAGCGCGAGAGGCCTTTGCCCGCAGTGCCGGCAACATCTGTAACCTGGCCGGCGACGCCTTTAACCTCGGCTTGCGTTCTTACTACTATGCCCTGGCTGTGGTGGCCTGGTTCATTCATCCGGTGGCCTTTATGGCTGCCTCAACCCTGGTGGTGTACGTACTCTACCGCCGGGAATTCCACTCAGATGCATTATCCGCCCTGCGCGACGGCAAGGTCTTCGAAGAAGCCATACCCGCCCGTGCCGATGCGGACGTAAAATCCAAGAACTGATCTGCAGGACAGTCCTGAATGAATGATGAAACCCGAATAAACCGGGTTAACCGGTTTATCAGTACGCTCAACCAGGCAAGGGAACTGGGTCTGAACGCAACGGAGGCGGGTGAAGGCTATCTGGTTATGGAGCTGCCTTACAGCGACAAGATTATTGGCAACCCGGACACTGGAGTTATCCATGGTGGCGCTATCACGACCCTGATGGACACCGCCTCCGGTTCGGTAATGATCTGTGGTCTGGATGAATTTGAGCTGTGTCCGACCCTGGATCTCAGAGTGGATTACATGCGCCCGGCGGAGCCCCGGAAGCCGGTGTACGCCAGGGCAGAGACCTACAAGATCACCCGTAACATCATCTTTACGCGCTGCGAGGCCTATCAGGAGGGGGGTGAAACCATCGCCAATTGCGTGGGCACCTTCATGCGCATTGGCAAAGAAGCCACGCCGAAATCCTATCGCGACCTGATCACCGGAGGTGAGGAATGACCGACCCGGAAATTCTGCGCTACACCCAGGAAACCGGCGACTTCTCGCGGATGATGGAGAGTATCCCGTACGCCAGCTGGATTGGCCTGCAGTGCGACCGATTTGGTGATGACCTGATCTTCCGCCTGCCCGCAAAGGAAGAGAACCTGGGCAATCCGATCCTGCCCGCCATTCATGGCGGTGTGATTGGTGGTTTTATGGAAATGTCTGCGGCTATTTATCTGATTATGTCCCAGGACACCTTCCGCATGCCCCGAATTGTCGATTTCTCCCTCGACTATCTTCGGGCCGGCCTGAACCGGGAAACGTACGCCGAGTGCCGGCTTACCCGCCAGGGTAACCGCGTGGCCAATGTGATGATCTCCGCCTGGCAGAAGTCTCGCTCCCAGCCCATCGCTACCGCCCGCGCTCACTTCCTGCTCGAAGACTGATTTTGGGTGCTCGCCGGGGTTGAAATACTCCGGCCAACCCCCACTCTCTTGCTCATAAAACTGTTTCTTTATTTGTGACACAGCAGGAGACCAAACCAGCCATGACGGTAGAAGCCAACAAAGAGACCCTGGGATTCCAGACTGAAGTGAAGCAACTGCTTCACCTGATGATCCACTCTCTGTACTCGAACAAAGAGATCTTCCTTCGTGAGCTTATCTCTAACGCCTCAGACGCCGAAGACAAACTGCGCTTCGCTGCCCTGAAAGACGACAAGCTGTTTGAAGGCGATTCGGATCTCAAGATTCGCCTGGATTACGATAAAGATGCCGGCACCATCACCATCGCCGACAACGGCATCGGTATGACCCGTGACGATGTGATCGCCAACCTGGGCACCATCGCCAAGTCCGGCACCGCCGAGTTCCTCAAACAACTGTCTGGCGACGAGAAAAAAGACAGCAAGCTGATCGGTCAGTTCGGTGTTGGTTTCTACTCCGCGTTCATCGTGGCGGACAAAGTGGAAGTATTCACCCGCAAGGCGGGCGAGCCTGCCGACAACGGCGTGCACTGGGAATCCAAGGGCGATGGCGAGTTCACCATCGAGCCGGCGACTCGTGAGCAGCGTGGTACCGAAATCGTGCTGCACCTGAAATCCGAGGATAAAGAGTTTGCCGATGGCTGGAAGCTTCGCAGCCTGGTGAAGAAGTACTCTGACCACATCTCATTCCCGGTGGTAATGAAGTCCGAATCGGAAGAAGAGGACAAGAAGGGCGAAGAAGAGACGGTAAACGATGCCACCGCCCTGTGGACATTGCCTCGTACTGAGATCAAAGACGAAGAGTACAAGGAGTTCTACAAACACATCGCCCACGATTTTGAAGACCCGCTGACCTGGTCCCACAATAAGGTAGAAGGCAAGCTGGACTACACCAGCCTGCTGTACATACCCAAGCGCGCGCCGTTCGACCTGTACAACCGGGAAGCGCCCCGTGGCCTGAAACTGTACGTGCAGCGCGTGTTCATCATGGATGACGCCGAGCAGTTCCTGCCGCTGTACCTGCGGTTCGCCAAGGGCGTGATAGATTCCAACGATCTGTCCCTGAACGTATCGCGGGAAATCCTGCAGAACGACAGCACCGTCGAGAGCATCCGCACCGCCATGACCAAGCGGGTGCTGGACATGCTGTCCAAGCTGGCCAAGAAAGACGGCGATGAGTACCAGGGCTTCTGGGATGAGTTTGGCACCGTGCTGAAAGAAGGTCCGGCAGAGGACTTCAGCAACCGCGAAAAAATTGCGGGACTGTTGCGCTTTGCCACCACCCATACCGGCGAAGCCACTCAGAACGTGTCTCTGGATGATTACATCAGCCGGATGAAGGAAGGCCAGAACAAGATCTACTACATCACCGGTGACAATTTTGCTGCGGCCAAGAGTAGTCCGCACCTGGAAGTATTCCGCAAGAAAGGCATCGAAGTGCTTATCCTCTCCGATCGCATCGACGAGTGGATGATGGGCTACCTGAACGAATACGACGGCAAGCAGTTCCAGGACGTGGCCCGTGGTGATCTCGACCTGGGTGAAGTGGAAACCGAGGAAGACAAGAAGCACCAGGAAGAAGCTGCAAAAGAGCACAAGGACCTGCTGGAGCGCATCAAGACCGCTCTGGAAGACCAGGTGCAGGAAGTACGGGTAACCAATCGCCTGACCGATTCACCGGCATGCCTAGTGGTGGGGCAGTTCGATATGGGCGCCCAGATGAAGAAGATCATGGAAGCTGCCGGACAGAAAGTGCCGGAGAGCAAACCGATCTTTGAAATCAACGTGGATCATCCGCTGGTGCAGCGACTCGAAGCCGAAAAGGGCGAAGAGCGCTTCAGGGAGCTGTCTGCCGTTCTGTTCGACCAGGCCACCCTGGCCAGTGGTGAACAGCTGAAAGACCCTGGCGCCTATGTTAGCCGCCTGAACCGACTGTTGCTTGAACTGGCCAACTGAGACAGACGCGCCAATGCAGCAGATCATTGTGGACATCAGTATCAGCCCTGATGAGTGGATCAAGCTCTATCAGGGCGTGGCCACCGATGTTCACACCAGGGCCCGGGACGGACGTTCTGTCCGGTTCCCGGCCCGTATTCTCTCCCGTTTCTTCCTCAATGACGGCGTACGCGGCAGCTTTCGCATCCTGTTTGACGATGCCGGAAAGTTCACCTCTATCGAGCGCCTTTAATCGATAAACAAAAACTCTCGCAAATTTATTTTTAATTAATTGTTCCTTTTAATAGCGTCGGCGGTAAGGTAATGGTGTTCTCGTTAACACAGGAGTTACCCAATGTCAGCGTTGTCCTATCTCACACCGGTTGCGTGGCGTGACTTCCTGGGAATTCTGGCCGATTACTGCGGGAATTATGCGATTGCCCAGTGAGTTACAGGTTCCCAGTGCAGCGGGAAAAACGATAGCCCTTAACTATTCTGGCGGTAGGAAACATTCAAGCAGCCAACCGTGGATGATCTATATTGATAGTTGCTCTTGAATAAGAATCGCCTTTTTGCCAATGACGCAGAAGCAGGAGAGTACGATGAGTGAGACCAATTCTGGTGGTAAGTGCCCGGTTATGCACGGCGGCAGTACCGCCCACGCTCAGGACAATACCAACTGGTGGCCCGAGGCCCTGAACCTGGACATCCTGCACCAGCACGACCACAAGACCAACCCCATGGGGGAAGACTTCGATTATCGCGAAGAGGTCAAAAAGCTCGACTACGAAGCCCTCGAAAAGGACATGCACGATTTGATGACCAACAGCCAGGATTGGTGGCCGGCAGACTGGGGGCATTACGGTGGTTTGATGATCCGGCTTGCCTGGCACGCAGCGGGTACCTACCGACTGGCCGATGGTCGTGGCGGCGGTGGTACCGGTAACCAGCGCTTCGCTCCGCTGAATTCCTGGCCTGATAACGGCAACCTGGACAAGGCCCGTCGCCTGCTTTGGCCGCTGAAGAAAAAGTATGGCAACAAGGTTAGTTGGGCCGATCTGTTTATTTTGGCCGGCAACGTTGCCTATGAATCCATGGGCTTCAAGACTTTCGGTTTCTCGTACGGCCGTGCAGACATCTGGCACCCGGAGAAAGACATCTACTGGGGTGCAGAGAAGGAGTGGCTGGCACCGTCCGACGAACGTTATGACAACGTAGAAAAGCCAGACACCATGGAAAACCCTCTGGCAGCGGTGCAGATGGGTCTGATTTACGTGAACCCTGAGGGTGTTAACGGTGTATCCGATCCGATCAAATCCGGCGACCAGGTGCTGGAAACGTTCGCCCGTATGGCGATGAATGCCGAAGAAACCGCCGCCCTGACGGCAGGCGGGCACACCGTTGGTAAAACCCATGGTAATGGTGACGCCGAGGCACTTGGCCCCGAGCCTGAAGGTGCCGACGTGCACGAGCAGGGCCTTGGCTGGCACAACCCGAATATGGGTGGAAAAGCGGCTAACGCCATCACTTCTGGTATTGAAGGTGCCTGGACCACGAACCCAACCCAGTTTGACATGGGTTATTTCGAGTTGCTGTTTGGCTATGAGTGGGAGCTGAGAAAGAGCCCGGCCGGTGCCAATCAGTGGGAACCGATTGATATCAAGGAAGAGCACAAGCCGGTAGACGCCACGGATCCTTCCAAACGCCACAATCCGATCATGACCGATGCGGATATGGCCATGAAGATGCACCCGACTTTCCGGCCGATCTGTGAAAAGTTCATGAAGGACCCGGAGTACTTCAAGGACTGCTTCGCCCGCGCCTGGTTCAAGCTGACCCACCGGGATATGGGGCCGAAGTCCCGTTACATCGGCCCGGATGTGCCGGCCGAAGATCTGATCTGGCAGGATCCTATTCCCCAGGGAGAGACCAACTATATCGAGGAAGTGGTTAAAGAGAAGATTGACGAAGCCGGCCTGACCCTTAACGAGCTGATCACAACGGCCTGGGACAGCGCCCGTACTTTCCGTGGCTCTGACATGCGCGGTGGTGCCAATGGTGCCCGTATTCGCCTGGCCCCCCAGAAAGACTGGGAAGGCAACGAGCCCCAGCGTCTGGCCAAGGTGCTGAAGGTTTACGAAAAGATCTCCGCTGATACCGGTGCCAGCATTGCCGATGTCATTGTGCTTGGCGGTAATCTGGGTATCGAAAAGGCTGCCAGAGCGGCAGGTTATCCGGTACACGTGCCTTTCCTGAAAGGTCGTGGCGATGCCACCGATGAGATGACGGATGCGGAATCTTTTGAGCCGCTGGAGCCGCTGGCGGATGGCTTCCGTAACTGGCAGAAGAAGGAATACGTGGTCAAACCGGAAGAAATGCTGCTGGATCGGGCGCAGCTGATGGGCCTGACCGCACCGGAAATGACGGTACTGGTCGGTGGTATGCGCGTACTGGGTACCAACCATGGTGGCACCAAGCACGGTGTGTTCACCGATCGCGAAGGCCAGCTCACCAACGACTTCTTCGTGAACCTGACCGACATGGCGTACCGTTGGGTGCCGAAGGGCAGCAATGTCTACGACATCGTGGATCGCAAGAGTGGTAGCACCAAGTGGACGGCTTCCCGTGTAGACCTGGTGTTTGGCTCTAACTCCATCCTGCGTTCATACGCCGAGGTGTACGCTCAGGACGACAATCAGGAGAAGTTCGTGAACGACTTCGTTGCCGCCTGGACCAAGGTGATGAACAACGACCGCTTCGACGTGAAGAAGTAAACCTGCAGTGATTAGCCGGGCGTCCTGTTTCGGGATGCCCGGCTACCTATTTCCCCCCGAATTCCTTACAATCCGCTCCGCCTGATTTTTGATCAGCCGTATTCTGATTCACTTCTCTCAGTTTCTGGAGCCTTCATGCGAATCATCCTTGCCCCGATGGAAGGGCTGGTCGACGCACCCATTCGTGAAACCCTGACCAAGGTCGGCGGGATTGACCGGTGCGTGACGGAATTTATTCGCGTGACCCACGGCATGCTGCCGCCCCGAATTTTTTACAAGTACGCTCCGGAACTGCACAACAGTGCGCTCACAGAAGTTGGAACACCCGTGGCCGTTCAACTGCTGGGCTCCAACGCCGACATGATGGGCCGCCATGGTGCCAAGGCAGCCGAGCTGGGAGCAGGGCAGGTGGACATCAATTTCGGCTGCCCCGCCAAAACCGTGAACAAGCACAAAGGTGGTTGCGTGCTGATGCGCGAGCCCGAGCTGATGTATGAAATCACCGCAGCCGTTCGTAAAGCCGTGCCTGCGGATATTCCGGTAACGGCCAAGATGCGATTGGGTTACGACGACCGTTCCATGGGCGTGGCCTGTGGCCAGGCTCTGGAAGCGGCCGGTGCTTCTGAGATTGTCATTCACGCCCGCAGCAAGGTAGATGGCTACAAGCCGCCCGCTTACTGGGAAGAAATCGCCAAGGTACGCGAAGCGGTCAAAAATCACGTAATCGCCAACGGCGAAATCTGGACCGTGGAAGACTACTGGCGCTGCCGGAAAGTCTCCGGCTGCGACGATGTAATGATCGGCCGTGGCCTGATCGCCAGGCCAGACCTAGCGGCCCAGATCAAGGCCTCCCAGAGTGGAGAAACACGGGAGCCCATGAGCTGGGCCGAGGTCGTGGTTCTGGTGCGGGAATACGCCGCTGCTCTGCAAATCCGCCTGGAAGACAAATACGTCACCGGCCGCATCAAGCAATGGCTCAATTACCTGCGTCAGGGCTTTGCCGAAGCCGAGGCCCTTTGGCCCCAGGCTCGTAAAATCCGGGAAGTTGCGCCCATGCTGGCCTGCCTGGATCAGCCATTAGACCTGCCGCAGCGCCACACCAACGCGGCCTAATTATCAGCTTCCATTGAGCCTAGATAATCACCGGAACGGGCCAGGCCATTGAGTCTGGCCCGTTTTTTCATGGCCGCCTGTGCCGACCCGGCATTCTCCAGCTTTCCGGCCCAGGCTTTCTGGGCAGGTTCCTGGAGAGCCCGGCCATAGGAGAAACTCAGCTCCCAGGGATGGTGGCCCATGCTGTTCAGAGCATTGAGGTTCTCGGTGGATTCTTCAGGTGTCTGGCCTCCGGAGAGAAAAAATATCCCGGGGACGGCCGCCGGCACCACTCGCCGGAATACGCTCAGTGTTGCTTCGGCAACCTGTTCAGGCGAGGCTTTGCCGGATTCCTTGCCTGGTGTCACCATACTGGGCTTCAGTACCATGCATTCCAGGTTCACCCGGTGCCGGTGCAGGGCCTTGAACACTTCCAGCAATACGTCTTCGCTCACCTCTGCAGCCCGCTCGATAGTGTGATTTCCGTCAATCAGTACCTCCGGCTCAACAATCGGCACAATACCCATCGACTGGCACACGGCGGCGTAGCGGGCCAGCACCTCGGCGTTGGACTTGATGGCCTGGAACGAGGGCAGAGTGTCCGAGATATGGAACACATCCCGCCACTTGGCGAAGCGGGCACCCATGGCCTTGTAGTGTTCAAGCCGGGCTGCCAGGCCATCCAGTCCGTAGGTAATCTCGTCCCCCGGGGCATTCACCAGCGGGCCTTTGCCCTGATCGACCTTGATGCCGGGCACGATGCCCTGGCTGGCAAGGAGCTTGGGGATAGCAATGTCTTCCAGGCTCAGCTGTTCCAGGGTCTCTTCGAAAAGAATCACGCCACTGATGTGCTCGCCAAGTCCGGGCGTGGAGAAAATAATGCTGCGGTATTCGCGCCGCGTGGCTTCCGTGGATTCAACGCCTACGGCTTTGAAGCGTTTGGCAATGGTCGGGGAGCTTTCATCTGCGGCCAGAATGCCTTTGCCCGGTTGCACGAGATCGGCAATGGTGGCGTTAAGTTCTTCCTGAGTGGTCATGGAGCCTCCCTGAATCGGACTGGGGTTTGAGGTTTCGACACAGCATGAGTTTAGCCGGTTATTTTGTGCCTGCTATTTGATCTGAGCTAAAGCAGCTGAGCGCTCCATCTTCTAAACTGATTGCATAACAAAACAACAAGGATGCCCCCGCCATGAAAACGGTCGTTAGTGTCAGCCAGGGATCATCGGAATACGATTACGAACTGGAAACCACATTTCTGGAACAGCCATTCCGGATTATTCGGGTAGGCACGGATGGCAACCTGGAACGTGCCGAGGCGGTGCTGGATTCCGTTTGCGGGGAGGCCGATGCCATTGGCCTGAGCATGATTCACGATCACTACCAGGTGGGCCGTGAGCAGCTGGAACATCCTGACACGGCTCGCCTTGAGGCCTGTATTCCGGACAAACCGGTGACGACCGGTGCCGGCCTCCGGGGTATCTTGCAGGAATGGGCGGTACGCCATACACAGACTGAGCTGGGGCACTTTTTTGACAACGCCCGGGTACTGTTTCTGAACGGCCAGGCCGGCTACCGAATTGCCAAGGCGTTGTCTGAACACACCGATAACCTGTTTTTTGCCGATCCCTACCTGGATTTTGGCGTACCGAGACTGCTGACTTCCCTGCGTCAGCTCGAAACCTATACCTCGCTTACTGCTCCGGTAACCTTCCGTCCTGCGGCGGTCAAGCTCATTGAAGCTCTGCACAAAACGCCAATTTACCGCATGGGCGAAAAGCTTATTCGTGGCTCTTTACATGAGTCGGTGAAGGATTCCCATGTGATTGTAGGTGCCATGGGGGATCTGGAGGCTTTCTCGGAAAAGGAACTGGACGGTAAAACCGTGATCACCTCCCGGGTTACGGAGTCTGCCCTGGACTGGTTCCGCTCCCGGAAAGTCGCCATGGTAGTGGACTACAGTCCCTGGCTGGAAGGCCGGCCCGTGGGCGTGAATGTGATGGAAGCGATGATAAGCGCGGCCTTGTCCCGCACGCCGGAGCAGCTGGGCGCAGACGACTTCCTGGACGTTATTCAAACCCTGGGAATTGAGCCGCGGATTCTATATCCCAACGGCTATCGGCGGGTAAACCGCTTCGCCTTCGTGATTCATCCGCTGTCTCAGCAGTACCTGACCAAAACCCCACCGCTGGACTGGATTGCCAATGTCTCTCCACCCACCGTGATGAACCTGGTGGAAAAGGCTGTCGCTTACACACCGCCTTTCATTTACTCCAAGGTAAGCGGCATCAAATCCCCCACCGGAGACGAAGCCGAGGGTTGGTTGATCACCGTAGGTGGCACACCCAGGGAAATCATGGCCCACGGCCCGGAGTTTACCTACAGCCGGTTGTTGGCAGCGGCAAAACTGGCCAAGAAACTTGGGGCCCAGATTATGGGACTGGGTGCGTTCACCAAAGTGGTGGGTGACGCCGGCATCACCGTGGCCAAACGAGCACCGTTACCAATCACCACGGGTAACAGCTACAGTGCCTCCGGCGCGCTCTGGGCCGCCCACGACGCCGCCAAAAAAGTCGGCCGCGTGAGTATTGGCAAGAGCGGCAAAATGGCGGGTAAGGCGATGGTGGTCGGGGCCACAGGCGCCATTGGTTCCGTGTGCGCGCGCCTGCTGGCAAAAGCCGTGGATGAAATCTACATGGTGGCCCCGGAGGCAGCCAAGTTGCTGGCGCTGAAGGAGAGTATCGAACTGGAAACTCCTGGGGCCATCGTTCACGTCTCTGCCACCACGGATCGGGATCTTTCAGGAATGGATATGGTGGTCACCGCTACGTCCGGGGCCGGTAAACGCATTCTGGATATCATGCAGGTGAAACCCGGCTGCGTGATCACCGATGTGGCCCGGCCATTGGATATCCCGGCGGAAGATGTGGCGAAGCGGCCGGATGTGCTGGTAATCGAATCCGGGGAAATCCAGCTACCGGGAGACGTGCGCATGAAGGACATCGGCTTGCCCCGGGGCATCGCTTACGCCTGTCTGGCGGAGACGATTGTGCTGGCGCTGGAAGCAAGATTCGAGAACTTCACTCTCGGCCGAAATATTGAATGGGAGAAGGTGCGGGAGATCTACAAGCTCGGGCTCAAGCACGGCATGGAGCTTGCCGCCATATCTGGCGTGAATGGTGTGTTTACCGAGGAGGACTTTGAGCGGGTGCGGACTCCGGCCGAAGAGGCTGAAGAGCCCGCTTGAATCCAGGTCAGGCGTCGAGTTTTTTGCGCATCAGATAACGCAGAAACTGGGCGCCACGGACCGTGACACGCTGTTCATCCACCACCTCAAAACCGTGGCGCTCGAAGAAGGGCCGGGCGACCACGCTGGCCTCGGTCTTGAGTTCTGTGACGCCCAGCTCTTTGAGCTGCTGCTCTGCCTCGTGATAAAGGGCAGAAGCAATGCCGCGACGAGCATAATTCGGGGCAGTAAACACGAGGTCGATGTGGCCGTCTTTTTCATAGGAAATGAAACCGGCGAGATCCGAGCCTTCTTCTGCCACCAGGGTTTCCAGAGACTCCAGCCGTTCGCGCCAGGTATCCAGATGTGGCGTCCGTGAAGCCCAGGCATAACGCTGGGTTTCGTCGTAGGCACCTGCCGTGAGCTCGTGCACGGAATCGGTGAACAGGCGAACCACCGGGCTCAGATCCTGAATCCGGTATTTACGAATAGTGATCGAAGTTACGGTACTCATGTCGGTTCAGTGTGCACCTGTGTTGGAAAGCAGGTTGATAACCAAAACGCCGGCTACAATCAGCAGCATACCGACAACCGCAGGAAAATCCAGCTTTTGCCCGAGCAGTAACCAACCAATGAGCGAAATTAATACAATGCCCAGCCCGGCCCAGACGGCATAGGCTATCCCCACAGGGATCACCTTGATAGCCAGCGCCAGAAAATAGAAGGCCACACTGTAACCGATCACGACCACAACGCTCGGCATCAACCGGGTGAATCCTTCGCTGGATTTCAGTGCCGAGGTAGCAATCACTTCGGCCACAATGGCCAGTCCAAGAAGCAGCCAGCTTTTCATAGAACGTGTTAAAACCATCACCAAGTGAATGAGGAGCTAAATAAACTGTGGTGGCTGAAACGGCTGTGCTGGTCACGCTAAGGCGTGCGCCACGGCTTGCTCCGCGTGGATGCGGGTGGTGTCGTAAAGCGAAATGGCAGTATCAGCCTGCTGCACCAATAAGCCAATTTCGGTACAACCCAGTATTACGCCTTGCGCTCCTCGTGCGGCCAGTGAGTCCAGCACCTGCAGATAGCCCTGTTTAGAAGGCTGGCCGATAATACCACGGCATAGCTCGTCATAAATGACGGTATGCACGAATTCCCTCTGCGCGTCACCCGGCACTAAAACCCGGATGCCGCGGTTCTCCAGACGCTCCTTGTAGAACGACTGTTCCATGGTGAATTTTGTGCCGAGAAGGCCGACACAATCGATCCCATCGCGATGAAGCGCATCAGCTGTCGCATCGGCAATGTGAAGCATGGGCAGGCCAGAAGCCTTCTCAATACTATCTGCCACTTTGTGCATGGTGTTCGTACACAACACAATGAAATCCGCCCCTGCGTGGACCAGCGCCTTGCCGGCCGCACCGAGAATTTCCCCGGTCGCTGCCCAGTCCCCCTGATGTTGCAGGGTTTCGATCTCTGCAAAATCCACACTGTAGAGAACCAGTCGCGCTGAGTGCAGCCCGCCCAGTTCCTCACGCACTTTCTGGTTGATCAACTGATAGTAGGTTTGGGTGGACTCCCAGCTCATTCCACCGATGAGACCTATGGTTTTCATAGTAGTGGCTTCGTCCTTTGAGCAAATTGAATGAGGTAAGACTGCCTGCAATCTGCGCGGCTTCCGTCGAGTTCTCTGAGTCTTGGGGAAACCCCGATGGTATTGTCTTCCGCATGACTCTGTACAGAGGCTCCGGCAAGGGAATCAGATTTGAGGTTACCTGAGATGTAAACTGCTTGACCGGACGGATGTCTACCCAATAACATACATAAAAAATGAATGTTAAGTCCAGTAGCAAACCGAGGTATCCAGATGGCCCTGTCATTCGTGAGTATTTTCAAGAAAGAAGACGCAGAAACTGAAAGCAATGGCGTTGAACACGTCGAGGCAAGTGGTATTGCGGAGACGCAGAACGACGAGCCAAAAAAGGGTGGGCACGGCGAGGGCGGTACCTGCTGCGGGTCCTGTTCGTAAACCGGAGCTTGAAGTTAACCCCGGGCTGGAGTCCGGGGTTAGTTTCGATCCTTTAATACTGAATAAATCTGATACGCCGCGTGTTCTGACTCTTCAGAAGGCGCCTTTCGGTTTTTTTCCCAAGACGTCAGCAAATTCAGAACCCGTTTTTCGTCATTACTGCGGAACCCTGGCCAGTATACGTAGGGCACCAGGGTCGGGCGGCTGATGAAAAACAGCGCGGCTTCCTCCGGTTTCTCTTCTATATCGCCACGCAGCCCCAGGGTGAAACGCCGGCCTTCGCTTCCGGTGAGCGACACCAGCAAGGAGTTGTTGTCATCTACGCGCCGGGCGTCACTTACCGTGATGGGCGGTTCCAGGCTGGGCACCGAGGTTATGATGTACTGAAAGATAATCAGCCCCAGGAGCAGGACAAGAAGCCCCGCCAAAGCGATCGATTTAACCATAAGTGTCTCTTGGAACCCGTTTAAAGTTGGTCTTAATGGCGGGTTGCAAGTGTAACACTACTAACTGGCTTACAAGTCTCCGGAAACTAGCCTTACCGCAACATCCCGGTATTCCGTGTTGTTTTCTCTCTCATGCCTGGAGCTGAACAGATTCAGCCACTGATCCTTCGTTAGCAATACCTCTCCAGTGCCGGTAACGTTCTGGCTTACGGGATCGTAATGGCCGGCGAACTTGAAGGTGAAGTCGCTGGGGGATTCCGGCCGCGCCTTGAGCTCAAAACCCAATGTTATTTCCGGTGACGATACAAATCCCGTGCCTTCAGGGTCTACGTCAACTTTCAGAAGGCGCGATTGTTCCAGAAAAACCGGGCTTAATTCGGTGGGTGTGTTGCCTGGTTCTGTGGCCTGGCATTCGCAATAGCGAATCTCCAGGACCATCGCGCTGTCATTGAGGAAATGTTCGGGAGACGGGCCGCCGGCCTGGGTCATGCCGGGAAGCAAAGACAGGGTTGTAAGGCCAAGCAAACCGAATTTGAGTGATGCGATCCTTTGCATGATTGAGCTCCATCCGAGGTTTAACCAGAGGTGTTCAAGCTATGCTGTTTTAACTTCCTTCGCAAGTTACGCCAACCGATCGGGCAATCCCGAATGCCTGAAAACCCGCCGTTCAGGACTGGCTCGGTGCCGTCGCACGGTTGCTGATTCGTAAACCGAGAACCACCAGAAATACCCCAAGCCAGATGGCTACAGAATACTCCTCCCTGAACCAGACGACGCCGATCAACAGCCCGAATACGGCGGCGACAGCGCCTAGCTGGCTGTAGAATACCGGGCCTGCGCGCCGTTGCAGTTCAAAGGCGACCAGATAGGTAAGGGCCGTGAGTAGCCCCTGCAGCAGCAGAATGCCAATCAACTGAGGCGATGTGCCTGATGGAAGCAGTTCGGTGTTTGTCATAGCGGCGAACAGAGCCAGCGCCAGGGCAGACGCCAGCAGGGTACCGGCCGCAAGGATCATCGGTTTGGCTTTTGCTGGCCAGGCCACAGAGCGATATACGTTCCCCACAGACAACATCACAGGGATGGCCAGCCCAAGAACGAACAAGAGTGGACTGGCGTTGCTCATTTCAGCATGGCGTTGAACCACAATCCAGCCGCAGGCCATCACCGCGATGGACAACCCGGCGAGCTTGAGCCAGTTGCGGTTCTCCAGCCCCAGGCCCCACGCTAACAGGAAGGTAAAAATAGGGGGAAGGGCATACATAATCCCGGTGTAGCCGGCCCCCAGCTTTGTCACCAGAAAGAAACCGATGGCGTTGGGCAGGGCAATGCCGGTCAGGCCGCTGACCAGAAAATAGCGGGCGAATCTTGCTTGATGAATCGCCCGGCGCTCCCCCGTGCATAACAGCAGCACCAGGCCCGCAACGAGTGTTTGCCAGAAGGCGTAAGCAACGGCCGGCAGGCCGAGAGACGTTGCGGCCTTGGCCAGCGCCAGCATTAGGGCAATCAGAAAGCCGTTGATTAGCAGTAAACCCCAGAGTACGGCCTGGAGGGGAAGGCTGAATCTTGATGTGGTGGCAAGCATGGCTGGCACTCCGATGTCTGAAAAATATCTGGTGACCACCAGTGTGCGCTTTCGCATTGATTTGATAATCAGTCTAATTCGAATAATACTCCTTCCAAATTGGAAATAATGAGGATCGAGCCATGGCTACGGACAAACTGGTCGCGATGAACATCTTCAGGCGCGTGGCAGAACTGGGCAGTTTCACCCGGGCCGCCGACGACCTGGATATCACCGCAGCCACCGTTAGCAAACACATCGCGTTTCTGGAGAGAGATCTTGATACTCGCCTGATCAACCGTACCACCCGCCGCATGAGCCTGACGGATGCTGGTCTGGCTTTTCTGAAGCGTACCCAGGCATTGCTGGATGAACTTGAAGATGCCGAGCTCGAGGCTCGCGGATTTCAGGCGGAACCCCGTGGCCTGATCCGTCTGAACGTTCCCATGTCTTTCGGGCTTACCCACATCACCGGGGCCATCGACAGCTTTCTGGCACGGTATCCGGAGATCGAGATCGACCTTCAGCTCAGCGACCGCATGGTGGACCTGGTGGAGCAGGGTGTGGACATGGCTATTCGCATTCGGAGCACTCTGGCGGATTCAAGCCTGCTGGCCAAACCGCTAAGGCAGTCCCGGAATATTGTCTGTGCTGCGCCGGGCTACCTGGAGCATTCGCCCGCCATTCATGCACCCGCCGACCTGGCCGAACAGAATTGCCTGATGTTCAATCTTCATGACCGGCCCCGGATATGGGCATTGGGCGATGAAGAAGTCGTCGTGAGCGGCAACTACCGTACCGACAGCAGTCTGGCCATTCGGCAAAGCCTGCTGAACGGCGCGGGGGTGGGGTTGGTGCCGCGCTTCCTGGTGCAACAGGACCTGGATAATGGGGCGCTGGTGGCCTTACTTCCCGAATACCCACCCCAGCCCTATACCGTGTTCGCGCTGTTTCCCCCGGGGCGAAAACAGCCCACCAAAGTGCGGTTGTTGCTGGAGCATATTGATCAACACCTCGGCGACAAGCCGTATTGGGAATGAGCGGTCACGATTACCCGGTGACCGTTGTTGGAAAACTGTTTCCATATTGGAAAAAGTGTTCTTCAGGATTCTCTGTTTTTCGATAGATAACCGTGCCCTAGAGTAGCCAGCAACACGTCACTGCTAAGGGAGTCATCACCATGAATATCCATCAAGCCCTGGACTGGCGCTACGCCGTTCGCGAATTTTCACCGGAAAAGCTCGATACCCGTGCTGTCGAAACTCTATTGGACGCGGTACGGAAAAGTGCCTCGTCATACGGTCTGCAGCCCTACAAGCTCCTAGTAGTGGAGAGCAGGGCGGTGAGGCAGGCATTGCTGGCTCACTCATTCGGCCAGCAAAAGGTGCTGGACTGCTCCCACCTGATCGTTTTCGCGGCTCAGACAGAGATTGGCGACCACACCGTTGATCGCTACGTAGACCAGTTCGTGAAGACCCGCGGTGTCCCGGCCAGCGACATTGCCGGGTATGTGGAACATATGAAACAGGCGCTTTCGGGCAAAACAGCGGCCGAGAAACAAGTCTGGGCACATCAGCAAGCCTACATTGCCCTGGGCACCCTTCTGACGGCTGCCGCCACTATGCAGATCGACAGCTGCCCCATGACCGGTTTCGACCATAAAGCCTACGACGAAGTGCTGGGACTGCCGGAACTTGGCCTGGAGAGCACCGCCATCGTGGCGCTGGGGTATCGCAGTGTCTGGGACACCACGGCGCAGTTACCGAAGGTGCGATTTGATTATGAGGATGTTGTTTGGACTGTTTGAAGCAAATCAGAACGCCTGATTCAGCTTCCTGCGTGCCTCCGCTAACTGGCTCACCGCGAGCCCGTAGGGTTTCAACTCTACGGCTCGCTCCAGGTTATGCACGGCTTCCCGGTAACGCTTCTGGCCCAATAGAAATGAACCGTAATTGCCCCAGGCGTAGGCATAGTCCGGGTCCAGATCGATCATTTCCCGATACAGCCTATCCCGCTCCTCAAGGTTTTTAGTAGCCTTGGCCAACCGCATGCGCTCCTGAAGCAACAGCCGTTTCTGATACTTCTGTGATGCTCTGCTCTCGATTTCTTTGAAACCCTCTGCGGCGAATTTTTCGTCTTTATGGTGTATCGCGATAACCGTCCGCAGGTACCAGGGGTAGAAGCTCTGTTCATCCAGTGAGTCTGCGGTATTCAAATGATCCCAGGCCGTACGCAGTTCGCCTTGAATAATGAGCACCATGGCCAACTGAACGTGTGCCATGGCCAGGTTCGGCCCATTACGAACTGCGCGTTCTGCCTGTTGCCTTGCGGTGCTGACGGCGCTTTCTTCGTAGGCCCGGCGATCGTGTCGTTGCCCAACCTTGTAGCCGCTCACCAGAGTCAGGCGTGATTGGGCAACCGCTACCCATGGTTCGTCGCCGTCCAACAAGTTGGCTCGCTGAATCAGGTAACTCGCTTCATTGCGTTGATCAAGATCGAGAGGGTCACGCTCAATCAAGAAATACGCCTGCCTGGCCATTTCGACGGCGGTGGCAGCTTGAGTCAGAGCGGAGAATAAGGTGAGGACGATTAGCGCGCAGGCGCTTTTGATTCCCTTCATAAGAGACAACTCCAAGTTTGCTGATCTGCACTGGTCGGGGGCTGCATATGAACCTGATAACAGGCTACGAAAAATGAGTAGGGGGATTCCAGTCCTCATGCCTCATTTCCAGTGATTACACCTTGCCCGGCGTGATACGCGCAATCGCACGAAACTCCCGGGTCATATGGGCCTGGTCGCTGAAGCCGAACTGGTGAGCTATTTCAGCCAGGTTGACCTGGCCATGCTCACGAATGTAATTGATGGCCCGTTTCACCCGAAGAATGCGCTGGTACTGCTTGGGTGTCATTTCCATCCAGTGTTTGAAAAGGCGTTCCACATGGCGCTGACTGACTTCCAGGTGTTGCGTGAGCGAGCCCGGTTCCGCATCGTCTCTTATACAGTCCAGAGCCTGCTGCAGCGCGCCCGGAATGAGCCGGGTGAGCCGGAAGTTGTTCTCAGCCCAGCTTTGCATCGTGCTCACGCGGCTTACGTTGTTGCAACAGGTTTTGAGGCGGGAAAAGAGCGGAATGAGACCGGGCAATTGCCTCGGGTCGCGGGTCAGTACCATGGGCCGGCCAAAGTGCTGGCGGATCAGGCCATAGCCGATGGCAGGCTGAAAGCGAATCCCCGCGAGCTCTGATCCCGGCGCCAGTGATACCTGGGCGGCCACCTTCTCTACCGGCAAAACTACCACCCCTTCAGGAATTGCTATATCCCCGATTCGTACTTCCCCCGCAAGACTGAACCAGATGCTGCTGCACGCCTCAGAATGCAGCAGCTTTACCACAGGTTCCGCTACCGATTCTGAGACAGCCGCAGACCAAAGCCCCTGAACAAAGGCCGACAGTGGTCCCGATGGGCACGACAACTGAAAGTCGAACGCAGGTTTGTGAAGGCTACTTTGGTTTATAACTGCCTACCTCTGGCTTGAAGGTTTTGACGATCCGGTTCCAGCTGTTAATAGCGTTCACCGCGATGGTTACATCAACCAGCCCTTTTTCGCCAAGGGCCGTTGCCGCTTTGTCATAGCAGTGGTCATCCACCGGCTTGCCTAGGGTAAGATGCTCCGCCCACTCAAGAGCCGCGCGCTCTGTGGCTGAGTACATCGGCATATCCCGCCAAGCGCTCAAGCCAATCAAACGCTCCACTGTTTCGCCCTGGGCCAGGGCGTCCTTGCTGTGCATATCCACGCAAAAGGCGCACTGGTTAATCTGCGAAACCCGTAGCTTCAGCAGATCCCACAACGCCGTGCTCAGAATGCTGGATTCGCTGAATTGCTCTTTCAGATAGGCTTCCTGATTCAACAGGATCTGCATGGCTTTGGGTGCCAGGCCGATATAGTTCGCGCGTGCAGTCATCGTTCATCTCCTCCAATGATGTTGGAGTTTCACAATACTGACTGCGGGCGAGCCGGTATTGAAGATTTTCGACACGACGGCACTCACTGGCGTTTGATGCACAGCTTGACGTACAGGCAGTAGCTTGCAAACAACAGAATCGGCGCTGCGTACCAGAGATAGGACATTTCACCCGCGCCAGAGCGGTAGAGAGCAATAACAACCACCGCACTGATCAGACAGCTTGCAGGCGCTGCATACAGGGCCGAGTTGAGCACCGAGAAATCGAACGGAGTGGGGCGGTGGGTGTTACCCACGGCGCTGAAACCGAATACGCCCAGAATAAACAGCATGTAGGCCAGAAGCACCTGGCCGATTGTGCCGGCAATTACCCATCCGAGAGTCATGGAAAGTCCTTTTTATCCGCTGATTACGCAGGGCAGTTTATAACGTGCTAATGGCCCTGTGGAGGTTCTGTTTTGCTTGATCTTCGTATCTTTCGTTAAACAGCTCAAGGTTATAAATGCTGCCACTACTCAGAAAGGACCGAAGCAGCTCCTTACGCTTCTTGC
>Ga0207830_100143_pt1 | contig 37707 bp, 33 predicted proteins | sample TtanPargueraPR_6_FD_187740 | JGI IMG/M metagenome (GOLD analysis project Ga0207830, IMG submission 187740) | Aerobic enrichment media microbial communities from Bioluminiscent Bay, La Parguera, Puerto Rico - Tt and E2 (3) (SPAdes) | ecosystem: Environmental > Aquatic > Marine > Unclassified ...
GTGAAATTCGTTCATATATTCGCCTAGCCGCTGCCGAGCGTTTTCAAGTTCCTCCCAGGCTTCCTGCAATTCGGATAAATCCTCCTGCGCGGGCGTCTGATCCTGGGTACCGCTGTCCAGGCTTTCATATTTGGCATCAATCCGTTCTGCCACATTCTGGTACTTGGCCCATGCCGCATCATAGCGTTCACGCTCGGATTTCCATTCGTTCGCGTTTACCATGGTTTGCCTCCTTCCGCTGCATATCAGTTCTTGGGGGATAGTCGTTTCACCGGCCAATAGGCTCGGGCGAAACGAGGTTCTTTCAATCCCGGTGTGGGTTCTACACCGCTTCCACGGAGGGTTTTAGAACCGCTTCAGACGTATTTTGGCGCGCTGCCACAATGACCCTGACCCCGTATCAGGTCCACCCAGAGTTGGAAATTCCCGCTTGTGCCAATGCACAATCTCAACGTCCGCGAGGGCTTAATTTAGTTTTGGAAGGGGGGAGGGGAGCAGCGAGCGGCCGATGGCATACGTCACACCATCGGCCCGGGCTCAAGAGTAAAAACGACGGTTAGTTAGTGAGCTTGTCCCATTCTTTCTCTGCTTCGTCTCTCTTCATGCCGTACTTTTCCTGAAGCTTGCCGATAAAGTGCTCTCTTTTACCGCCGATTTGGTCCACGTCATCGTCGGTTAATTTGCCCCAGTTTTCGCGCACCTTACCTTTCAGCTGTTTCCAGTTGCCTTCCAAAATGTCGTTATTCATAGCATCCTCCTCATTGTTGGCCCCTGAGTAGATCCCTGGATGCAGGACCGAAGGCCAGAACTTCAGTGCATGGAGATTGGCATCGATTAAAGCAATGCCAATTTGCTGTGATTACTGCGTTCCTTCGGTTTTTAACGTGGCACACAAACAAAACTGTGACAATGAATGGTCCGGCTATCGTTCAGGTGAGCGTATGCATGTAGTTTTTAAGTATTTGAAAATAAAAGGAATTATACTTTGATTAGGAAAGTGTAAGTTTCCCGTAAGGCGAAGGTTTCGGCATACCTTATCCAGGTGTTTCAGCCTAATGTCACAGTATCTGGCCCCTGCGGCGGTTTGGTTAATACATAGTAACCGCCAACCGCTGATCTGTTGTCTACACTGACGTGATTGGTAAATCCCAGGGAGGGTTATATATGGCCAACCTGTACGTCAACGGAAAACAAGTCACTCTCGATGACGACCCCCGGACCACGCTACTTGACACCTTGAGGGCGTGGCCAGCTCTGACCGGCACCAAAAAGGGGTGCGATCACGGCCAATGCGGCGCGTGCACAGTGCTACTGGACGGGCGGCGAGTCAATTCGTGTCTGATTCTGGCGATCCAGTGTGAGGGCAGTGAAGTGACCACTATCGAGGGGCTGGGCCAGGGCGAGCAGCTGCATCCGGTGCAGAGGGCGTTCGTAAAGCACGATGGCTTTCAATGCGGCTATTGCACGCCCGGTCAGATCTGTTCCGCCGTTGGGATGCTTGAGGAAGTTCGTAACGGCGAACCCAGTGATGTCACCGGCCGGGGTCAAGCTAGCCTGAGCCGGGCGGAGATTCAGGAGCGCATGAGCGGGAATCTTTGCCGCTGCGGTGCTTACGTCAACATCGTGGACGCAATACTCGATACCGACGCTCCGAACTCCCTCAAGAAAGAGGGAGCCGCAACATGAAACCTTTTGAGTATCGACGCATCCACGGGGTGGAAGAAATCGGAAAGGGTGATCCTGGGCAAGCCCGATATCTGGCCGGCGGAACCAATTTGATTGATCTTATGAAGCATGAGATCGAGGTACCTGATCGCCTGCTGGATATCTCCCGCCTCAAGCTCGCAACCATTGAAAACGGTGAAAAGGATAGCTTGCGAGTCGGCACATTGGTAACCAATACGTCGTTGGCCAGCGATGCCCGCGTGCGTCAGACCTGGCCACTGTTGTCAGCCGCCTTACTATCAGGCGCCACGGCTCAACTTCGTAATCGAGCAACGACCGGTGGCAACCTGCTGCAGCGCACCCGTTGTTACTATTTCTATGATACGGCCCGCCCTTGCAACAAACGCAATCCGGGCGAGGGATGTAGCGCACGGGAAGGTCAGAATCGCATTCACGCAATCCTGGGGACCAGCGACCACTGCATCGCAACTCATCCATCGGATATGGCCGTGGCGATGGTGGCCCTGGAAGCGAGGCTCACGCTCCGGGCCGCCGATGGTATGGAGCGCGAATTACCGGTCGAGGAACTGCATCGCCTACCAGGAGATCACCCGGAACAGGACACAGTTCTCAAGCCGGGGGAATTGATTCTCGGTGTGATCTTGCCAGCGCCGCCACCGGGCCGGCAGATATACCGTAAGGTCCGGGATCGCAGCTCGTACGCGTTCGCCCTGGTCTCTGTGGGTGTCATTCTCCACGTCGTGGGCGGGAAAGTGGAAAGCGTCCGGATTGCATTTGGTGGCGTTGCCCATAAGCCCTGGCGCGCTCGCAAGGCCGAAGCGGCGTTGCTGCAAAAAGAGGCAACCGAGGCCAACTTCCAGCACGCTGCAGAGGTCGAGCTGGCCGATGCCAGAGGCTATGGTTCGAATGATTTCAAGATACCGCTGGCACGACGTACGCTGGTCGCGACGCTCAGGGATGCCGCTAATTCAGTAGAGGAGGCCTCGGCATGACGAATTCGGCATCCATTGGGCAGCCACTTGATCGGGTCGACGGTCCACTGAAGGTCACCGGGCGTGCGGCTTACGCGGCCGAACACACATTCGAGGTTCCCCCCCTTACGGGATGGATTGTTGAAGCAACGATTCCTGCCGGACGCATCAAACGCATTGATACCAAGGCCGCGGAGAATAGTACTGGTGTGGTAGCGGTGCTAACGCACTATAACGCGGCCACTCAGACTCCTTTTGGCGAACCCGCCGGGGAGGGTCGGTTTACTCAATCCCGAGCCATGCTTTTCGATGACCGCATTCGCTATCACGGCTTTCCAGTTGCGTTGGTTATTGCAGACACGCTGGCAGATGCCCGTCACGCCGCTGGCTTGATCGAGATCAGCTACGAGCTGGACGATGACCCGGTGACCACGGCGGGAAATGACGCAGATGAAATGCCCGATGAACTGGACGGCGGAATGGAACCCGACGTCGTAAAGGGTGACTTCGAGCACGCTTTTAACAACGCTGATGTGACCCTGGATGTGACTTACACTACGCCCAACCAGGCAGCAGCTGCGATGGAACCCCATGCTACGATCGCCGATTTCGATGGCGACCAGCTTAAGGTCTATATGTCGGTACAGCTCATCGGGCCTTCGGTAAAGGCGTTGGCAACTACCCTGCAGTTTGACCCCGACAACATTCAGGTAGTAAGCCCCTACATTGGCGGCGGCTTTGGCTCCAAACTCGGGGTTCACAATGAGGCCGTACTGGCCTGTCTCGGCGCCTTGCACCTGAAACGGCCGGTCAAAGTCGTGCAGCATCGTCGACACGTCTTCCATAACGCGCCGCACCGGGGTAGTTCGATTCAGCATATTCAGTTGGGTGCTTCACGAGAGGGCAAGCTGCAGGCCATCGGCCATGAGAGTTTCATGCCCATGGCGAAGGGCTACGAGTTTGCCGAGCCCACCGGCGCATCGGCCAGAACGACCTACCGGACGGACGCACTCCGAAGTACCCACCGGGTGAAATCCGTCGATATGCCGCCCACCGATTCCTGTCGCGCGCCGGGTCACTCGATCGGCTCGCTCGCGTTTGAATCCGCCATCGATGAGATGGCATATCGCTGCAATCAGGATCCCGTTGACTTTCGGCTTGCGAACATGCCCGATAAAGATCCCGGAACGGGGCAGCCGTTTTCCAGTCATGACCTGGCAGAGTGTTTGCGAGAAGGCGCTGAACGGTTTGGCTGGGAAAACCGCGAGCAACAACCGGGTAGCTTGTCACAGGGCCGTCATCTCATCGGCTACGGCGTCGCCAGCACCATCCGGCTCAACATGCTTATGCCTTCTAAAACCCGCATTCGCTTGAGCGCAGACGGCACCCTCACGGCCTGGGCGGACATGACGGATATCGGAACGGGTACCTATACCATCCTGACTCAGATAGCCGCTGAAACGATGGGACTTTCTGCGGACCAGATCAATATTGAGCTCGGCGATAGCCGCTACCCCCCGAGCTCCGGCTCCGGGGGGTCATTTGGCGCGGCCAGCTCCGGCTCGGCGCTTCAGAATGCCTGCCAGGCAATGTGTATCAAATTGCTGGATATGGCTCGGGAGCAAGGTATCGGTGATGGAGAATCCGCCGATAATGCCCGATTTGAAAACGGGCAGCTGATTTGGGGCGACAAAGCATTGACGTTTACCGAGTTGCTCGACAATTCCGGGCAGACTTACCTGGAAACCGACGGCGAGGTTGCGCCCGGGGACGATCATGACAATTACGCCCAGCATTCCTACGGCGCCCAGTTTGCTGAGGTTCATGTCGATCGCGACACCGGCGAAGTCAGAGTCAAGAGGCTGCTAGGCGTGTTCTCGGCCGGGCGCATCCTTAACCGTAAAACCGCTCGTTCCCAATTGCTCGGTGGCATGGTTTGGGGCCTGTCTTATGCTCTGCTGGAAGACTTGATGGTTGATGAGCGCTATGGGGCCTTTATGAACCGTGATCTGGCCGAATACCACCTGCCGGTGAACCGTGATATGCCCGAAATTGATGTTTATTTTCGGGAGGACCCTGACCCCCGTTCGAATCCGCTGGGTTCAAAGGGCATCGGTGAACTGAGCATCTCTGGCGCTGGAGCCGCAGTAGCCAATGCAGTCTATCACGCCACCGGTATACGTATCCGCGATTTCCCGATTACACTTGACAAGCTTCTGGCACACCTGCCTGAGTGAGTGCATAAGCTGGGTTTGCATAATGACGCCTAACGCCAGCGCGGTGCGCTTCCTAATCGGCCGCTGCCTGTTTCTGCGTTAGCATCACAACCCTGAGGGCCTAGTAATTTGAGAAAAGTATTAATGAGTGCATGCCTTTTAGGCAAGAAGGTCAGATACGATGGCGGAAACCTTTCGGTGCACGATCAACTTGTGGAGAGGTGGGTATCTGAAGGCCGGATCGTTTCCGTTTGCCCGGAAGTGGAAGCCGGGATGAGTATCCCCAGGAAGCCTGCGGAGATCTTCGGAGGTAGTGGAAATAGTGTGTTAGACGGTGAAGCCGAGGTTTTTGAAAAAGGCGGAGATGTTGTCACCGATGATTTTATCGCAGGTGCCTCCATTGCTTTGGAACTGTGCAAAAGGTTCAACATTGAGATAGCTGTACTGGCTGAGTCCAGTCCTTCTTGTGGCAGCTCTTTCATCTATGATGGTAGCTTCTCAGGTAATCGGACTCCTGGCATCGGGGTTACGGCCGCGTTGCTGCGCCGACATGGTATTCAGGTGTTTAGCCAACATGAGATAGCGGATGCCAACAAGGCCATCCACGCGACGAGTGCGTGATGGTGGGCGTTATGAAGCAAGTTTTCGGCAACGTGTTCGGAACCAGTGATGGCAATGAACACGGGATCATTTGAAAGACTACGAAACCGGTTACTGAAGAGCTTTCTATTGTAGTTCGTTCCGGACTGGAGCTTACATCGGGTGCTCCTGTGGGGCACGGTAAGGAGAGCAGATGAAAATTTACGGTGATGCCAAATCCGGCAACTGCTACAAAGTTCAGCTGGTGTGCAACCTCCTGAACATCGACCACGAGTGGATTGAGGTCGATATTCTGGCTGGCGACACCAGGTCCGAAGATTTCTTGCGAAAGAACCCCAATGGCAAAATACCTTTGCTTGAACTCGATGGGGGCGAGACGCTTTCCGAGTCCAACGCCATTATCAACTTCCTGGCAGGCGGGTCGGCGCTATACCCCGAGGGTGGGCTGGCTCAAGCGCGTATCCTGCAGTGGCAGTTTTTCGAACAATACAGCCATGAGCCTTATATCGCGGTAGCCCGCTTCATCAATAAGTACCTTGGGCTGCCTGATGACAGAGCTGAGGAATATGCGTCGAAGCAAGCCGGCGGCCACAAAGCGTTGCGAGTGATGGAGCAGCAGCTTCAGAAAATGCCTTATCTCACAGGGGAGCATGCGACCACGGCAGACATCTCGCTTTATGCCTACACCCACGTAGCTCACGAGGGCGGCTTTGAACTGGCAGACTATCCGGCGATTCTGGCATGGCTGAAGCGTGTGGCTTCGTTGCCAGATTTCAAGCCGATGGCCTGAGGCCATTGGCTTTTCTGAGCTTTCCAATCCAGTGAACCGGATGCCCGCGTCGGGCGCTTAACAACAGCCTTGTATGAACCAAAGGGATTGTTTATGCATAAATCGATAGTGTTGGTTTTGTTGTCTTTCCTCCTGCTGACAGGCTGTGCCTCTCACCAGATACCTGTCAGGCACAAGGTCGCCTTGTCTTCTGACTCAGAACGAATCGCTTATGACGTGGTCGGGAGTGGAAAAACGGCTCTGGTTTTTATCCACGGCTGGAGTTGTGACGGACGTTACTGGCAGCAACAAATACCGGCGTTTGCCGGCGATTATCAGGTGATTACGGTTGATCTGGCGGGCCATGGGCACTCATCGGTTGGCCGCTCTGATTATTCGATGGTGGCTTTCGCTCACGATGTGAAGGCCATTGTCGATCAAGAGCGCATTGAACGTGCGATTCTGGTGGGGCATTCGATGGGCGGTGCGGTGATTGCCGAAGCAGCCAGATTGATGCCGGCCAGAGTTGTTGGTGTGATAGGGGTTGATACCTTGCAGAACGTTGCAGAGCGAATTCCCCAAAGTGTTGTTGATGAAATGGCTCAGCCCTTTGAAGCTGACTTTACGATGGCGGTAAAGGATTTTGTCGCACCTATGTTTCCGGAAGGTACCGATGAGACCTTGGCTGCCTGGGTGAAAGAAGATATGTCTTCTGCGCCAAAGGCCATTGCCTTGAACGCTTTCCGAAACTATCTGGAGCGATACGTCACTGGCGAATCGGCCACTGCGTTTGATGAGGTCAGGGTTCCCGTCATCTCGATAAACGCCAGGTTGTGGCCGACAGCGCTGGAAGAGAATAGAAAACACATTGATGATTACCAGCTTATGTACATTGAGGATGCTGGCCATTTCCCGATGTTGGAAAGGCCTGAGGCGTTCAATGAGCTTTTGAAACAGGCCATTGATTCGATTGAGGAAAAGGGCAGTAAACCCATTTAACTGCCGGGCAGGGCATGCTTGGTGGCACGCGGGAATTCTGAATGAGCAGCAGCTCCAATAAACCATCCGAGTTGGCGCAAAGCTGGATAACGAATGCCGAACTCTGGACCTCGGCGGTCCGCGACGGCGATATCGAGAGTCGCCGCCTGGTGACTGACCAGGCCATGATCAACGCCGTGCTCGCCCAGCAACCGAGGCGGGTACTTGACTTGGGGTGCGGAGAAGGTTGGCTGGTACGGGCGCTCGCCAGTCATGGTGTTGACTGCGTCGGGGTGGATGGCTCACCCGGGTTGATTGAAGTGGCCCGGTCCCTTGGGGGAGGACGATTCCACGTCTGTACCTATTCTGAGCTTGTCGACGATGCCCGGAAGATAGGCCACGACTTTGATGTGGTGTCTGTGAACTTCGCGATCCTCCATGAAGACGTGGCCGGGTTATTGCGGGCTCTCCGGCCGTTGCTTGCTCCTCGGGGAAGAATGGTCATGCAGACGGTGCATCCCTGGTCGGTGAGCGGCCCCTATCTCGACGGTTGGCGCAATGAGGATTTTCGGGATTTCCCGGGAACATGGCAATCCATGCCCTGGTACTTTCGCACGCTCGGCTCCTGGGTAGCGTTGTTCCGGGACTGCGGTTACTACATTGTCGATATCGCAGAGCCACGCCATCCCGTTACCCAGCAGCCAGCGTCGCTTTTGATCACGACTCACCGCCATTTATAAGGCTGGCGGTACTTCTTGCAGGAGGCAGTATGATTCGGGTTGTTTATCGTTGGAAAGTTAAGGAAGAGAACTTCGCGGACTTCAAGAAGGTTTGGGTTCGCACCACCAACCATATCCATGAAACCGTGCCCGGAGCTCTGGGTAGCTTTATGCTCCGCAGTCCTGAGGACAAAACCGAGGTGCTCACCGTCGCGAAATGGGATTCCGTGGAAAGCTGGAAAGCATTCTGGAGCGGGGAAAACCCCGCGCAGATGGTGGGCATGCGGGCACTGGGGGAGCGCGTTTCAGTGACGCACTATGAGGAAGTCGAAGACTTTACCCGTTAGCTCTGGCTGCAAAGCGTCAATCGACCAGCCAGTGGCGTTTCTTGCTCCCATCAATTGCTCCAGGTGTGGCTCTCAGGGGCCAACCGCTGCCTCGATAGCAGCAATATCGATTTTTTCCATGGTCATCATGGCGTCGAAGGCACGCTTGGCAACACTGGGGTCCGGGTTATTGATCGCCTCGGTAAGGGCCACGGGGGTTATCTGCCACGAAAGTCCCCACTTGTCTTTGCACCATCCGCACGCACTTTCCTCGCCCCCGTTATCGACTATGGCATGCCAATAGCGATCTGTTTCTTCCTGATCCCAAGTCGCAATCTGGAAAGAGAAGGCCTCGTTATGCTGGAAGGCGGGGCCGCCGTTGAGCCCAAGGCAGGGAACGCCAAGCACCGTAAATTCAACCGTTAAGATGTCGCCCCTGGATCCGGCGGGATAATCCCCGGGTGCGCGCAATATCCTGCCGACTGAGGAATCGGGGAAGATGCTGGTATAAAACTGAGCGGCCTCCTCAGCCTGGCCGTTGAACCAGAGGCAAATGGTATTTCTCGGATGTGTCATGGCAATAACCCTCCTGGACGTTTGGTTTGTGTCTATAAGTCTAGTCGGTTGGGAATGGTCGAAATCGACAACGGCTATCGGCAACTATCCAGAAGGCGAGTGGCGTGCGCCTTTACCGCGTGTTTGAGCTCAGCAGGGGAATGAATGGTGAAAGCAAAGGTCAGCTGGGCTAGCCAGCTGGCGAACCACTCGAAGCTGTCGACGTGGGTTTCCATCAAAAGGCCATCGGCAGTTTGCTGAATGCCATCACGGCAGTATTCGCCGGGATCAAATAATGAGGCTAGCGTTGCAGGATCGGTATGAAAGGTCAGGGATACCGCGTGGGTATTGTTCCAGGCCATGAAGCTCTGGTGCAGGAATTCTGCGGCATCAAAATCTGCAGGCCGTGTGAAGCGGTCTGCGAGCAGCTGAACCTCGCTGATTCGGTCCAGTCGGAATGAGCGCATGGCCGATCGGAGATGGCAAAATCCCGTGACATACCAGCGCCCCTGTCTGAAGACCAGGCCGTAGGGGTCGATTTTCCGCTCCATTTCCGGGTGTTGTGGAGCGTGGTATATGAAATGGACGGAACGAGCGGTTTCTGTGGCAGTGGCCAGTGTGTCCAGTGCATGTTCATCCAGATTGGGCTCTTTGCGCGGCAGGATTACTCTGGCTGTCTCGCTGATGGCCCGAGCCCGACTTTTCAGCTTGTCGGGCATTACCCGCTCCAGTTTGGCCTGAACACTGGCAATGGCGGGCGCTGCATCGGTCAATCCAAGTTGCTTCGCGGAAAGCAGGCCCAGCGAGATCGCCAGCGTTTCCTCGTTGGTGAACATCATCGGCGGTAGTTTGAAGCCCGCCACCAGTCTGTACCCACCGTAGCGTCCCTGTTCTGTCATCACAGGGATACCCAGATCCTCCAGTATCCGGATGTAGCGCCGAACCGTGCGCCGGTTTACGCCCAGCCGTTGCGCTAACTTCCCTCCGCCCAACTGGCCATGAGCCTGAAGTAGTTCCAGAACAGTCAATACACGGGTGGTTGGGCCAGACATGGGCGCCTCCGGGGAGCTGAATCAGCCGTCAGATGATGCCACGAATTATTTCATTTATTTAGGACGGATTCTTGCCTAATTGCCGAATAAGCTGGCGCTGCAGTACACACAATCATGAAAACAACTGGCAGGAAAAGGAGATCAATATGTCAGATCTGACGCTTTATACCCATCCCATGTCCCGTGGGCGCGTGGTTCGATGGATGCTGGAGGAAGTGGGCGCCGATTATACGGTGAAAACACTGGAGTTTGGCGGGGATATGAAAGGGCCGGAATACCTGGCCATTAACCCGATGGGCAAGGTGCCCGCTATCAAGCATGGCGACGTGGTGGTGACTGAAGTCGCCGCGATCTGTGCCTGGCTGGCCGATCGGTTCCCGGAAAAGAATCTGGCTCCCGGGCTCCACGCACCGGAGCGTGGCGGGTATTACCGCTGGCTGTTTTTTATGGCGGGGCCTTTTGAAATGGCGAGCAGCGCCATCGCTTATGATTGGCGGATCGATAGCAGCAACGAGCAGGCTGTAGGATGTGGGCCAGTCAACGACAGTATTAAGGTACTGGAACAAGCGCTGGCAAAAACTCCCTATATCTGCGGTGATCAGTTCACGGCTGCAGATGTGCTGGTGAGTAGTTACCTTTGGTGGGAAATGATGCAGGAAAACATCCCCAGGCTCGATGTGTTCCGGGAGTACACCGACAGACTGGAAAGCCGGCCAGCGGCCAGACGTGCCAACGCACTGGACGATGAACTGGCAGAGCAGCTCAAAGCCGCAGTGGTCTGATTTTGCCGGCTCTGAGATACGGGGCATGACAACCGTGCCGGGCAGGCCTGCTTGAGACGGCCCGGCACGGTTACAGGCATCACCGGAGTCGTTCGCAAGGGGGCATCTGGTATGTACCAGTTGTCATGAATCTTTAAGGTGACCGCAACACAATAATCACAGGACTGACACTTTCTCCCTCTATTTTGGTAGGTACCAAAACTGGTATATACCAATAAAGGAGAGTTTCATGTCTTCCCCCTACCGCATACTGCTGGCAGCCGGTGCCTCGGCCCTGCTGCTGACAGGTTGTAACGATTCCAGTTCGAGTTCTGACGCAGCTCCGGCCCCTGGCACTGAGCAGCCGGGCAACCCAGACCCTGTGGTGGTGCCGGCGCCTTCGGCAGAGCAGCCCCCGGAGTTCATTGTCAGGCCGTATTTGCAGGCACCGGGTAGCGATACCATGACGGTGATGTTTGAGACCGAGAACACGCAGCCGCAGGTGTGGGTGCGTCCTTTCGGCAGTTCGGACGAGTTTCAGAAGATTGACGCTGGCGTTCACTCCGAGGATGGCCTGGTGTATCGGGCGGTCGTGTCGGGGCTCGAGTCAAATCGTTTGTACGAATACTACGTGCTGACGAATGACGCAGGCGGAGTGGGGCGGGTGACACAGGCCTTTGCCTTCAAAACCTGGCCAGATGAGAGCGACGATGTTGATCAGGCGCGGTTCATTGCGATCAGTGACACCCAGCTGGATCGGGAGATCTACGAGGTGGTGCTGAACAACGTCGTGACAGACGGTTTCATGACCGAGGAATGCAACGGTACTCAGCCCGAGACTTGTGCCGAGAACATTGCTGCCATCACTATCTCCGGGGACGTGGTACAAACCGGCGGCAACCGTTCCAACTGGCGGGACCAACTGTTCGGGCGAATGGCAGACATCACACCCTACGTGCCACTGATTACGGTTCCGGGTAACCATGACTACTACTCGAATGCGGAGCTGGAGCTGTATCGAACTTACATGTCGCCGCCGGAAAACGGATCGGTGGGCTATGAGGATCACTGGTATTTCATCGATTATCTGGACCTTCGTTTGATCGGGCTGGACAGCTACCCGATTTCGGGCGCCCACGGCAGTTTCAATCGTGAGACCTTGGCGGTTCAGCGCCAATGGTTGCGGGAAACGCTGCTTGATGCCGAAATCCAGCAGAAGACCTTCGTGATGGGCATGTTCCATCACGGCTGCCTGTCTGAGATGTGGAATGTGGGGGAAAGCATTGGTTCCTGCGAAATGGTGTCTGAGCTGGAAAAATACAGCGACCGCACCGGTGCGGTCACCGGCCATTTCTTCGGGCACACTCATTCCTATTCCCGCGGGCAGTCGTTAAACACGCCGCACCTGTGGCTCAACGCAGCCAGTGCCTCAGGCTACATTGAACCACTCGACAACGCCGATCATCAGAACAATCAGATCAGCGACTACGATACCTTTGAGGTCAGCCGTAGCGAGTTTGGTTACAGCGTGCTGACGTACCGTTTTGGAGCGGACGCCTCGGTGACGTTGCAGCGGAAAAAAGGCGGGTATGACGGTGATACCGAATTTGAGGTGGTGGATGAGGTAACCTTCGCCAGTAAACGCAATGACAACCTGCCGCAGGCAACCGCGGGAACGGGTGAGCTGCCGGCCACGGATATTCAGCTGGCGGTGAACGTGGGAGCGCCTGAGCAGGTGCACGAAGTGCAATGGCAGATCTCCGAGAATGAGCAGTTCGAGGGGGTCGTGTTTGACGTATGGGGTAACGAAACCCGGCGCCACAATCTGTTCTATGATGAAGCCACTCAGGTGGGCGGTGATGAATATCAGGGCTATGAAGCCATTGATACCCAGCAGGGCGCCGATATCTTCCGCCTGAATCTGTCGGAGCTGTTAAGCCTGAAGACCGTCCGTCCGGGGGGGGATGACTACTACCGCTGGAACAAACGGTTTGCCTCTCAGAATACGCACGTTTCCTCCTACGATGCCTACGGCGGACAGCCAAGGCCCACTCTGGGGCTGAAACCCGGCACCACCTATTACTGGCGGGCCCGGGTGAGAGACTCGCAGATGAACTGGTCGTCCTGGAGTGAGGGCTACAGTTTCAGCCTGGCCGGTACCCGCACACCGAACCTGCTGACCAATGGTGATGCAGAAGCCGGAGACCTGTCGGCCTGGACGCTGTCGAGCGGACTGGTCAGTGCCATTACGGCCAACAACAACGGGGGCTTTGGTGCGGCCGAGGGCGACTACTATTTCGCGGGCCGAGGGTTCGGCCAGGGGTTGCCTGGCGACTGCTGCACGGATTCGGCGTTCCAGCAGGTGGATATTTCGTCCTATGGACAGGATATCGACGCCGGCAAGGTGTATCTGGATCTCTCGGCGCAAATGACCACCTGGTCGGCGGATGATATACCGGAATTGAGGATTGAGTTGCGCGATGCGAACGATCAGCCGGTGGCGTGGAACCAGTCGCCGGAGCGTACCAGTACCTCCATCAAGAGCTGGGAAACCCAGTCAATTGAGGGCTTTTTACCGGCCGGTGTCCGCAGCGTGATGGTGCACATTGGCGGTGAGCGCAAGGCCGGCAACGACAACGACGTTTACTTTGATAACGTGTCGCTGAGTTTGCTGTACTGAGCGATCTTTGCTCATTGAAAAGCAATAGACCGAAACCCCGGGCCGCCGATGTGGCCCGGGGTTTCTTGTTTTAACGTACCGGGTTCAGGAACTTACGCCCTTCGCCCGTGCTCTGTCATACTGTCGTCACAGTGCCGGCTTAGCGTGGCAGGTTTTGTGGGTGACAGGAGCGGAGTATGCAGCAGCAAGCGTTTGCGGAGGGTACCCTGCCGCTTTATCTGAGGGTGCGAGATCAGTTAGCGGGGCAGATCGACAAGGGAGTGCTGACCCCGAATACCCGATTACCTTCCGAGCGAATCCTGGCCGAACAATTCGGCACTACCCGCGTCACCACCCGTCTCGCGCTCGCGCAACTGGAAGCAGAAGGAAAGATCTACCGCTCCAATCGCCGTGGCTGGTTTGTTTCCCCACCCCGGCTGATCTACAAGCCAACGCACGATTACAGTTTCTCAGACAACGTTACCGCTCAGGGGCGAGTGCCCGAAACCGAAACCCTGGATGTCACAGCGACCGAGGCCAATGCCTGGCTTGCCACAAAAACCGGCCTGGCTGTCGGCGATCCGGTGATCTGGCTTCGTCGGCGCCGTCAGATTGATGGCCGGCCAGTGCTGGTTGAGAACATTTACCTGAATGCGACCCGCTTGCCGGGCATTGAGACATACGATTTCAACCGCTCGCTCTGGAAACTTCTCCGGGAGCAATACGGCGTGGAACTGAAGGGTAAGCGAATTGAAATGTATCCCACGGCGTTGGTGGATCCTCAGGCGAGTGCCATCGGTGTAACGGCTGGTACCGCAGGGCTCTATGTCACCCGTTGCAGTCAGGACGGTCAGGGAGGCTTTATCGAGTTCGATGAAGAGTTCTGGCTGCACGATGCCTTGAGTATTCAGGTTGAAGTGAGCTGACCACTCCGGCATATCGTCTCCGGACTGTCATCGGGTCTTCATAAAACCGTCACAGTTCCTCGGCAAACTGGTCTATACCAGATGAGCGAGGAGCTACCATGCCCACACCCCCTCATCCGGATGTCGTCATTATTGGAGGCGGCATCCTCGGATGCGCGATTGCCCGATATCTCAGTCGTTTACCCGGCCTCAGCGTCACCGTGGTTGAGCGACACGGCCTGGGAGAGCAGACCACCAGCTACGCGGCTGCGCTTCTTACCCGTATCCGTCCGCATTCGGCCTTGACGGCTTTGGCCATGGAAACCTTTCGCGCCATCGAGGAAATGGGGCAGAGCAGCGGTGAGCCCTTACCGCTCAGAAGCGTTGGCAGTCTGCAGGTGTCTGCGCGACCAGACGGGCTGCGCCAGCTCGAAGAGACGGCCCGGCGAGCAAAAGAGGCCGGCGTGACTGCAAAAGCGATTGCCGTGCAAGATGCCATGCAACTGGCTCCGTGGCTTGATTTGACACCGGATACTGCCGCCCTCTGGTTGCCGGACGATGGCTATATTGATCCTTATTCGTTGTGCATGGCTTATGCCGCTGAGGGGCGCCGCCGTGGTGTTCGGTTCCGTCTGAAGCAAAGTGTCAGCGACCTGCTTATGCAGGGTGGCCGGGTAACGGGTGTTCGCCTAGGGCATGGTGAAGTGCTCTCGGCCGGCCTGGTGGTTGATGCCGCCGGCCCCTGGAGTACGGCTCTGGCCAGGCAAGTGGGTGTTCACCTTGGCATGGCGCCGGTGCGCAGTCATTACTGGATATCCGCACCTGACGCTCGTATTCCTGCCCATGGCCCGATGACGATATTGCCCGACAGTGGCGCTTATGCGCGGCCAGACGTGGGCGGTTTGCTGTTCGGTCTTCGGGAGGCTCAGGACGTGGTTGCAGACCCGGCGGCCCTGCCCGAGAGTCTGCAGGGCTTCCGCTTCGATACCGATCCAGCGGGTGAGCATGCCCTTGAGGACGGGTACGCGTCACTGCGGTCTCAGCTTCCCCTGCTGGACGAACTCCGGTTGGCCCACTACGTCAGCAACGTTTCCAGCTATACCCCGGACGGCTTCTACCTGCTGGGCCCCATGCCTGGCATTCAGGGTTTTATCGCTGCAACCGGCTGTTCCGGTGCCGGCATTGGTATGTCGGGAGGCATTGGTCGATTCATCAGCGAACTGATAGCCGGCCAGCCGACCTTCGTCACTTCCGAGCCGTTTCGCCTGGACCGGTTTGGCGCCATTGATCCCTTTGATCCTGATTTTATCCACCGCTGTGCTGCGGCACGAGCCCGCAAACGCACTGGCTAATTCCGTTGGAGACTCCAATGACCCCGAACGATCCGTATTTACTGACCCCCGGTCCGCTGACCACCAGTCTGTCTGTGAAGCAGGCCATGTTGCACGACTGGGGCTCCTGGGATAACGACTTTAATGAGCTCACCGCAGAGGTGTGTGCGCGTCTGCTGCGTGTGGCCGGTGGCCAGGATAGTCATGTGTGCGTTCCCATGCAGGGTAGCGGTACCTTTGCGGTGGAAGCCACGTTGGGCACGCTGGTTCCCCGGAACAGCACCACGCTGGTACTGATGAACGGAGCCTATGGACAGCGAATCAGCAAAATTCTTGATCGCTTGGGCCGTCGATGTCTGGCCATCGACAAAGGAGATTACCATCCGCCGCGGGGTGACGAGGTGGCACGGACACTTCGACAGTACCCGGAGATTGATCAGGTGGTGGTCGTTCACTGCGAAACCAGTTCGGGCATTCTCAACCCGATTCCTGAAATCGCCGAGGTTTGTGAAAAGGCTGGCAAGCGCCTGATTATCGACAGCATGAGCGCGTTTGGCGCGTTGCCGGTCAACGTGGCGGAGTTACCCTGTGCGGCGCTGATTTCGTCCGCCAACAAGTGCTTTGAAGGTGTGCCGGGCTTCGGTTTTGCCATAGTGGACAAGACCCTGCTGTCTGAGTCCGAAGGGCAGTGTCACAGCCTGTCGCTGGATCTGCACGACCAATGGCGGTACATGGAAAGAACGGGGCAGTGGCGCTATACGCCGCCGACCCATGTGGTCGCCGCCTTTTTGCAGGCCCTGCGAGAACACGAGGCCGAAGGCGGTGTGGCCGGTCGTCTTGCCCGCTACAGCCGAAACCGAGACCGACTGGTGGCGGGCCTTCGCGAGCTAGGGTTCCAGACTCTGCTGGCCGATGAATGGCTGTCTCCAATCATTACGACTTTCCTGTCTCCAGACAGCCCGGATTTCGATTTTCCCCGTTTTTACGAGGCCATCAAGGCCCGAGGTTTCCTGATCTATCCCGGCAAGCTGACGGTCGCGGAGAGCTTCCGGCTTGGCTGTATTGGCCAACTTCATGACCCGCAGATTGATGCAGTGGTGGCGGCGATTGCCGATGCCTGTCAGTCGCTGGGAATGCCGGTGCCGGTACCCCCTCCGGCTGCTGCGCCAGACAATCTTGAAAACCAATGATCTCACTCTGATCGCAAAAGGAAGAAGCGTTATGCACAGTTACACCCGTCGTTACACCGGTCCTCTGCAAGCGGTGATTATGGACCTTGCCGGAACCTGCGTGGATTTCGGTTCACTGGCACCGATTCAGGCCTTTCTCCAGCTCTTCCGGAACGAGGGCATTGATGTCTCCGAAACCGAAGCCCGGGAGCCCATGGGGACCGAAAAGCGTGAGCATATCCGTTGTTTGCTGGCGATGCCCCGCATTCGGAGCCAATGGCTGGAGGCTCATGGTAAGGCGCCGGAGGCCGCTGATGTCGATCGCCTCTATGAGGCATTTCTGCCCCTTCAGACCGCGGCGATTGCGGAACGGGCAACACTGATTCCGGGTGCTCTGGCGCTTCAGGATCTGCTTCGTGAAAAAGGCATCAGGTTGGGGGTGAACACCGGATATAGCCGAGACATGGTGAACGTTATGCTGCCGGGGCTCGCGGATCAGGGGTTTATGCCGGAAAGCGTGGTTGTGGCGACAGAAGTGCCGGCCGGTAGGCCGGCACCCCACATGAGCCTGAAAAACGCACTCGAGCTGGGCATTGGCGCAGTTCAGGCCTGCGTCAAAGTGGACGACACAGGGACGGGTATTGAGGAAGGTCTGAATGCGGGTATGTGGACGGTGGCCGTAGTGGCCTCCGGTAATTCAGTCGGATTGAGTGAAGCTCAGTTTTACGCCCTTCCGGAGAACGATCGCGAAGCGTTGCTGGCCCGTGGTCGCCAGGTGATGGCGAGATCGGCAGCCCACTATGTCATCGATTCGATACAGGACCTGCCGGGCGTTATTCGCGATATCGAGAGGCGTCTGGCAGCGGGAGAGCGCCCCTGAGGGACCGACAAGGAAACGTCATTGATCTGTCACGTCTTTGCAATCAAATGTCCCTAAGGTGGTGGTTAGCGAATCTGGTATAGACCAGAAAGCCTAACCGAACTGATGCCGTAAAAGGAGAGTAGCGTGAAACACCTGAAAAAAGCCCTGGCCCTGGCCGCCCTGATGGCGGCCGTTAACGCCAACGCCCAGACCGAACTGACCGTGTACACCGCGGTTGAGGCGGAAGATCTCAAGAAGTATGCCGCCCGATTCAATGAAGACCACCCGGACATCAAGATCAACTGGGTTCGCGACTCCACCGGTGTCATCACCGCGCGACTGCTGGCCGAGAAAGAAAACCCGCAGGCAGATGTCGTTTGGGGGCTGGCGGGAACCAGCCTGCTGTTGCTGAAGAACGAGGGCATGCTGACGCCTTATGCACCGGAAGGACTGGAAAAACTGTCGCCGAAGTTCCGTGACCGCGATGAGACTCCCTCATGGGTGGGCATGGATGCCTGGATGGCGGCGGTATGCGTCAACACCATCGAGGCTGAGAAGAACAATTTGCCCATGCCCACCAGTTGGCAGGATCTGACCAAGCCGGTGTATCGGGGCCATGTTGTGATGCCGAACCCGAACTCTTCCGGAACCGGTTTTCTGGACGTTTCAGCCTGGCTCCAGTTGATGGGCGAAGACAAAGGCTGGGAGTTCATGGACGGCCTGCATCAGAACATCAGTCGCTATACGCACTCCGGCTCCAAGCCTTGCAAAATGGCTGCTTCGGGTGAGACCTCGATTGGTGTGTCTTTCGCTTTCCGTGGTGCCCGTCTGAAAGAGAAGGGCGCGCCTCTTGAATTGGTGTTCCCGGAAGAAGGGCTGGGCTGGGAAGTTGAAGCGACCGCCATTGTTGACGGCACCGACAAACTGGAAGCCGCCCAGACTCTGGTCGACTGGTCAATCACCCGCCAGGCCATGGAGATGTACAACGAAGGCTACGCCATTGTAGCGATGCCAGGTGTGGCACAGCCGGTGGAACATTTTCCCGCCAACGCGGAAGCGCTGATTATCGACAACGATTTCGGTTGGGCCGCCAGTAATCGCGAAGCCATTCTGACCGAGTGGGCGCGTCGTTACGACGGCAAATCCGAAGCCAAGTAATCCGCTCGGAGCCGGGCGCAGCCCCGGCCTGTGCGACCGGGCACCCGTTCTGGTGTGCCCGGGCAGATATTGGAAAAGCAGGGGGTACCATGATTCAGCATACCCAGGGAAGTCGTCTGGAAGTCCGGGGCGTAAACAAGTTCTTCGGCGAGTTTTGTGCGTTGAAGGATATCAATCTCACCATTGAGCCCGGTGAACTGGTGTGTTTTCTGGGGCCGTCGGGATGTGGCAAGACGACCCTGCTTCGCATTATTGCCGGGCTTGAACAGCAGAGCTGCGGCACGCTCCAACAGGGCGATGTTGATATCTCGCAAAAGCCGCCCCGGGATCGTGACTTCGGCATTGTGTTCCAGTCCTACGCGCTGTTCCCGAACATGACGGTAACCGACAATGTGGCGTACGGACTGCGTAGCATCGGTATGCCCAAGGCCCGGGTTCGTGATCGGGTAGACGAGCTTCTGGCCGTGGTCGGGCTGGAGGATCACGCCCGCAAGTATCCCGCGCAGCTTTCCGGTGGCCAGCAGCAACGGGTGGCGCTTGCCCGAGCCTTGGCGCCATCCCCGGGCCTGCTGCTTCTCGATGAGCCACTCTCAGCTCTGGATGCGAAAGTTCGCCACCACCTTCGCAGCGAGATTCGCAGCCTGCAGAAGCAACTGGGCGTTACCACCATCATGGTAACCCACGATCAGGAAGAAGCCCTGGCCATGGCAGACCGAGTGGTGGTTATGAATAACGGGGTGATTGAACAGGTGGGAACACCCCTGGACATCTACCAACAGCCTGCTTCGGCGTTTGTGGCGTCGTTTATCGGGGCAATGAACTTTTTCGACAGCGCTCCGGTGAACGGGCAGCGTGTTCGCCTCGGCAATCGGGAGCTGGATCTGGTAAGGCCGCTACCGGCCACGCCGGACGGCATTCGTCTGGCGATTCGGCCTGAGGATGTTCATCTCCTGCCGCAGGGCGACGGTGAGTGGGAAGGCCAGGTCCAGGCGATGGATTACCTGGGGGCCTTTATTCGCACCCACGTCCGGCTGCATGGCGTGGAACTGGACCTGGTGGTGGACGTAGACCCGCGCTCTGCCCGACAACTGGAATTGCGGGTGGGCGGTGCAGTCTGTCTCAACCTGCCGTCTGATGCCTTGCATTGCTTCGCGGCCTGAAAGAGGTCGCGAAAACCCGATGCCCTCGTTTCACCCTGGTAAGACCTTCATGATGGATTCCTCTGTACCTCTAACCTCGCCCTCACGCAGGGCAGGGGCCTTGTCGGAACTCCGGCAGCGTGTCACCGGGCGCTGGCTGTTTGCGTTGCTGCTGGTGCTCGGCTGTGCGGTTTTGAGCCTTCTGGTTCTGGCGCCGCTCTATACCCTGTTGTCCAAGAGTGTGGAGAACAAGGCCGGTGACTTTGTCGGGCTCGACAACTTTGCTCATTATCTGAGTTCCGGCGGCATCGAATCGGCCTTTTTCAACTCCCTCTGGGTTGCAGGACTGAGCACCCTGGTGGTGGTCGGTCTGGCCTTTATGGCGGCCTGGGCGTTAACACGAACTCGCCTGCCGATGACCGGCTGGATTCGCGGGGTTCTGGTGCTGCCGATACTGGCGCCCTCTCTGCTGCCGGCGATCAGCCTGGTGTATCTGTTCGGGAATCAGGGTGTCCTGAAAAGCTGGTTGTTCGGTGCCGAAATCTACGGCCCCATCGGTATTATCATGGGGTCCTGTTTCTGGACGTTTCCCCATGCACTGATGATTCTGCTGACGGCAATGGACAATGCCGATGGGCGGCACTATGAGGCCGCGACCGCGTTGAAGGCGAGCCCCTGGCGCACCTTCTGGACCGTGACGGTGCCAGGTGCCCGTTATGGACTGGTCAGCGCCGCGTTTGTGGTTTTCACTCTGGTGATCACTGACTTCGGGGTGCCCAAGGTGATTGGCGGGCAATTCGACGTGTTGGCCACCGACATCTACAAACAGGTGATCGGGCAACAGAAATTTGAAATGGGGGCCGTCGTCAGCGTGCTGCTTTTGCTGCCCGCCATGCTGGCCTTTCTGGCCGACCGCTATGTGCAGCGCAAGCAATCAGCAAGCTTTACCGCGCGCTCGGTGCCTTACCGGCCGCGTCAGGATCACAGGAGGGATGTCATCGGTGCTGTTATGCTGGCGCCGACGGTTCTGTTCATCCTGGCCATTATCGGTATGGCTGTCTACGCCTCGTTCGTGACTTTCTGGCCGTACAATCTGGAACTGAGCCTGAACAACTATCAGTTCGGCCGTATGGACGGGGGCGGCTGGGGCGCCTACACCAATAGCCTGCAGATGGCCCTGGGCACCATGGTGATCGGGACTCTGCTGGTTTTCTTCAATGCCTGGCTGATGGAGCGCACACCCCAGCCGAGGCTGCTGACCGGTGTATTTCAGTTCCTGTCGCTGTTGCCGCTGGCGGTGCCAGGCCTGGTGCTTGGGTTGTCGTATATTTTCTTCTTTAATCATCCGGATAACCCGATCAACGGGATCTACGGCACGCTGTTTATTCTGATTCTGTGTACCGTGAGCCATTTCTACGCGGTGTCCCACCTGACGGCGGTAACGGCGTTAAAACAGCTTGATCAGGAGTTCGAAGCGGTGGGCGAGTCCCTGAAAGCGTCTCGCTGGCGGGTCCTGTTTACCGTGACCTTGCCCTTGTGTCTGCCGGCGATTCTTGACGTTGCGCTCTACCTTTTCGTTAACGCCATGACCACGGTGTCTGCGGTGGTCTTTCTGTACGGTCATGATTCACAACTCGCCTCTGTCGCGGTACTGAACATGGATGAGGCGGGAGACATTGCGCCCGCCGCCGCCATGGCGATCCTGATAACCACCACTTGTGCTGCCGCGAAGCTCATTCAGGGTGGCCTGCGCTTCTGGGTGGATCGGTCCACGCGGGCCTGGCGCCAGGGCACCGAATGAACGGCCCGGCAGTGATCCTATGACACCAACCGCGATTGTTATTGTACTGGTGTCGGCGCTGGCCCATGCGGGCTGGAACCTGTTTGGCAAAAAAGTCAGTCCCACTGGTGCTTTCTTCTGGTATAGCACCTTCTGGGGCGCCTTTCTGACATTGCCAGTCTTACTGTATTACCACCGGATGTTGCCGGAACTGGACGCAGGGATCTGGTGGCTGGTGGTCGCGACCGGTTTCTTTCAGGCTACCTACCTGAGCAGTCTGGCGGCAGCATACCGACACGGGGAATTGTCGGTGGTTTACCCGCTGGCCCGTTCTTCGCCGCTGATCATCCTGTTAGTGGGAACCTTGTTCCTTGGCACCGCGGAGGCAATCACCACTGCTGCGGTTATAGGGATCAGTCTGATTGTGGCTGGCTGTATTGTTCTGCCAATGCAGAGATTCCGCGACTTCACGCTGGCGAACTACCGTAACCTGGCCACGTTGTTTGCGCTGTTGGCCGCAGCCAGCACGGCCGGTTACTCCATGGTTGATGATCTGGCCACCGAGCGGATGCGGGCGCTATTGGCGGGACTGGCGCAGGACGCCGAGGTGGCACTCGTGTTCGTGATTCTCCAGGCCTGGTCGGCGCTGTGCTGGCTCAGTCTTGGTCTGTGGTTACAATCCGAAGAGCGACGACTGTTGAGGGAGCTGGCCGCAAATTGGCGCAGCACCATGGCGGCTGGCATCCTGATTCTGGGCACCTACGCGTTGGTGGTTTGGGCTATGGCCTATGCGGACGATGTGAGTTACGTTGTCGCGTTCCGGCAAATCAGTATTCCCATGGGCGTAGCCCTGGGCTGGTATTTCCTGGGCGAGGCCTTGCATGGGCCGAAGGTCGTGGGGGTCCTGACCATCCTGGCCGGCTTGCTGCTTGTGGTTTTGGGATAACCGGGGAAGGGGCGGCGGGCGGCCCGATCGCCGGCGCCGCAAGACATGCCCGGGCCATAGCCAGGTGTCGTAGCATCATGGCAGGGCCGCAGAATCTGTCAGGATCTGCCAGCCGTGTTTCTGGGCGTGTTGTCTCAGCCTGGGGTCCGGGTTGACCGCAACAGGGAAATCAACTTGTTCCAGTAGCGGCAGATCGTTATGCGAGTCGGAATAGAACCAGGTCTTTTCCGGTGTTACCTGGTCCCTCCCCAGCCATTCGCGCAGGGCGGCCACCTTTCCTTCCTGGAAGGGGCGCCTTGGCCCTATCTGTCCTGTCAGGCTTCCGTCGCGCCATTCCACTTCCACGCCGATGCCTTCCTCAATGCCCAGATGCTGAGCAATGGGTTTGACCAGATGTTCGCCGGTGGCCGATATGATCAACACCCGGTGCCCCTGGGCCTTATGCCACGCAACACGCTCGCGGCCGGTCGGTAAAACCCGTGACGCAATGACACGATCAATAAACCGGCTGACGAGGGTGTTGAGTTGTTCCCGGTGCCAGCCCTGTAGCGGTGCCAGGCTGAATTCCATATACGCCTGAAGGTTCAGTCGGCCTTGCCGGTAGTCCGACATGAAATCCCGGTCTTTGTCGAGGGCATCGTCAGTGCGCTCGATCTCTTGTGCCCGAAGGAACTCGGTGAACAATTGAGAGCTGTCCCCCTGAATCAGGGTCTCGTCGAGATCAAATATGGCAAGCATTGTTAACTCCTTTGGTATACACCAGATTGTGCTTCAGGCGTGTTACGGTTGTGTGACGACGACGGGCTGAGCGGTGGGATTCCGGCGGCCGGCTTGATGCTGGCGGTTTTGCTGTCTACGCTGACCGCTATGGACAGCGAGCAGGGCAGACCGATATGAAGTTTCCCTCCAGCACAGTGTTCGCGCTCCTGGGCGCGGGGTTGATTGCGATCAGCTTCGGTCTTGCGCGCTTCGCCTTCGGTCTGTTTGTTCCGCCCATTCGTGCGGATCTGTCTTTGTCGCCCCATGTGATCGGTATCATCGGTGCACTCCCTCTGATCAGTTTTGCACTGGCGTCGGTGGTGGCGCCTTGGTGTGCCGACCGTCTCGGCGCCCGGAATACGGCGATGGCCTCCGGCGTTTTTGGGGTAGTCGGACTGGCTTTGATCAGTCAATCGGCCGGTGCCCTGTCACTGGGGCTGGGTGTATTTGCCTGTGGTATCTGCACGGGCCTGATGATGCCTGCACTGACAGCGGCCATGCAGGCACTGGTGCGGCGCTCGATGCATGGCCGGGTCAGCTCGGTGATGAATGCTGGTACCAGCGTGGGTGTGATGGTCGCGGTGCCCACGGTTCTTTTTCTGGCCGGGGCCTGGCGCTATACCTACGCGTCTTTTGCCATTCTTGCCCTGATCGGGGTGTTTGCCACCTGGTTTTTCCTGCCTTCGGTTTCACGGGTGATGCCATCTAACGCAGCGCCACCGCCGGCGATCACGGCTTTGCAGTGGTGGCGCCTGTTACGGCTCTCGATCTTTGGCTTCATGATGGGGTTTGTCTCGGCGGCCTACTGGATTTTCGCGCCCGACCTGGTGGTGAACCTGGGTGAAATGAGTTCCGATTCCACCGCCTGGCTGTGGCTGGGCGTTGGGGTTGCTGGCCTGGGTGGTGCCGTGGTTGCCGATCTGGCAGACCGCAATAACCCGCCGATCACCCAGGCATTGATGTTGATGATGCTTGCGGCGAGCCTGGCTCTGTTGGCTGCCAGTCCAGACAACCTGCCGCTGGCAGCGTTTTCAGCCCTGGTGTTCGGGCTGGCCTATATGAGTCTGACCGGGCTGTACCTGATGACAGGGATTCGTTTGTTGCCGGGGCGGCTGTCCATGGGGCCGGTGCTGCCATTCATGGCGGTGTCTCTGGGACAGGCAGCGGGCTCGCCTGTGGTCGGTATGCTGGTGGGGCAGGTGGGCTATGCCGATGCGTTTGGGTTCTTCTGCGCCATTGGTATTGTCGTGGCCATGTTTTCACCTCTATACCCGCGCTATCTGGAGCAGGAACCGGAGGAGGAGACGGAAGACGAAACCGGGCTCCAGGCCGCCTACGATTATCAACTTCAGAATGAAGAGGGTGAGCCCTACCGGTACAAGCGTATGAGCAAGCATTAGGTTTCACAGATAGCAGAAACCCGGCCTTGGCCGGGTTTCCTGGGGTTGGGCGGTATTCGATTATTGCTTCAGTCCCATTTCCTCAATCGAGATTTCCCGCATCTTGAACTTCTGGATCTTCCCGGTCACGGTCATCGGGAATGCATCCACAAACTTGTAGTTTTTGGGAATCTTGAAGTGGGCGATCTTGCCCTTGCAGAAGGCCTGCAGGTCCTCTGCGGTTACCGGGTCTGCATCGGGCCGCAGTTTCACCCAGGCAATCAGCTCTTCACCGTACTTCTCGTCCGGAATACCGGTTACCTGCACCTCTTCAATGGACGGGTGAGTGTAGAGGAACTCTTCGATCTCTTTCGGGTAGATGTTTTCACCACCGCGGATCACCATGTCCTTGATGCGGCCCACGATCTGGATGTAACCATCCTCGTCCATGGTCGCCAGGTCGCCGGTGTGCATCCAGCCGGCATCGTCGATGGCTTCGCGGGTCTTTTCCTCGTTGTTCCAGTACTTCAGCATTACGCTGTAGCCGCGGGTACACAGTTCGCCAATCTCACCGCGGGGCATGACGTTACCGGTGCCCGGGTCGACAATCTTGGTTTCCAGGTGCGGCTGGGTGCGGCCCACGGTGGTGACCTGCTTCTCGAACGGGTCGAGGGAACTGGTCTGGGTGGAAACCGGGCTGGTTTCCGTCATGCCGTAGGCAATCTGCACTTCCTTCATGTGCATTTTGCCGTTGACCTTCTTCATTACTTCGGCGGGGCAGATGGAACCTGCCATGATGCCGGTGCGCAGGGTGGAAAGGTCGTAGCTGTCGAACTCCGGGTCGGCCAGTTCGGCGATGAACATGGTGGGCACACCGTACAAGGCCGTGGCTTTTTCCTGGTGGACGGCCTGGAGTACGGTTTTCGGGTCAAAGCCTTCGCTCGGGTAGATCATGGCGGTGCCATGGGTGATGCAGCCCAGGTTGCCCATCACCATGCCGAAGCAATGGTAGAGCGGCACTGGAATCACCAGCCGGTCGTTCTCGGTCAGGCGCTGGCTTTCACCAACAAAATAGCCGTTGTTCAGAATGTTGTGGTGGGTGAGCGTGGCGCCTTTCGGGTTGCCGGTGGTACCGGAGGTGAACTGGATATTGATGGGGTCGTCGAACTGCAGCTCATCCTGACGCTTGGCAAGGTCTGCCTCTGATACGTCGCCGGCAAAGCCGAGGAAATCCTGCCAGGTCCACATACCCTCGTGGTTATCCGGGTGTACGTTAATGACCGCCCGAAGATCGGGGACGTTGTCAGCTTTGAGTTTGCCGGGTGCGCTGCGCTTCAGTTCCGGGGCCAGCTCGTAGATCATTTCCCGGTAGTTGGAGGTTTTGAAGCTGTCGGCGGTAACCAGAACGCTGATGCCGGCCAGATTCATGGCGTACTTCAGCTCGTGCACACCGTAGGCCGGGTTGATGTTTACCAGAATGGCGCCTACTTTCGCAGTCGCAAACTGGGTAACGGTCCATTCGTAACGGTTGGGTGACCAGATGCCCACGCGGTCGCCACGCTTGACGCCGATGGCCATGAACGCCCGGGCCGCCTCGTTCACCTTGTCGACGAACTCTTTGTAAGTCCAGCGAATGTCCTGGTGCAGGCACACCAGAGCCTCGTTGTCGGGAAACTGTTGGGCGGTGCGGTCCAGCATATCGCCGATGGTCATGCCCAGCAGTGGCTTTTCTGCGATACCACTGGTGTAACTTGGGAGAGTCTTGCTCATGTCTCTGCCTCCATTGTTTTTGTAGTTGAGGGCTGGAAAGTTACTGGCACAGGCCCCCGAGTGCCTGGCCCACTTTAGAGCCGTTATGACGTTTCAGTTGCGCGCAGATCCAGTCGCCGGTTTTCACCAGCTTGTTCAGATCCACGCCGGTATCGATGCCCAGGCCGTTAAGCAGGTATAGCACGTCTTCGGTGGCTACGTTGCCAGATGCCCCTTTGGCATAAGGGCAGCCGCCCAGACCGGCCACGGAGGCGTCAATCACGCTTACGCCCTCTTCCAGTACTGCGTACAGGTTGGCCAGGGCCTGGCCATAGGTGTCGTGGAAATGCGCCGCCAGTTTGTCCATGGGTACATGGGCGGCCACGGCTTCGAGCATGCGCTTGGCTTTCAGGGGCGTACCCACGCCGATGGTGTCGCCCAGGGATATTTCGTGACAGCCCATGTCGTACAGGGCCTTGGCCACGGTGGCCACTTGTGCCGGTTGGATATCGCCCTCGTACGGGCAGCCCATCACGGTAGACACGTAACCGCGTACGGGAATGCCGTGTTTGCGGGCTTCTTCAACCACCGGTGCAAAGCGCTCCAGGCTTTCAGCAATCGTGCAGTTGATGTTCTTTTGGGTGAAGGACTCCGATGCCGCACCGAATACCGCCACTTCGTCGGCCCCGGCCGCCAGGGCGCCCTCGAATCCTTTCAGGTTCGGGGTGAGGGCCGAGTAGCGAACGCCGGGTTTACGGGTGATGCCGGCCATCACTGCGGCCGCGTCGCCCATTTGCGGCACCCATTTGGGTGATACGAAGCTGGCGGCCTCGATGTGACTGAGACCGCAATCGGCCAGCCGGTCGATCAGGCCGGTTTTGACCTCGGTGGCGATCACATCGCCGGGCTCATTCTGAAGCCCGTCCCTGGGGCTCATTTCCACCAACCGAGCCTGCTTCGGAAAGGCCATTATTCTGCCTCCCCGGTGTCGATGGCGATGAGTTCCGCACCCTCGGCCACCTGGTCACCCTCGGCGTAGAAAATCTCGGAAACCACACCATCGGCGGGTGCCTTGATGGCGTGTTCCATTTTCATGGCTTCCATGATCACCAGCGTCTGGCCGGCCGTTACCTTGTCGCCTACCTGGGCCTGAATCGCCACTACGGAGCCGTTCATGGGCGCCGCCAGGCTGCCTTCGCTGGCCATTTCCTCAAACCCGTAGGTTTCCCGGTATACGGTGCACTTGAAGGTATCGCCCTCGTAGAAGAGCACCAGTTCTTCGTTGTGCAGGTTGCCGTGCACGCTTAGCCGGTGGCCGTTGATCACCGCCTGCAGGTAATCGTCATTCAGTTTGGCGTTCAGGTGGTACACGCTGCCGCCCACGAACACCTGGTAGCGGTCATCCCGTTCCAGGATCTTAAGCTCGTGTTTATCGTCGCCCACCTGAAGGGTGAGAGGCTGGGCGTATTCGGAGTTCATGCGCCAGCTGTTCTTGCGGCCGAACGGCGACCAGGGATCGCCGGTAACCGGTTCCGCTGATTTGCGTTGCTCCAGGATGAATCCAGCGGCAAGCACCAGTGCCTTGTCCAGATCCAGTCTGGATTTCGGGAACAGCAGGTCGTTGTGAGTGGCAATGAAGTTGGTGGTCAGTTCGGCTTCGCGGAATGGCTGCGCATCCACCGCCGCGTGCAGGAACCGGATATTGGTTTTCAGCCCGGCGATACGGTAGTGCTCCAGGGCCTGAACCATGCGGTTGACCGCCTGTTCGCGGGTCTCGTCCCACACGATGAGTTTGGCAATCATCGGGTCGTAGTGGATGCTGATTTCATCGCCTTCGGTCACGCCGGTATCTACCCGCACGTGGGCAGACTCATCCGGAGTGCTGAGGTAACGCAGGGTTCCGGTGGCTGGCAGGAAGTCCTGATCCGGATCTTCGGCGTAGATACGCGCCTCGATGGCGTGGCCACGGGTCTTTACCTGGTCCTGGGTCAGCGGCAGGGGCTCACCCCAGGCCACTTTCAGTTGCCATTCCACCAGATCCTGGCCGGTGACCATTTCGGTGACCGGGTGTTCTACCTGCAGGCGGGTATTCATTTCCATGAAGAAGAAGGAACCGTCCACGTCGTACAGAAACTCGACGGTGCCGGCGCCCACGTAGTTGATGGCCTGGGCCGCCCGCACCGCGGCTTCGCCCATGGCTTTGCGGGTGTCTTCACTGAGGCCGGGGGCGGGCGCTTCTTCCAGCACTTTCTGGTGCCGGCGCTGCACGGAGCAGTCCCGCTCGGCCAGATAGATGCCGTTGCCGGATTGATCGCAGAACACCTGGATTTCGACATGGCGTGGCTGGGTCAGGTAGCGCTCGATCAGCATGTCCGGGTTGCCGAACGCATTTTTTGCCTCGCGCTGGGCCGCGGCCAGGGCATCGTCGAATTCGGCCATGTTTTCGACCACCCGCATGCCTTTGCCGCCACCGCCGGCAACCGCTTTCAGCAGCAGCGGGAAACCGCATTTTTCGGCTTCAGCCCGCAGCAAGTCCGGCGACTGGTCCTTGCCGTGGTAGCCCGGCACCAGCGGTACACCGGCGTCTTCCATGATCGCTTTTGCCGCGGACTTGGAGCCCATGGCGGCGATGGCGGAAGAGGGCGGGCCGATGAAGACGATACCGTTGGCTTCGCAGGCTTCTGCGAAGTCGGTGTTTTCAGACAGGAAGCCGTACCCCGGGTGGATAGCCTGGGCACCGCTTTCTTTGGCAATCTCGATAATCTTGTCGGCCCGCAGGTAGCTCTCAGAGCTGGGGGCGGGGCCGATGTAGAAGGCCTCATCGGCCATGGCCACGTGCCGGGCGTTGGCGTCGGCTTCGGAATAGACCGCTACGCAACGGATGCCCATTCGATGGGCCGTCTGGATGATCCGGCAGGCGATTTCGCCCCGGTTGGCTATCAGGATCTTGTTAAACATTATTGTGTCTCCGGAATCCAACTGGCCTTTCGTTTGTTCAGGAAAGCGCTGAGCCCTTCCTGGCCTTCTTCGCCCACACGAATATCGGCGATGCGCTGCGCGGTGTCGTCAATCACTTCGGAGGTGATGGTCTTGTGGCTGACCGCAAAGACCAGTTCTTTGGCTGCTTTCATGGCTTCGGGACCGTTCAGCGCAAGTTGCAGTAGCAGCTCGTCGCAACGCTGGTGCATGGCCTGTTCGTCTTCGCACACCAGGTGAACCAGGCCGTAGTGCTGCGCCTCCTGAGCACTGAAGACTTCCGCCGACAGGAAGTAGCGCCGGGCCTGACGTTCGCCGATGGCTCGCACCACATAGGGGCTGATCACGGCCGGAATCAGGCCGAGTTTGACTTCGCTCAGGCAGAAGCTGGCTTTTTCAGTGGCCAGCACGATGTCGCAGCAGGCCGCTAGGCCGACCGCGCCGCCGAAGGCCGCGCCCTGCACCAGGCCGATCACGGGCTTGGACAGGTGGTTCAGGGTGTTCATCAGACGGGCCAGTTCCCGGGAGTCGTCCAGGTTTTCCTGGCGGGTGTTGTCCGCCATGCGGCGCATCCAGCCCAGGTCGGCACCGGCGGAAAAGTGTTTGCCCTCTGAGCGCAGGATAACAATCTGGGTTTGCTCATCCCGGTCCACATGTTCCAGCGCCTGAATCAGCTGCTGGATGATCACGTCGTCGAAGGCATTGCGTTTGTCCGGGCGGTTCAACACCACTTCTGAGACGCCATCGCCCCGTTGGTGCAGCAGAACCGCTGTGTCTTGCTGTGACATGGCTGCGCTCCTTTACATGCGGAACACGCCGAAGCGCGTTGGCTTGGCGGGCCGGTTGAGGGTGGCAGACAGGCTCAGGGCAACCACTTCCCGGGTCTGGGCCGGGTCGATCACGCCGTCATCCCACAGGCGGGCGCTGGCGTAGTAGGGGTGGCCCTGGTGTTCGTAGGTTTCGGTAATGGGCTTCTTGAACTCGGCTTCTTCCTCGGCGCTCCAGCTCTGGCCTTTACGCTCCAGGCCTTCCCGGCGTACCTGCGCCAGCACGCCGGCTGCCTGTTCGCCGCCCATGACGGAGATCCGGGCATTCGGCCACATCCACAGGAAGTCCGGGCTGTAGGCGCGGCCACACATGCCGTAGTTGCCGGCACCGTAGCTACCGCCAATCAAAACGGTAATCTTGGGCACGTTGGCACAGGCCACGGCCATCACCATCTTGGCGCCATGTTTGGCGATGCCCTCGGCTTCGTATTTCTGGCCGACCATGAAGCCGGTGATGTTCTGCAGGAACAGCAGGGGTATGTTGCGTTGGCAACACAGTTCAATAAAGTGCGCGCCTTTCTGAGCGGATTCGCTGAACAGGATGCCGTTGTTGGCGATGATGCCCACGGGGTAGCCGTGGATGTGGGCAAACCCGGTTACCAGGGTGGAGCCGTAATAGCGCTTGAATTCGTCGAATTCTGAGCCGTCGACGATGCGGGCGATGACGTCGCGCGCATCAAACTGCTTGCGCAGGTCGGTGCCGACGATGCCGTAGATTTCTTCCTGATCGTACAGCGGGGCGCGGGGCTTCTGGACCTCAACCGGTACTGGTTTGCGACGGTTCAGGTTGGCCACGCAGCGCCGGGCGATTTCCAGGCCGTGGGCATCATTCTCGGCGTAGTGGTCGGCGACACCGGAGATTTTACAATGCACGTCTGCGCCCCCCAGGTCTTCCGCGCTGACCACTTCACCTGTGGCGGCTTTTACCAGCGGTGGGCCGGCCAGGAAGATGGTGCCCTGGTTACGGACGATGATGGATTCGTCGGCCATGGCGGGCACGTAGGCGCCCCCGGCGGTACACAGGCCCATGACGACGGCAATCTGGGGAATGTCGTCTGCGCTCATACGGGCCTGGTTGTAGAAAATGCGGCCGAAGTGGTCGCGGTCGGGGAAGACTTCATCCTGTTGGGGCAGGTTGGCGCCACCGGAATCCACCAGGTAGATGCAGGGCAGGCGGTTGGCCATGGCGATTTCCTGGGCCCGCAGGTGCTTTTTCACGGTCAGCGGGAAGTAGGTGCCGCCTTTGACGGTGGCGTCGTTGGCGATAATCATGCACTCGGTGCCGGAGACGCGGCCGATGCCGGCGATGACGCCAGCGGCGGGCACTTCTTCCTTATAGACGTTGTAGGCGGCGAACTGGCCGATTTCGAGGAAGGGGGAGCCTTCGTCGATGAGGGTGTTGATGCGCTCGCGGGGCAGGAGTTTGCCTCGGTCGGTGTGGCGCTTCTGGTAGTCGGGGCCGCCGCCCTGGTGGATCTTTTCGACTTTTTCCCGAAGGTCGGCGACGGCTTGTTGCATGGCCTGGTGGTTGGCCTGGAATTCGTCGGACCTTGGGTTGATTTTGCTTTGGAGTATCGTCATGTTCCGTGGTCCCTCGGGTTGGGGGCACGGGCCTGGAGGGGTGTCGTTCCGAAAACCGCTACGAGCACATCCATGTGCGCTTCTCTCCGGCCATCCATGGCCTCCGAAATTTTCGGAACGACACCCCTCCAGTCCCTAGTCGTACAATTGGAGCTGGATTCTGTGCGTCGTTACTTGTTCAGGAACAGCTCGCGACCGATCAGCATCCGTCGGATTTCAGACGTTCCAGCGCCGATTTCGTAGAGTTTCGCGTCCCGCAGCAGGCGGCCGGTCGGGTATTCGTTGATGTAGCCGTTGCCGCCCAGCAGCTGGATGGCGTCCAGGGCCAGTTTGGTGGCCATTTCGGCGGAGTAGAGGATGGCGCCGGCGGCGTCTTTGCGGGTGGTTTCGCCGCGATCGGCGGACTGGGCCACCATGTAGACGTAGGATTTCGCGGTGTTCATCCAGGTGTACATGTCGGCGACTTTGCCCTGTACCAGCTCGAATTCACCGATGGCCTGGCCGAATTGTTTGCGCTCTCGGATGTAGGGGACGACCACGTCCATAGCAGCCTGCATGATGCCCAGCGGGCCGCCGGAGAGGACGAGGCGTTCGTAGTCGAGGCCGCTCATGAGGACTTTGGCACCGTTGCCCACGCCGCCCAGGACGTTTTCTTTGGGAACTTTGCAGTCCTGGAACACCAGTTCACAGGTGTTGGAGCCGCGCATGCCGAGTTTGTCGAGTTTCTGGTGACGGCTGAAGCCCGGGTAGTCGCGCTCTACGATAAAGGCGGTGACGCCTTTCGAACCGCCTTTCGGGTCGGTCTTGGCGTAGATAACGTAAGTGTGTGCGTCCGGACCGTTGGTGATCCACATCTTGTTGCCGTTGAGGACGTAGTGGTCGCCTTCGTCGCGGGCGTGGAGTTTCATGGAGATTACGTCGGAGCCGGCGTTGGGCTCGGACATGGCCAGGGCGCCGATGTGTTCACCGGTGACCAGCTTGGGCAGGTATTTCTGCTTTTGTTCTTCGGTGCCGTTGCGGTGAATCTGGTTCACGCACAGGTTGGAGTGGGCACCGTAAGAGAGGCCAACGGAGGCCGAGGCGCGGCTGATTTCTTCCATGGCGATAACGTGGGCCACATAGCCCATGTCGGAGCCGCCGTACTCTTCGCTGACGGTAATGCCCAGCAGGCCCATGTCGCCCAGTTTGCGCCACAGGTCCATGGGGAATTCGTTGTTTTTGTCGATTTCCTCGGCCCTCGGGGCAATTTCGGTGGCGGCGAAGTTATTCACCTGTTCCCGGAGCATGTCCAGGGTCTCGCCGAGGCCGAAATTGAGCTCTGAGTACTGTGATTTCATCGTTTGCTACCTTTTTGTTTTTAACGTCGGGTATCCGTTGGCTGCCAGGTTCTATTTGCTGACAGCGGTTTCTTTGGTGTTCGTCGTCAGGCCCTGCTCTTCCTTTTTCTTCTGCAGTTCGGTCAGGGCCTCGCGGCACCGTGCTTCGGCGGTGTCCATTTCCATCTCTGCCATGGCGATGTCTTCTTTCTGCTGTTCCAGCTGTTCCCGTCTTGCGCTGAGGATTTCCAGCATCTTCAGCAGCTGCTTTTCATTGCCGGTCAGCGTTTCGTCCCAGAGGTCGAACAGTTCTTTCGTTTCGGCCAGGGAAAAGCCCATGCGCTTGCCCCGGAGAATCAGCTTCAAGCGAACGCGGTCCTTGGTGCTGAAGATCCGGGTTTGCCCGCGCCGGGTGGGCTTGAGCAACCCCTGGTCTTCATAGAACCGGATGCTCCGGGTGGTTACATCGAACTCCTGGGAAAGCTCGCTGATGCTGAAAGTTCGTTTTTCGCTCATGACGGATTTCCTTTTTTCACCAAGGTTAGTTAAAGTTTACGTAAACGTAAAGTGTTTTTGTGGTCCGAATGAATACCCGCGGATCAGACTTCGATCATTGTTAATAAGGAGTACCCGATGGAATTCCAGAATGTGCCGGCAATTGTAACAGGCGGTGCCTCCGGTCTGGGTGAGGGCTCTGCCCGTGCTCTGGCGGCGGCTGGCTGCAAGGTTGCGATTCTTGATGTGAACAAGGAGCAGGGCGAAAAGGTTGCGGCTGAGCTCGGCGGTATCTTCCTGCATTGCGATGTGACTTCGGCCGACAGTGCTGAGGCTGCTGTCAGTGCTGCGCGAGAGGCTCACGGCCCCTGCGGTGTCGCCGTGAACTGCGCGGGTATTGCGCCGGCGGCCAAGATTCTGGGCCGGGAAGGTGTGATGCCGCTGGAAAGCTTTAGCAAGGTGGTCCAGGTTAATCTGATCGGCACCTTCAATATCCTGCGGCTGGCGGCTGCCGATATGGCGCAACGGGAACCGAACGGTGACGGCGAGCGCGGTGTCATCATCAATACCGCTTCGGTTGCTGCCTACGAAGGCCAGATTGGCCAGGCGGCTTACAGCGCATCCAAAGGCGGTGTGGTGTCCCTGACCCTGCAGGCGGCCCGCGAGCTGGCCCGTGAAGGGATTCGGGTGAATACCATTGCTCCTGGCCTGTTTATGACACCAATGCTGGCGGGTATGCCCCAGGAAGTGCAGGACAGCCTTGCAGCCACGTTGCCGTTCCCGAAACGCCTCGGTAAACCGGAAGAGTTCGGGATGATGGTGGACCAGATGGTGCGCAACCCGATTCTGAATGGCGAAGTCATCCGGCTTGATTGTGCCCTGCGGATGGCGCCAAAGTGACATTGAAATAACCTGCCAAAAGCAGGTTTCTGTAATGGTGTTCGCCAAAAGCGAACCGGTAACCACAGGTGAGTGATATGACTAACCCTGTCGATCAGGAAGAACTGGCTCTTTTCCGGGAGTCTGTGATCAAGGCTCTGGAAACCGAAGTGGCCCCGCATTACGAGGCCTGGGAGAAAAGCGGCATTGTGCCACGGGAGCTATGGAACACTCTGGGCGATGCAGGCATGCTGTGCGTCGATGTGCCGGAAGACTGCGGCGGCTGCGGTGCACCCTTCCAGTACTCGGTCGTGGTGGGTGAGGAGCTTGCCCGGCTGGGATTCGGTGCGCTTTCCACCAACGTGATGGTGCATTCCGACATTGTCGCGCCCTATCTCAGCCATATCGGCAACGAAGAGCAGAAACAGCAGTGGCTGCCGAAGATGGTATCAGGTGAGGCGGTGGGCGCCATTGCCATGACCGAGCCGGGCGCCGGCAGCGACTTGCAGGCCATGCGCACCAGTGCTGTGAAAGACGGTGACGACTACATCCTCAATGGCTCCAAGACCTTCATCACCAACGGCCAACACGCCGATATGGTGATCGTCGCCGCCAAAACCGATCCCAAAGCCGGAGCCAAAGGGATCAGCCTGTTCCTGGTGGATACCTCGCTGCCAGGATTCAGCAAAGGCCGGAACCTGGACAAGATTGGCCAGCACTCTGGCGATACCTCCGAGCTGTTTTTCTCCGACATGCGCATACCCGCCTCGGCTCTGCTGGGTGAGGAAGGCCAGGGTTTCGTTTACCTGATGCGCGAACTGCCCCGTGAGCGACTGGTGATCGGAGCGCTGGGTGTCGCAGCGGCCCGGGGTTCGCTGGACATGACCATCCAGTACGCCCAGGAGCGTGAGCTGTTTGGCCAGAAGCTCAGCCAGTTGCAGAACACACGCTTCGAAATTGCCCGCATGGAAACGGATTACCGCATCAACAAAGCGTTTGTGGATCAGTGCATTCGGGAATACGAAGAGGGCAAATTGGATGCCCCCACGGCGTCCATGGCCAAGTACAGCGCTACCGAGATGCAGTGCCGCGTTGCTGATGGCTGTTTGCAGTTGTTTGGCGGCTATGGCTACACCACTGAGTATCCGATTTCCCGGAACTTTATTGATGCCCGGGTGCAGCGGATTTACGGCGGCACGTCGGAAGTGATGAAGGAAATCATTGCCCGGTCGGTTTTAGGTCGCTAATCCCCTATCACTTTTTCGGACAGATATAGACGTTGACCGGTCGGGTGCGGGGAGGCCTTTCAGGAACCGTCAAAAGCCATGGATGGCTTTTGTCGAGCGTACAGGGATGTATTTACAGCGTGTTTCTGAAAGGCCTCCCCGCACCCGACCGCTCACCCAAAAATGAGGACAGTCACCATGAGCTCAAACGATATAGTAATAGCAGGCTCCGCCCGAACCCCCATGGGCGGAATGATGGGCTCTCTGAGCTCGGTACGTTCCCCGGACCTGGGCGCCGTCGCCATCAAGGCCGCCATTGAGCGCGCAGGCCTCACGCCGGCAGACATCCAGGAAGTGATCATGGGCTGCGTACTGCCCAGTGGCTTGGGCCAGGCTCCGGCTCGCCAGGCCTCGAGGGCCTCTGGCATCCCGGACAGCTCCGGCTGTACCACCATCAACAAAATGTGCGGCTCCGGCATGCAGGCCGTCATCATGGCCCACGACCAGATCAAAGCTGGCACCAACAACATCATGATCGCCGGCGGCATGGAAAACATGAGCCAGGCACCGTACCTGTTGCCGAAAGCCCGCGCCGGCATGCGCATGGGCCATGGCCAGGTGCTCGACAGCATGTTCCTGGACGGCCTGGAAGATGCCTACGAGGGTGGCCTGATGGGCGTCTTCGCCCAGCGCACGGCTGACAAATTCGACATCACCCGCCAGGCTATGGACGAATTCGCCATCGGCTCCCTGCAAAAATCCCTGGCGGCCATCGAAAACAGCTGGTTCCGGGACGAAATCGTACCGGTCACCGTTCCAGGCCGGGGCGGCGACACCGAAGTGGATACCGATGAACAACCGGGCAACGCCAAACCGGAGAAAATTCCACATCTCAAACCCGCGTTCGCCAAAGACGGTTCCGTCACCGCCGCCAACTCCAGCTCCATCAGTGATGGTGCTTCCGCGCTGGTACTGGCCTCTGCCGCAGAAGCCGATGCCCGGGGCCTGACCCCGCAGGCCCGCATCGTGGCCCACGCTACCAACGCACGCCTGCCGTCCGAATTCACCATCGCACCGATCGGCTCCATCGAGAAGGTGCTCAAGAAAGCGGGGTGGACGCTGGACGATGTCGATCTGTTCGAGATCAACGAAGCTTTCGCCGTGGTCACCCTGGCGGCGATCAATGAGCTGAACCTTCCTGCGGAGAAGGTCAACGTGCACGGCGGCGCCTGCGCCCTCGGTCACCCGATTGGTTCCTCCGGCTCCCGGATTATCGTCACCCTGATCAATGCGTTGAAACAGCGTGGGCTTAAGCGTGGTGTAGCCTCGCTCTGCATCGGTGGTGGTGAAGCCACGGCTGTGGCTATTGAACTGATCTGATCGGTTGTCCTTGCAGCCTGCTCGTTCAGGGGCGGGCTTGCGGGGTGGCCGGTGGATTTGTCTTGGAAAAAGAACTCGCTTCGCTCAGACACCTTTTTCCGGCGAAAAACCCACCAACCACCCCGCGCCGACGGGCATTAGGGGTATACCAGTGATGCACGTCGGTAGGGGGGATGGGGTATTTTTTCTGACAGGAAAAAGGTGTCTGAGCGAAGCGAGTTCTTTTTCCCGAAGAAAAAATACCCCATACCCCCGTACCTGCCCCTAGACGAGAAGGCTGGGAACCCAAGCCCCACTAAGGGAGATCTGTTACGGCCCCAGTAGATGCAGAGCTCACCACTCGGGCATACTTGGCGAGCACGCCCCGGGTAAATCTGGGTTCCGGCGGCGTCCAGGCTTTGCGCCGTTTTTCCATTTCCGCGTCAGAGATTTCCAGCACAATCGAGTTGCTCACGGCATCAATGGTGATGGTGTCGCCGTCTTCCACCAGCGCAATTGGCCCGCCCACGGCGGCCTCTGGTGTGATATGGCCAACCACAAAACCATGACTGCCACCGG
>Ga0207830_100144_pt1 | contig 37313 bp, 38 predicted proteins | sample TtanPargueraPR_6_FD_187740 | JGI IMG/M metagenome (GOLD analysis project Ga0207830, IMG submission 187740) | Aerobic enrichment media microbial communities from Bioluminiscent Bay, La Parguera, Puerto Rico - Tt and E2 (3) (SPAdes) | ecosystem: Environmental > Aquatic > Marine > Unclassified ...
ACGACAGGCAGAACACGCCTGCCAGCCGAGTCTTGCAACGGCAAGCGATGACGGAACGGTCAGACCGAGAGTGAGAGAGTCTGTTTATGCTGACGGCCCTTAAAGGCCGACTAACGAATGAGACCCTCACTCACACGCATCATCATCCTGGCCCGGGCAGTAACGCCCACACAGAGGCCGAATGTAGAGCTGCAGTCTCAAACCGCTTCGGATTTAAATGGCGTTGCTTGACCGCAGGGGGAATCCATGTAGCCAGCAATAAACGGCGCCCTGACAAGGGCGTCCGGTGGAGGGCCATCGGCCCGGAACAACCTTCATGGCATTGTTAGGTAAACGACTGCGATTCAAGGGCAAAGCTCGATTACGGATTTCAAGATAAAGTTGTGAGCCGCCATCCGAAATTCATTGGGAACAAAAACCACACGAACGGCACTTTTGCACGACCCACAATTAAAATCGTAGAACTCCTCCCACTGCTCTCGCCTAATGGGACGCAGCTCCTCCAACTCAGCGACTACATCGCTGGGGAGGATAGATCGATCGCTGAAGAGGCTATCTCTGATTTGCCAATCGTTTACCGTGGTGTTCTCCCCACACTTTGGGCATGAATATTGGGAAAACATATCGCCGGTTCCGGCACCAAAATGAATGACCGAAAATCTACTGTTGGCTTCTACGATCTCTGCACCCATTTTTTACCTAACGCGAAGCTAAGCGGCGCCCAGAAAGGGCGTCCGGTGGACGGCCGCCAGGCCGGGAACAAACTTAAGCGATTTGTTAAACAGATTAGGACCTTTGCTCTACTTTTTGCATAAATGCTTTGAAGGCCTCGTGTGCTGACGATGCAGTGGTATCGGAGAACACACCTTCCACAAAGCTGCGACGCAAATCCAATCTCACGCCCACCTGCGAGGCCTCAAGTATGCGCATGATAAATTTCTTACTGACAAGATACCGCTTCAAGGAAACGTTCCCACCAGGAACATAAACAGTTGAATAGACACCAGGCTCATAATCAATGTTGGTAAGCTCTTCAAGAGCTTTAAAGCTCACCACATTCCCATCAACATTGAAATGCAGAGATTCGCCGCGAGCAAAGCTATGCGCTCCATCCACGAATGCCTCAAGGACAATATCATCGTCTTCCATAGTTGATCGCCAGAGCAATGACAATTTCAAATCACTACCACTGAATCCATCGTTGTCTCTGTATACAAACGCAGGCTCCATACTTAGCTGGACAGAACCGTCAAAGCTCGATTTTTCCTCCGATATATAGCCAGGCATACCGGGCAATGATGTACAGCCCGATACCAATGCGAGTGCCAAGATGACCAACCAAAACTGCTGCTTCCTCACGAGGACTCCTTTTTATGTTTAACGCATGGCTTTGCGGCGCACCGGAGCGCCAGCATAGGTGCGTCCGACAACAGCCACTTGTTAAACTAACGCCCGGTTTGGTGCATCACAAATGGCTGCCAGTCTGACTCACTAGGCGGACTGTCTGCTGTGACAGGATTCAAGAGCTTTTTCGCGAGCATCAGCTTCCCGTCTAAAGTATAAATATGGATCGATAGCGCCAGCCGAAGATCCATCTGAGTCGCAATGCTAAGAAACCTTTTCGGTAGTTCTAGTGGCAGAAGCATAAGTTCGCCAGCCTTGAGGACACTCGGAATTTCCTCAATTTCCAGTTCGGGCAAGACGTCGCTATCGGACTTCTCTTCATACTCTATTTCAACGGCTCGAATTAACAGATCTCGATTACCGTTGTTAGCCAGAGACACCTCACAGCGGACATGATTTACTTGAGGATCTTTATCGATTTGCCAAGCTGCAATGACTGCGACAAGTCGATTTCTCTTGTGAAAAAGACTGAAATATCCTGACACCATGGACACTAGCAACGCGGCAGATGAAATCCCAACAGCAATCCAATCCGTCATAGTTCCCACTGCCTCAGTGCATTCCATGGATTTATCTTGATCCGTTTAACGCCGCCAGCATGCGCGGCTACGAAATGGAGGCGAAGCCGCAATGTAGTAGGCGTCGCCGTGCCTGGCCTTGTTAAATTCAGTCTGACTGATTTCCATAGAGCCGAGCCCCATGAACGATGTGCACATAGAAAAGAAGGGGCACAAAAATGAGAAAAGCCAAACCAACGATTCCCTGATGCTCCAGGGCCTGTCGATAAGTTGGTTTAACAGATCCGAAGGAACCGATGTAAAAAACCAGTCTCGACACTGTAACAAAGGGCCAGGCCACAACCAGAAACATCATCCAAAGCACCGAAGCAACTACGAAAGATTGGGCAAGCGACTCCAGCGTGCTGACGAATCCCGATCCAGTGTCTTGCATAGGCTCCCTAAAATTTAACGCTTTTGTTTAGCGGCGCCCCGACAGGGGCGTCCGGTGGAGGCCGCAGGCCGGAACAAACTACAACTACTGGTTATGTTACCGACCACAGAACTACAACCAAGCCCTGCCAAAACAACGTCATAATGACCCACACCGCGCAGCCAACCCAAAGGTAAGTCGGCACTCTGTACTTGAATACAAACCAGCTACCGATGAGCTGGGCAATAGCAGAGGCGACCATAGCGCTAATTGAAGCGTAGAGTTGACGAGAAGCCGCTTCGAAATCGAAATACACGCAGAAATGAACGATACCAAGGATGATAGCCACAACCTGGACGAGAAAAATCGACCGTTTTCGCCAACTCGGAATATCTTCATTCAACAGCGATTGCCGGATGTGTTGGAACCGAATGACCCTACCCTCCTTGGGAAACATAACGCCTTGGCTTTGCGGCGCACCGGAGCGCCAGCGTAGGCGCGTCCGACAACAGCCACTTGTTATGAGTTTTCACTGTGGTAAGCGTTCATCAAGGAATTTAATCTTGCTGTCTCGGGGTTTTGGTTGAATAGCTCTGGGTCTCGCTCGAAAAGCATTTCGATGTAGTTGTGCATGATTTTATACTCTCGAATGCTGCGAATTTTTCCCCGTCTCAAGATTGGGTTAACTTGAAACCCGAACACGTGCCGGTCAAGCACGATGACGCCGAACCTGAACAAGGCGAAGACCACCACTAATAGAGCAAACATAAGAATCAATGGCACCCAACTTTCCTCAATTTACTCATAACGCCGAAAATAAGCGGCGCGCTTTAGCGCGTCCGGTGGAGGCCCGCCAGGGCCGCAACGTACTTGATTGATTTGTTATGTGTTTTTGGTGATTTCACTTTCCCAGCTCTCTTCGACATTTGCGAGTATTTCGCAATCGCAGAAACCACCTTGCTCCGCAAGCCAAGGCAATATTTCCTCTCTGTTGAGATTCATGCTTGCCAGAAATGAAGAGGTAATTTTCGAGCTATGGTCGCAGCCTTCGATTTCTAGCTGGACATCTAAGTGGTCGAAGAGCCTGCCAAGATCTTTCAACGAAAGCGGCATTTCTTCGATGGCCCGTTTCGTGTCTTCGGCCACCATTGCCTCAACCAAAGCGGCACGTCTCCTTTTTTCTTGCTTAGATGGCACAGCCTCTCCTACACATAACGCTCGGTTTAGGGGCGCGAACGCAGTGAGCGTCCCAGCGCAGCGACTACAACCCCTTGTTATAGAGGCGACAGTCAAAACTCTTTGCCACCACGTTGCGCAGCGCTAGCGGAGCCATTGCTGCTTAGTAATTGGCCAAGCATATCAGCCAGACCGTAATTTTCATTATCTTAGTGGCACACCACAATAGAACGATGAACGTGCCGATTACTGCAAACTTCGCAGTGGCACCAGGAACAGAACTGCTCATTTGAATACAGCACATCCCTTGATGCTGGACTGCCTCTAGTGGCAGTTACTTTCTGGTTAAAACCTAAACCAGAGTTAAAACTGGTAGCGCCCTATAACAGCTAATTATACGAACGCGTTCGTATAACACGCATTCGTATAACTCCAAAAATCTCGGTCCTAACAAACCCCAGCTTCACCAATAAAATCAGCAAATTACCTGAATCCACCACGGCTACCGCCGGAGTTATACGCCCGTGTTTGAGCCACCCCTGCTCCAGATTGGGGGCGTATAACTCCGCACGCCCCGATATTCCTTTTCAAACTTATCAGAAGGTTAGCAACATTTCCCGGTACCTTCCCGGAGTTTTGCGAACGCGTTCGTATAACTCCGGGCTTTATGTTGTTTCTGGCTGGTTTGGCATGGGGGAATCCTGCAATACTTGGGCTTTACCCTCGCTGAAAGAGACTCCTTTATGCACGCGCCTTTCTGGCTGACTACGGTTTTGCTGTTTCCGGTGTTGCTCTATCAGGGCAAGCGCACCCGGCGGGTGACGCCACGGCTGCCAGAGGCTACTGGGGATTGCGCAGGCCAGTACGGCGAGGGAGAGCCCGTTTTCCGGTTGCTGGTGCTGGGCGAGTCCACTGCGGCGGGCGTGGGGGTTGAAAGCCACGCCCAGGGTCTGGCAAGCCAGTTGGCGTTGCAGTTACATCAACGCACCGGGCTCTGTATTGGCTGGTCTACCTTCGGGGTTAATGGTATTCGGCTGGGTGCGCTGCTTGATGCGCTGGGCTCCGCCGACTTGCCACCGGCAGATGCGGTATTACTGAGCATGGGGGTAAACGACACTACCGGTTTCACTCCACGGTTCCGGTTTCGCCGGCAACTGATTCAGCTCCGCGAAACCCTGGCAACCCGGTATCAGGCGCCCATTACATTGCTCAGCGTGCCGCCCATGGACAAATTCTCGGCCTTGCCGGCACCCCTGCGCCAGGTTATGGGATGGCGGGCGCGGCAGTTGGACAGGGTGTATCAGGTACTTGCGGCAAGGAAACCGGAAGATTTCCGGTATCTGGGTTACCCCACGGTGTCAGACCCTGCCCTGCTCGCCCGGGACGGCTACCACCCGAGCGACAAGGGTTACCGCGCTATCGCGCAGGCGTTGGCCGAACAGGACTGGGGGCTACTGCCCCCGTAACTCATCCCAGGTTCTTGCGCATGAATTTCTGCAGCTCGCCCACAATCCCGCTGCGGAAGGCCAGTACCGTCAGCACAAAGATGCCGCCGAGGATCGGGTCTACCCAGTCGCGCAGCGGCCCCTGGGACAGCTGGTATTCAATGTTTACCACAAAGGTGGCGCCCACCACCGGCCCAAGCAGCGTACCCATGCCGCCCACCAGGGTCATCAGGATGACCTCGCCCGACATATGCCAGTGGGCATCATTGAGGGACGCCAGCTGGAACACCACGGATTTCATGGAGCCGGCCAGGCCCGCCAGCGCGGCGGAGATCACAAAGGCCAGGATCTTGTAGCGATCCACGTTATAACCCAGCGAGACCGCCCGCGGCTCGTTCTGCTTGATGGCTTTCAGGATCTGCCCGTACGGGCTGCTGACAATGCGCTGCACCAGCAGGTAACAGGCGATAAACACCACCAGCACGAAGTAGTACATGTTCAGGTTGTCTTCGAGGTTAATCAGACCAAACAGCTCGCCCCGGGGGATGCCGTGCATGCCGTCTTCGCCGCCGGTGAATTCCGACTGCACAAAGAAGAAGAACACCAGCTGTGCCAATGCCAGGGTCACCATGGCAAAGTAGATGCCTTGCCGGCGGATCGACAGTAACGCAAAGGCCAGCCCCAACAAGGTGGCCGTGGCGGTACCGGCAATGATGCCCATCTCGGTGGTCAGGCCGGAGAAATGACTGAGCAGGTAGCCCGTGGTGTAACCCCCGGTAGCCAGGAAGGCGGCATGGCCGAAGGACAGCAAACCGGTAAAGCCGAACAGCAGGTTAAAGGCCACCGCAAACAGGGCAAAACACAGGATCTTCATCAGGAAGACCGGGTACATCACAAACGGTGCGGCCAGCAGCAACAGCAGCAGAACCCCGTTCACCATCAGTTTCTTGCGGTCCTGGATCTTTTGCTGCTCGACAATGGCTTTGTGAATATCGGCAGGATTAACAGGCTGGTTCATGATTATGCCTCCTTACCGAACAGGCCGGTGGGTCGGATCATCAGCACCAGGACCATCACCAGGAAGATAACGGCCGAAGACGCCGGCGGGTAAAACGTTTTGGTGAGGCCTTCGATCACGCCCATCAGGATGCCCGTGATAATCGCCCCGCCAATGGAGCCCATGCCCCCGATCACCACCACCGCAAAGACCACGATGAGAATGTTGGACCCCATCACCGGAGTTACCGAATAAATTGGTGCCGCCAGCACACCGGCGAAGGCGGCCAGCATGACGCCGAAGCCGTAGGTCAGGCTCACCAGCAAGGGTACGTTAATGCCGAAGCCCTGCATGAGCTGTGAATCTTCTGTGCCCGCCCGGAGGTAGGAGCCCAGTTTGGTTTTCTCGATGATGAACCAGGTGCCAAAACACACCAGCAGGGCCACCACGATCACCCAGGCCCGGTAGTACGGCAGGAACATGAAGCCGAGGTTGATGCCGCCTTTGAACATGTCCGGCATGGAATAGCGAAGCCCGGACACGCCGTAGATATTGGTGAGCACGCCCTGGATGATCAGGGCCACCCCGAAGGTGAGCAGCAGGCTGTAGATATGATCCTGGCCGGCAATGCGCCGGAGCAGGAAGTATTCGATGAGCATACCGAAAGCGCCAACCAGTACGGGAGCGACGAAGAGCGCGACCCAGTAATTGACGCCCAGCAGGTCAAACAGAACCACGGTGACCAGGGCACCGAGCATGTACATGGCGCCATGGGCGAAGTTGATGATCTTCAGCAGACCGAAGATAACCGCGAGGCCAAGGCTTAACAGGGCGTAGAAGGCGCCGTTGATAATCCCGATCAGCAGCTGGCCAGACAGCACAGCAAGGGGGACGCCGAAAATCATGGTCATGTTGCTAACTCCACAAGCAGCGCAGACGTTGTTTTTGTTGGGGTGTTCGTCCGGGCGGGTACCCGGCGCCGGTCGCGCTTAGAGACCGGGCACCGGGTAATTCCCCGTTGCTTAGTTCACCAGCTTGCACTTGCTCTCAGAGAGCGGGCGGTAGGCTTCATCCGCCGGAATCGTCCGCAGGATCTTGTACAGATCCCATTCATTCTTGGACTCCGCCGGGGTTTTCACTTCCGCCAGGTACATGTCATGCACCATACGGCCGTCTACCCGGATTTTGCCGTTCTTGGCAAACATGTCGTTGATGGGTGTATCCATCATCTGCTTGCGCACGGTCTGGGCATCATCCGAGCCGGTAGCGGCCACCGCATTCAGGTATTGCATGGTGCTGGAGTAGATGCCGGCATGAACCATGGTCGGGCGTACGCCGGTTTCTTTCATGAAGCGATCAGACCACTCGCGGGTTTCGTCGTTCATGTCCCAGTACCAGCCGGTCGTCAGCTGGATGCCTTGCGCGGTTTCCGCACCGAGGGCATGGACGTCGGTAAGGAACAACAGCAACGCCGCCAGTGTCTGGCCCGCCTGGGTTACCCCGAACTCACTGGCGGTGGTGATGGCGTTGGTGGTGTCCGCACCGGCATTCGCCAGGCCGACCACATCCGCTCCCGAGGCCTGGGCCTGGAGGATGAACGAAGAGAAATCCTGAGTCGGGAACGGATGGCGCACGCTGCCCACAATCTCGCCGCCGTTGGCCTCAACCACGCGGGTAACATCGGCTTCCAGGGCGTGGCCGAAGGCGTAGTCGGCGGTCAGCAGATACCAGGTCTTGCCGCCTTCCTTCACCACAGCGCTGGCCGTACCATTAGCCAGCGGATAGGTGTCGTACACATAGTGAATGTGGTTGGGTGTGCAGTGTTCGTTAGTGATGCTGGAAGCCGCCGAACCGGAAATGATGCCCAGCCTGTCGTTCTCTTCCAGGATCTTGCTCACGGCGATGGACACCGAGGAAGCCACCATACCGGCCACCAGATCCACCTTGTCGTTTTCCACCCAGCGGCGAACGGTGCTGGAGGAGGTATCCGGGCTGTTGCGGTCGTCAGCACTTACCACTTCAATCTTGGCACCATTGACGGTGCCGCCAAAATCCTTGATCGCCATTTCCAGGGCGGTCAGGCCATTGGGGCCGGCCAGGTCTCGATAGGTACCGGACATATCGGCCAGGTAGCCAATTTTTACGGTGTTGTCCGAGATTGCCGCCTGGGCACCACTGGCCATCAGAGCTGATGCAACGGCTGAGGTCAGAAGCTTTTTCATCATTGTCATTGTTGTTTCTCCGCTACTGTCTTGCGTTGGTTCGGGTTGTTGTTGCTCTTATTACTCTCGTTCTATCCGGGGTCAGACCCCCAAATAGCCATCCAGCACCGACTGTTTGGCACTCAGTTCGTTGGCGCTGATTTCTTCCACAATCTGGCCGTGCTCCACCACGTAATGTCGGTCGGCCAACGGCGCGGCAAAGTGGAAATTCTGCTCCACCAGAACAATGGTCAGGCCCTTGTTCTTCAGGGCTATCAGGACTTCCCCCAGTTTCTCCACGATCACCGGGGCCAGGCCTTCGGTGATTTCATCCAGCAACAGCATGTTGGCGCCGGTGCGCAGAATGCGGGCCATGGCCAGCATCTGTTGTTCGCCACCAGAAAGCTTGGTGCCCTGGCTGAAGCGGCGTTCATAGAGGTTGGGGAACATGGTGTAGATTTCTTCCAGGCTCATGCCACCGCTGCGCACCACCGGCGGCAGGGTGAGGTTTTCCTGCACGCTGAGGGAGGAAAAAATGCCCCGATGCTCGGGGCAATACCCGACACCCAACCTGGCAATATGATGAGGTGCGCACTGCATGGTTTCTTCGCCGTTGATCATGATGGAACCCGTGCGCCGGCCCACCATGTTCATGATGGCTTTCAGCGTGGTGCTGCGCCCGGCGCCATTTCGGCCGAGCAGTGTGACCAGTTCGCCCCGCTGAACCACCATGTCGATGCCGTGCAGAATGTGGGATTCGCCATAGAATGCGTGCAGGCCGGAAATGCGCAGCTGCTCGTATTCGCGGTCCGGATTCTTGCTCATTGGGCCGCCTCCACGTTTTCGCTGGCGGCGGCCTGTGACCCCCGCTCGCCACTGCCATCACTGCCCATATACACCTCGCGCACACGCGGGTCGGCGGAGACCGTCTGGTAATCGCCTTCCGTCAAGACTGCACCCTGGGCGAGTACGGTGATGCGGTCGCACAGTTTGCTGACCACGCTCAGGTTGTGCTCCACCATCAGTACCGTCCGGCCCTGTGCGGCCTTGCGCACCAGTTCCACAACGCGGTCAACGTCTTCCGAGCCCATGCCCTGGGTGGGTTCGTCCAGCAGCAACAACTGGGGTTCCATGGCCAGGGTGGTGGCCAGCTCCAGCGCCCGTTTGCGGCCATACGCCAGCTCTACCGTGGTGGTATTGGCGAACTCGGCCAGGCCAACAGACTCCAACAGCTCCATGCAGCGCTCGTTGAGCTTGTGCAGGGAGTTGCCGGATTTCCAGAAGCTGTAGGAGGAGCCCTCTGCGGTTTGCAGGGCCACGCGAATGTTTTCCAGCGCGGTCATGTGGGGAAACACGGCAGAGATCTGGAAGGAGCGAACAATGCCTTTACGGGCAATGGCGGCGGATTTCAGGGGAGTGATGTCTTCGCCGCGATACAGAATCTGCCCGCGGGTGGGAATCAGGAACTTGGTCAACAGGTTGAATACGGTGGTCTTGCCGGCACCGTTGGGGCCGATCAGGGCGTGGATATCCCCCTGACGGATCTGGAGGTTGACGTCGTTAACGGCGACAAACCCCTTGAATTCCTTGACCAGGTTACGGGTCTCGAGAACGTACTGTTCACTCATGAGCCACTTCACCTTTTGTTATTGTTGTATTTCGCAACTAGCACACAGATTAGATTTACGTGCACGTAAACGTCAAGAACTAATTTTGTTATTTCTCGGGCGGTATGGAATAGGTCATGGTGGAGTGTGCCACCGGGTCTTCCATGCCATCGGAATAGACGAAAACCTCGCCCACGCCCATGGTGCGCCCCACCTTCAACAGGGTCGCCCGTGCCCGTATCGGCGCATGTGCCACCGGCTTGCGAAGGAAGTTGATATTCAGGTTCGTCGTCACCGCCAACGGCACCAGGCCAATCCGGCTGAGCAAGGCTGCGTACATGGTGACATCCGCCAGCGCCATCATCGCAGGCCCGGATACGGTCCCGCCCGGGCGCAGGTGATCATCCTCCACGGCCAGGGTCATTTCCGCCCAGCCGTCACCCAGTGCCTCCAGGGAGCCGTATGCGGCCCCCTGGGGGAACTGAACCTCGAGGAAGTCTTTCAGCTCCTCGAAGGTCACTTTCATGCCGGCACCTCGTCCTGGGCCCGGTTGCGCAGCACGAAGCGCTGGATCTTGCCACTGGGCGTTTTCGGCAGTTCATCCACGAATTCGATCTCACGCGGATAGGCGTGGGTGGACAGACGACGGCGAATCAGCTCCTGCAACTCCTCCTTTAGCGCCTGCTCGTCCACCGGCTCCTGGCCAGCTTTGATCACAACATAGGCTTTGATGATCGAGCCGCGCTTTTCATCCGGCTTGGCCACGACACCGGATTCGGCAACAGCGGCGTGTTCCAGCAAGGTACTTTCGACATCGGCCGGCCCCACGCGGTAGCCTGCGGTGGTGATGATGTCATCGTCCCGGCCACTGAAAGAATAGCCGCCATCGCCATGGCAGATCACCATATCACCGGTCAGGTAGTAGCCGTTCACGAACGGGTCTTTCTCACCCCAGGTGTAACCATCGAAATGGAACAGTGGCGAGGCTTTGATATCCACCGCCAACTGGCCAATCTCGCCGGCCCCCACTTCTTCGTTTTTCTCGTTCAGCGCCACCACCCGATGCCCGGGCGATGAGTACCCCATGGAACCCTGGCGAATGGTGTGCTCCAGGCCATGGAAGTTGCAGCAGGTCATACCGGTTTCTGTCTGGCCATAATGATCCTTGACCGGGCAGAAGTGCCGGCGGGCAATCCAGTTCACCACTTCCGGGTTCAGCGGTTCGCCCGCACTGCTGCACACCCGCAGCCCCAGATTCTCCCCTTCCGGCAAGACCTGATCGTTGGCTTTCAACAGCCGATACGCCGTGGGCGCCGCCGCCAGGTTGGTGATCTTGTACTTGCGGATCATGTCGTAGGTGGATTCGGGGGTGAACGGGTTGGGGTTGAAATGCGTGGCGTGGCCCATTAACAGCGGGCCCGTAACGGCGTAGTACAGACCATAGGCCCAGCCGGGGTCAGCCACATTCCAGAACACATCGTCGTCGCGCAGTTCAATGGCGTACTTCATGTACACATAGAATGCCAACAGGGCTTTGGCGGGCACGGCCACGCCTTTCGCTTTGCCGACGGTACCGGAGGTGAACATCTGCAGGAACGGATCGCTCCCGGTGATCATCACCGGCTCACACTGGTCTGACTGCTGGTCCAGCACCTGCTGGAAGTCTGCAACGTCCTCGCCCGTGGCGGCGGCGTTCACGCACAACACCGGCGGGCAGTTGTTGACGTCATTGAGCTTGGGATAGTTGTCAGGATCGGTGACCACCAGTTTGGTGCCGGCTTTTTCCAGGCGGTATTCAATGGCCCCGGAGCCAAACGCGGTAAACAGCGGCTGGTAAACCGCACCCAGGCGCAAGGTGCCGGCAATCACGATCAGGAGTTCCGGGCCCCGCGGCAGCAGGCCGGCTACCCGGTCACCCTTTTTGACACCATGAGACTTCAGATAGTTGGCAAAGCGGGCCGAGGCTGCTTTCAGCTCTGCGAAGGTAAGCACGCCATCACCACCACCCACTTTCTCGTAAAACAGCGCAACCTTTTGCGGGTCGGAAGCCCATTTATCACAGATTTCGTGGCAGACGTTCAGGCCACTGTCCAGGCGCCCGTCCAGAATTTCCGCTTCCAGTGCGGCCGCATCAAAGTTGTCATACACCTCGTTGTAGTGCGGTAGGCTCATCGTACACTCCATTTGTTGTCGTTGTTGGTTGCACAAGATTTAGTCAGGTTTAGCATAGCCTTCACTTTACGTAAAGGTAAACTTTAGGCTAAAAAGAAAGGGCGACCTGCCATCGCCCTCCCCTGCTTACTCCGGTTTGTACAGCCGCAGAATGCTGGAGAAATCCAGCTCTCCGTTGCCCTGCCCGGCATGCAGCTGGAACAGGTTTCGGGCCAGGGAGCCCATCGGAATCGACGCCTGGTTGGTCACCGCGTTGTCGAACGCCAGGCCCAGATCCTTCGCCATCAGGTTCACCAGGAAACCGCCCTGATAATCGCGGGAGGCTGGCACACCCTCCATCACCCCCGGCCAGGGGTTATAGACATTCAGTGCCCAGTTACCGCCAGAGCTTTGTTTCATGATCTCCGAGAGTACGGCAGGGTCCAGGCCATTTTTGGCACCCAGGGCCAGGGCTTCGCTGGTGCCGGCCATCAGGATCGCCAAAAGCATGTTGTTGCAGATCTTGGCCACCTGCCCGGCACCATGGGGGCCGGCGTGGAAGATATTCTTACCCATGCCATCCAGAATCGGCTTGGCTTTCTCGAAGGTACTCGCGTCGCCGCCACAGATGAAGGTGAGCGTGCCGGCTTTGGCACCACCCACACCTCCGGATACCGGGGCATCGATAAACGCAAGCTCTCGCTCAGCCGCCTGTTCGGCGACGTTGCGGGCCGTTTCCGGGGCAATCGTGGAAGAATCGATCACCAGCGTGCCGGCTGGCAATGCAGCCAGCAGGCCATCGTCACCCAGGTAGACCGCCTCCACATGCTTGCCGGCCGGCAGCATGGTGATCACGCATTCTGCGCCCTCGGCGGCGGCTTTGCCGGAATCCGCCGTGCGGGCACCTTCGGCCACCAGGGCCTCAACTGCTGGCTTGGACAAATCGAACACGGTAACGTCGTGGCCGGCCTTGAGCAGGTTGGCCGCCATTGGCGCACCCATGTTGCCCAGGCCGATAAAGGTAATCTTGGCCATGTTGCTTCTCCTTGTTGTTGTACGGGTCATCGCTGCGCAAAGGCAGACTAGTGGCTGAAAAATCCGTTAACCCAGGCACTGTCCACTTCACTGAGTGAGGCATAGCGCCAGCGGGGCTGCATATCCTTGTCGATCAGCAATGCCCGTATGCCCTCGGCAAATTCACCTTTCTTCAGGCTGTTGTGGGACATCACCAACTCGTTGTCGAGCACCTCTTTCAGGCTGTGCAGGCGGCTGCGGTGGTAGTGTTGCCACATCAGGGCCAGGGAGGTCGGAGACGCGGTCTTCAGCCCCTTCACCGATTTGCCGAGCCAATCTTCCCGAGCCCCCAGCTCGTCCAGTTGCGCCACCACCTGCTCCAGAGAATCCGCATCGGTGGCCTGCTGGATGTCTTCAAAATGCTCACGCACGGAAGACGCGGGTAAGGCCTCACGGCTCTGCTGTTCAAACTGCCGCAGCACTGCGCTCACCACCGCCTGCGCCTCCGCTCGTTGCCAATCCGCCGCTTTCAGGGCATCCACAACCTGGTCTTTCAGACCATGGGAGATAAACCGGTCGGCCATGTTCACGAACAATGCATCGGCGCCGTTCATGCGGGCACCGGTCAGTCCCAGAAACAGGCCCGTGCGCATGGGCATGCGGTTCAGGAACCAGCCGGCACCGATATCCGGGTACAGGCCGATGCTGACTTCCGGCATGGCGAGCTTCGAGTGTTCGGTCACCACCCGGTGAGAAGCACCCACCATCAGACCAATACCGCCACCCATCACAATGCCGTTGCCCCAGCAAACGATGGGCTTCGGGTAGGTGTGGATCTGGTAATCCAGCTCATATTCCTCGTTAAAGAAGCGCTCGCCCTCCGCCAGTTTGCCCGGCTCGGTCATGGCCCGGTACAGCGAGACGATATCGCCGCCAGCGCAGAAGGCTTTGTCGCCCTCGGCTTCCAGCCAGACAGCCTGAACCTTGGGATCCTCGGCCCAGCGGCTGAGCTGGGGCTTGAGCAGGCTGATCATATCCATCGACAGTGAGTTGAGATTGCGCGGCGTGTTCAGCCGTGCCACGGCAATCAGCTCACCATCAGCGGTTTTCCATTCTTCAAATACGATTGGTTGATCACTCATAGCGAATCCGGGTTATCGGTTTTTCCAGTCGGGCTTGCGCTTCTCCAGAAACGCATTCACGCCTTCTTTCTGGTCTTCGGTATGGAACAGCTCCACGAACAGTTCACGCTCCATGCGCCAGCCGTCGCTGTGGCTGCGACCGTCGCGGGCGCTCATCACCAACTGCTTGCAGCGGGCGATGGACGAAGGGCTCTGCTTACAGGCACCTTCCGCCAGTTTCAGCGCGGCTTCCAGGCCGTTGCCGGTGGGCACCACTTCTTCCACCAACCCGATTTCCAGGGCCTTGGCGGCGGTTACCCGTTCACCACACAGAATCATGCGCTTGGCCCAACCCTCACCCACCAGCCAGGGCAGGTTCTGGGTGCCGCCGGCACAGGGCAGCAGGCCAACGCTGGCCTCCGGCAGAGCCATCTGGGCATGCTCTTCTGCAATCCGGATATCACAGGCCATGGCACATTCCAGGCCACCACCCATGGCATAACCGTTTACGGCGGCAATCGATACGCCACGGAACGCCGTCAGCGCTGCGAACGCTTCACCGAATCGTTGCGCCATGTCGTTGGCGCGAGCCCGGTCGCCGTCGGCGAAGGTTTTCAGGTCAGCACCGGCGGAGAAGAACTTTTCCCCCTGGCCAGTCACCACCAGCGCGAAGATGTTCCGGTCGTCGTTGAGCTCTTCCACGGTCGCCTTCAGCGCGGCGAGGGAATCGGCCGTCCAGGTGTTGGCCGGCGGATTGGCGATGGTCAATACCGCAATGTGGCCCCGTTTTTCCAGTTGAATCAGTTCACTCATCACAAATTCCTCTATAGTCCGTGGCCGGTTACTGGATCGCTTCGGCAACGCCGTCGTCCAGCAGCCGGCGGGCAATGATCAGGCGCATGATTTCGTTGGTGCCTTCCAGAATCTGGTGTACCCGCAAATCCCGAAGGTAACGCTCAAGCGGGTATTCCCGGATGTAACCGTAGCCGCCATGCAGCTGCAGGGCTTCGTTGGCCACTTCAAAGCAGGCGTCGGTGGCAAATCGTTTGGCCATGGCACAATGCAGCGTAGCCTCCGGGTCGCCACTGTCGAGTTTGAACGCACCCAAACGCACCATCTGCCGGGCAGCCACCAGGTTGGTAACCATGTCCGCCAGCTTGAACTGCAGCGCCTGGAAGGCCGCCAGCGGCTTACCAAACTGCTGGCGCTCGTGCATATAATTCCGGGCCCGGAGCAAAGCCGCCTGGGCACCACCCAGGGAACAGGTAGCGATATTCAGGCGGCCGCCGTCCAGCCCCTTCATCGCAATGGCAAAGCCATCGCCTTCATTACCCACCCGATTGCTGGCAGGCACGCGAACGTCTTCCAGGGTAACCAGGCGCGTGGGCTGGCTATGCCACCCCATCTTTTCCTCATTCTTGCCGTAGGAGACACCGTCGGCATCCGCTGGTATCACGAACGTAGAGATGCCCTTCGAGCCGCTGTCGGCGTCTCCGGTGCGCGCCATCAGAACCAGAATATCGGTTGCGCCAGCGCCGGAGATAAACATTTTGCTGCCATTGATCACATAGCTGTCGCCATCCCGAACCGCGCGGGTGCGGAGACTGGCCGCGTCGGAGCCGGCACCGGGTTCAGTCAGGCAATACGAAGCCAGCCATTCACCACTGGCCAGCCTGGGGACAATTTCCTGGCGAAGATCATCAGAGGCGAAACTTGCCACCATCCAGGTGGCCATGTTGTGGATGGTGATGAAGGCGGCGGTGGACGGGCACGCTGCCGCCAACTCTTCCACAATCACCGAGGTATCCAGGCGAGACAAGCCCATACCACCCAGGGATTCGGGCGTGTACATACCCATAAAACCCATGGCTCCGGCTTCTTTCATGACATCGACCGGAAAAATATGCTCGGCGTCCCACTGGGCGGCATGGGGCGCCATGGATTTTTCAGCGAAGGCTCGGGCAGCATCCCGAAACGCCTGCTGGTCTTCAGTGAGATTAAAATCCATCGTCAGGCTCCTTGGTTGTTACGGTCGGGGCTTCCACTGAAGAAGCGGAAAAAGGGGCCGGTGGGGGAACCGGCCCAATAACCTCACCGACAACGAGATTAACGAAGCTGGATGGAGAAGTTGGCCTCGGATGAGGTCGCCTCACTGGAGAACCAGCGAGAGGTCACCGTTTTCGTCTCCGTGTAGAAGCGCACCGCCTGTTTGCCGTAAGCGTGCTGATCACCGTAGAACGAGCCCTTCCAGCCGGTGAACGAGAAGAACGGCAGGGGCACCGGAATGGGAATGTTCACACCCACCTGGCCCACATCAATCTCGTGCTGGAACCGACGCGCCGCGCCGCCATGACTGGTAAAGATGGAGGTTCCGTTGCCGTACGGGCTGGCGTTGATCAGCTCGATGGCATCACCAAGGCTGTCAACGTTGACGCAGGACAGCACCGGGCCAAAGATCTCTTCGTTGTAGATATCCATGTCCGGTGTGACTTCACTGAACAGGGTTGGCCCTACCCAGTTGCCTTCCGGCAACCCGTCGACGGTGCAGCCACGGCCGTCCAGCAGCAGTTTGGCGCCCTGGGCTTCACCGGTGGCGATCAGCGATTCAATGCGGTCTTTGGCCTTGGCACTGATCACCGGGCCATAGCTGGCACCGGAATCGTTCCAGGCGCCGGGGCGCACTTTCGCCATGGCCTCTTTCAGCTCCGGAATCCACTCCTGGGCAGCGCCCACGAAGACAGCCACAGAGATCGCCATACAGCGTTGGCCTGCGGCACCTACAGAGGCACCTACCAGGGCGTTGATCACTTGTTGTTTGTCCGCATCCGGCATGATCACCATGTGGTTCTTGGCGCCGGCGAAGCTCTGCACCCGCTTCATGTTGCGGGTACCGGTTTCATAGATGTACTGCCCGACCGGAACCGAACCGACAAAGGATACGGCCTTGATGGCCGGATCAGTCAGCAGGGTATCAACCTGCTCTTTGGCACCGTGAACCACCTGCAGTACACCCTTGGGTGCGCCGGCCTGCTCAAACAGCTCGGCCAGGCGGGTTGGTGTCAGCGGGTCCTGCTCGGACGGTTTCAGAATAAAGGTGTTGCCGCAGGCAATTGCCATGGGGAACATCCACAGCGGGATCATGGCCGGGAAGTTGAACGGCGTAATGCCGGCACACACCCCCAGAGGCTGGATCCAGGAATGGGTATCTACCTCGCGGGCCACGTTCTCAACGGTCTCGCCCATCATCAGGGAAGCCACGTTGGCGGCGTGTTCCACCACTTCAATGCCACGCCAGACATCGCCTTTGGCGTCGTCAAAAGTCTTGCCGGTTTCCTGGGACAGGATCTCGGCGATTTCGTCGTGATGTTCTTTAAGCAGCGCCTGATAACGCAGCATCACCCGTGCTCGCTCAGAAACCGGGGTTTCCTTCCAGCTTTTGAACACTTCACTGGCGTTATCAATCGCCTGACGCATCTCGTCGGCAGTGGCGCAGGGCACCTGGGCAATCACTTCGTTGGTGGCGGGGTTGGTCACGTCGATCCAGTTCTGGGTCTGGCTCTGAACGAATTCCCCTGCAATAAACTGAGGTACTTTTTTCATGATGATGTTCCCTGTTTGTTGTTATCCGGGATGAACCGGCCTACCGATAACAAGGCAGATCCGACGATGATTTGAAGAAAGACTAGCACGCGGATTTACGCTTGGTGATTGACTAAATTTCGCCCATGATGGATTATTTTTCGATGACTGAGATCCCAGCCAAGAAACCGGCCACTCAAACCTCACAGTGGCCCGTGCCAGCCGACAGTGTTCGCTATGTGGTGCCAGAGCCTATTGTGCGGCTTTTGGCGGCACATCCGCTCACCCGGGAGCTGTATCCACTTGCCTTCGGGCATTATCGGAGAGCGGCCGGGCATCACATGCATAGGGAACACCACCGTGATAATCTTTTGATCTATTGCACGGACGGCAAGGCCTTTCTGAACGTCGCCGGCGTGCCCCACACAGTCGAGGCCGGCGACCTCCTGCTACTGCCCGCCGGCGCCAGCCATCGGTACACCGCCGACCCGGACAACCCCTGGACCATTCACTGGGTTCACTATACCGGCCCCCTGGCCGAAGACTTCGGCCAGTACATGGGCTTTGATGACAGCACCCGCATCCGACATCTGGGCAGACAGCCCCGGTTACTGGTGGATTTCAACGGCCTGCTGTCGGTACGGCAGACGGGCTTCCGGGCCCGTGGGTTAATCCACGCCAGCAATCGGCTACGACAGTTGCTGGCCGCCGTGCCCATCAACGCCGACGAAACCAGCCAGGCCCGGCAGGCCGAGCTGGACTCCTTGCACAGCTTCATGCGGGAGCATCTGGATGAACGCCTGACCCTGAACCAGTTGGCCGAGCTTTCCGGCCTGTCGCCGGCTCACTTCGCCACCCGGTATCGGGAGCAGACCGGCACCTCGCCAATCCAGCACTTCCTGCATCTCAAAGTGGAACGGGCCTGTGAGTTGCTGGATACCACCAGCCAGAGCTTCGCCGACATCAGCCGGCAACTGGGCTATGACGATGCCTATTACTTCTCACGGCTGTTCAAAAAAGTGATGGGGAAGTCGCCCACAGACTATCGCCACACAGCGCGGCACTGATTCATGCACCGGCATTGCATCCCATTGATGGTTGGGCTCAAATAGGGTTCTGGCACTTTCCCCGAACAAGGAATGATCGATGACCACGAACCGTCGCCCCATGCTGGCACTGGCTGCCTCGCTGGCTTTGCTGTCTGGCTGCAGCAGTTTCGGCCCCGTCACCAGCGGAACCGATGATCCCTGTGCAACCCTGCAATCGGTTGTTGCCGATTACACCACCGGCTTTGATGCCTATCGCGGCAATGGCTCAAGCTACGCCATGGTGACCCTTTACCGGGCCAAAGAGCAGTTAATCAAAGGCCATTGCGAAATCTGGGAGTGGGGCAACGGCGATGCCGCATACACCTGCACGGTCGGCGCACCGAACCAGGAGGTGGCAACGGCCATGTATCAGCAAGCTAACAACCAGCTCAGCGCCTGCCTTGGGGAAAACTGGCAAGGTACCGAAGCCGGGCGCGAACGGGATGGCCGCCCCGCCGGTGAAGTGACGCGTTATCAGAACAGCGGCAAGGCCGGCCCGGCCGTGTCTCTGCATCGCGTTCAGGACCGTTCACAGCACTCCGTTTATCTCTATATCGGCACCCCGGGCCGATCCCCCGAGCCGGCTAACTGAGGCCGGTGGTGGCATCGGATCACCCCGTCACGGGCTGGCTCCACGCGGTTGCTGAGAAAGACCGTACGGCCTTTGCTGAACTGTATCAGGCCACAGCCCCGAAACTTCTGGGGGTCATACTGCGTATCCTGAAAGACAGGGCTCGGGCGGAGGATGTACTCCAGGAATCGTTTATCAAGGTCTGGCAACGGGCTGCGCTGTTTGACGAAACCCGTTCCTCCCCTATCACCTGGCTGGTATCTATTGCCAGAAATGCGGCCATTGACGCGCTGCGCAAACAGCCGGTAGAGCGGGAAGGTCAGGAAACCGATATTGACGAGATCCCAAGTCGTTCGCCAAACGTGATCGACCGGATTGACGATGTGCAGGCCCAGGCCCGGCTCAACCGGTGTTTCGAAGAACTGGATAAGGACCGTGCGGACATGGTGCGGCTTGCGTATCTGAATGGCTGGACCCGCGATGCACTGGCAGACTATTTCGAACAGCCGGTCAACACCGTAAAAACCTGGCTTCACCGCGCCCTTAAACAGCTGAAAAGGTGCCTGGACTCATGATCGAACGAGACGACCTGGACATGCTGGCGGCAGAGTTCGTTCTGGGGACCCTGCCGGTCGAAGATCGCCAGCGCGTTCAGCGCCTGCGGACCACCCATCCAGAGCTGGACGCGCAAATACTGCAGTGGGAATCACGGCTGTCCGCTCTGAACGACGAAATCGAACCGGTCGACCCCGCCCCCGGGCTTTTCGCCCGGATTGAGCGTTCCATTGATCAGCTGGAGCAGGCCTCGTCGCAGCACAACGAGGTGGTCAAGCTCCGGCAACAAGTGTCCAGGTGGCGCCTGAGCACAGCGGCGGCTTCGATTGCCGCGATACTTCTGATTGCCGTGATGATGCTTGAGCCCACCCCAACAAAAAGCCCCTATGTGGCTGTGTTCCAGCACAATGACGAACAGCCGGCTTTCCTGCTGACGGTGGATCTGGCCAGGAAACAACTGAACATTCAACCCGTCACCGCCCGGCCCGCCGGGAACCAGTCTTACCAACTCTGGATAAAGGATGACGAACTTGGCCCGACGCCAAGATCCGTGGGCGTCCTGAACGAGCATTTTGAAGTAGACCCGGCCGCGCTCACGAATTACGACGCAGAGCTGCTGCGTCGCGCGACGTTTGGCATCAGTCTGGAGCCCCGGGGCGGATCGCCCACCGGACAGCCCACCGGGCCCGCACTTCACGGTTTTCTGTATCCCACCGGTGAGGGTGCTGATACCAACCGTCTTTAAATATCGCATTCCCTGAAACTTTCGGACGTTGCCTCCGTAGCTGCCGGTAACCCATCAGAAAACAACAGCCTCGATGGGTTTTACCTTAGTGAAGCAAGGAGAACGTAATGAAAAAGCACAGCAAGAACATCCTGTTTATGGCAGCCACCGTAGCGTCGGCACTGGCGCTTGCCCCGACCACCCAGGCCGAGGATCACAAGGCCGGTGTCTGGGCCACGGATCAGTCCGTGGGCAATGGCGTGGTCTCTGCCCGCAAAGTCGTTGCCGAGGAAAACGGCTGGCTGGTGGTTCACCGTACCGATTCGGCTATGAAGCCTGGCCCGGTGGTCGCCCACGCACCATTAAGGGCCGGCAAAAATATGGATGTGGCGGCGATTCTTACCGAGGAAGTATCCGCCGGTGACATGCTCATGCTTATGGTCCACAGCGAAGCCGGTGGCAACCAGACCGGCATTTTTGAATACACGCTAGGCGCCAAGGAAGACGGACCTATCCGAAAGAATGGCAAGCTGGTCACAAAAACCATCACCGTGCAGTAAGCACCCGTCTTAAACCCGCCCGCCACGCTGCGGGCGGCCTTTTCTGGCCCGCGGAAAACGGTAGGCACAAGCGCTTATCAAATCCGGAAAAAAAAAGTGGCGCGGCCAGAATTCTCATGATAAATATCGCGCGAATACGGTCGGATTCCCCACCACCGTTTCCAGGATAAGCCTCAAAGGAGTCAAAAGGCGGCACCCCGGTGTTTTCACAAACACCTGCCACCTCCGGCCACCCTCAGCAGACCTGCACAACACCGCGTGCGTCCTGCACGCTTTGTATCCATCCCTTTTCAGTGAGGGACACCATCCAATGTTGAAGTTGTGTAAGCCACAGGCGCTTGCCGCCGCTGTTGCTATGTCTCTGGGTGCCTCTTCGGTTTTTGCAGCCGGAGAAGTGCGTGTCTACAACTGGTCTGATTACATCGCCGAGGACACCCTGGCGAAGTTCACCGCGGAAACCGGCATCAAAGTTGTTTACGACGTTTACGACAGCAACGAAGTGCTGGAAGCCGCCCTGTTGTCTGGCCGTTCGGGCTACGACCTGGTTGTGCCGTCCAACCACTACGTGGCCAAGCAGATTTCTGCCAAAGCCTTTGTCGCGCTGGACCATGGCCAACTGCCGAACATGACCAACCTGAACCAGGACCTGATGACCCAGCTGGAAAAGGTCGACCCGGGCAGCCAGTTCTCCCTGCCGTACCTGTGGGGCACCAACGGTTATGGCTACAACGAAGGCCGCATTCAGGAGATTCTGGGTGACACCGCACCGACCGACTCCTGGGCTCTGGTGTTTGACCCGCAAGTGACCGGCAAGCTGGCCGCTGGCGGCTGTGGCATTGCCATGCTGGATTCCGGTGAAGAAATGGTGCGTGCCGCCATGGCCTACATTGGCCTGGACCCGAACAGCAACAACGCCGACGACATCAAAAAAGGCGGTGAAGTGATCAAGGCTGTGCGCCCGAACATCACCTATTTCCACTCTTCCCGTTACATTGGCGATCTGGCTAACGGCGACCTGTGCGTGGCCGCCGGCTACTCCGGCGACATCCTGCAGGCCGCTGCCCGCGCGGAAGAAGCCGAGAACGGCAACGTCATCCGCTACACCATCCCCAAAGAGGGCGCGGTGCTGTGGTTTGACATGATGACTATTCCGGCCGGCGCGCCGAATGTGGAGAACGCCCACAAGCTGATGAACTTCCTGATGCGCCCGGAAATCATCGCCGATGTCACCAACTACGTGTGGTACGCCAATCCGAACAAGGCGGCCGATGAGTTTGTGGAGGCAGAAATCCGTAACGACATCAGCATCTATCCCACCGATGAGGTGATGAAGAAGCTTTACATCATGGAAGGTCGGCCTCAGGACGCCCAGCGTCTGATGACCCGCACCTGGACCAGCGTGAAATCCGGTCGCTGACGGTGGCCGTGACCAACAATACCTCCGCGCAAGCGGAGGTACTTCTCAGCATCAAGGGCATCTCCAAGAGCTTTGACAGCACCCTGGCGGTAGACGACGTCAGCCTGGACATCCACAAGGGCGAGATCTTTGCCCTTCTGGGTGGCTCCGGCTCCGGCAAATCTACCCTGCTGCGAATGCTGGCGGGCTTCGAAACCCCGGATTCCGGCCGCATTGTGCTGGATGGTCAGGACATCACGGCCCTGCCGCCGTACCTGCGACCCACCAACATGATGTTCCAGTCCTATGCCCTGTTCCCGCACATGACCGTGGAGCAGAACATTGCTATGGGTCTGAAACAGGACAAGCTGCCAAAGAACGACATTGCCGACCGTGTAGCCGCCATGCTCAAGCTGGTGAAGATGGAGCCCTACGCCAAACGCAAGCCGCAGCAGCTCTCAGGTGGCCAGCAGCAGCGCGTGGCCCTGGCCCGCTCGCTGGCAAAGCGACCAAAGTTGCTGCTGCTGGACGAGCCGATGGGCGCACTGGACAAAAAACTACGCACCGAAATGCAGCTGGAACTGGTGGATATTCTGGAGAAGGTGGGCGTGACCTGCCTGATGGTCACCCACGACCAGGAAGAAGCCATGACCATGGCCAGCCGGATAGCCATTATGTCCCACGGCCGGATCGCTCAGGTGGGTTCGCCCATTGATATCTACGAAAGCCCGAACAGCCGCATGACGGCAGAGTTTATCGGCTCCGTGAATATCTTTGAGGCGAACATCCTGGAAGACAATTCCGACAGCCTCTCCTTGGCCAGCGAGCTGCTGGACGCACCGGTGTTTATTGACCGGGGTGTAACCACGCCGGCGGAAACCACGGAAACCCTGATCGCCCTGCGCCCGGAGAAGATCTACCTGACGACCGAGAAGCCCGAAGGCGATAGCAACTGGAGCTGCGGCACGGTGGACAACATTGCTTACCTGGGTGACATCACGTCTTACTACGTGAAGCTCGCCAGCGGCAAGCGGGTGCAGGCCACCATGGCCAATGTGGAACGCCGTGGTGAGCGGCCCACCTGGGGCGACCGGGTCTATGTATCCTGGGAAGCCTCCAGCCCTATCCTGCTCTGGAACTGACGCCATGACCAAGAAGCTTCTGGCAACCCCTCTGGCGGAGCGGGTGCGGGCGGTGGTATTTCACCGGCGGGTTGTCTTCGGTGTGCCCTTCGCCTGGTTGCTGCTGTTCTTCCTGCTGCCGTTTGCGCTGGTGCTGAAGATCAGCCTGACCTCGGCGGTGATGGCTATTCCGCCCTACGAGCCAGTGTTCCGATGGGTGGAGAATACCCTCTCGGTGGTGGTGAACTTTGGCAATTACCTGTTCCTGGCCTCCGACAGCCTCTACATTGCCGCCTATTGGGGCTCGGTGAAAACCGCGTTTCTGGCCACCTTGTTCTGCCTGCTGATCGGCTACCCCATGGCCTATGCCATGGCCCGCGCGCCGAAGCACTGGCAACTGGTGTTCCTGCTGATGGTGATGCTGCCGTCCTGGACCTCGTTCCTGATTCGGGTGTATGCCTGGATGGGCATACTCGGTAACCAGGGCCTGCTCAACAGCTTCCTGCTGTGGCTGGGCGTAATCGAATCGCCACTGAAAATGCTGAACACCAACTTCGCGGTGATTCTGGGGATTGTCTATGCCTACCTGCCGTTCATGATCCTGCCCATCTACACCAACCTGGTGAAGCTGGACATACGCCTGCTGGAAGCGGCGTCGGATCTGGGCTGCCGCAGCCTGACCACCTTCTGGGCCATTACCCTGCCGTTGTCCAGGGCCGGAATCCTGGCTGGCTCCATGCTGGTGTTCATTCCAGCCGTGGGCGAATTCGTGATTCCGGAACTGCTGGGTGGTCCGGATACCCTGATGATCGGCAAGGTGCTCTGGGAAGAGTTCTTCAACAACCGAGACTGGCCGGTGGCCTCTGCGCTGGCAATCGTGATGCTGGCGCTGCTGCTGGTACCCATTGTGTTGTTCCACCGCTTCCAGGCCCGGGAGATGGAAAAGAATGGTTAGGTTAAAAGCCCCCGGTTTCTCGAAGACCATGCTGATGCTGGGCATGCTGTTCCTGTATCTGCCCATGGTGGTGCTGATCGTATACTCGTTCAACGCCTCAAGGTTGGTATCGGTATGGGCCGGGTTCTCCACCAAATGGTACGGCGCCCTGCTCGCCAACGAACAGATCCTGTCGGCGGTGTGGATGAGCCTGCGCATTGCCTTCTATTCCGCCGGCATGGCGGTGTGTTTGGGCACCCTGTGCGCGTTCGTGATCACGAGGTTCAAGAAGATGCGCGGGCGCACGTTGCTGTCCAGCATGATCACCGCCCCTCTGGTAATGCCAGAGGTGATCACCGGCCTGTCATTGTTGCTGCTGTTCGTGCAAATGGCCCAACTGATCGGCTGGCCGACGGATCGTGGCATGGCCACCATCTGGATTGCCCATACCACCTTCTGCAGCGCCTACGTGGCTGTGGTGGTGAGTGCGCGCCTGAGAGAAGTGGATCGTTCCATTGAGGAAGCCGCCATGGATCTGGGCTGCACGCCGCTGAAAACCTTCTTTGTCATCACCCTGCCGGTAATCGCTCCGGCACTGGTTTCCGGCTGGCTGCTGGCATTTACCCTGTCGCTGGACGACCTGGTAATTGCCAGCTTTGTCTCTGGCCCGGGAGCCACCACCTTGCCGATGGTGGTGTTCTCCTCCGTTCGGATGGGAGTGTCACCAGAGATCAACGCACTGGCGACGCTGATTATCGCGGCGGTGTCTGTGATTGCGTTTATCGCCTGGCTCTGGATGCGGCGAGCAGAAAAACGACGAACCAGGGCCTGATCTGTGCCGCGACCGGGCTACAAAGCGCCCTGACCCGCTGCCATTCGCCGATCCCGAATGCTTTGGATCCACTGATAGAACACTGGCACCAGCAATGTCCCCAAAATCGTCGCCGCCACCATGCCGCTGAGCACGGTAATACCCAGGCTCACGCGGCTGGCGGCGCCGGCACCACTGGCGAAGACGAGCGGCAGAACACCCAATACAAACGACAGCGCCGTCATCAGAACCGCTCGGAATCGCAGCACGGCGGCCTTCTGAGCCGCCTCGGCCGTAGACAGTCCCGATGCCCTCAGTTGCATGGCAAACTCGACAATCAAGATGGCTGTTTTGGTGGAAAGACCGATCAGCAATACCAGCCCCACCTGGGCGTAGATATTGTTCGCCAGCCCCACCAGCCAGAGCCCGGCCATGGCACCAGCGAGTGCCAGCGGCACCGCACCGAGAACCGCAACAGGCAGGCTCCAGCTTTCGTATTGGGCCACCAGAAACAGATACACAAATACCAAAGCCAGCACAAAGATCACCCCGGCCAGGTTACCCGCCTGGATTTCCTGCAGGCTCTGACCGGCCCAGCTGAACTCATAGCCCTGGGGCAGGCTCTCAGACAGGGCTTCCATGGCGTTGATCGCATCCCCACTGGCAAACCCCGGTGCTGGTTCACCGGACAGGGTGACCGAGCGTTTGAGGTTGAAGTGCTGGATACTGGACGGCCCCAGCACGGGCGCCAACGACGCCAATGTTGTCAGTGGCACCATGTCACCGTCCTGGTTTCGGACAAAATAGTGAGTGAGATCCTCTGGCCGTTGGCGATACTCGCCTTCGGCCTGCAACAACACCCGGTAGTTTTTTCCGAATCGGGTGAAATCATTCACGTACAGGGAGCCCAGCTGGGTTTGCAACGTCGAGAAAATATCGGAGAGCTGAATGCCAAGGGCCTTGGCCTTGTTTCTGTCCACTTCCAGAAGGTACTGGGGGATATTGGCACGGTAGGTACTGTATACCCGGGACAGGGCCGGATGCTGGTTCGCCTGAAAAATCAGGCCATTCATCACCTGTGCCAGCTCCGAAACATCGCGCCCCTGATTGTCCTGAAGGCGATAGTCAAAACCGGCAGAGGTGCCCAGGCCGGGAATGGGCGGCGGATTAAACACCATCACCTGGGCCTCGGATACGGTCCAGAGTTTCGAATAGAGCCTGGGGATCACGCTGCCCAGGCCAAGCTCCGGCGATTCCCTCTCTTCCCAATCCTTGAGCATGACAATGCCAAGGCCGTTGTTGGACGCGGCGCCTCCCAGCAGGGAAAAGCCCGACACGGTTATAAAATCCGTCACTGCCGGGTCTTCAAGCACCATGTCCGTCACTTTTTCCAGCACAGCATCGGTGCGTTCCAGCGAGGCCGCATCTGGCAACTGGACATCGACGAACAGGAAGCCCTGGTCTTCCGGAGGCACGAACGCCGATGGTACCGCCTTGAATAGCCCGCCACCGGCGACCAGCACAACCAGTAGTACCAGCCCTACCAGAATTCCTTTGCGCAGGAGCTGAGCCACGGCTTTGGAATAACCACCCGTACTGCGCGTAATCAGTGTCTCAAAGGGCCGAAGCCACCGGACAGATTGATCGCCACCTCGCCCGAGCAGGGCCACACACAGAGCCGGACTAAGCGTAAGAGCGTTAACAGAGGATATGATCACAGCCACCGAGATCGTGACCGAAAACTGCTGATACAGTTTGCCGGTAATGCCCGGCATGAAGGCAACCGGCACAAAGACCGCCAGCAGCACCAGCGTGGTGGCGATGACCGGGCCGGTCACCTCTGCCATGGCTTTGCTGACCGCCTCACGGATTGGCAAGGCTTCTTCCTTGAGGATGCGCTCGACGTTCTCGATCACCACGATGGCGTCATCTACCACAATCCCGATCGCCAGAACCAGGCCGAACAGCGTGATCGTATTGATGGAATAGCCAAGTACGGACATCACCGCGAAGGTTCCGATCAGCGAAACCGGAATGGCGATACTGGGTATCAGGGTGGCCCGCCAGTTCTGAAGAAACAGGAAAACCACGAGAATGACCAGGCCAACCGCCTGAAACAGCGTAACGACCACTTCGCTGATAGACCGGCTGATAAACTCCGTGGTGTCGTACAGAACGCTGTATTCCACGCCCTCGGGAAAACTTGCCGAGGCACTTTCGACCAAGGCTTTCACCCTTTCTGCCACATCCAGCGCGTTGGCATCCGGGAGCTGGTAGATCACCAGAAAGGCCGTGTCGCGGTTGTTCAGTTTCGCGGTGGAAGTGTAGGACCGCGACCCTAGCTCAATCCGGCCGACATCCCGCAGCCGGACAAATCCGCCGTCCGGCCGGGACCGCAGGATCGTTTGCCCGAATTCTTCCGGGTCCGATAACCGCTCCCGTGTCTGGATGCTATAGACAAACTGCTGCCCGGCAGGCACCGGCGATTGTCCGAGCTTACCGGCGGCGACAATCTGGTTCTGCTCCTTCAGCGCGGCGGCTACCTCCGCGACCGTCACATCCAGAGCGGCCATGCGGCGGGGATTCAGCCACACCCGCATGCTGTAATCCTTGGCGCCCATCACTTCGGCGGAGCCCACCCCGGCAACCCGGCCCAACGCCTCCACGAGATTGTTTGAGGCATAGTTGCTGAGAAACACACCGTCCAGGTCGTCCCGGCTGGAAGTCAGGTTGATGCCCAGCAGCATGTTGCCGGATTGCTTGCTGACGATAACACCCTGGCGCCGGACCTCATCTGGCAGGAAGGGCTCGGCCAGCGCGACCCGGTTCTGCACATTCACCTGGGCAATGTCCGTGTCGGTCCCGCTTTCAAAGGTCAGCGTGATTTTGGCGGTACCGTCACTGGAGGCCGATGATTCCATGTAAATCATGCCCTCCACGCCGTTGAGCTGCTGCTCCACCGGTCGTATGACAGCCTCCTCTACCACCTGGGCGCTGGCGCCTGGCAACGTCGCAGTCACCTGAACCTGGGGTGGCGCCATGTCCGGGTACATGTTGACAGGCAGGATACGTAATGCGAGCGCCCCCGCGAGCGTGATGAGAATGGAAATAACGAAGGCAAACTTCGGGCGCTGAATAAACACGCGGCTGATCATGGCTGTGCCTCACCGGGCTGGCTCAACACGCCGGTGTCTGGATCGATGTCTTTGCGGACCGGATTCACCGCGACGCCGGCACGAACCTTCTGCAGCCCTTCAACAATGACCCGGTCCCCGGCCTCCAGGCCGGATTCCACGACCAGTAATGCTCCGTCACGGGCGCCGGTCTTAATGAATCGCTGGGCCACCTGATTCTGGTCATCCACCAGCAGGACAAACTTGCCTTCAATGGTCTCCTGAATCGCCACCTGCGGTACCAGGACCCGTGCCTCTCCGGTATGTCCGGAGACTTTCAGCGTGACGTAAAGACCAGGCACCAGGACCGCATCCGGATTCGGGAACACGGCACGAATTGCCACGGTACCGGTACTGGCGTCGGTCTGCACATCGGCGAAGTCGAGCGTGCCCGGCTGGGCGTAGACTTCACCATCGGACAAGGTCAGTGAAAGGTCCAGACTCTTCGCGACTGCCTGCGCGGATTCGGCACCCGCCCGGCGAAACGCAATGAAGTCAGCCTCGTTGACCTGAAACTCCACGTACATCGGGTCCGTCACCAGTACCGACGTAATGGGACCAGTAGCCGGCCCGACTACCGCGCCGACATCATAATTCAGGCGGCCTACCCAGCCGTTGAAGGGAGCCTTGAGTTCCGCATAATCAAGATTGGTGCGTGCCTTCTGAAGCGCCGCTTCTGCGGTCTGAAGGCGGCTTTGAGCAGCGCTGAAACGGTCCTTGAGTTTGTCGAGATCTGCTGCCGACAGGAAGCCTTTACCCGCAACATCCTCTCCCCGGTCCAGATTCCGGCGCGCGGAGTCCAGCTCGGCACGGGCTGCAGCCAGCTCTGCTTCAGCCTGCTGCAGATCGGCATTGGCGCGCGTATCTTCCAGCCGCAGTAACACCTGCCCCTGCTCCACCCGCGCGCCCTCTCTGAACAGCACCTCACGGATTTCGGCCTCGATCCGGGCCGTGATGTCTGCCCGGGCGGACGCTGACGTGCGGGCAACGAATTCCCGGGAAGGTCGAACCTCCGAGGTTTTGAGCTCCACCACCGACACCGCAACGGGCTGAGGCGATGGCGACTCCGCAGACTCGGAACACCCCACCAGCAAAGACAACACCAACGACCATCCGAGTGCACGGAGTCGCTCTTTATAAAACATCTCAAGAAGCTGCATGGACACCATTCCCTGTATCGTGGGCAAGGCCCTGCCAGAGCCTGCCCATTAACGACGCATAGCGACTGATTGAGTTACTGAATCAATCTTAGTCGCCGATGGCGCATGCAGCAATTGCTTCAGGCGGTGGCGTCCGTCTCGGTTGCAGGGCGCTGTGGATGGCGACTTGAGAGAATGTGGTGCAGACCATCACAGTCGACCATGGGATCGTCGCAGTTCACGACGATGTCCGAATGGGCAATCACATAGCCCTTGCCGGTGATACTGTTCTTGACCACCTGATAGTCGCCCTCGGTTTCTACCGTGGTGAATTCACCGATGAACCCGGTATCGCGAAGGGAAACGGTTTCCAGCTTGTCGCCCGGCTGGATTCGGCCTTCGTAGTTCATCAACGCAAGCCTGGCCGAGGTGCCGGTACCGGTAGTGCTACGACAGATTACGCCGGGGTGGACGTAGGTGGCCGATCGTGAGCGGAAATAGCCATCGGCCACTTTTTCTTCCGGTCCCATAAAGTGCAGAAATGGCAGAGGCCCGACATCACCCAGGGTGTAGTGGGAAAATCCACGGGCAGCCTGAATGGCCTCGACAATGGCATGCGCGGTGCGGGCCAGCTCCCGTTCCTCGTCAAGGGTCAGGTCAAAGCCCAGTGATTTGGCATCCACCAGGGCATAGAACCCGCCACTATAGGCCACACTGTAGCCAACCTCGCCAATGCCCGGCACGTTAATACTGGCATCGTGGGTGTGGATGTAGCTCGGCAAGCCCTCGCAGGTGACCGCTTCTACCACGCCATCATGAACAATAGCTTCAATGTTCACGAGACCCGCCGGCGATTCCAGCATGAAATGTTGCTTGCCCTCCTGCTTTGGCACTATGCCAGCCTCGAGGACCGCCGTCGCCGTACAGATGGTGTTGGAACCCGAATAGATGGGATATCCCATCACCTCCATAATAATGTACCCAGCCGCCGCCCTGGGATCGGTGGCAGGGACAAGCAAATCCACGGACATTTCGGGAATGCCATAGGGCTCCTCCAGCAGGAGTTTGCGCAAGCCGTCAGCATCGTCCCGGAGGTACTCCATCTGCGCCCGCACGGTGTCGCCGGGCAACAGGTCAATGCCGCCGGTAACAATGCGGCTGACATCACCACCGGCGTGAGTGTCCATCAACTGAATGGTCAGTTCCGGTTTCATCAGTCCGCCTCCACCTCATAGGGTTGCCCGTGCTCCTGCCACTTGGCATCGGGCACAATCACGATCTTCCCCAGGTAATTGCTGCCTCGGTTCACGAAGTACTCCTCCGCGCGGTGCAACTCAGACAACCGGAAAGCACCGTGCAGTACCGGCTTCAAATCACCGCTCCGGATCCATCTCATCAGCTGCTCTGCCTCTTCCCGGGTGCCATGGGACACACCGAAAATCTGCACCTGGTACAGATAGATGCGGGTCCAGAGAATTTCGCTGATGTTGCCGCCACTGGCCCCGGCAATACTCAGCCTCGGATAGGTGCTCCGGGCATTCATGTCAAAAATCATGGCGTCGATGAAACGGTCCGTCATGTCGCCGCCCACCAGGTCCATGACCGCGTCCAGCGGCTTGCCTCCGGTTTCCGCCTTCACCCGATCGACAAAGCTATCCATGTCAGTTCTGTCGAGAACGGCCTCGGCGCCGAGCTTCAGCAATGGATCAGCCTTGTCCTTCTGGCTCAGAGCATAGGGAATGGCACCGATAATCCGGCAGAGCTGAATCAGTGCCGTACCCACGCCACCGCTGGCACCGGTAACCAGCACGCGTTCACCAGCCTGAATATTGGCGGAGGTAAGCATGTGGTAGGCGGTCTGATAAGAACACATCCCCATGGAAGCGAGCTCGGCGTCGGCCAGGTCCGGATTGGGAATGTGATGGAACTGATCGGACGGTAAAGCGACGTACTCGGCGTATCCGCCATCTGCGCCATGCCCGTAATAATCCGGCGTGAGATTGATGTCTGTGCGGTTGTCCGCATAGATGTTGAAGTCCAACAAGCCGCGTTCGCCGATACGCTGTTCACTGACACCCGTGCCCACAGCAACAATACGACCGACAATATCGGCCCCCTGAATGCGCGGGAAGGTGAGCGTAGGCTTGCCGCCCATCTGGAACGACGTCATTTCCCCTTTTTTAGTGGGGTATAGCCCCTCACGGGCTTTGCGGTCTGTGTTGTTCTTGGCGGTGGCAGTTACCTGAACCAGCACCTCGCCTTCCCTCGGCTGAGGTACCGGTACATCCTGATACATGAGCTGATCAATTCCGCCATGGCCTTTCAGAACCATCGCCTTCATTGAGGACGGGATCATCGGCAACAGACCCTCCTGTTCTGGTGAATAAACTACCCAGACAGAATAGGAAAGATCACCGGGTGTGTCAGGGCCTGTTACGGATATCCATTAGACTCAACCGGTTTACCGAGCGATTACCCGATAAACCGGCCTTAATCGCGGAATCTGCTTGAGGACCACCTGGATAACCGTCATCAAGGGCACAGCAAGGAGAACCCCCACTGGCCCCCACAACCAGCCCCAGAAGAAGATCGAAACAAAGATGATCACGGGGTTGATGGCCATCCGGAAACCATGAATCCAGGGCTCAAGGAAAAATCCGACAATCGTGGTGAGCACAATGAAGCTGATCGGCGCAAGCACCATCATCCAGAGCACGTCCAGGGAAATGGCGGAGACTATGGCCAACAGGGTGATGGTAAGCATGTTACCAAGGTACGGAATAAACCGGGCAAGGCCTGCAATCAGGCCCCAGACGGCCGGGTCTGGCAGGCCGATGGCCCAACAGATCAGGCCGGTCAACACGCCGACAGACGTATTGGACAACCCCAGTACCGCCAGATACTGCGCTATCTGATGCTGGGAATCGTGGGTGATCCTCAGCACTGTCTTGCGCTGGGACCGGGGCAACTGCTTGACGAAGTTGCGAATCAACCGGTCGCCGCTGACCAAAAGGAAATAGGTTAACGCCAGTGCCAGCGCCAGCCCGGCAATGCCGTTTCGGGCCTTGGACATTAACTGACTGCGCCAGGAGTCGGTTTGCAGAACCACCGTGGTGGGTTTGGTGCCCTGATCTTTGGAAAGCTCTTCAACCGATTTTTCGACCTGCTCGGCAGACTGACTGACCTTGTCGATCTGGCGCATGATCTCACTTTCCCCCACCAACAGGCGGGACAGCCCCTCCGGTGCTTTCTGGGCCCACTCCAGAGCTGGCGTGGCGACCGCGGCACCCAGCCCCAGAATTCCGGCAAGGACCGCCAGCACCAGAACCAATGCGGATACCACACGCGGTATGTGCCAGCGCAAGTAAGCCTTTTTGACCAGAGGCGCCAGTAACAGGCTGGTCAGTACCGCCAGGATGATCGGGAGAACAATCTGATGAGCAATATACAGGGTGTACAGAATGCCAAGGATGAACAACCCGTAGATTGGCGTGGAGAGATCCGCGAACGATCGCGAACCTGTGCCATTCGATTGCGGGGATTCTGTCTTCTGGTCATCCATGGGCCGTTATACCTTGTCGGAGTGCCGCTCAGGGCACAGGAGTTTCGCCAGCGCAACAATCTGGCGATTAGCAACACAGTGTAGCGTTTACAGGAAGCACCCGCATTATCAAACAATTACCAAATGCATTTGAGGAAACTGAACCATCCGCGCCCAGCACACCGTATACCTCCAGAATAACCAGCTGACAGCGGAGAACCCATGGCACCGCGTTACGATACATTGTTCTACGATGGCTCCTGCCCCCTGTGCGCGCGTGAGATACGCACCCTGCGAAGATTGCAGACCGGCAACCTGATCTTTGCGGATATTCACGAACAAAACCCGTGCAACCAGCAACTCCCTTCCCGGGAGCAACTGCTTCGGCGATTGCATCTGATGAGCTGGACCGGGGAGTGGGTAACGGGATTGCACGCCAATGTGCGAGCCTGGTCGCACACCCGATTTGGCTGGTTATTCAAGCCGCTGCTGTGGCCGGTGATTCACCCAATTGCCAGGCGGATTTATGAAACCTGGGCCGACAAACGGTATGAGCGTAGATACATTTGTGCGATGGGCCACGAAAACTCGTGCCCACCGGGAACCTGAGGCAAAAAGGCTGCTAGCTGGCCAGCTTGGGCAGGAATGAGGTATCCACCCAATAGCGCTTGAGATTGGCCTCATCGACCAGCACGGGCACTGTTTCCTGGTGAATATGATTACTCGGATCGAACCACAGGTTATCGCTTCGGAATACATGAAGCTCACCGGTTTGCGGATGCTGCCACTGGCAGACAATGCGGAACGGGTTACGACCGTTTACGGTCAGACTGGTGTTTTGCTCAACCGACGAAAATATTGCGAGCACCTCGGTGCCGTGATCTTTCAGGTAAGCCTGTGAGCGGCTCTTCTTCCAACCAAACAACAGCATCCCGCCGCCAATGGCGCCAAACACGAGCCCCATACCTCCAAGAATCATGGGCAGCCCCCACAGGGAGAAGAAGCTGTTGATTCGAGCACTCTCCGGAGCTGACGGTTCGTAAAACACAGACACACTTTCGCCGCGACTGAACGACGGCGGATTTGAGCCGGAGCTCGACCGGAACTCGATCTCCCGACCACGGATATCCTCGAAAACGACCACCGGATAGTAGGTAGTTGAATCGCTGGAACGAGAACGTTCCAGATCAATGACCGTGCCCGTGGCTTCCGTAGCTCGCTCGATAAATGACACCGTACTGCTGTAACTCATCACCGCACCAACAAGCATACCGGCGCCAATGAGTGTGAAGGCATATTTGAGGATATTCAGGGTTTTCAATGGTTCAATCCTTGTGTTTTGGGGTCTCTTTCCTTAAGCCAGCTGACCAATTTCGGCCCCTTCGGGAACGAGAGAAGGCATTTGGGGCTCACGCCCCTTCAACATATTTGCCAGACGCCGCTCTCGTACCTTGTGAACGGAGGGATCAAACCTGAGTACCTTGAGGGGCACCGGGTCACCCTCCTGCAACTTGTCGAACGTCGCCAGCTTACTCAGATAGAAGGCCCCGCTGTGATTTTGGCCATCAAACTGAAAATCAAACTTAATCAAAAGGTTACACTGATAATGCCCTTCCCCCTGTGGCTCATTTCGATGGTCGTATTCCTGATGAAACTGACAATCCGCTTCTTTTTTGGTCAGTACGCCGTCCACCTCTACACCGTGCTTCCGTAGCAAGGCCTGGCCGTAGAGGTAGCTGGTACCCGAGTAAGTCATGACGATAGCAAGCAGAACCAACCCAGCGCCCATCAATGCGAAGAAACCTCCCGCAATCATGGCACCCCAGTCGCCAAAGTCGACGTAGAAAATGCCACCACCCACAGCGGTGGTGATTATTCCTACGCACAGCATCGTTAGCATAATGCCTAGGTCAGCTTTTATTGCGGACCACAGGAGCGGCCAATCAATGTGGTTTTTTCTGAGCATTTTTCTGGCGCTGGGAGGTTAGTTAATGGGTTGAGACTGGTTATCAACGCAGCAAACGATTGGCTCTGCTGAGAAAAGACCTACCGGGGAAGAGTTTTGCGCATTCTTTCATGAAGCTCGTCCAACTCCTTCTGTTTTTGCGCCATGTAGTCTTCTTCGATATCGATCAGGCGGGTTGTAGGGCCGTTTGGATCCAGGCGTTCCTGTACCACGTCTGGCCAGTGCTTTCGGCTTCTCATCCTATCGATTTTCTGGACACATTCCATCCCGAATGCAAATGGGAAGAGAAGATAAGAATCTAACCAGTATAAGAAGGCGCTTCCAGAAATGCCGTTTCCTTCTTTACGCTCTTCGCCAATAAATTTTCTCCCCTGAAGCAACTGATCAAGAAATGAAACTCTGCCAGACTTCAAACCCTTTTCTATAAAGGTGTTCCGGGATTCTGTTTTCCTGCCTGCTTCATCAAACCAGGGGCCGACCGTCATAAAGCATCGTAAATACTCCCAAATGCCAATCAAGGCAGGCAAACGTTTGCCTGCCGGCACACCTGACAGATTCAATACGATCCGTTCGTCCGGTGCGCCAAATTTTTGGAGAATGATTTCCAAATTACCGTGGACTATCGATCCCGAATACTGATTTATAATCTTGTATTCGTAGGCAACCGCCTCAATACCATCCCAATTAGCATGATAAAGGTCCCCTTTCATTTCATAGTAAACTTCCTGAGTCCGCCGGTTAAAAATAATTGGCAAAGATGGTGGGCGACTTATCTCCCATATCATTGGTACGGCAATAGCCAGAAGCGAGAACAGCAAAAACCACCAATCCGCACCCAAAGTCTCGCCAAATAAACCAATAGCAAGAAATACAGTCAGTCCAAACCCACCGATAAAAAAGCCTATGCCAGTCAGAGTCCCCTTACTTTCTGAACTGCCCGTTTTTAAGGACAAGAAAACCTCATCCTGTGACTCAATGAGACCGGGCTGCGATGGAGCATAACCACTACTCAAGCTGCCACTAAGCAGCAGAGTATTTGAGGATGTCCCGAATTTACTAGCTACAGCGTCGAATAGCTTTTTCGCGTTTTCAATCACCAGATATCAACCTTTACCGGAGGCATTTCCAGACCGGGTTGTGGGCGATATATCAGCTCCCCTGAAGTCCATAGATCGGGTCATCATCGTGATAAACCTTTCTGTATGTTGCGGTGGCTGCGGCGTGCTCACGGCTACCTTTTTCGACCCAGTAGCCAGATTTTCCAAGTCTGGGTGGACCTAATACTTGGTCAGGATCAAATTAATTGATGGGCTTTAAGTGATTAACAACGCAGCGGAAGCCTTGATAGTAGGAGTTCAGGCTTCGTCCCATTCTCCCGTAGACCGTCGCATTGCCGCCAACATGATCACCCAATCCCGCCAGATCTCTTACAACCCTTTTATCCGCATGTTCGTTGCTCGGCTGCTTTGCTACAGGATTCTTGGCCGGGAGATGATCATAACCGGGATAGAACCAGTCTTTCGTCCATTCCGCCACATTCCCAGTCATATCATGCAAACCGAGAGGATTTGGAGGATAAGATCCAACAGGACGACGCTCCACATCATTTGATGAATGAATCAGAGCGTTGCCAGAAACAGGCTGCATCGGATCAATATATTGCGATGGACGCTGAAGATACTTGTCTAGCTCGACTTCCCCAGTGTCAGTTGCAAAGGCAATGGGTTGGCCTCGGTTCCGTGCTGCGTATTCCCACTGGGCCTCTGAAGGTAGCGAATAAGGCAGGCCTGTCTTTTCAGCGAGCCACAAACAGTAGTTATCGGCCTCCTCGAAATTTGGACTTCGCGCTGGTTTGTCTTTGTAATTCGGCGAGGTAGGATCATCATTTGAGGTTATGGGCAACCTCACAGCACGTTTGAAGCCCTTTTCAACTGTGTAGTCGCCCGCTCGCCCCACATCCTTTAGAAACGTGACGAACTCCCCCCAAGTAACCTCTGTTTTGAGAATTGAAAAGCTCTCGATCTCCACAAGCTTTGGCGGTTTGTTGTCATCAGCGATCGGGTTAAAAAGCTCACCAGATTCGTTGCCGACATCTCCTAGCCAAAACTC
>Ga0207830_100149_pt1 | contig 35517 bp, 31 predicted proteins | sample TtanPargueraPR_6_FD_187740 | JGI IMG/M metagenome (GOLD analysis project Ga0207830, IMG submission 187740) | Aerobic enrichment media microbial communities from Bioluminiscent Bay, La Parguera, Puerto Rico - Tt and E2 (3) (SPAdes) | ecosystem: Environmental > Aquatic > Marine > Unclassified ...
CCAAAGTGGAACTGCAGGACCACGACAGCCAGACCCTGAACCGGGAATGGCTGCTCACCGCTATTACCCACACCGGCAAACAGCCCCAGGCCCTGGAAGAAGAGGGTGGCAGCGAACCCACCAGCTATCACAACACCTTCAGTGCCATTCCGGCCGACAAAACCTGGCGCCCGCTGTGCAACCACAAACCCGTGATGGACGGCCCCCAGATGGCTCTGGTCACCGGCCCCGAGGGTGAAGAAATCCACTGCGACCAGTACGGCCGGGTAAAAGTAAGATTCCCTTGGGACCGCTATTCCAAGAACGACGAACACTCAAGCGCCTGGCTGCGCGTGGCCCAGGGCTGGGCGGGTGGCCAGTACGGCTTTATGGCTCTGCCCAGAATTGGCCACGAAGTCATCGTCTCCTTCCTCGACGGCGACCCGGACCAGCCCATCATCACCGGAAGAACCTATCACGCCACCAACACACCGCCGTACGCGCTGCCGGAACACAAAACCCGGACCACCCTGAAGACCAAAACCCACAAGGGCGAGGGCAGCAACGAACTGCGGTTTGAGGATGAAGCCGGCGAAGAGCAGATCTACGTGCACGCCCAGAAAGACCTGGACCTGCTGACGGAAAACAACCGCACCGAAGTCATCAGGAACGACAGCCACCTGACGGTGGAGAACCACCAGTTCAGCCACATCAAAGCGGCGGACAATTGCACCACCGACGGCGAAAACCGGCTGTCCGTTGGCGCAGACTGCAGCCAGACCGTGGGCGGCACCTACCACCAGAAAACCGCCCGCACCATGGCCTCGGAAGCCGGCACCGAAGTGCATCACAAGGCCGGTGCCAAGGTGGTGCTGGATGCCGGGGCAGAGCTGACAATTTCCGGGGGTGGAAGTTTTATCAAGCTGGACCCCAGCGGCGTGACCTTGAGTGGGCCGGGGATCAAGATTAATTCCGGGGGCAGTCCGGGCAGTGGTTCGGGGCAGGGAGCGGTAATGCCAGGGGTTCCTCAGGTGCTGGAAGCAGAGCCTGCCAAGGTGATTGATCCTGTTGAACTGGCAGAAGTGCCACTGACCAGAGCCCAGTATCAGAACCTGATGACGGATGCGCCGTTCTGTGAAGAGTGCGTCGCCTGCCAGGATGGCGTGTGCAATGTCTGAGGCCAAGGGATTCCGGGCGGCACTGGATGCTCTTACGCAACAGCCTGGTGAAACAGGAAGCGCTTACGTCGTCCTCAGTGGCACCAGCGAGTCGAAGCCGGTTCAGAATTTCTTCCGCACCGATGGGCTTACGGCGTTGCCGCTGTTCATGGGAACACCATACGCAGCGTGGCATGACGTAATGCCGTTCCTTGCGCAAATCAACACGGCCAGTGCATTTATAGATTGGGTTGAAGAGTCCCACAGTGAGGATTGGGGCTGGGGACTGATAAGCCGAGCTCCGTTTGATGATGTGTTCGGCCATATTCGAAGTCTCACCAAGATAACGCTGGCGGATGGGCACGAAGTGTTCTTCCGCTACTGGGCGGCCCGGTTCTTCGGCCAGATTCTGCACAATCTTGATGAAGCCGGCCGTGCGAACCTGATGGGGCCCATTGAGGCCATTGTTCTGCCCTCGGGGGAAACCATTCATCATCCCGGAGTTCCCGAAGTAGCCAGCCCGGTGCCGTCGTTTCCCTGGTTCTCGCTGCCATCGGAGGTCCAGAAACGGGTAGCGGCTCTGTGCTGGGATCAATTGGTCGGCAATACCATGGCCGTCTTGGCTAAAACCAGGCCATCTCCGTTGAGCCGGTACCCGGAGCCGATTGCCCGCCGGAAAGTCGAACGCCATGTGAGGCGGCTATGCCAGAGTAATGTGCCTACCGAGCTGGAGCCATCACAACTTCAATCGATACACCAGGCCCTGATGCAAGAAGCGTCAATGGGCTCTCGTAGATAAAGGATGAATCAATGATCGAGTCAAGGACGGCTCTTCGAGAGTCTCAACAGGCGTCTGATGGATTGCCCGACATCAATGCGATCACCCGTGAGCTGCGGGAATCGTTGGCCAAGACTTACGAAGATTGGCGCGAAGGCTGGTTTTCATCGATCTTCATGGGGCATGAACAGGTCCTTGAGGTGAATGGTGAAGCCAACCGGGAAAGTGTCAGTGATGATGAAGTTGTCTCGGCAACTGTAGCCCCGTGTGAGGAGTTGCGGACAATCAAAATTGCTCACTTCCATGAGAACGTAAGCAAGACGCCGATTCCCTCCACGCGGTTTCAGATCCAGGAGAACACCGGCTGGATCTTCGATGACTGGGAGACCGTTCACAGCGGCACCACTGATGTGAATGGTATTGCGGAAGTTCCCGTTGCGCCGGGCAAAGAGTATCGGGTGGTTCTGGCGCCGGACGTTTCCCGTGCGGACATGGATGCGCTGTACCAAACCTACGAGAGCTTTATCGAGCGATGTTGTTCATTGCTTGAAAACACCTGGAATAACGGTGCTCGTCAGGAGTGGGAAAGCTATCTGAGCATGAGCTCAGCTGTTCAGGCTGCTGCTGTATATGCTCGGTTTCAGGAGGGGATTGCGGACGGATTCACCGCTGTTCTGGACGACATCCGTCGAATCTACGATGTGATTTGTGGCTTGCTGGATCACGATTTCAGCAATCTGCCAGACGATCTGCGTGAGCAGATGGAAAACCTTAAAAAGGCCGACGACGCCTATCTCAAGGCGTGCCTTGTGGCCAATGACGAGGTTTTCCTTTTCCTGGTGATGTACACGGTCAGACAGTACTTCCGTTTACTGTCTCCGACCCAGGTGGCTGAAGTCTCCGGGGAGCTGGTTGGCCAGATTCTGTTCGATGTGGTGGTCGGCCTGATCATTACCGGTGGCGCCGGGCTCGCAGCCAAATACGGTGCTCGAATTGGCAGCAAAGCCGTGGCGGGGGCCATGAATGTCGCGGACAGTGCCCGTGCCAGTAAAAACATCCTTGGGGAGTTTCTGGGGCAGTTTGCCCGAGAGTTCCAGGATTTTATGGAGAACATAGGAACCAACCACAGGGCTATCCAGTTGGCTGGCTCTGGCCGTCTCGACTCATCACGTACCCAGCCGGGGGTGGATGTCAGAAACCGCAATGCCGTGTATCAGGAAATGGCCGACAACGACCAGGTCGCCAATCTTCAGGCATCGGGGCGTGACCATGGAGCAACCAGTGAGGCGGATTCAACGCCGGTAAGAGACGAGTCTTCGCCCTCACAGACCGACCAGGGGCGTGCCACCCAGGATAACGAATCCACCGAAAACGTCGCTGATCCCATCAGCACCGTCACCGGTGAGGAAGTACTGGAACTGACGGACGCGCGCCTGGTTGGTGCTCTGCCATTCGAGTTCAAGCGGGTATACCGATCCGGTAGCAGCGACCGGCACCTGGATATGGGCTATGGCTGGCGCCATAGCCTGAATCACGCCCTGACTTTCGACGATGGTGGCATCACCTGGCATGACCACGAGGGCAAAAACACCCGCCTTCCGGAATTGGAGAGCGCACCTGTTGGTATCAATTCCCGAGCTGGCATGGCGGCCTGGCGGGACGGCGAAGAGGTTGTTGTCTGCGCGGGTGAAGAATCGCTTCGCTATCACTTTCTCCGGTCGGGAAGCTCGGGCCAGCTTGTTCGGATATCCGACCGATATGGCAACACGCTCAAGGTTGGTTACAACCTGCACGGCCAGCTTGAGCGCCTGAGCAACGACTCGGGCAATGCGCTGGCATTTGATTTCGAGGGTAGCCGCCTCACATCGGTTCGCCTGTTGCGCAGGGAGCTGACCGATACTGGCTACCAGTGGCAGTCACTGCGGACTGAGCGCAGCTACATCTACGACGACAGCGATGACCTGATCGGCGCTGAGGACGCTGAGGGCGGCACTGAGCGTTATGGCTATGAAAACCATATGCTTACTCACCGGCAGCTTGCCGGCGGTTACAGCTTTTATCTCGCGTGGGACGAAAACCTGCCAACCGGTCGCTGTGTTCATCAGTGGGGGGATAGTGCCCAGGTCGATACCCGCTTTGAGTGGGATGATGAAAACCACACCTGTACCGTTAGCTACGTCGACGGTAGCCGGGAAATCTGGCGTTACGATGGCACTGCACAACTGCAGGAGAAAGTAGACCCGGACGGCGCCAAACACCTGAGTGAATACGACGAACAGGGGCGGTTAAAAGTCACCATCGACCCCATGGGGGCCCGGACAGAATACCAGTACGACAAGAGTGGGCGGCTCCAGAGCAAAACCGGCCCGGACGGCCAGCCCATTTTGTTTACCTATCGAAAGGGGCGCATTGCTGAAATCCATCGCAATGGCCAGACCTGGAAGTTTGATTACACCCGGCATGGTGACCTGGCCTGCGAAGCCGATCCAAAAGGACGAATTACCCGGTACACATACAACGCTCAGGGCCAGCTCACGCAGGTTGATCTGCCGGACGGTCGCGCTCACAAGTGGGGCTGGAACAGCCAGGGCCAGCTCATTGAGGAAACCACTCCCACCGGGGCGTTCTACCAATATCGTTACGATGAGTTTGGCCAGCTTCTGGCCAAGAAGGACGCCCGGGGTGCCATTACCCGATACCGATACGATGGCCTTGGACGAGTTATAGAGGAAGTCCTCTCAGGCAACCGGTCTCGTCATTATCAGTACAATGCCTACAACAAGGTCACCCGTTTCGTTGATGAGCAAGGGCGGGAAACCCGTTACGAGTATGACAACAACCTTCACCTGCTTACTCGTCGTATCAACCCGGACGGCAGCGAGCTTCGTTACCGTTATGATCATCACCGGTTCCTGCTGACTCACATCGAAAATGAGCGGGGTGAAGCCTACCGCATCGACTATTACCCGAACGGGTTGGTCAAACAGGAGACTGCGTTTGATGGCCGTCGCACCGCTTACCAGTATGACCTGAATGGCCATCTGACGGAGAAGGCTGAGTACGGCACTTCCAGTGAGGTCCTGCAAACCACCACCTATGAGCGGGATGAACTCGGCCAGTTGCTGAAGAAGACACTACCCGATGGCCGCGAGATTCAGTACGGCTATAACGCGGACGGCAAACTGATCGGGGTTGATGATGGCCACTGGCCGTTGGCTTTCGAGTACGACGAATTCGGTTTGTTGAAAACCGAACATCAGGGCTGGGCGAGCCTTCGTTATCGTTATGATGAATTTGATCGCCTGAACGAAATGGTACTGCCGGACGGCCAGGCGCTGGCTTACCACCGGGACACAGCCGGGTTGTTGTCAGGCATCGACCTGAATGGCCAACCGCTGACTCGCCACCGAATGGCGTCCACCGGCGAGGAAGTCGAACGGCAACAGGGTGAGCTGCTGAGTGCCTATGTATACGATGACGAAGGTCGCCTGACCCAGCACCGGATTCATCAGGGTCGCCTTAAAGACATCAGCGCCCAGCGCGACTACCAGTATGATCCCAACGGCAACCTCAAAAGCATCCAGGACAGCCGCAAAGGGCTCAGACAATACGTCTACGACCCGATGGATCGTTTGGTGGGCGTGCGGGGCGATCTCTATGAGCAACTCATACACGACCCGGCCGGCAACCTCCTGGAGCAAAACCTGGGGGCTTCAAGCGGTCAATCTGCCAATGTGCGCGGTAACCGGCTTACCATGCATGGTGACAGCCACTACGAATACGACGAATTCGGCAACCTGATTGAGGAACGTCGAGGTAAAGCTCAGAAACTGGTCACCCGGTATACCTATGACTGCGAGCACCGACTCACGAGCGTCACTACACCGGATGGCAGCACCTGGCATTACGAATACGACGCCTTCGGCCGCCGTATCGCCAAAACCAACGGCCTGACACGAACCGAATTCCTCTGGCAGGGCGATCGCCTGATTGCCGAAGAAACCGGGGATCAGTACCGCACCTACCTGTACGAACCTGACAGCTTCAAACCCCTGGCGCTGGTAGATGGCCACGGCCCCGAACAAGCCGAAGTCTATTATTACCACCTGGACCATTTGGGAACGCCCCAAGAGCTGACCAGCCAGCAGGGCAGGCTCGTTTGGTCAGTCACCTACCGCGCCTACGGGAATGTGGTCCAGCAACAAGTCTCAGAAATAGACAACCCGCTCCGGTTCCAGGGCCAGTACCACGACCCGGAAACCGGCCTGCATTACAACCGGCATCGATACTACAACCCGAATACCGGACGATTTATCACACCGGACCCGATTGGTCTTGCGGGTGGGTTGAATAATTATCAGTATGTGCCTAATCCGACGGGTTGGGTAGATCCGTTGGGGTTGGCGGCACACGAGAAACGTTCACCTGATAGTTCCATAAACACTGAACTTCAGGCTAGCCTTCGTTCACTGCCTGAGGGCAGCTATAGGGTGATAAATCAGGTTGATACGCCGGAAAAACTCGGGTTTGCCAACAATAGGGCGCTTGAAATCGAATTGCTGCAGGACGTCGACGGAGTAAGATTCTACGGAGGCGATGCTGCAAAAGAAGGTGCTTTCGTTGCCGTAGGAAAAATTCCGAATAACTTACAGCATGCACGTCAGCATTTGGCGCTTAGTCCGTTCTATGATGCTTCGGGCAGATCCGTTTATAACACAATGGATAATCTGGTAGATGTTCGTATTCAGAAAGCTGCGAAAGTTTTGATCGGCGAGGTGGCACCTCAGCAATCTAGGGCAGGTAGGCTTTATTCCGGGGGGGGGACGCAGATTCTAACTCAACATTGGCTGCCCGAAAACTCGGGGAAAGTTATTTATATGAAGTCGGAAAAGGTGCGCTAGTTGATATGAAAACTGTGCAGTTCGTTGGCGAAACGCAGGATAAAAAGTTCTGTTTTGTTTTCCAAGATGAAGAAAAGGAAAACTACTATCTTGATGAAGACGTGTGTCGCGTCTCTGGCCTGAGCCCTTTAATTTATGACCAATTGGCTACTAACCGTTCTTTTTTGGTTAGATTTGAGGAAAAGAGTGGTGTTCGTTACATAGTCAGTATAGCGCTAGGGGATTAGAGTGCTAGTGAGCAATTGAGCCAGACCTCGTTGAGGAGGGGGAGCCATAAGAAGGAGGAGTTGGTGGCGTTATCGGGCCAGCCTCAGCGCTACTTGGATACCGCGCAGCACTTGCATGATGTACCGAGGCTGGAACCATTCGACACTAGATGCCGTCACCGCTGAACATGCCGTCGCACCGGCCGCAACCCTCACTTCCGGCGCGATTCTGTAATGGCTGGACCGAAAACCGGCGCCATTACAGAATCGAAGTCACTTTACCAACTCCCCACATTCTCCATACTCGCCCAAGGCTCCCGAGCCGGCAGCGCATCGCCTTTCTGCAGCAACTCAATGGAAATCCCGTCCGGTGTCTTGATGAACGCCATATGGCCATCCCGGGGTGGGCGATTGATGGTGACGCCGTTGGCCTGGAGTTTCTCGCACAGGGCGTAGATATCGTCCACCCGGTAGGCCAGATGGCCGAAGTTGCGGCCGCCGGTGTATTCCTCTGGGTCCCAGTTGTAGGTCAGTTCGATCATGGGCGCCTTGTCTTCCCGGGCCCGGGCTTCATCGTCCGGGGCGGCGAGGAACACCAGGGTGAAGCGACCTTTTTCGTTGCTTTTACGACTGATTTCTACCATGCCCAGCAAATCGCAGAAGAAGTGCAGCGTGTCGTCCAGGTTGCTCACCCGGATCATGGTGTGCAGGTATTGCATAAGGTGCTCCTTGGCTGGCCAGGTTCTGAATTGTATACCCCACAGTTTACGGTATTCTTCGGCAATGACTAAAAACGAGATTACCGAGACGTTGCTGGCGTTTGAGGTGCCGGCGGTCCGGCATCTGGCCTGGTTATGTCTGTCGCCTCAGCTGTTAAGGCATGAGCTCAGTTTCGATCCTGCCGCCCATCTGCCCCCGGAATTCCTGGAGACGTTGAAACGGTGGGAGCGGAACCCTGATACCCTGCCTGCGCGGTTGACGGAAACGCCGGAGCGTCGGCTTGGCCACTATTTCGAGCGCCTGTATGAGGTGTTACTGCGGGATCTGTTGGGTTGGGACATTGTACTGCAGAATCAGCAGGTTCAGGCCGAGGGGCGAACGCTGGGTGAGCTGGATTTTCTGGTTCGCAACCGGTGCTCCGGCCAACTGGAGCACCACGAAATTGCCATCAAGTTCTATCTCGGCTTCGTAACCGAGGCAAATCAGGTCCGGTGGTACGGACCCAATGCCCGGGATCGGCTGGATCTGAAGACTGAGCGCCTGCTGAATCACCAAAGCCGCTTGTGCCAGCGACCAGAAGCCCAGGGCTTGCTGGCCAGTGTTGGCGTCTGCGAAACAGTTACACCACGAATTTTCATGCCAGGCTATCTGTTCTATCCGGTTGCTCAAACGCTGCCTGAAGCGCCGGCACAGGTGCCGAGGGAGCATCTGAAAGGTCACTGGATGAGGCTTGATCAGGCCCGGCTGGAGAATATCTCTGGCTGGGTGCCCCTGTTCAAGCCGGACTGGATCGGTCCCTGGGCTCAATCGGCTGCGCCGGATACAGCATTGGCGAGGGCGGCGCTTGATCGGGTGCAGAGCGACGGGATACCCCAGTTGTTTGCCGTTTTGAACAGGCGGCCGGAATCCGATCGCTGGGTAGAGACTAGTCGGGTGTTCATTATGCCGCCTCAGTGGCCGGGTGCGGGCGCCTAAGACCATTGTAGGGGCTGTTCGGTTCACAGAAACGGGCCTTGGTCGTTGTCACATTCGTGACACGGTTCTAGAATTCCGGGCTGTTCAGGTGGCATCAGGACGATGCCCGTAAGCCAAGGAAGGAGATGCCCCGATGGAAGATTGGCAAGGATGTCTGTCTCCGGAGTGTCAGACCGCGCTGTTGATGGCCCGAGAAAATGTTGGGCGCCGGGGCGGTTCTGTGATTACTGCCGAAGATTTTCTGCTGGCATTGCTCGATGCCATCCCCGCGATTCCCCCGTTTTTGCAACGCCAGAGTATCGATCTGGACGAACTCGTTCGCACCATTCAGGGTGAGCAGCCCATCGTGACCGAGGTGGTCGGAGACGGTGATCTGTCCTCCCAGTTGATCTATTGGATTGCCTCCGCCCGCGAGTCGGCAGAGGTCCCCTGGCTCGATTGGCCGGTGCTTCTGAAAGCCCTGACGTCCCAATGTGAGCGGCTTCAGGATAAGGCCTATGTGGCTGTACTCGAGCTTGTGACCTACTGGCCCTCGGCACATGACGTGCCTGTGCCTACCTCCGATGCCCGTTTCGTTGCGCCGGTATCGATTGCGGAACCAGCATGGCTCGCGCTGGCGGAAGATGTTGCGGTTGCCCTGGCGGCCAATCCCGAAGCACTGATTTGGGTTCGGGGGCCGAGGGGTGCCGGCAAGTCGGCCTGGCTGCACTCGCTCCAGAGCACTCCTGGCCTGGCCTGGGTTCAGGTTGATCCTCGCCGGGAGTCCGAAGTGCTGGCCTGTGATCAACCGGTTTTACCGTCAGGTGATTCGTCCTCTGAGCATTGGCCTGCGCTGGTATTGGACAATGTCAGCCCCGCCGATTTGCTGACATTGATAGCCGAGCCGCTGGGGCTGATCCGGGATCTGGTTTCTGGCTGGTCTGGGCCAATCCTGCTGATTGGTCGTGATTCGATGACGGATTCCAGCGGTGTCGTTCGGTTGGGGCAGTTACTGGGACGTGAACCTGAGGTTCTGGAGTTGCCTCCAGTGAGCGTCCGTCAGCGGAGGGCGGTACTCACCGCACATCAACCGGCAATCGAAAAGCGTTGGAATATCCAGGTTTCCCAGGCGGCTCTCGAATATGCGGCTTCCCGACAAAGCAGCTGTGTCAGCACTCCTGGTGGTATGCTGCAGTGGTTACGGCGAGCCGCCGCCCGGCTGGATTTGTTTGCCAGTCGTGGCTCGGTGTCGGCAGCGGCACTGGAAGGCGAAAAAGAGGTGTGGCACCGGCAGTCGCTGGTTGCACTGGCGCGGGGAGAAGATTGCCATCTCCCGGAGCAGAAAGCCGAGGTCCTGATGATTGAACAGGCGGCGGCGGATGTTCTCTGGCACGAGCGCAAGCGGGCCGGCACGCTCCGACGATTGCTGGTGGACGATCTGCGCGAGGAACTGGAGCGATGGGTTGCAGCGAGGCCCGGGCCGGTTCACTATGTGCGACATTGCGAACAACTGCAGGGAGAATCCTTGGGTGCAGGATCTGGAAATCTACATTCGTGACCTTGAACCGGCCGCGGTCTCCAACTGGCTGGAAGGCCAACTGGACGAATTACAGTTGGACGATACCGACGTCAGTTCCGTGGTGAAGGGCATGGCCAGGTATAGCGGCGCGCGGGTGCGCATCACGCTGTATCCGGGCGCTTTCGGCAAGCGTTTCACTTCACTGGTGATGGAAGGCGATGAGCTGCCCTGGAACAGCGACCTGGATTGCGCTCGTAGTGCCTGGCGGGCAATGGATACTGAAATCCGCTGCAGCCCGGGAGACTGGAAAGAAGGGGACCCGGTGGAGGACGATAAGTGGTGGCGGCTGGATCATCGCGGCGAGCAGTTGGTGGTCTGGAACTGACAGTCACAAGGTTTTCGGCTTGAAACAAAAAAGCAGCCCCGAGAGGCTGCTTTTTTATTGGCGCGTGCGGGAGCTGTCTCAGTCGCTCAGGATAGACACGTTGTCTGCCTGCAGGCCTTTGTCTGCCTCAACCACGTTGAAGCGCACCAGTTGGCCCTGGCGAAGCACGCGGCGACCACGGCCACGGATGGCGCGGAAGTGCACAAAGATCTCGTCGCCACTGTCACGAACGATAAAGCCGAAGCCTTTCTTGACGTTGAACCACTTGACGGTGCCTTCCTCGTTACCTTCCGGAGTGCTGTCGTCAAAATCGTCTTCGTCGTCGTCATACTGATTGCTGGGCTGGGCACTGCGAGGTGCTGCCTTGCGCGCGGCTGAGTTCCTGGCGGCAGGCTGCTTGCCGGCGAGTGCAATCGCAACAAAGGCGGCAACGGCAAAGACAACAAACGCGAACAGATAGGCCGCTATGCCACCCTGGCTGCCCAGAGCTTCCAGGCCCTGGCCCAACGCCAGGATTTTCAGGGGTTCCGGAGTGGTGGTAAGCAGAAGGCCGAGTACAAACGGTGCCGGAATCGCGATCAGAATGGCAACAAGGATCGCTTTGGCTGGATTACGCATTGGTTGGTTATTCTCCATGGTTTAACACTGACGATAAAAAGCCGGACATCGGGTAACATGGCATGTCTGGCCGGTGAACGCCGCCAACCCCGGGAAAACTGATTATCCCGGCCGCAGGCGGTAAAAGGCGGCATGATACCAGATTACAGAAAGGGCTGACCAAACCTCATGAGCAAAAACTCCCTGGAAGAACGACTGGCAGAACTGGAAATGCGACTTGCGTTCCAGGATGAGCTGATCAACACGTTGAGTGATCAGGTCGCCAAGCAGGAGATGGACATTCGGGAACTGTGGGACGCCAAGAAAATGCTGCACAAGCAACTCAAGGATATCTCGCCGTCCAATATCCGGCGGGAAGAAGAGGAAACACCCCCGCCGCATTATTGATCAGAGGCTCATTGTGAGCCTCTGGTTCGATTCCTTAGGCCAGCAGCTCGACCAGAATCTGTTCGTAGATCTCGGATAGTGTGTCCAGGTCCTCAGCCTTCACACACTCGTCCACCTTGTGAATGGTGGCGTTGATCGGGCCAAGTTCGACCACCTGGGCACCGGTGGGCGCAATGAAGCGACCGTCTGAGGTGCCGCCGGACGTAGACAGTTCTGTCTCACGGCCAGTCACGGTTCGAATGGCATTCTGTGCGGCCGATACCAGCGCGCCTTTGTCGGTCAGGAATGGCCGGCCACTGAGGTGCCATTGCAGATCGTATTTCAGGTTGTGCCGGTCCAGGATAGCGACCACTCTCTCTTCCAGGCTTTCCGCGGTGTTCTCGGTGCAGTAACGGAAGTTGAAGTGCACCAGGCACTCCCCGGGCACAATATTGCTGCCGACGCCGGCCTCGACACGAGTTATCTGGAAGGTGGTAGGCGGGAAGAAGTCGTTGCCGTTGTCCCAGAATTCCTTGGCCAACGCGTCCAGTGCCGGTGCAACGTTGTGGACGGCATTCTCGGCCAGATGCGGGTAGGCCACGTGGCCCTGAACGCCGTGAACGGTGAGGTATCCGTGAAGGGAGCCGCGCCGGCCATTCTTGATGACATCCCCTACCTGGTGGGTGCTGGACGGTTCGCCAATCAGGCACCAGTCCATTTTCTCATTGCGGGCTTCGAGGGTTTGCACCACTTTCACGGTGCCATCCTGGGCCGGGCCTTCCTCATCGCTGGTGATCAACAGGGCAATCGAACCCCGATGATTCGGGTGGTTGGCCACAAAGCGTTCACAGGCGGTAATGAAGGCCGCAAGGCTTCCCTTCATGTCCGCTGCGCCCCGACCGTGCAGGTAGCCGTCCTTGATGATCGGGTCAAACGGCGGGTGAGCCCAGTTCTTCTCGGGGCCAGTGGGTACCACATCGGTGTGGCCGGCAAATGCCAGAACAGGCCCATTGTTGCCCTTTCTGGCCCACAGGTTGTCGGTTTCGCCAAAGCGCAGGTTTTCCCCACTGAAGCCCAGTGGCGCCAAGCGTGACATCATCAGTTCCTGGCAGCCCGCGTCGTCCGGCGTTACGGATTGGCGGCGGATAAGATCCTTGGCGAGTTCCAGGGTGGGGGAGAGCGACATAGGGAAACCTGTTCGATAAGCAAAGAGTAGAGGAAATAACGCCACAGAACCCTGTGTGTTGGTGGGTTCTGTGGCGGGTTGCACAGCCTTAGTTGTTGGCGTGCAGTTCTTCGTTCAGTTCAATGGCGGTCTTGTTGGTTTTGCACTCAACCGCACCGGTCTGGCTATTGCGACGGAACAGCAGATCGTTTTTGCTGGCCAGATCGCGCGCTTTCACCACTTCCACCAGTTTGTTGTGGTCATCCAGCAGGGCCACCTTGGTGCCTGAGGTGATGTACAGGCCAGCTTCAACGGTGCAGCGATCGCCCAGCGGGATGCCGATGCCGGCATTGGCGCCCAGCAGGCAGTTCTCGCCCACGGAAATAATGATGTTGCCGCCGCCGGAAAGCGTGCCCATGGTGGAACAGCCGCCGCCCAGATCGGAGCCTTTACCGATCATCACGCCTGCGGAGATGCGCCCTTCGATCATGCTGGTGCCTTCGGTACCGGCGTTGAAGTTGATAAAGCCTTCATGCATGACGGTGGTGCCTTCGCCTACGTAGGCCCCCAGACGTACCCTGGCGGTGTCGGCAATACGTACACCCTTGGGCACCACGTAATCGGTCATCTGCGGGAATTTGTCGACCGACTTCACTTCCAGAATACGGCCTTCCAGGCGTGCCTGCAGTTGCCGCTCCGGCAGTTCATTCAGGTCAATGGCGCCTTCGTTGGTCCAGGCCAGGTTGGGCAGCAGACCAAAAATGCCGTCCAGCTTCAGGCTGTGGGGCTTGGCCAGGCGGTGTGAGATCAGGTGCAGTTTCAGGTACACCTCCGGCGTGCTGGAAGCGGTATCGTCCGTTGCCAGTACGGTGACTACCACGGGGCGCTTGCTCTCAGCCGCTTTCTCGGCCAGTTTGGCCTGGTCTGTCCGGCCCAGTTGGCGAAGGGCGTTGGCAAACTGTGCCAGTTGTTCTGCTTTCACGCTGATGGCCTGGTTGCCACCCTTATAGTCCAGCGCAGACTCAACCACGTCGATCAGGTCTCTGTCGGGTGTCATGATCGGCTGCTGGTAGTACACCTCCAGCCATTCGCCCTGGTTGTTCTGGGTGCCGATTCCGATACCGAATGCAAAACTCATCTGGTGGTTGCTCCTGTTGTCATTAAATAGTCAGAAAAATTCAGCCCAGCCACGCAGACCAGTCGTCTGCGTTGAACCCCACGCTTACGCCGTCTCCGCGCTCGACGACAGGGCGTTTGATGATGGAGGGGTTGTCCAGCATGATCTGGTGGGCACTTTGGGCGCTAATGGTATCACGAACCTCGTCGGGAAGTTTTCGCCAGGTGGTCCCGCGTTTGTTCAGGAGCGTTTCCCAGCCAACGGCCTGCTCCCACTGGCTGAGCTTCTCGCTGCTCAGGCCGTCTTTCTTGAAATCATGGAACTCATAGTCCACGCCGTGTTCATCCAGCCACTTCCGGGCCTTTTTGACGGTGTCGCAGTTGCGGATGCCATATAACTTCATTGTTTAAAACCTTTTACTAACTCAACGATACGTTTCGCGGCCTCAACGCATTCCTCCAGGGGAGCCACCAGCGCCATGCGCACGCGGTTTTCACCCGGGTTGTGGCCGTTTACCGTGCGCGACAGATATCGGCCCGGCAATACGTGTACGTTCTGTCGGGCGGACAGCTCCCGGGCGAAAGTTTCGTCGTCCATGGGCGTCTCCGGCCAGAGGTAGAAGCCGGCATCCGGGAAGTCGACGTTCATCACTTCGCGCAGAATGGGCACGACTGCCTCGAACTTGGCCCGGTAGGCGGCGCGGTTTTCGCGCACATGGTCTTCATCGTTCCAGGCGGCGATACTGGCCAGCTGATTATGTATAGGCATGGCACAGCCATGGTAGGTGCGGTATTTCAGGTAGCCGGCCAGTACCTCGGCGTCGCCGGCCACAAAGCCGGACCGCAGGCCCGGCAGGTTGCTGCGTTTGGACAGGCTGTGGAACACCATACAGCGCTTGAAATCGTGGCGGCCGATGGCGGCGCAGGTTTGCAGCAAGCCTTCCGGCGGGTTGGCTTCGTCCGGGTAGAGCTCTGAATAGCACTCGTCCGAGGCAATCAGGAAATCGTGCCGGTCAGCCAGTTCAATCACTTTTACCAGGGTTTCCCTCGGAATCACCGCTCCACTCGGATTGCCGGGCGAGCACAGGAACAGGATCTGGCAGTTCTCCCAGACCGACTCGGGCACGGCGTCGAAGTCCGGGATGAAGCCATTGCCGCCATCGCAGGGCAGATAAACCGGTGTGGCGCCGGCCAGGAAGGCTGCGCCTTCGTAGATCTGATAGAAAGGATTGGGGCTGACCACGGTGGCGGGTTTGCCAGCATCCACAACCGCCTGAACCAGGGCGAAGATGGCTTCGCGGGTTCCGTTTACGGGCACCACGTGGCGGTTCGGATCCAATGACGCCGGTGCAAGATCAAACCGGTGGGTTGCCCATGCGGCAATCGCGCTACGAAGTTCGTCCGTGCCTTTGGTCGTGGGGTAATTCGCCAGTTTATCCAGATTATCGGCAATAACGTCCTTTACGAAGGCTGGCGATGGGTGCTTGGGCTCACCAATTCCCAGGGAGATGGGCGCCAGATGTTCTGGCACCGAAATGCCGGCCTTCAGTTTGGCCAGTTTCTCGAAGGGATAGGGGTGAAGTCTTTCCAGATTGGGGTTCATTGAATCTCGTCCAGCATTTTACAGAGGTCCTGTTGCAGGGCCTGGCACACGCCCGGTTCGCGCAGGGGTTCGCCCTGTTCGTCGGTGATGAAGAACACGTCTTCAACTCGTTCTCCCAGCGTGGCAATCTTGGCGTTGGTCAGCCGCACCCGGTGTTCCAGCAACACCTGGCCAATCCGCGCCAGCAGACCGGGGCGGTCCGGCGTGATCAGTTCCATCACCGTGCGCTGATTGATGGTGTCGTTGGAGAAGGTCACCTCGGTCGGGAACGCAAAGTGTTTCAACTGCCTTGGCGTTCTGCGATGGATGATGTCCGGATAGTCTTCCGGGTCGTCCAGTTCTTCAATCAGTCGCTTGCGTACGCGCTCCTTCCGGGCCGGGTCGATACCCAGCGGCTGCCCCTTGTCATCCAGAACCACATAGGAGCTGATGGAATAGGGGCCTTCGGTGGAATTGATGCGGGCATCCACAATGTTCAGGTTCAGCTGTTCCAGAACAGCGGTGGTGGCGGCAAACAGGGCGACGCGATCTTTCATGTAGATGATGATCTGGGAATAGCCGTCAGTCGGGCCACCCCGGGTGTCCCGGATCAGCACCAGAGGATCCGGGTTGTCGCCGTGGCGAATGATGGCGGCTGTTTGCCAGGCGATATCCACAGTGGAATCCTGCAGGAAGTATTCGTCGTCCACGGTATTCCAGATCTGGTCGATCTGTTCATCGGTCATATTCTGGGCGTGGAGGATTTCCCTGGCTTCCTCCTGGGTGGCCCGGATCCAGGACTGCCGGTCTACCGGATTGTCAGTGCCGCGGCGCAGCGCCCGTTTGGTTTCTATATAAAGCTGGCGCAACAACGACGCGCGCCAGGTGTTCCACAGTTTGGGATTGGTGGCACTGATATCGCAAACCGTGAGGATGTAGAGATAGTCCAGGTGGGCGAGGCTGGGTACCGCGCGGGCAAAGGCCTGAATGATGTCCGGGTCGGAAATATCCTTGCGCTGCGCGGTCATCGACATCAACAGGTGGTTTTCCACCAGCCAGGACACCAGTTGGGTGTCCCGTTCACTGAGATGGTGCCGCTCGCAAAAGGCTTCGGCATCAATGGCGCCAAGCTCGGAATGGTCGCCGCCCCGGCCTTTCGCCACGTCGTGGTAGAGGCCGGCAATAAACAAGGTTTCCAGTTTGGGTAGCCGGTGTATCAGGCGCGAGGCCAGGGGGTATTCGGTTCTGGCCTCGGTGCTGTTGAGCCTCACCATGTTGCGGATCACCCGCATGGTGTGGGCGTCTACCGTATAGATATGGAAAAGGTCGTGCTGCATCTGGCCAATGATCTGGCCGAACTCCGGCAGGTAGCGGCCCAGCACGTTGTACTTCTTCATGGCCGACAGGGTCTGGTCCAGGGCATGGGGCGTGCGTAGCAGCTCCATAAACAGCGTGGTGACGGCCAGGTCAGAGCGGAACGCGTCATCAATCAGATGCCTGTGGGCCCGGAGTGAACGAATCGTAGTGGCCCGGATGCCTTTGATCTCCGGGTGTTGCGCCATCAGCACGAAGATTTCCATGATCGCGTACGGGGCGTAGGCGAACACCTGATTGTTTACCGCTTCAATGTAAAGGTTGCGAACCTGGAAACGTTTGTTCAGGGGGCGGATTTCATCTTCGCCGCCGCTGCCAATGATGGCTTCGTCATAATACTGCAGGATCACGTCGGCCAGCTCCGCCAGTGCAAGCACAGTGCGGTAGTACTGCTGCATCATCAGCTCTACGCCCAGACGTTTACCTTCGTCCTGGTAACCGAGCATTTGTGCCAGGGCGCGTTGGTGGTCAAATAAAAGTCGATTTTCATTGCGGTCGGCCAGCAGCTGAAGACCAAATCGGAGCCGCCAGAGGAAGGTCTCCCCCTGGTACAGAATCTGGTGCTCTTCTTCGGTCAGGATGCTGAAGCGGGTGAGGTCGGCAATATTCTGCAGGCCGAAATGGCGCTTGGTGATCCAGCCGATGGTCTGGATATCCCGAAGGGCGCCAGGAGAGCCTTTGACGTTGGGCTCCAGATTGTACTCCGTGTCGCCGTACTTCTTGTGACGTTGCTGCTGCTCTTCACGTTTGGCGAGGAAGTAGTCCCGATCGGAGCTGACGTCGTCCGAATACACCATCTCACTGAGTTCGGCCCGTAAACCATCCGGGCCTGCGATCGTGCGTGTTTCCAGCAGGTTGGTCAGAATGGTGATGTCTTCCCGGGCGGCCTGAATGGATTCCGCCAGGCTGCGAACGCTGTGGCCAATATCCAGTTTGAGGTCCCAGAGCAGGGTGACAAACGCTCCCAGGTCTTCCTGCCAGTCCTCTTCTATGCCATTGCGGGTCAGGATCAGCAGGTCAATATCGGAATGAGGGTGCAGCTCGCCCCGGCCATACCCCCCCACGGCCACCAGTGCAATGTCTGCGGAGCGGGAGAACGGGTATCTGTTCCAGATCAGCCGGAGTACCTTGTCGATGGTGTTGGCCCTGGCAAGAACCAGGGCGCGGACATCGGCACCTTGCTGAAATGCCTCGGCATCAGCGTTATAACTTTCCCGCAACAGTTCGCGTGCGGCAAACACCGGTGAGGTGTCGTTACTGATTCGGGATTCCAGCTCGCTTCGGTCCACTTAGAATGACTCTTCCGATCGGCGGGTCAGCACCTCATAGCCATCCGCAGTTACCAGAATGGTGTGCTCCCACTGTGCCGACAGTTTGTGATCCTTGGTGACCACCGTCCAGCCATCTGCCAGTAGCTTGGTCTGGTATTTGCCTTGGTTGATCATCGGCTCGATGGTAAAGGTCATGCCTTCTTTGAGTTCCATGCCGGTGCCGGGCTTGCCGTAGTGCATTACCTGAGGCTCCTCATGAAACACTTTGCCAATGCCGTGGCCGCAATAGTCTCTGACAACGGAGTAACGGTGTTTCTCGGCATGCTGCTGTATTACGTGGCCAATATCACCCAGGCGGGTTCCGGGCTTCACCAGTTCAATGCCTTTATATAGGCACTCCTGGGTGATCTGGATCAGGCGTTCGGTGCCGGGCTTGGGCTTACCCACAATCCACATCTTGCTGGTGTCGCCGTGGTAACTGTCTTTGATGACGGTGACATCAATATTGATGATGTCGCCTTCTTTCAGCACCTTCTTCTCGGACGGGATGCCGTGACAGATTACGTGGTTGACGGATGTGCAGATAGACTTGGGGAAGCCCTTGTAGTTCAGGGGAGCGGGGATTGCCTGCTGTGTGTTGACGATATAGTCGTGCGCAATGCGATCCAGCTCTTCCGTGGTGATGCCGGGTTTGACATGTTCGTCGAGCATTTCCAGAACTTCGGCAGCCAGGCGACCGGCCACGCGCATCTTTTCAATCTCTTCGGGGGTCTTGATAGTTACCTGCATCGGGCTTCCTGTTGATTTGTATCAAACCGGCATTTTAAGGGGCGGCGACATAAGGTACAAGGCGGGGAGCAGGCTATGCTGGCCATAGCCCGGGGCTAAAAATAATGGCGTTTGGCCTGGCAGATATGGTATAAACGCGCCCGCCGGAAACGAATCCGGCAAATTCACACACGTGTCAGCACGTTGTCCCAGGGTGCCGGCTCCTGTTTAAAGGAGGCTGGTTGGGGCAATCGGACGCGTGGAGGACTAACCCGAAGCTAAAAGGTAAATATCATGGCTCAGGTAAATATGCGTGACCTGCTCAAGGCAGGTGCTCACTTCGGTCACCAGACTCGCTACTGGAACCCGAAAATGTCGAAGTTCATCTTCGGCGCCCGTAACAAGATTCATATCATCAACCTGGAGCAGACTGTTCCGGCCATGAATGAAGCGCTGAACTTCATTCAGTCTCTGGCTGAGAACAAGAACAAGATCCTGTTTGTTGGTACCAAGCGCGCGGCTTCCAAGATCATCAAGGAAGAAGCTCAGCGTTCCGGTCAGCCGTACGTTAACCATCGCTGGTTGGGTGGTATGCTGACCAACTACAAGACCATCCGTCAGTCTATCCGTCGCTACCGTGATCTGGAAGCCCAGAGCCAGGACGGTACTTTCGACAAGCTGACCAAGAAAGAAGCCCTTGAGCGTACCCGTGAGATGGATAAGCTCGAGCGCTCCATCGGTGGTATCAAGGATATGGGTGGCCTGCCGGATGCCCTGTTCGTTATCGACGTAGACCACGAGCGTATCGCCATCAAGGAAGCCAACAAGCTGGGTATTCCTGTTATCGGTGTTGTTGATACCAACAGCGATCCCGATGGTGTTGATTACGTGATCCCGGGTAACGATGACGCCATCCGCGCTATCCAGATCTACGTGAAAGCCGTTGCCGATACCTGTCTGGAAGCTTCCCAGTCTGCCGGCGCTGGCGCTGACGAGTTTGTTGAAGTCAGCGAAGATGCTGCAGGCGCTGCTCCGGCCGCCGAGTAATATCCAGGCTTAACGTTTGAGTTGTAAGGTATGCCCGCCTGTATATGCGGGTATACCTCCCCACCGAATTCGGAAAAGACAAGAGGATTGAACATGGCTGCAATTACCGCTGCAATGGTCAAAGAGCTGCGTGAGCGTACTGGCCTTGGCATGATGGAGTGCAAAAAAGCACTGGTTGAAGCTGAAGGCAATGTTGAAACTGCGATTGAAGAGCTGCGCAAGTCTTCCGGTCTGAAAGCCGCCAAGAAGGCCGGCCGTACTGCCGCTGAAGGCGTGTCTCTGGTCAAGGTGTCTGACGACAACACCGTGGCCTTCATTCTGGAAGTGAACTCCGAAACTGACTTCGTTGCTCGCGACGACAACTTCATGAACTTCGCCAACGACGTTCTGAATGTTGCCTTCGAGAAGGGCGAAACTGACGTTGCCAAGCTGATGGAAGGCGACCTGGAAGCCAAGCGTGAGGCGCTGGTTCAGAAGATCGGTGAAAACATCACCGTTCGTCGCATCATCAAGGTTGAAGGCCCGGTTGTGGGTGGTTACGTGCACAGCAACAACAAGATCGCTTCCGTTGTTGCCCTGACTGCAGGTAACGAAGAGCTGGCTCGCGATATCGCCATGCACGTTGCTGCTGTTAACCCGCGCGTTGGCAAGCCTGACGACATGCCGGCTGAAGAGCTGGAAAAAGAGAAAGAGATCATCAAGGCCCAGCCGGATATGGAAGGCAAGCCTGCTGAGATCGTTGAAAAGATGATGGGTGGCCGCATCAAGAAGTTCCTGGCTGAAAACAGCCTGGTTGAGCAGCCGTTCGTCAAGAACCCGGACCAGAAAGTGGGTGACCTGATCAAGTCGGCCGGTGGCGACCTGGTTGGTTTCATTCGCCTGGAAGTGGGTGAAGGCATCGAGAAAGAAGAAGTGGATTTTGCTGCTGAAGTGGCTGCTGCCGCTGGCACAGGCAAGGCCTGATTCCTCTTCGAGGCACTGCCGTGCAATATGGCAGTGCCACCTGAGTCTGCCACGTCAGCCGGGTTCGCCCGGCTTTCGTGGCGGGCTTGTATCTGAGATACCCCTTTTTTGAGGAGTATGTCAGATACAAGCCTGCAACGGGTTTGCGCCGGATAGCCAACAGACGAGAAGGGGACCACCATGCCGACATCTTCGAAAAACCAGCCCAGATACAAGCGTGTTCTGCTCAAGCTCAGTGGCGAAGCCCTGATGGGAGAGCACGATTTCGGTATTGATCCCAAAGTTCTTGATCGTATGGCCCTGGAAATCGGTGCCCTTATTGGCATTGGTGTTCAAGTGGGGCTGGTCATTGGCGGTGGCAACCTGTTTCGCGGTGCAGCCCTCAATGCGGCAGGCCTTGATCGCGTGACTGGAGATCACATGGGGATGCTGGCCACGGTCATGAACGGCCTGGCCATGCGTGATGCGCTGGAGCGCTCGAACATCCGTACCCGCGTGATGTCTGCTATCCCCATGAGCGGTATTGTTGAGCATTATGACCGTCGCCGTGCGGTGCGGGATCTCAAGGAAGGTGATGTGGTCATCTTCAGTGCGGGTACCGGCAACCCGTTCTTCACCACGGACTCTGCAGCCTGCCTGCGTGGCATTGAAATTGAAGCTGACGCTGTTCTGAAGGCAACCAAGGTAGATGGCGTTTACTCGGCCGATCCCCATCTTGATCCTACCGCAGTAAAATACGACCACCTGACCTATGATGAGGTTCTGGACAAGAAACTGGGCGTGATGGATCTCACGGCCATCTGCCTGGCGCGGGATCACGGTATGCCGCTGCGGGTCTTCGACATGAACCGCCCCGGTGTGCTCACGCGCATTGTGACCGGGGAACGGGAAGGCACATTGATTGAATGAATAAGGCTGCCGGCGCCTGAAGTGCCGGCTTCCTGCATGGAACCAGACGAACGAATTGAGGAAGCTGACGTGATTAACGACATCAAAGCTGAAGCCGAAAAGAAAATGAAAAAGAGCCTGGAAGCTCTGCACTCGGCTTTCAATAAAATCCGTACCGGACGTGCCCATCCGGCGATCCTGGACAGCGTAATGGTGAACTACTACGGTCAGGAAACACCGCTGAAGCAGGTGGCCAGCGTGAACGTGGAAGACAACCGGACGTTGACCGTTGCGCCCTGGGAAAAGAATCTGGTGCCCACGATTGAAAAGGCGATCATGACGTCTGACCTTGGCCTGAATCCGGCCACCAGCGGCGACATCATCCGCGTGCCCATGCCGATGCTGACCGAGGAGACCCGTAAAGAAATGGTCAAGCAGGCAAAGGCGGATGCGGAGCACGGTCGGGTGTCTATTCGTAATGCTCGTCGCGATGCCAACCACATGATCAAAGAGCTGGTAAAGGAAAAGGAAATCAGCGAAGACGATCAGCACCGTGGCGAAGATGAAATTCAGAAGCTCACCGACAAATACATCGCCGAAGTTGAAAAGATGTTGAAGTCGAAGGAAGAGGACCTGATGGCGGTTTAAGCGCCCGGGTTCATACAGGAGCAGGATCAGCGGCGGGGGAGTCCCGCCGCACAGAGGATTTCATGACGGCAAAAGTTACCGCAGAAATTCCGGTGGCAGCAGATAACTGCCCCCGGCATGTCGCCATTATCATGGATGGCAATAACCGCTGGGCCAAAGCGCACCGGCTTAAGGGAGTGGCGGGCCACAAGGCCGGGGTGGATGCGGTCAAGGCGGTGGTGGAAACCTGCGCCAAAGAGGGCGTGGAGGTATTGACCCTGTTTGCCTTTTCCAGCGAGAACTGGCGCCGGCCCAAGGACGAAGTATCAGCTCTTATGCGTCTGTTCCTGATCGCATTGGAGCGGGAAGTCCGTAAACTACATCGCAACAATATCCGCCTACGGATTATCGGTGATCGTTCAGCCTTCAATCCAGCGCTCCAGGAACATATGGAGAAAGCCGAGGCCCTGACCCGTGACAATACCCGTATGACGGTGGTGATTGCGGCCAATTACGGTGGGCATTGGGACATAACCCAGGCGACCCGTAAGGTGGCGGAGCAAGTGAAGGCGGGTCAGCTGGAACCGTCAGATATCACCGATGACCTGATCCAGGAGCACTTGAGCATCGGTGATCTTCCCATGCCGGATCTCCTTATCCGGACAGCAGGCGAACAGCGCATCAGCAATTTCCTGTTATGGCACCTGGCCTACACCGAATTCTACTTTTCCGAGGTGTTCTGGCCGGATTTCAAGCGCGAGCAAATGCTCAAGGCGCTTGATGCCTATGCCCATCGACAGCGCCGTTTCGGTCAGACCGACGACCAGATTGCTGCTCGCGCTGCACAACAATAACGACCAAGCGACCAATACCGTGCTTAAAACCCGAATCATTACCGCACTCATCCTGGCGCCGATTGCAATCGGTGGTATTTTTTTCCTTCCGCCTCTGGGGTTCGCCCTGTTTACCGGCGCCATCATCGCGTTAGGGGCCTGGGAATGGGCCAATATGTCCGGAATCGAAAGCCAGCCCGGACGCGTCGGGTATGCACTGGTTATGGCGGCGCTTCTCTATGCCCTGGGTGACCTGCCAGCATTGTTGGTGCTTTGGCTGGCGATTGCCTGGTGGCTGGTTTGTTTCTGGCTGGTCAGACGGTATCCCGCCGGATCCGAGCGCTGGGGCGCTATCCCGGTCAGGGCGCTGATGGGGTTCATGGTGCTGGTGCCCGCGTGGGTGGGCCTGAATCACCTTCGCAATGGCGGCTTCCAGTTTGGCGACGTGGCCAACAATCTGGTCGTTATTCTGTATATTTTTCTGGTGGTGTGGGTGGCTGATATCGGCGCCTATTTTGCCGGCCGCGCCTTTGGTAAAGCCAAGCTGGCGCCTCGCGTCAGTCCCGGCAAATCCTGGGCTGGCGTATGGGGAGGATTGGCTGCAGTGGCCTTACTCGCCATTGTGGCCAGCCTCCTGGCCAACGCAGGTGTCGCGGAAGCCATGCTGCTGGTGGTGGCAAGTCTGGTGACCGGTTTTGTCTCGGTTCTTGGCGATTTACTTGAAAGCATGCTGAAGCGCTTTCGAGGCATCAAGGACAGCAGTCAGCTGCTGCCCGGGCATGGCGGCATTATGGATCGTATCGACAGCCTCACCGCGGCCATTCCGGTATTTGCCCTGATGATTACTCTGTTGGGCTGGTTGACCGCCGGCCAGGTCGTGGCATGACGAAACGCTCGATTACGGTTCTCGGCGCAACGGGCTCCATTGGCTTGAGTACCCTGGATGTTATTCGCAGGCATCCAGACCGTTTTTCAGTGTATGCCCTGACCGCAGGAACCCGGGCGGATGAATTGGCAACCCTGTGCCGTGAATTTCGACCGGCCGTTGCGGTGATGGCCGATGCAGAAGCTGCTGAACGCCTGAAGGCGCTGTTGGCGGATATGCCCGAGACCCGCGTGCTGGCGGGAGAAGCGGGGCTCTGTGAGGTGGCGGCTTCGGCGGAGTCGGACACCGTGATGGCTGCCATTGTCGGCGCTGCCGGCCTGGCGCCAACGCTGGCCGCAGTCCGGGCCGGCAAACGCGTTCTTCTCGCCAACAAAGAAGCGTTGGTGATGTCCGGCAAACTGTTTATGGATGCGGTTGAGCGCCACGGTGCCGAGCTGCTGCCTATTGATTCTGAACATAATGCCATTTTTCAGTGTATGCCGGCAGACAAGGTGCGAGACCCTTGCGGCGCGGGTATTACCCGTATCCTTCTGACCGCCTCCGGTGGACCTTTCCGGGAGTATGCGGCTGAGGACTTACGGGCGGTGACGCCGGCCCAGGCCTGCGCCCACCCTAACTGGTCAATGGGTCAGAAGATTTCTGTGGACTCTGCAACCCTGATGAACAAAGGCCTGGAGTTGATTGAAGCCTGCTGGCTGTTCAATACCTCGCCGGCAAACGTGCAGGTTCATGTCCACCCCGAAAGCATCATTCACTCCATGGTTGAATATGCCGACGGCTCGGTGCTTGCCCAGTTGGGAAGCCCGGATATGCGCACCCCCATTGCCAATGGTCTGGCCTGGCCTGAGCGTATTGAGGCTGGTGTCGCGCCCCTGGATTTATTCGCCATTGGCCGTTTTCACTTTGAACGCCCGGATTTGCAGCGTTTCCCCTGTTTGCGCCTTGCGGCCGAAGCCTTTGCTGCAGGCGGTACAGCGCCTGCGGTTCTCAATGCCGCGAACGAGGTTGCAGTGGCGGCGTTTCTGGAAGGCCGGCTGTGCTTTGCCGATATCCCCGTTATTATAGAGCGAACCCTGACGGCCACAGACGTTGTGCCGGCGGACAGCTTTGACACTATTTTCGCGAAAGATGCCGAGGCTCGCCGCCGGGCCAGGGAACAGATCAGCCTGCTGGCTGTCTGACGTCCCTGGGCCTGACAGGCCGCTCATTCAGCCATAAACCGGAACGTCTATGCAGATCATTCAAACCGTACTGGCACTGGCGCTTACCCTCGGAATCCTGGTAACGCTGCACGAATACGGCCATTTCTGGGTGGCACGCCGATTCGGTGTGAAGGTGCTTCGTTTTTCCGTGGGGTTCGGCAAGCCTCTGTTTTCGTGGTATGACCGTCACGGAACCGAATATGCGGTAGCGGCCATCCCCCTGGGGGGGTACGTGAAAATGCTGGATGAGCGGGAAGGGCCGGTACCGGAAGAGCTGCGTGAGCAGGCGTTTACCTCGAAACCTCCGTCCCAGCGCATCGCCATTGCGGCTGCCGGGCCTATTGCCAATTTTCTGTTCGCGATTCTCGCTTACTGGGTGTTGAGTGTTGTTGGCGTTACCACCGTCGCTCCAGTGGTTGGCGAGGTGGCTCAGGGCAGCGTTGCCGAACGGGCAGGGCTGGAAAGCGGGATGGAAATCCATGCCGTTGACGGCCATAGGGTGACCTCCTGGCGAGACGTGAACATGCGGCTGCTCGAAAGGGCGGGAGAGCACGGTCAGGTTTCGCTGGAGATTTCCCGGGATGGTTCCAGGGGCATTGTAGCGGGTCCATTGGACGGTTGGCGTCTGAGTGATGATACTCCGAACCCGCTGGCGGAATTCGGGATATCCCCCTGGCGTCCGGATGTCCCCGCGGTGCTGGGTGAGGTGACTGCCGATGGCCGGGCAAATGCGGCCGGGCTGAAAGGCGGTGACCGCATATTGGCTGTTGATGGCGAGCCGGTACCGGACTGGTTCGCTCTGGTGGAGCATATTCGGAACGCCCCGGAACAGACTCTGGAACTGACCATCGAGCGCTCTGGCGATGAATTGAATGTTCCGGTAACACCTGCTTCGAGAACGCTTGAGGATGGTCAGGTCGTTGGTTTCGTAGGTGCCGGCGTAAGCGCAGTGAACTGGCCTGACGAACTGTTGCGGGAGGTCCGCTACGGGCCTTTGGCGGCGATACCGAATGCTGTGAATGAAACCTGGGCCGACACACGCCTGACCCTGGTGGCGATTAAAAAAATGGTCACCGGGCTGCTGTCTCCGACCAATCTCAGTGGACCGATTACCATTGCCCGGGTTGCCGAGGCGAGTGTCAGCTCGGGGTTCGAAGACTTTGTGCGCTTTCTGGCATATCTGAGTGTCAGTCTTGGCGTGCTTAACCTGCTCCCCGTTCCGGTTCTGGATGGTGGGCACATTGTGTACTACACCATCGAAGCCATTCGCCGGAAGCCACTTTCCGAGCAGGCCCAGGCCTTTGGATTACGAATCGGTATGGCTTTGATACTGACTTTAATGGTGTTTGCTCTTTACAACGACCTGATGCGGTTGTGAGAATTGCGGGCTCCTTACCGCACATTAACCAGGCGAAATAACTGAATGAGACGTTCCCTTCTAGCTGTAGCCGTTGGCCTAGCAATTACCGCAACCGGTATAAAGCCAGCGCTGGCGGATGAATTCACGGTTGCGGATATCGAGGTAGAGGGCCTTCAGCGGGTTTCAGCGGGTTCTGTGTTTTCGGCTTTTCCGGTGAACATCGGCGAGCGTATGGACGAGACCCGGTTGGCCGACGCCATCAAGGATCTGTTCCGGACCGGATTGTTTACGGATATTCAGGCCAGTCGTGATGAGGGTGTGCTGATTCTGTCGGTGCGTGAACGCCCGTCGATTTCCTCCATTGAGATCGAGGGTAACAAGAATATCGAAACCGAGATGCTGATGGATGCCCTGGCCGGTGCGGGCCTGGAGGAAGGTCAGGTATTTCGGCGTGCTACCCTGGAGAAACTGGAACTGGAGATCCTTCGCTCCTACATCGCCCAGGGCCGCTACAACGCAAGGGTAAAAGCCACCGCGGAAGAGTTACCCAGGAACCGTGTTGCCATTCGCCTGGACATCAACGAGGGTTCTGTCGCTGCCATTCAACACATCAATATTGTTGGGAACGAAGATTTCAGTGATGAAGAACTCATCGGCCTCTTCGAGTTGCGTACCAGTAGCTGGTGGAACTCGCTGACCAACAAAGATAAATACGCCCGGGAACGTCTGAGCGGGGATCTGGAGTCTCTGCGTTCGTTTTATCTTGATCGCGGCTATCTGGACTTCAACGTTGAATCCAGCCAGGTGTCCATCTCGCCGGACAAGCAGGAAGTCTTTATCGCCATCGCCGTTAATGAAGGCCCCCAGTACACCATCTCCGACATTCGCTTGCGCGGTGAGCTGATTGTCGGTGAGGAGGAGCTCCGGAAATTCATTCCGGTTAAAGAAGGCGATGTATTCTCCCGTGCACAGATGACGGCGATTTCCGAAGCGCTCTCGTTCCGGCTCGGCCGCGAAGGCTATGCGTTTGCCAACGTCAATGCGGTACCGGAGCCGGGTGAAGACAATACAGCTGCGGTTACCTTCTTCGTGGAGCCCGGCAAGCGGGCCTATGTACGCCGGGTGAACTTCGACGGCAACGTGTCCACTAAGGACGAGGTGCTGCGCCAGGAGATGACCCAGATGGAGGGCGGGGTAGCCTCGTCCGACCGCATTGAGTTCTCCAAGACCCGTCTTGAGCGCCTGGGTTTCTTCCAGACTGTGGATGTTGAAACGGTCCCGGTACCCGGTACCGATGACCTGGTCGATGTGAACTACAGCGTGCAGGAGCAACCAACGGGTAGCTTGTCCGCATCGGTGGGTTTCTCGCAGAATTCGGGTGTGATTCTGGGTGCGTCGGTGTCCGAGAATAATTTCTTCGGTACCGGTAAGCGCGTCTCGTTTGGTGTGAACTTCAGTGATTCGGTAAAGAGCGCCAATATTTCCTACCTGGATCCATACTACACGGTCGACGGAGTAAGTCGGGGCTTTAGTCTGTTTGCCCGAGAAACCGATTACGAAGAAGAGGACATTTCCTCTTACCTGCTCGATGAGTACGGTGGCCGGGTTACGTTCGGGTATCCGACCGATTCTATTACGCGGTTGAATTTCGGTGCTGGCGTTACCCAGTCAAATATTAAGCCGGGCGTATTCTCAGCCCAGGAAGTTCGCGATTTTATCGCCGAAGAAGGGGATTCGTTCACCAATTACTTCCTGTTTGGTAGCTGGCGGCGGAGTACGCTCAACCGAGGTGTCTTGCCAACCAACGGTTACAGTCATTCCCTGTCGCTGGATGTCGCTGTTCCAGGCAGTGACCTGACCTTCTACAAGGCGACCCACAAAACGGATTTCTATTTCCCGCTGACGGATTCCGCCAACTGGGTCTTCAGAGCGCGATCGGAGATCGGGTATGGGGACGGTTACGGTGACCGCAGTCAGATGCCGTTCTTCGAGCATTTCTATTCCGGGGGCTATGGCTCTGTTCGGGGATATGAAGCAAACTCGTTGGGTAACAAGGCGGAGCGTGCAGCAGGCGACTTCTCGGATCCCGATCCGTTCGGTGGTAACGTTCTGACAGAAGGCGGGCTGGAGTTGATCTTCCCGACGCCTTTTGCAGGAGATTCGCGTTCGATGCGTACGTCCGTCTTTGTCGATGCCGGTCAGGTGTTTGATACCGAAAGAGGTTTTGACCCTGAGTTGGGTGAGGTAAGGACTTCAGCCGGTATCAGTTTCCAGTGGATCACCGCGGTAGGTCCATTGGCTTTCAGTCTGGCCAAGCCGCTGAACGATAAATCCGGTGACGATACCCAGGTCTTCCAGTTCTCACTGGGGCAGACGTTCTGACCGGGCTATAAAAAAAGAAAGAATGAAACAAAGGAGAAGATTGATGACCCGTTTGATGACTATCCTTGCCGCCGCTCTTATGGCCTTCTCGGCTCAGGTGGCGGCGGAGACCCGTATTGGTGTGGTGGATCTGCGCCAGGCCCTGTTCTCTTCCAATGATGCCCAGGCCTTCAGCGAAAAACTCCAGCAGGATTTTGCCGGCGACGAAGCCCAGGTGCGTGAAGCTCAGGAGGCCGCTCGCAAGTTAAAGGATCGGCTGGAGAAGGATGGCGCCATGATGAACGAGAGCGAGCGTAATCAGTTGGCCGCCGAGTTTCAGGAAAAGGTAAAGGAGTTTAATTTCCTCAAGCAACGCCTCGACGCCACCGTTAACCAGCGCAAGCAGCAGTTTCTGGAAGGTGCGCGCCCTGAGGTAGACGTCGCTGTGAAGGAACTCCTGGAAGAAAATGACCTTGATCTGATTCTGCCCAGCGAAGCGGTGGTTTACGTTAAGCCGGAGATGAATCTGACCACACAACTGCTTGAAAAACTGAACCAGTGATGTAGAAAGGGGCTCCCCGGCCCCTGTGTTTGGAGAAAACGATGACACAGAAGTCCTATCGGCTGCAGGAGATTGCCGAGGCATTGGGAGCGAGCCTCCGGGGAGACCCCGATATCCGTATTACCGGGCTTGCCACCTTGCAGGCGGCTGTCCCGGGCCAGATCAGTTTTCTGGCAAATCCCTCCTATGCCAAATACCTGAGAGATACCCGGGCGTCAGCGGTGATTGTGTCCTCGGCTGCGGCGGAGGATGTTCCGACCAATGTCCTGTTACTGGACAACCCCTACCTGGGCTATGCTCACCTCAGTCATTGGTTTGATCCGGCTCCCAAGGCTTCCCCGGGCATTCATCCAACTGCCGTGGTTGATGAGTCTGCCAGTATTCCCGAATCCGCATCCATAGGCCCGCATGTTGTGATTGAGGCCGGGGTTTGTATTGGTGAGCGCGTAGCGATCGGTGCTGGCGGTTTTATCGGGGCGAGAGCGAGTATCGGAGACGACAGTATCCTTCGGCCCCGGGTCACGCTTGCACATGATGTGGTTGTCGGTAAGCGCTGTCACATTCTCAGTGGTGCGGTGATTGGTTCCGACGGCTTCGGCTTTGCCAACGAAAAAGGTGTCTGGCACCGCATCGCGCAGCTTGGTGCCGTGGTGCTGGGCGACGATGTGGAGGTTGGCGCCAATACCACCATAGACCGTGGCGCCCTGGACGACACCACAATAGGTAACGGCGTAAAGCTGGACAATCTGATTCAGATTGCCCACAACGTACAGATTGGTGATCACAGCGCAATGGCGGCCAAAGTCGGAATTGCAGGTAGCACCCGGATTGGCAATCACTGCGTGTTTGGTGGCGCCTCTGGCGTGGCTGGCCACCTTGAGATAGCCGATCAGGTTCACCTCACCGGCATGACCCTGGTAACGGGTGATATTCGTGAATCGGGGGTCTACTCCTCCGGCACCAGTGCGGATACCAATCGCCAATGGCGGAAAAATGCCGTCCGTTTTCGCCAACTGGATGCTCTGGCGCGACGGATCAAAGAACTGGAAAAGAAATTAGAGGGCTGAGGCCGATCAAGATGATGCACATCGATGAAATTCTGGAGTACCTGCCGCACCGTTACCCCTTTTTGCTGGTGGATCGGGTAACTGAGGTCGAAAAAGGGAAGTCGATCAAGGGGTACAAGAATGTATCGTTCAATGAGCCCTTTTTTACTGGTCATTTTCCGGACAATCCGATTATGCCGGGTGTCCTGATCATTGAAGCCATGGCGCAATTGTCGGGGATTCTTGGTTTTGTGACTGTGGAACGGAAACCGTCGGACGGCGTGGTACAATATCTGGCTGGATCCAGTAAAGCGCGTTTCAAGCGCCCCGTTTTACCGGGTGATCGCTTGGATATGGAGTCTGAGTTTATCTCTGGCAAGCGCGGTATCTGGAAGTTTGATTGCCGTGCCCTCGTAGATGGCGAGGTAGTATGCGTGGCAGAAATACTTACCGCTGAGAGAGAAGTTTGATGGCGACAAATGACTGGTCGGGTGTCCATCCTCAAGCGATTGTGGACCCGTCAGCCAAACTGGCGGATAACGTGACGGTTGGCCCCTGGAGCTATATTGGTCCGGGGGTGGAGATTGGTGAAGGCACCGAGATTCTCTCTCACGTGGTCATCAAGGGGCCGACGGTAATTGGCCGTAACAACCGAATCTTCCAGTTCTCCAGCATCGGCGAAGAGTGCCAGGACAAGAAATACGCTGGTGAGCCGACCACGCTGGTCATTGGTGATGACAATGTTATCCGCGAGAATTGCACTATTCATCGTGGCACCATTCAGGACCGGGGTGAGACCAGGATCGGTAATGGCAATTTGCTGATGGCTTATGTGCACGTGGCTCACGACTGTATTGTCGGCAACCATACCATTCTGGCCAACTGTGCCACGCTGGCAGGGCATGTATCGGTAGGAGATCATGCCATTCTGGGCGGCGGTACGATGGTGCATCAGTTCTGCCATATCGGGCCCCACAGCATGGCTGCCGGGGGCAGTATCGTGCTCAAGGATATTCCCGCCTATGTCATGGCCAGCGGCCAGTCTGCCCAACCTCATGGAATGAATGTGGAAGGGCTGAAGCGTCGTGGTTTTGCCAAGGATACGCTCCTGAGTCTCCGCAGAGCCTATAAGGTGGTCTACCGCCAGGGTCTGACGACGGAGCAGGCCATCGAAGAGCTTGAGCGCAACTTTGCCGATGTCCCTGAGGTTCTCCCGCTGATTGACTCGCTCAAGGGAGCGGATCGCGGCATCATCCGTTAAGCCAGCCGGAGGCCGCTGGTGACACAGCTAAAGGCCAATTCGGCCACATTCTCAGGGCGAACCATCGCCATCATTGCCGGCGAGGCATCGGGAGATATTCTCGGTGCCGGACTGATTCGTGCGCTACGAAAGCGTTACCCGAAGGCTCGTTTTGTCGGCATCGGCGGTGATGAAATGATCGCTGAGGGTTTTCACTCGCTGGTGCCAATGGAACGGCTTTCCGTGATGGGTCTGGTGGAAGTGCTTGGCCGGATCCGTGAGCTGTTCAGTATCCGTGCGCGCTTGCTGGATTATCTGTTTACTACCCCTCCGGATGTTGTGATTGGAATCGATTCACCGGATTTTACGTTGGCCATCGAACGTCGGTGCCGGGAAGCAGGCATTCCCTCTGCACACTACGTGAGTCCTTCAGTTTGGGCCTGGCGCCAGAAGCGTATCTTCAAGATTGCCAAGTCTGTCGACCTTATGCTGACGTTGTTCCCCTTTGAGGCCCGGTTTTATGAGGAGCACCATGTGCCCGTGTCGTTTGTGGGGCACCCCCTGGCTGACAGGATAGCGCTGGAACCGGATACTCTGGCTGCGCGTGAGAGCCTCGGTCTTGAGGTGGACAAACCCGTGCTGGCGGTATTGCCGGGTAGTCGGGGTGGTGAGGTTGAGCGCCTCGGCACTCTGTTTCTCGAGGCGTCCCGTTGGCTCCAGGCTCGTCGCCCGGATCTGCAGCTGGTTATTCCCTGCGTCAATCGGGACCGTGAGCGGCAGGTGCGTGATCTGGTTGAATCCCTGGAGGTGAGCTTGCCGGTCACGCTGGTTCGTGGTCGGTCGAGGGATGTGATGGCTGCCAGCGATGTGGTGCTGCTGGCATCAGGTACCGCGACACTGGAGGCGATGTTACTGAAAAAACCGATGGTGGTAGGTTACCGGCTCAGCGATTTCAGTTACAAGATATTGTCCAGGTTGGTCAAGGTTCCCTGGGTGGCGCTTCCTAATTTGTTGGCCCATGAGCAGCTGGTGCCCGAGTTGTTACAGGACGACGCAACGCCGGAGAAGTTGGGGGCGGCGGTTCTGGAAAGGCTGGAAAACGAACAGGAGCGCGACAGGCTGCACCAGGCGTTTCTGGAGTTGCACCAGGCGCTGCGCCAGGGCGCCGACGAACGTGCGGCGGCAGCGGTGTCTGAGCTGCTGGAGTCTCGAAGCTGATGGTGGCCAAGGCACTTCCTCCTTTTCAGTGTTCCTATCGCGGCTCGCTATTGGCGGGTGTGGACGAAGTGGGGCGTGGCCCGCTCATCGGGGCGGTTGTGACGGCCGCTGTGATTCTTGATCCAGTGCGGCCTATCCCCGGGCTGGCGGATTCCAAAAAGCTTACCGAAAAGAAACGCCTGCGATTATATGACGATATTCTGGAAAACGCGGCTGCCTGGAGCCTGGGCCGATGCGAGGCCAGTGAAATCGACGAGCTGAACATTTACCAGGCGACAATGCTGGCCATGAAGCGTGCCGTTGAGGGGCTCTCGATAGCCCCGGAGTACGTTCTTGTGGACGGGAACCGTTGCCCGAAGTGGCGCTGGCCATCCGAGCCCGTGATCAAAGGTGATAGTCGGGTTGAGGCGATCAGTGCTGCCTCCATCCTGGCAAAGGTGACGCGAGATCGCGAGATGGAGGCGCTGGATGTCCGGTTTCCGGGTTTTGGGCTCGCCCAGCACAAAGGGTACCCCACGCCTGTGCATCTCGAGGCGCTCAATCGCCTTGGGGTGACCCCGGAGCATCGCCGATCCTTTCGGCCGGTAAAGATGGCGCTGGATGCCGTCGGGGTTTATGGAGGTTCGTCCGCGCCTGTTCAGGAGTTGAACTATCCTGCCGATTTATTTGAAAATATCGATTGACAGGGTGCGGGGCCGGCGGTAGTATACGCGCCACGTTGACAGGGGTAGCCCGGTTAACAAACAGTTTGATGCGGGGTGGAGCAGTCTGGTAGCTCGTCGGGCTCATAACCCGAAGGTCGTTGGTTCGAATCCAGCCCCCGCTACCAATCCAGAAAAGCCAGCTTTTGCTGGCTTTTCTCATTTCCGGGGCCAGTGTTTTATTCTGACCCTGTTTCTTGCAAGGCAGGCCAGTTTTACTGGTCTGCCTTTTTTGTTTCCGCTTCTCTGCGATGTGCCGGTGTTCCCTCAATTCCTTTCGATTTCCGTCTTGCATTATGGTGACGGAAAAATGACGATTTTTTATCTATAAAAATGACGTTTATCGCATCATCATTCGCGCCGATTTTATAGAATTTCACGAAATCGACGGAAATATGGTGGTGAAGAGCCGTGAAACGCGTCATTTATATGTCAAAGGCATGGATTGCCGCGTTGTTGGTAGGGGTGGTGCTCGCGGGTTGCGGCGGCGGTGGTTCCGGCGGTAGTGAATCCGCCACTCAATCTGGCAGCCTACCCGATACCGGAAGTAGTGTTGGCAGTGCTCAGCCGGTTGCAGAGCGCTCAGCTGTATTAAGCTGGTCTGCGCCTATGACTCGTGTAAACGGCGAGTCGATCGCGATGGGAGAACTGGACAGATACGTGATTCGCTATGGGCAGGATGCTGACGATCTGTCCAGAGAGATCACCGTAGATGGCGCCAGTGGTGAGGCAGAGATGTCCTATGTGGTCGATAACCTTGACGCTGGTACCTGGTATTTCACCATTCAGGTTCAGGACACTGCCGGTCTTCTGAGTGAGCCTTCTGAGCCGGTCAGCAAGACCATCCAGTCTTGAGCAGGCATGCCGGTTCAGAACATCGGGTCTGCGATTGGTAGCTTCAGGGTGAAAGTGGTGCCTTCGCCCGGCCGTGAGTCTACGCTGATCTCGCCTCGGTGTTTTTCCACCACCGTTTTAACGAATGAAAGCCCCAGGCCGGTCCCATGCGCTCCGGCTATCTCGCTGCGCTTCTGTCGATGATAGCGGTCGAACAGTAAGGGCAGCTCCTCCGGATCAATGCCATAGCCCTCGTCCGATATGGCCAGACAGGCCAGATGCGCTGCCTGATAGACGTGAACGCTGACTGCGGAGTCCGGGGGGCTGTATTGCACGGCGTTGGTCAAAAGATTGATGACGGCCCGTTCCAGAAGTTCGGCGTTGCCTTTCAGCCACAGATCTTCGGTACCGTTCAGCACGATCGAAATGCCTTTTTCCTGGGCCTGCTCGCACACACTGTCCCGAGCGTTCTCAACAATCGCCAGAAATTCGCATTCGTAGAACCGGGTTTCGGTCAGTTGCTCGGCGCGAGCCAGCTGCACAAACTCTTCGGCCAGATGATAGCTACGCCGTGCCAGCCGCCCCAACTGGTCGAGTTGGTTGGCGTCAATATGGCTGGGATCCCGTTTCAGTTGTTCAATCAGGGCCAACTGAGAGACCAGAGGTGAGCGAACATCGTGTGAGATGAAGTCGATCGCCTCACGATGCTGCCGTTGCTGCTCCCGGAGTTCGGAGATGTCTGAGATGTTGGCAATAATGCCAAACTGGCGACTGTTTTGCAGGGCAAAAGGTGCCAGGTGGATGAGAAAATCTTTACCGTTCAATGTCAGGTCTACGGTTCGGCTTTGTCTCAGGGTCAGCGCCTCTGAAATGGTTTCGAACCAGGGCGG
>Ga0207830_100153_pt1 | contig 33931 bp, 26 predicted proteins | sample TtanPargueraPR_6_FD_187740 | JGI IMG/M metagenome (GOLD analysis project Ga0207830, IMG submission 187740) | Aerobic enrichment media microbial communities from Bioluminiscent Bay, La Parguera, Puerto Rico - Tt and E2 (3) (SPAdes) | ecosystem: Environmental > Aquatic > Marine > Unclassified ...
CAAAAAAAAGCGGGTTATCTTTTGTTGATAACCCGATTGTTCATAGTCTAGTTTAGTTAGATCAGAAAACTTATTGGTCTAATAGAGAAAAGGTAGTTCTAATAAGTATCTAAATCGTTTTATTCATTAAGGCTTCGCTAATATAGTATAAAATTGACTTAAACCTTAAGTATTTTTTAAAATTAATTAATATTTGTTAAAAAGCTTACTTTTGTTTTGTGTAGAATATTGATAGTCAGGCTGTATGAGTTGAGCAATATGTTATAGAATAGTTTTGAATTTTTTTGAAAAAAAAAGCGATTTATTCGAAAAACTACACATTGGACAATGTCTGATAAAAATCATGTTTCTGTTTGTTTTTCTTACAGCAAGAAATAATGGCTACTGTTAAGGAAGTGGTAAAGTATTTTCTGCTGCATTTTTTAACGTTGTATCTTTTTTTGCAAAAACCTGGTTGTTTTTATTGTAGCTTCTTTCATATTTCCATAAGCATCAAAAATAATTTTATTGGTAAAAACTATACTTACAAAAATATTAATTGTGCAACCAACAAAAATGGCAATCATAATCATAACCTGGTATTTAATTGCAACAGCCGGTGGACTTCCTCCCAGAATTTGTCCGGTCATCATGCCGGGTAGGGTTACCAGACCAATTACCGACATATTGGCAATCATCGGATTTAAGGCCATTTTAACCGCTTCTTCAATAAACGGACGAACAGCAGTTTTTTGATTTCCACTGTTGCTGAGCAAAAAACGGTAAAGGTCTTGTTTCTCGGTATGACTTTTAAAGTAGGTTTTTAAGCCAACAATATTGTGGTTTAAAGCATTTCCTAAAACCATTCCGGTGATGGGAATAAAATATCGGGCATCAAAAATATAGTCGAGTTTTAATATCAAACCCAGACAAAAAGTATCGATAATTAAAACGGAGGTTAAACCGGCAATGAAAAATGGAAAAATAAAAAATTTAATTTTCAGGCCAATTCGGTTTATGGCCGTTAGCACTCCTACCAAAATCATTACCAGCACCCAAAGCGAATTAATCAAAGCACTGTTTAAATCAAAAATAAACTCGAGATACAAGGCCACCAAGCTTAACTGAACCACCATTCGAGCTACATTAATTAGTACATCTTTTACCATTTTTATGCGGTAGGTGTAAAGAAACCCGATAGGGATAAGCAATAAAAAAGCCCCCAAAGCCAATTCCTTCAGATTTATATCTACAATTGCATTCATAACTTAATCGTTCGGTTACAACTAGCTGCCCAATGTTGATTGTGCGAAGCAGAAACAATGGTTTTATTTTTTAACTCGTATATGGTTTTTATTAGAAGATTGATTGCTTTATCATCAAGTGATGCGGTGGGTTCATCCATTAAAAGAATCTCTTTGGGTAACGACAAGCATATGGCAATAATTATACGTTGTTTTTGTCCTCCACTTATTTTTAAGAAATCCTGATTGAGGAAATCTTTTGATAAGCCAAGTTGTTTAAGCAGGTGATATGTTTTTGAAAGCTCACTTTTGGTACTTAACAGTTCAATTAAGGCATTCCCGTTTTTTACCGGTAAATGAATATTTTGCGGGACATAAATAATTTTTTTTCGAATGTTTTTTACCGTTGTGGCACTAACCAGTTCACCATCAATAAATACCTTCCCTTTTTGCGGAATAACATAACCCTGAAGCATGTTTAACAGCGAGGACTTCCCTTTGCCGGAAGCACCACTTAAACAAACGTTTTCTCCTTTCTTTACTTCGAGATTAAAATCAGAAAGAATTAACTTGTTCTTATAACTGAGATGTATGTTTTCGCAACGTATCATTTTTCTAATATACCAAGTTTATTGATGTCATTATATAAACACAAAAAAAATTAGAGGCATTTCAATAATTCATAATGAATAGTTTTTAAATTGCATAAGAGGTTTTTTTAGCATGGGGCCAGCATATTTTGCGTTGTAGTAGCTACATCACCGGGCTTAATTGCTAAAAAGCAAGTTGTTGGATAAATAAGTACTATTTGTATAAATACAGTTAAAGAATGAAAGCAGTTGTTTTAACAGGTATCCGAAAAATGCAATTAACTGAAATACCAGAGCCAGTTATCAGCAGCGATAAGGACGTGAAAATTAAGCTAAAAACTATCGGCGTTTGTGGTTCTGATATTCATTATTATTCAGAAGGTAAAATTGGTTCGCAGGTAGTTGACTATCCTTTTAGAGTTGGGCACGAATGCTCGGGTGAAATTGCTGAAATAGGAGCGGCTGTTGATAATGTAAAAGTTGGTGATTTGGTGGTGGTTGATCCTTCTGTACATTGCGGAAGCTGCGACCAATGCCTGGCGGGCAGGCCACATACCTGCCGGAATAATAAATTTCTGGGATGTCCGGGCCAAATTGAAGGTTGTTTGTCTGAGTTCATTGTTATGCCTTCGTTTACTTGTTTTCCGGTAACCGGTAAATTGAATGCCATTCAGGCTGCGCTTATCGAGCCACTTACCATTGGCGTTTATGCCGTAAATTTGGCAGCCATAAAAAATAAAAATACAACTGTTGCCATTTTTGGTGCCGGACCAATTGGTTTAAGTATACTAATGAAATTGAAAGCAGATATGGTTGCGGATGTTGGAATGATTGAACCACTTGATTACAGGCTTATAAAAGCAGGTGATATTGGGGCCTCGTGGCAGATAAACCCGGGTGAAGAAGAAGTGGAAGAAGAAGTGAAAAACCGGAACGAGCTATTACTGGATGTAGTTTTTGAAGCAAGTGGGGAACAGGAAGCTGTTAACAATGCCATAAAAATTTTAAAGCCAGGAGGTAAATTAGTTTTGGTAGGGATACCTCCGGAAGCGCAGTATGTTTTTAATATGGATTTGATGCGGAGAAAAGAGTTAACTTTGATTAATGTACGCCGGCAAAACCATTGTGTACAGGAAGCCATTGATTTGGTAACATCGGGCGCAGTAGATGTTGAAAAAATGGTTACACATGAGTTTAATCTGGAAGAAACACCGGTAGCTTTTGATATGGTTGAAGGTTACAAGTTTGGGACAGTTAAAGCGATGATTAACCTATAAAAAAAGGAAGCGAGAAGCTTCCTTTTCTTTTTTATCAATATTAGTTTTTAAACGTTGTAAGTAGACGATGCGGTGTCGCCACCACGGCCGGTCCAGTTGGTATGGAAAAACTCACCACGAGGCTTGTCGATGCGTTCGTAGGTATGTGCTCCAAAGTAATCGCGCTGGGCCTGAAGTAAATTAGCCGGTAGGCGTTTGCTACGGAAACCATCAAAATAACAAAGCGCCGAGGTTAGTGCAGGCACCGGAACTCCGTTTGCCAAAGCAGTGGCACAAACTCTGCGCCAGCCAGCCTGGGCTTCTTCAACCTTTTCTTTAAAGAATGGATCAAGCAATAAATTCGGTAATTCAGGATTATTGTCAAAAGCCTTTTTAATATCGCCAAGAAATACGGAACGAATAATACAACCACCGCGCCACATTAATGCAATTCCTCCATAGTTCAGGTTCCATTTGTATTCTTTGGCAGCTTCCATCATAAGGTTGTAGCCTTGCGCATACGAAATAATTTTGGCACCTAAAAGGGCACTTTCGATGTCGTTAATAAATTGCTGCTTATCTCCTTCAAACTCTGCTTTTGGTCCGGCAATTACTTTTGATGCTTCAACACGTAAATCTTTTTGAGCCGACAGACAGCGGGCAAAAACCGACTCTCCAATTAGCGTTAACGGAATACCAAGGTCGAGGGCCGAAATTCCAGTCCATTTTCCGGTTCCTTTTTGTCCGGCTGTGTCCAGAATCATTTCAACTGTTTCCTCGCCGTTTTCATCTTTGTAACCCAAAATATCGCGAGTAATTTCTATCAGGTAGCTATCTAAAATACCTTCGTTCCATTTCTTAAAAACCTGGTGCATTTCGTCGTTGCTCATACCCAAAAGCTCTTTCATTAACTGGTAGGCTTCGGTAATAATTTGCATGTCGCCATACTCAATTCCATTATGCACCATTTTTACAAAATGGCCGGCACCACCTTCGCCAACCCAATCGCAACAAGCTTCGCCACTTTCAACCTTTGCCGAAACTGCCTGAAAGATTTCTTTTACATGTGGCCATGCAGCCGGCGATCCGCCAGGCATAATTGAGGGGCCTTTTAAGGCGCCTTCTTCTCCGCCTGATACGCCGGTTCCGATATATAACAGTCCTTTGCTTTCAACATATTCGGTACGTCTAACCGTATCCGGAAAATGAGAGTTTCCTCCATCAATTATAATATCTCCAGGCTCAAGATGCGGAATTACCATGTCGATAAAAGCATCAACCGGTTGCCCGGCCTTTACCAACATCATAACTTTTCTGGGTTTTTCGAGCGATGCACATAATTCTTCAATGGAGTGTGCTCCGATAAAGTTTTTACCGGCACCACGTCCGTTTACAAATTTATCAACCTTTTCTACTGTTCGATTGTAAACGGCAACCGTAAAACCTTTACTTTCCATGTTTAAAACCAGGTTTTCGCCCATTACAGCCAACCCGATTAAGCCAATGTCTGCTAATTTTTTCATTTTATTGTTTTTAAGTATTTTATTATTTATGTGGTTCTTTAATCTATTCTGCTATTGAAAAACCAAGGTTCTTCAATTTATTTAGCGTATCGTTGTTAATATTATCAGCTTTAACTGAATATGTGGCAAACTCACGTCTGACAGGGTAGTCGCCTCTTAGTTGTTCAAACTTTAACGGAGCTTCGCGCAAATTGTCATCATCATTCTCAATGTCGTAGGTTGATAAGATTGCTTCCGCCAGAATGGAATATTCACGTCGTTGATTACCATTTATTTCAATAGTTGTATTGGTGGGTTTTTCAATTTCCTGAGGCTCCCAGTTATCTATTCCAAGACCGAAAAATTTGCTTAGTGCCTGAACGCTCATTTTTGTTCCGTTCGCTTTTCCGTCTTTAGAGTATCCGGCAATATGTGGTGTTCCGAAGTCGCTTAAATTTAACAAATCGAGGCTAATGTCCGGCTCATTCTCCCAGCAATCAACAATAAAACCATCGATATCGTTTGCTTCAATGGCATTATAAATTGCTTCGTTATCGGTAACTTCTCCCCGGCACGAATTGATAATTAACGGTTTTTTAGTCAGACTTTGCAAGAATTCCTCGTTTGCCAGGTGGTAAGTGGCATCTTTGCCGCTTTCGTTGAGAGGCACATGAAAAGTAATTATATCTGCTTCCCTTTTTATGGTTTCCAATGAGGTGAAATACTGTTTTCCTTCCACACGCTCGCGAGGTGGGTCGTTAAGCAATACGTTCATCCCCAGTGTTCTGCATGTTTTTTCAACGCGTTTTCCTACATTTCCAACCCCAATAATTCCGATGGTTAAACTTGCCAAGTCTACCCGTTTACGCATCGACCACGAAAACAAAGCAGATGCAATATACTGGTTTACACTCTCGGCATTGCAACCCGGGGCATTGGTCCATTTTATGCCTGCTTCTTCGCAATAGTCAGTGTCAATGTGATCGAAACCAATAGTTGCAGTAGCTATAAATTTAACCTTAGAGCCTGCAAGTAACTTGCGGTTACAAATGGTACGGGTACGTGTAATTAATGCATCGGCATCTTTAACCACATCCGGAGTTGTTAGATTGCCGGGAAGGTATACAACTTCAGCAAAGGGCTCTAAAGCTCCTTTTATGTATGGTATTTTATTGTCTATAACAATTTTCATAGTGGTGAAAAATGTACGTTATTCTTTCTTCTTTTCAGCGTAATATGATTTAACTATTTCATCGAGTACCCAGCTGGTACGTGTTGCTGATTTTCCGGTGCTTACACAACGTCCGCTGCCGAGTAGTTCATTTACAACTTGTTCAACCAGGTTTTGCGAGATATGCTCCGGATTATTGAAATTCAGTTTTTTTGCTCCATCCTTGTTTTTTAGGAGAACCTCGCCATGTGAAAAACACGACAAACAAATTTCGCCTTTTTCTCCAATAATCTGAATAGAATCTTCAACTGAATTTTTATCAGCGGCAAAACACCAGCTACCGCTTCCAAGAACACCCGATTCGTGTTTCCAGCTTGCTGATACGGTATCTTCAGCTGGATAAAGGCCTGCCCGGTTTACGGCTTGTCCGAACACAGTTGTTATTTTGCCAAAAATAAAATCAAGGTAATCGAACTGATGGGAGGCAAGATCAAAAAAGTGCCCGCCACCGCTAATTTCAGGAAAAACATGCCAGTGCATTTCATCGGGTTTCTGATTTCGTTCTTCAGCCTCTTTGTATAACTTTACATTAACCGCATAGGGCTTTCCAATTTGTTCGTTTTCAAGCAGCTCTTTTACTTTTAAAAAAGCGGGAAGAGCGCGTCGATAGTACGCTACCCAGATTGGCAGTTTTACTTGCTCAGCCGTTTGTATCATTTCCAGGCATTCGTTAAAATTTCGAGCCATGGGTTTTTCCACATAAACCGGTTTACCTGCCTTTAGCGCTTCAATGGCATATGAGGCATGCGTATCGGGTGGGGTAGCAATGTAAACGGCGTCAACATCCGGATCGTTAATTAATGCGCTACCATCCGTATACCACCTGGGTACACGGTGGCGAAGAGCATAATCTTTTACTTTATCTTCGCTTCGTCGCATAACGGCAACGAGTTTTGAATTATTGATTTTGTAAAATGCCGGGCCACTTTTTACTTCAGTAACATTGCCAACACCTATGATTCCCCATTTAATGGTTTTCTGCTGATTCATTTTGTCAAATTTCGTTTACACTTTTTTTCGAGGTGAAACGATTTAAGCTAATTCTCTTAATTAACAAGGGCTAATATTCAAATCTATCGCGAAAGGCCCATAGACCAATTGCCGGATTGGAAATATAAAAGACTTCTTCTCCGTCGGGCAATACATTAAAGCCATCTTTTAGTTTTTTCGGATTGTATTTTGCCGTCATTACATCAAAATCTCCGTACTTAAAACCAACACTTTCAATTTCCTTTTGTGTTAAATTGCCCGCTTGTTTTCCCGGACAATAGGTTATGCCAAAGCGGTCTTCGGATGAGCCGTGAATAAGATGAGCTGCTGCTCCCAGGTTGTTTTGCAGGTCTTCGTTTTCATTCACCAGTTTTAGAGTATGTGGTGTGCCAAAGTAGCCGTATTTCCGTATTAGTTTATCAATTTGCGGATCTTCTCCAAACTCTTTTAAGGCAGGTGCCAAAACAATCAATTCGGCGCCATCGGCTAAAGCCATACGGGTACGATATATACTTTTGTTGCCCAGCCAGGTACTTTTAAATTCGGTAGGATCGAGCCAAACCACAGCTTTTTTTATAGGTTTTTCTACCATTTCAAAATTAACCTCTAGCGAAAGCTTTGCAGCTTTGTCGAATACCTCAAAATCGTCGCCAATAAAAAGGCCATAGCATTGCAATTGCCCATTTTTGTTAAGCCCAACAACGGTTTGAACATAAACAATTGGCAAGTGATTCGAGAAGTTTTCAGATGCATAGTTAAAAACTTTGCGCACCGGAGTATCAGCGCGTCCCATCATTCGCTCCATTCCGTAGGCTGCACCAATGTAGTGGCTTTTATTTATGCCTTCTGATCCGCCCGTACCCACAAAAATATTTTTATTGTAGTTTGCCATGCCGACAACCTCGTGCGGTACAACCTGACCAATGGACAATATTAAATCGAAATTACCCTCAACAAGGATTTTATTTACTTGTGCCGGCCAAGCGTAGTCAACAGCCCCTTCAGAAACTTCTTTCACAAAATCGGCAGGAACTGTGCCCAGCGTAATTACATCGTTGCGCCAGTCGTGTTCACGTATGAGACTGGCCGGCATTTGGCCAAACATATGGTCGATTTGGTCGGGCGTCATTGGTGTATGTGTGCCAAGAGCCGGAAGTACATCAGTAAGTCGTTCTTTAAAATATTCCCAGGTAAATTCTGTTAACTCACCTGCGCGCGAAGGCAGTCGGGTATAATCTGGCGGAATGGCCAGCACTTTTTTTCGTTCACCCATATTTTCGAAAGCTTCAAATAAGCCATTTCGAAGGTCATCGCCGGTTAATGCTGTATTTACAGAACCTTTTTCAAAATAAATCATAGTATTGTTTTTGCTGTTATAAAAATAACCTGAGTGCTAAATTGCGCTCTTTTCAAAACAGAAAATTTGGATAAGCCTATCGTTTCACTCGGGCATTTCCTCCCCAAATGCTCCATACCTGGTCTTCATCGGCAGGTTGGGCGTAATCGGTTAAAAAGGTTGCAGCCATTGCGCCCGTTGCCCAGCCAAACTGTGGCCACTTTTCTGCATCCCAGCCTTTCAGAATTCCATAAAGCATTCCACCAACAAAACCGTCTCCACCTCCGATGCGGTCGAGTACAACAATTTTTTTGGGTTCAATAACATGCCAGTTGTCGCCTTCAAGCATAACGGCCCCCCAAAGGTGTTCGTTAACGCTGACTACCTCGCGTAAGGTGGTAGCAAATACTGATGCATTGGGGAAAGATTCTTTAACTCTGGTTATGAGTCCCTTAAAGCCATCTATTTTTGCTTTTAATCCTTCGCCTCCGGCAGCCGGGCCTTCAATTCCGAAGCAAAGCTGAAAATCTTCTTCGTTGCCAATCAGGATGTCAGATACTGATGCTATTTCGGTAAAATCTTTATGCAGTTGCTCTTCGCGACCTTTCCAGAACGAGGCACGGTGGTTAAGATCGAAAGAAATTTTTGTGCCATGCTTTTTAGCTACACGGGCTACTTCCAGGCAAAACTGAGTTGTTTCAGGCGACAATGCACCAATAAGCCCCGAGAGATGAACGATTTGCACCCCTTCTTCACCAAAAATGCGCTCCAAATCAAAATCGCTGGCTTTAAGGGTACGACCTACTTCGCCGGCACGGTCATTAAAAACGCGAGGCCCGCGGGTACCGTACCCGCTATCGGCAATATTTATCTGGTGACGGTAACCCCACGGATTGCCCTGTTCAACTTCCGGTCCTTCATAATCCATGTGGCGTGCTTTAAGATTACTTTTAATAAACTTTGCAATCGGACTGTCTTTTACAAAGGCGGTTAAAACTTTTACCGGTAAACCCAGGTACGACGAAATGCTGGCAACATTGGTCTCGGCACTGGTGGCATAAAGTGTAAATTTATCGCTGGAGTGAACAGGTTGTCCATTCTCCGGAGTGATGCGTGTTCCCATGCTGGTTGGAACAAGCATGGCATATTTACAGTTTTGTTTTAGTTCCATAATATTTGTTTTTTATTGAGCCGATTTTAACAGTGGATTATCCGATCGGCCTTTTTTATACCATTTTTATTTTAACTATTTTTTTGCGTTAGCGTTAACGGAATGATGAGTTAAAGAAGCCAAATCAAGCGATTTGGCTTTTACATTATCATTTGTTAAAAATTAAACTCCTCCAAAAGCACTGTAGCCTCCATCAACCGGAATAACAATACCGGTTATAAAATTAGATATGTCGGAGATAAGGAAGAGTGTTGCTCCCTGTAAATCTTCAGGTTCCCCGAATTTCCCCATTGGTGTATTATCAACAATTTTTTGTCCGCGAGGGGAGTAGTTTCCTGTTTTTTCGTCCATTACCAGAAAACGGTTTTGATTGGTGATAAAGAAGCCCGGCGCAATTGCATTTACCCGTATACCAACTTTGGCCAAATGTACCGATAACCATTCGGTAAAATTATTGATTGATGCTTTTGCTGCTGAGTAAGCAGGAATTTTGGTGAGCGGTTTGTACGAGTTCATGGAAGAAATATTAAGTACCACACCTTTTTTATTTTTCAGCATGTCGCGTGTAAAAACCATGGTTGGTAATAAGGTTCCTTTAAAATTAAGTGCAAACACTTTGTCAAAACCTTCCATTTCCAGCCCGTAAAAGGTGTCTTCCAATTTATCCATATTTTCCTCGGTCATGGTTTCAACCTTTGTTGTGGCCTGCGGACTGTTGCCTCCGGCACCATTAATCAATATGTCAATTGGACCTAGCTTTTTGTTAATTTCTACATTTGCTGCTTCCAGGGAGCTTTTGTCAAGAACATTGGCTTTAACACCAATAACTTCTGCTCCTGATTCTTTTGCTATTTCTGAAGCTACTTTGTCTGCAACTTCTTTGTTGATATCGGCAATGGCTATTTTGGTGCCCACCGACGCAATGGCTTTAACCATGGCTGTGCCTAAAACACCGGCTCCCCCGGTAATTACACATACCTTTCCTTTTAAATCGCTAAATGATAATGCTTGCATATCTGTTATTTAAATTCTTTATAATAATCAACGTTTTCTTTTGTTACGATATCAATAGATGTATAGTTTTCTTTTTGAATATTTCTTCTTTGCACGATTCTCCTGAATAGCTTGTTTATTGCATTATACCCTTGCTCTTCAGGTCGTTGGCAGATAAGGAATTGTACCTGGTCGTTTTTCAAACATTCAATATTTTCTTTTAGCAAATCGTGCCCGATTACTTTAAGGTTATCAAGTTTTAACTTGTTTTGCAGGCGCCCAACAAAAAATACTTTTGAATTAGTGACAAAAATGCCCTTAATATTTTTTTGATGGATTTCTTTTTCAACCTTATTCATCCATTCATCTGAATTGGTATCCGGAATCTCAAGCGTGTACAACTGGTGATTGTTTTCTTTCTTTTTCGCAAACCAGTTATAAAAACCTTTTTCGCGTTGTACCAGGTGGTTTTGGTTATCCATTTCTTTGGCAAAATGAATGAGCAGGATATTTCCATCGGGAAGGATTAAATCCAGTAACTTTCCTGATACCAGGCCACTTTGGTAGGAATTTTGCCCAATGTAACTAAGATGCCCGGCATCTTTTATTTCAGAGTCGATAAAAACAAAGGGTATTTTATTGTTTTTAAGCTCTTCGATAAAAACAGTGGCCTCTTTCTTGTAAAAGGGAGCCAGAACAACGCCATCTGGTTTAATATTCAGTACCTTATTGGCCTCTTTTACAAAACTGGCAGGATCGGTTTGGCTAAAAGTAAATGACTCGATTTGAAGACCATACTGAGGCAGCTCCGCAATTCGTTTTTCTACACCTTTTATTGGTTTGCTCCAATACCCATCCTCTGAAGGAGGCTGTGGTAGTAAAGTGGCAAAAGTTGCCGATTTTTTTGAAGCAAGCGTGCTGGCGAGTATATTAGGTTGGTAGTCAAGTTCTTTTATAATTTCAAGAATCTTTTTCTTGGTGGCTTCGGCAACTTCTCCTCGGTTGTGCAACACCCGGTCTACCGTGCCAATCGATACTTTTGCTCGTTCAGCAATATCTTTTATCCGTATTTGTTTGTTTAGTTCGATAGCTATAAGAATTTTATGGTTTGAAAAACCTTTTAATTAGTTAATCGCTTCCAAATCTAAACAAAAAAATTATTTTTCCGTGTTCGTACACGGGAAAAATATTTCAATATGTTTTGGAACATTTTTCCATGTTAGGAAAATTAGAATTTAGCCAGATCAGTATCAGGTTTTTCTTCAAGCAAATGTGGATTTTTTACCAGGTATTTTATGTGGCGAAATAACTTGCCCCCGTGAGAGCCGTCGACAACCCGATGGTCGAGAGTTGCTGAAAGTAGCATTATTCTGCGCGGAACAATTTCGCCGTTGACTACGGCTGGCTTATTTAGCACTGTGCCAAGAATTAATACCAATGAAACATTAGAAGAAGGCAGTAATGAACCATACCCCGTATCGAGACCAACTGTACCAATATTTGAAACTACGTAAGATCCGAAGCTGTTCGAATCGAGTCCAATGCCCGGGAGCGATACTCCCCAATCGATGGTAAGTACACGGTAGAGGCGAAACAACCACTTGCGGAATGGCCAGGGTACCCGGGCAAGCATATTTTTTGATTGCATGGCATCGCGTTCTTTACCTTGTCTCGACTGACGGATGTGTTCGGCAATCTCATCTGTAACCTCCTGAATGGTTCGTTGATCGGCGTTTTCAACCTTCACTGAGCCCATTTCTCCACCGGCTAACAGTACACTTACAACACCGTCTACCTGCTTTCGTTGTGCAATTTTTGAACCTTTCACAAAAGTATTCAACTCCGGAACTTCGTTTCGTATGGCTCGTCCAACAATTAAGGTGAGAATGTAGGTGAGCGTAGTTTTTAAACCTTCTTTTCTTTTTTGAGCAATGTATTTCTCAATTTCGGTAACATCTAACTCTACCATACCATAGATTTTCGAGTCGGTAGGCTTTTTGTAGATTGTTGACGCTACCTTGCGCCAGTCGGAATTATAATCAATATGCTTCATATAACGATTTTACTTATCAATCGTTTTCTGTAAAAATGAAAATTGTGGCTTTGAGTCGCAAATGTAATTTTTTAATCGGAAACAGCCACCGAACTTAGAAAGTTATTAGGCAACGATTTTATAAAATGCCAATAAAAACTGCCTGTCAGGGCCATATCTTGTCGATATCAACTTGTATGGGATCTATTCTTTTTAAAAAAATCTGAAAATCGGTTTGATTCTGACCACTAACTTCAAATAAGGCTTTAAAATTGGTATTGTTATGCTCTTTTAGTAGTTGCTTCAGCTGCTTAAGGTGCTCCGGTCGACTGAGGTATTTTACGGTTGCGATGTTTCCCACATCGGTGTTACACATTAGCGCCATAACAATTCTTTCATCACTGGTTTTAAAATGAATTAAAGAGGCATATTCCTGGGTGAGAAACTCTTCGGTATCGGGTTGGAAAACCGAAACCGAGTCGTTGTGCAGGTATGATACCATTGAACTTTTAGAGTCGAATGAAATTCCGGTTTTCTCAAAAACGTCTTTTAAAATGCCTTGAGTTTTATACGAACCAATGAATAGCGTATTGCGGTTTGTTAAATGTTCCCATTGCAAGTCGCTCGAGTAACGCATATTTATATTCATTTGGTTGCCTCCCAAAAAACTTAACACCTTGTACAGCGCAAAAGGCGCTTGTTTATTAATATAAGTTTGCGAAGTTTTCTTAAAATCATCTTGTCCGGGTGGGAGCGTGTTTAACAAGGCTTCAAAATCTTTATCAGAGTTGATGCTGGTGTAACGTGTTGTTCCCATTTGTCCCAGGGTATTTCTGGCGCGCACAAAATAGTGGTCGCCCAGCACAATCAGCAGCGGATAATCAGAGGTGTAAATATCGTTCCATAAAAAGCTTTTTGTAATTTGTACTCTGTTTTTACCCTGGTAAATAAGTAATGAAAATATTAAAAAGAGTGCACTAACGATTAATATGTAAGGACTTAATTTTGTTATTCTGCTCGTCCACACAAGTTTGCGGTTTACTTTTATATCAACTTCGTAACCACCTTTTGGAATAGAAAAAACTATTTCATCCCCGGCTCCTTCTTTTGCATAATATTCCTTGAGTTTTTTTCTCAGATTAAAGATATAGATGCGTATATTCTTCTCTTTTTCCTGACTTTGTTTTTTACCAAAAACCTCGTAGGCAATTTCAATCTCACGAAGTTCTTCGCCTTTCAATGATTTTTCTACTAAATGCTTGAAAAGCTCTTTGAGAACAACCGATTTTGCAAAGCACTGGCTATTTAATACTTTATGTAACTCTTTATTTATTTGATGGTAGTTTTTCATTAACTGGCTGTAAATGAATTGTGTTAAAAGCAAAGTTAACACAATTTTTACGTAACACAAATTAAAGTGCTTGGCTAAAGAAATAAAACAATTTAAGTTTAGTAAGGATATTAACAATCAAATTTAAACTTATAGAAATGCAAAACAGAAGAAGTTTTCTTGCAACCATTGGCACTATAGCTGCCGGAGCGGTCGTGTCTAATCCATTAAAAGCTGCAGTGCTTGCACAAGGTAAGTTAAAAATGGTTCTTGTTGGCACCGGAATCCGAGGTAACAGCTTTTGGGGAAAACGCCTGGTTGACGAATATGGCGACATCCTTGAATTTGTTGCTTTAGTGGATAGTAACCCTGGACGGGTAAAGTATGCCGCAGAATATATTGGGGTTGGTGAAAAGTGTAAAACCTACACCAACTTTGATGATATGATTAGTGAGCAAACACCGGACTTAATAATGGTTACAACTCCGGATGCAACCCACCATCAATATATTATAAAATCGTTGGAAAATGGAGTTGATGTTTTAACCGAAAAACCGCTTACTACCGATGAAGACAAATGCCAGCAGATTTTAGATGCTGAGCGAAAGTATAAACGCAAAGTAATTGTTGGTTTTAATTACCGTTGGAGCCCTTATAACACCAAAATAAAAGAATTGCTTATGGAAGGTGCAATTGGCAAGCTTGTTTCGGTTGATTTTACCTGGATGCTAAACACCAGCCATGGAGCTTCTTATTTTCGCCGTTGGCACGGACAGCGCGAGTGGAGTGGTACTTTGCTGATTCATAAATCAACCCACCACTTCGATCTGTTGAATTGGTGGATTGACTCTGATCCGGATGAAGTTTATGCGACAGGTGATTTGGAATTTTATGGTAATCGCCCGGAGAAGAGTGGTGTAAATTGCCGAAATTGCGATGAAAAAGGTACTTGTCCGTTCTTTTATGACATTACTAAACGTAGAACCGAATACAACTTGTATGTGAAACATGAACAACATGATGGTTATATTCGCGACAGTTGTCTTTTCAGACCCGAAATAAATATCTACGACAAAATGAACGTGAATGTAAAATATGCCAATAACGTTCATCTTAATTACATGCTTACAACTTATTCGCCCTGGGAAGGATGGAGAGTTGCATTTAACGGTACAGAAGGACGCATTGAAGCCTTTTTGGATGTGCCATACCTGGAGCAGGTACATGTATCGCAGGAAGATATGCACAAGGCAGAAATGGATCAGAGAGGAAATCAGCAATTGCAGCAAAAACCAATTATTTTGCACAAGCTGTGGGGCGAACAGGAGATAATAAATGTGGGCTACAGTCGTGGCGGCCACGGTGGCGGAGATAAACGTTTACACGACCATCTTTTTAGAACACCTAATGCAGAGGATGAGTACCAGCATTTGGCAGGTACCCGCGACGGAGCTATGTCGATACTGGTTGGAACAGCAGCCCGAAAAAGTATTGAAGCAGGACAACCAATCAAGGTTGGAACCTTAACTACTTTAATACCACGTGCGAAACGACTAGTGTAAATTAATAATGACGTAAACCGGAAACGCAGTATCGAAAAGTTACTGCGTTTATTATTAATTGATATTATTTTGAACCTGTTGGATTCTGAATTTCTCCCGGACCTGGTTCAGTCTTCACCAACCTTCTGATTTTAATGTTTAAATAAGCAAAAAGAATGGTCATAAACGGACTGATGATATTAAAGAAAGCATAGGGTGCGTAGGCCCAGGTGTCAACACCTAAAACCCTTGATTGAGTGGCGCCACAAGTATTCCAGGGGATAAGTACCGAGGTAATGGTTCCACTGTCTTCCAGCGTTCTGCTAAGTACTTCTGGTTTTAGACCCTTATCTTCATAGGTTTTTTTATACATACGACCCGGAACTACCAGCGCAATATACTGATCGGAAGCCGTTGTATTAAAGAATATACAGGTTCCAACGGTTGATGCAACCAGGCTTCCGGTGCTTTTTGCATATTTTACGATAGGTTGGGTAATTCGTCGTAATAATCCTGCCGATTCCATAACGCCGCCAAATACCATCGCCGAAAGAATTAACCAAACGGTATCAAGCATTCCGCGCATACCTGATGTGCTGAGTAAATCATTTACATTTTCATTAGTGGTGGTAAGGCTAACATCGCCAAACATAGCTTGCATTACCGAATAGTAGGATGCGGTGGTGTAATTTTCAATATCTCCGGCTATGCTCCTGATTACATCTGGTTGAAAAATGATTGCAAAAATTCCGCCCAATAAGGTTCCGATAAGCAATGAGGGGAGTGGAGGCACCTTTAAAACTATAACTGTTAATAAAATTACAGGAACTAAAAATAGTAAGGGGCTGGTATTAAAAGTGGTATCTACTGCCGTTTTTACGTTTTGAACATCGATTGATGCATTAGAAAAATCATAGTTGAAGCCAATAACCAGAAAAATAATAAGTGTTATGGTCATTGACGGAACAGTTGTGAAAGTCATGTACCGGATGTGGGTAAACAAATCGGTACCGGCCATTGCAGGTGCCAGATTGGTGGTGTCGCTTAGCGGACTCATTTTGTCGCCAAAGTACGCACCACTTATGATTGCTCCGGCCACAATCGCTTCATTTATCCCAATGGCCTGTCCAATTCCAAGCAATGCAACGCCTATAGTTGCAATGGTCGACCACGAGCTTCCGGTGGCAACACTAACAATGGCACTCACTACCACAGCTGTGAACAAAAACAGTTTCGGGCTTATTATATCGAGTCCGTAATAAATCATTGCAGGAACAACTCCGCTTATTAACCATGTGCCGGCAAGCGAACCAATTAAAAGTAAAATTAAAATGGAGGGCATAGCAGAACCAATGGTGGCCACAATTTTTTTTCGTACACTATCCCAGCCATAGCCTAAACGGTAAGCAACAAGTCCGGCAATGGCAGCAGCCAGCATTAGTGCAATTTGGTTGGCTCCTGATAAAGTATCATCAAAAAGTAAAACATTAAAAGTTAATAGTGCAATTAAAATTAGTATGGGCAATAATGCCATAAAGAGAGTGGCTTCTCGTTTTGTTGTCATTTGCTTATTGATGAAATAAATGTTGCGCCAAAATAATACATCTCGTTGAAAAATGTAATAAAACTGCCGGTAAATCCTGCAAAATGTAAAATTATACTTCTTCAACAAAATCAATCATCATTTTATTTAAAGGATAATTATTTGTTTTTATTTTCGTTCTTTCTTAATTAACAACTTAATATGAAGCAGGCTTTATATTCTATACTTACAGGTTTATTTATTCTCATCTTTTTTTTGCAAACAAATGCGCAACGCGCTAATGGCTTGGCTGTTGAAGGAACTATTGCAGTTCAGGAAGGTTCGGCAGAAGGTGCAATTGTACAAATGTTTCGAGATGGCCGGCGACTGGATAATTATGGTGTAGGCGCTGATGGGAAATACAAAGTGGAGCTGAACTGGAATCACAAATGGGAACTGGTATTTCAACATCAGGGAAATTTTAGTCAGAAAATAGTCGTTGAAACAGCTGTTCCGCGGGAAGTATTAAGTGCCGATCCTAAATTTCCACCATTTCCGGTTGACATTAATTTGTTTACCGAGATACCAGGCATCGACAATTCCTTTTCTGAAAATACAGTGCTGAAAATCTTTTACAGCCCAAGTGTCGATAATTTTGTGAAAGAATTGTATTACAACGATGCACAAATTGAGCGACTTATAAATCAGGCAGTAATGCAAGCGCAACAGGTTGATCGGAATGCGGATTACATGAGTCGCTTAACTCGTGCTGAACTGGCTGAGCTGCGTAAAGAATACAACGAGTTGCTGGAACAAGCCGGAACGGAATACAGTAACGAAGACTTTATTGCCGCGCTGGATGGGTACAAGGCCGCCAGTAAAATCTTTCCAAGCGAGCAATTTCCAAAAGACCGCATTGCCGAAATAAATGATCTGTTGGGATTAATTATGGTAGCCGAAGATCTGGATAAGGCGATGTTAGCCAGATTTAATAAACTGGTTCAGGAAGGCGATTTGCATTTTGCGAACCGACAATTACCCGATGCTAAAAAATCATATGATCGTGCCTTGTCTATTAAACCTTTTGATCAGTATGTAAACGACCAGCTTAAAAAAATAAAAGAATTAACCGACCAACAGCTTATCGATAAAAATTACCAGGATCTTATTGTACAAGGAGACCAGGCCATAAACGAATTATTGTTTAACGAAGCACTCGGACTTTTTAACCGCGCGCTTGAGATAAAACCCAACGAACAATACCCTAAAAGTAAAATTGCTGAGATAAATGGATTACTGGCCGATCAACGCAAAAATCAGGAAAAACAACAGAATTACGACGATGCCATGATGGAAGGAGAGCGTATGTTCTCCAAACAGTTTTACGATCGTGCCCTAACATCTTTTGAAAATGCCCTGTCATACAAACCCAACGATGTAAAGGCAACACGCCGAATTGAAGAGACCCGGAAGGTGATGAAAGATATTCTGAACCGCATGGAATTTGACAAATTGATAGCAGAGGCAGACAGAGCCTACAAACGAAAAGAATACCCTGAAGCTTTATCGAACTATGAACAGGCACTGGCGCTGGTACCCGATGAACCCAGAACCAAAAAGAGGGTAGAAGAGCTAAGCCAGATAATCTATGCCGAGAATAGTTTTAATGAATATGTTAATCAGGCCGATAAACAGTTTGATGCAAAGAGTTATGCCAGCGCGAAGGCGCTTTATCAAAAAGCCGATGACCTGAAAGCAGGCGACAAACATGTTGCTGAACGTCTTGAAGAAATAGAAAGGATTGTGGCACAACAAGGTCTTGATGAGCAATATGCACAGGTAATTGCACAGGCCGACAATTTGTTGGCTATGAAGAATTATGAAGATGCCAGAACCCAATATAACGAAGCGCTGGGAATAAAACCAAAAGAGCAATACCCGAAAGATAAGCTTAATGAAATTGCTACTGTTTTAAATGATATTGCAAGAATTGATCGTCAGTACAATGACTTGATTGCCAGTGCAGATCGTTTGTTTCAGCAAAAAAACTATACGGAAGCGAAGAGTACTTTTATAGAAGCGGCTCAACTAAAGGCTCAGGAAACTTACCCCTCTGAGATGCTTGTGAAGATTGAAGGATTAATTGCAGACCAGGAGCGTTTGACCCGAGAAGCCGCCGAAGCAGAAGCTGCCCGTCTGGCCGCTATCCAGGCCGAGAAGGATAAAAATTACGCCGAAGCCATCGCCCGTGCCGATGAGTTATTCAATACCGAAGCCTACGAAAACTCGCGCAACGAATACCGCACGGCTTTGGATATCAAACCCGAAGAAAGCTATCCGCAGCAGCGTATCGATGAAATCGGAACCATCCTGGCACAACTTTCAGCAGCACAAAAAGCTTACGAAGAAGCTGTTACCGAGGGTGACCGCGAATTCCGCCGCGAAGGCTGGGACGCCGCTATTGCTGCCTACAACACAGCCAAACAGGCCAAGGCCGACGAAACTTACCCCGATGAACAGCTGGCTAAAATAGATTCGATTGTAAGCACACGCGAGCGTTTGGCCCGAGAAGCTGCCGAAGCTGAAGCTGCCCGTCTGGCCGCTATCCAGGCCGAGAAGGATAAAAATTACACCGATGCCATCGCCCGCGCTGATGAGTTATTCAATACCGAAGCCTACGAAAACTCGCGCAACGAATACCGCACAGCCCTGGATATCAAACCCGAAGAAAGCTATCCGCAGCAGCGTATCGATGAGATTGATAGAATTGTAAGGGAAATGGCCGCCGCCGCAGCCGCCCAGGCCGAACTTGATAGAAAATATGCCAGTTTGATTATGCAGGCTGATAGATTCTTCAATGCAAACAGTTACGGTGCGGCGAAAGACAATTATCTTGAAGCATCGGCTTTAAAAACGGATGAGCAATATCCTAAAGATAAAATCAGCGAGATTGATGAAATTCTTGCCCAACAAGCGATTGATGAAAAGTACAGGAATGTGATTGTGATAGCTGATGGACATTTTAGAACGCAGGCTTATGACGATGCTCGTTTACAGTATGAAATTGCTTTAGGTGTAAAACCTGATGAGCAATACCCGCGTTCGCAAATTATGAAAATTGACGAAATACGCGAAAATGAACGTCGACGTGTAGCTGCCGAACAGCAAGCTGCGGCAGATTTACAAAACAGACGCGAACAAATTGCACAAATGCAGGAAGAACTGGATGAGCAACGCATATTGGAAGAATCGGGCTTAAATGTCCTTTATGATGAGATTATTAAAAAAGCAGACGCTTTCTTTGATGTGAAGCAATATAATGTTTCACGTGCCTGGTATTTTAAGGCAAAAGATTTAAAACCTGAGGAAGCTTATCCGCCACAACGCATTGACGAGATTAACCAAATTTTAGGAGGATTAATGTTGAGCGAACGTGATCGGGAATATCAACGTTTTATTGATTTGGCAGATGAGAACCTGCGAAATAACGAGCTGGCGGTAGCCAGAGGATGGTACAACCAGGCGTTGTCGCAAAAATCGGATGAAGATTACCCCAAAGAACAATTACGCGAAATTCAGCGGCGCGTTGCCGAACGTGTTGCGGGCCAGAGTCAACAACAATTTGAAAAATATAAAACAACGGCTACACAGGCTTTTGATGCTCAAAACTATAGTGTTGCCCGTTTCTGGTACCGCAAGGCACTGGAGTTGCGATCGGATGATGTTGAAGTAAAAGAAAAACTGAAGGAGTTGGAGGATCTCCGCTAATTGAAGAAAAATATTTGGTACATTTAAAAGCCCGGTAAAATAAAACGTACCGGGCTTTTCTTTTAATGGTTCTTTTCTCTACAACCTGTAAAATTCGGTTCTTAAACATTTCAGGAGTTCAATGTCAATTTTCTCTGAAAAAATGCGTATTAGTTCATGTATTTTTCCGTCGATAATAGTTTTACCCTGTACGGCATCAAAAAGTCGGCAGTTACCGTTATTTCTAATCTGTTTAATTTTTTTCTCAAATGCAGAACTTGATAATGGCTGATCGGTAATAAAGTATCCTTTGTGGTCTTCAAGCTGGTCGATATAGAACTGTTCTTCCAACTCGGTCAATACAAAATGTTTGTTAATAATTGCTTTTACCTCTTCTTCAAGGGTGACTTTATCCAGGAATATAATGCCCTGGGCAGTTAAGCATTTTTGCAGCTTAATCAGCTGGCTGTAATCGGGGAAGTTTTTAATCCGAATGGCTGCAAATTGTTTACCACCCGATTCAATAAGGGCACTGGCAATGTTTATGCGTTCCAATAAGCATTTTTCAATACCTACAGCCATATTCATAATTTCTTCCAGAAAATGAAAACGTTTGGTAAATAAAAAGATCGAATTGGGTGTGGCTTTACGCGGGGTTCTTCCGTAATAGTTGGCATACGGATTTGTAGCTTCTGCAATGTAGATGTTCTCGGGAGTATTTAGTGTGATTTGAATCAGTTTCTCGTGTTTGATAATAATTCCGCTTAAATGGGTAGTTTTTTTCATCCTGGTAAATTTTAAAGAACTGATTAATTTTAATACCTGTAAAAACAAAGGAATAGAAACTTGTTGTATTCTATTTCCTTCTTTTATAGCTCAAAGAACGGTGGCTTTACCTATAAATTTACGTCAATTTTTGTTGAAATACCATTTTTTTGAGGTAAAACTTAATTCCGAATGACGCAAGTTTTTAATCTATCGTTAGTTGACAAATGTTTAAAATGAAGGTAAAAAAGACATAAAGAGAGACAGTATTAACAGCAATGAAAAACAGGTGGTGTTGAAATTATATTGCAAACCGTTATAATTTTGCTGCTTTTTATTAATTTTTATCAGATAAGTTGTAATTTTTACAGCCATTTGTACACCTATTTTCTGGCGCTGATGAAAGAAATGAAAAGGAGCCACAAATACAAGAATTACAAACTATAATTTTACATATAAAAATACACATGAGAAAAATTGCGTTACTATTAATTCTGTTTTGTACAGGGCATTTGATTTATGCCCAAACTGAAATTGAAAAAGGCCTGAATGCTATAAATGAACAGGCAATAAAAGGGCAACTGGAGTTTTTGGCCTCCGATTGGACTGAAGGTCGTGCGGTGGGAACCAAAGGGGCATATATAGCTGCTGATTATATTGCTGCCATGTTTAAAACCTATGGTATTCAGCCATTTGGCGACGAAAGCTATACGCAGCCTTCGAGGGCACAGCGGATGGAGGGTGTTCGGCCCGAAAAATACAGAACTTATTTTCAGAATTTTAGCCTTATTGAGTACGAACCGGGAGAGGAGCAGGTTTTATCGGTAGTTAGCAGCAAGCCGGGAAGCGAAAGCTCCATGAATTTTGCATATAAAACCGATTTCTATGTGCGTACAGGAACGGTTGGGCAGAAAGCACAGGCTCCTCTTGTTTTTGCCGGTTATGGTTTTGCCGATAAGGAAAGTGGCTACGACGATTTAAAGAAACTTGATGTTCAGGGAAAAATTGTTGTGATTTTAAGAGGTTATCCTGGTCATAACGATACGGCCTCGGTGGGCTATGAGAAATTTAAACCTGAAGGGCGTTATGCGGCTTATTACATGGAGCGCGATAAATCCGAACGTTTAAAAGAAGCCGGAGCACTTGCCATCATTCAGGTGAGTCCTGGTAGTAAGCCCATGATGAGTTGGGCACAGAATGATATTTATACGAACAACGGTGGCTTTAATGAAGATGATAAAAAACCAAACCCATATTACAATAACCGAATGTCGCTACCCGAAAAAGAACTCGATGCCAATGTGGCTACTTTCTCGGTGTCAGACAGGGTGGCTAATCAAATTCTTGAAGGAACTGGGGTTGATTTAATTGCCTTTGAAGAAAAGGTGGCTAACCATCTGGAACCGGCATCGCAGGTGCTAAGCGGAAAATCACTGGCTTTTAAAACAACTGTAAATTCAAAAATTGTAAATGCCCGAAATGTGTTAGGCTATATTGAAGGCGAAAACAAGGATGAATTTATTGTTGTTGGAGGACATTATGACCATTTAGGAAAATGGGATGGAGTAATCTACAATGGGGCCGATGATAATGCTTCTGGAACGGTAGGTGTAATGACTATTGCCAAAGCTTTTATGGCTACCGGTAAAAAACCGGAAAAATCGGTGGTTTTTGCCGCATGGACAGGCGAAGAAAAAGGACTGTTTGGCTCGAGATACTTTGTTCGCAACGCAAAAGAGGAGAATTTAAATGTAGTGCTGAACTTGAATTATGACATGATTGCCCGCAACCCTAAAAACGATACGCTTGAAAATCAGGCACATATGGTTTATACCAAAGCCAACAAAGACATTGCTGAAACAACAACAAAAAATATTGAAAATTTTGACATTAATCTTGATCTTTCCTTGCGTCCGTCGGAGAATCCCAGGGGAGGTAGCGACCATGCACCTTTTGCAAAAGAAGGAATTCCGATTTTTTATTTTATGGCAGCTATGCATCCCGATTACCACCAGCCATCGGATGAGCTCAGTAAGATTAACTGGGAGAAAATGGAGAATATAATCAAGCTCGGTTTTCTTAATACGTGGAAGTTTGCCAACAGCGATGAGTGGAAAATTACAAGTGTTGATCCGGAAACCAAGGAGAAATAATGCAGACAGGTTGCAGAATAAAAAAGGCTTTCAGTTTCATGAAAGCCTTTTTTATTACACGAATATTTTGACTTTTTCGTGTTTTTATGTTTTTCAAATATAATATGCAATTAAATCAACCACAAGCATTGATAAGGCTTTAACTCTTTTGATTTAAATTCGGAGTTTGAAATTAAGTCGAACTTGGAAGTTGCCGGAAAGTCGAGCGTTTGAACTTCATCGGTCATGTTTACTATTACCGTAATTGTTTGTCCTGTTGCTTTTCGTTTTAATGCAAAAAATTGCTGGCCAATATCCAGTATTTCCTGTTTTGAATTGGGATGGAAAGCAACTTGTTCCTTCCGAAGCAATATGCGTTTTTGCAATTCGGTGAAAACCTTCCGTTGCGGTGTAGCTGAATTCAAGACCTCATTTAGCTCATTTAACTTCCATTTCCGTCGGTTGATGGTGCGGTTGTGATTTGTTTGGGCAACACCTTCGAGGTAGTTTGGTGTAGCCGTAAGGCTGTGAATATAAAAGGCCGGAACACCAGCCATACTCATCATAACTGTTTGCGAAGCCAGAAAACGTTCGACCTGAAACTCGTCTTCGCCCTTATTTGTTCCCTTTAATGCATCAAAATAAGTGATATTAAGTTCGTATGGACTCTGGCTACCATCAGGATTTGATTTATAATTGACCATGCCGCCAAACCCTTTCATATTTTCCACCAGAGCACCTTTTTCTTCTTCGGGCAAAAGTCCTTCCAACGGACGCACTCCAATTCCATCGTGAGAGGCTGTAAAATTGAAGAAAGTTTTATCTCCATCCAATTGCGGCAGGCTCTGTGCCCATGTTGTCAGAAAATGTGAATTGCCTGTGTGTAAAGCATGCAATAAAAGAGGAGGGAGGCTAAACTGGTAAACCATATGTGCTTCGTCGCCATCACCAAAATAGCTCAGATTTTCTTTGTTGGGCACATTGGTTTCGGTGAGGATAATCGCATTTGGATTTATAAACTCTGCCACATCGCGCATCAGTTTTACCACTTCATGAGTTTCAGGAAGATGTAAGCAGGTTGTTCCAACTACTTTCCATAAAAATGCAATGGCATCAAGGCGAATGATACGCGAGCCTTTGTCGATGTATGTTAACAAAATATCCATCATTTCCACCAGCAGTTCCGGATTTGAAAAATTCAGATCAACCTGGTCGGCACTAAAGGTCGTCCAAACATGTTTGGTTCCCTTTGGGGTTTCGTAGGCAGTTAAAAGTGGTGTACTGCGTGGCCGTGTTACCTGCGATAAATCCTTCGACGGATCTTCAACAATAAAATAGTCTTTTCCTTTTCCGTGTTGTTTCAGGAAGTTTTTAAACCACTGACTTTTGCTCGAAGCATGATTGATTACCAAGTCGGCCATCAAATCATAGTCGCCTGCCAGCTGTTCAACGTCCTCCCAGTCACCCAGGTCGGGGTTTACTTCCCTAAAATCAATAACAGAGAAACCATCGTCGCTGCTAAAAGGGAAAAATGGCAAGATGTGTACCACCGATAACTGTTCGTTCAGGTTGGTATTTAAAAACTGATGTAAAGTTTGTAATGGAGCTTCATCATCCGTTATAATACTATCGCCATAGGTAATTAGTACAATATCTTTTTCGTTCCACTTATTTCCCGATTTCGACGTAATCTGATACGAGGAAATAATGTGAATTAAATCGGCGAGAATAGATTTGTTGTAGTTTTCTTTATAGATAAACTTTAATCTGCTCTCAATTTTTTTTATGAAAGAAGTATTGGGATTAAGCATATTTTTCTGTTTTTAAAGAATATTGTTATCAGCTTCTACTATATCGTAAAATTCTTCAAGAATATTGGGAAAAGCACTTCTAACTCTTTTCCAACTCGGCATAAGTGGTACATTGTCAGGATTATTCAAATAATCAATTCCTGATTGATAGACATTCTTTACAAAAAGATCGATCACTTCTTCTTCTTTATGGAAATCGTATGAAAGACCATTCATTGCTGCATCAGCTTTGTATAAATCTACAAATTCCAAAGCAATACGATAATATGTTGCTTTTAATGTACGAAAGAATTCCGGTGTGAGGGTAATTCCGTCAGTAGCAAGTTTTCCAAAAATAGCTCTGGAAACATCGCGACTCATTTTTGATAATCCTTTTTCGGCATCTTCGGCCGAAAGCGACTGGTGTTTATGATCGTAACGGTCGGCAATTTCAACCTGGCAAATCCGGTTAAACGAGTTGTTTCGTTCCACTTCGTTTAAAATACCAATTTCAAGTCCCCAGTCATATGGAATACGAATGGTTTTAATCACATCAGCACGCATCGAAAATTCTCCGGCCAGCGGGTAGCGGAAACTATCAAGATATTCCAGGTAGGTATGATGTCCGAGTAATTTTTTTAAGGTTCTTAAGAGTGGGGTAACGAGTAAACGAACGGCACGGCCATGTAGCTTCTCCTCATCAGTTCTGAAATAATACCCTTTACAATATTTGAAGTTAAAAGAAGGGTCGGCAACCGGGTAAACCAGTCGTGCCAGCATCTCACGATTATAAGTTACGATATCTGCATCGTGCAAGGCAATTGCCTCCGAACGTGCTGATGCAATCATATAGCCAAAACAGAACCATACATTCCGTCCTTTACCCGGCACTGAAGTATCAATGTTTTTGGAGGCCAACTTGCGTTTAAATTCCTGCATGCGCGGGCCATCGTTCCATAAAACGCGGTGATGCTGCGGTAATTCTGCAAAAAATTCCAGCGCATTTTTATACTGGTAATCGTCGGCTCTATCTAACCCTATTACAATTTCATCAATGTAAGGTATCTCTTTTAAAATGGAAACAATATCTTTTAATGCCTGGCGCGACAGCTCTGAATATAAGGAAGGGATAATTAATCCAATGGGTCTTTTTTCACTAAACTTTTCAAGTTTTTGCTCCAGTTCTTCATAAGGTCTGGCACGTAAATTATGCAGCGTTGCTACAAATCCATTTTGATAAAAATCTCCCATCTTATTCGTTTTTGTGTTTCTTTATAAAAATAAACAAACCTTTGGTATATTATTCTTTCTTGCGCTGTTGTTTATCTGCCTTAACTTAATAGTAAGGTATTGCCTGTTGCCCTAAAGTTCGCGCATATACATACTTTTTATAATTGGCTCCAGCTTTTCGGCAATAATCTTATGATCCAGTTTTTCTTTTAATACCTGCAGATTGTGCTTAACTATTGTATTTCGGTAAGGGATGTCGGTAAGCAGTTGATAGGCTGCATCTACCAGGTCGGGAGTAATTCCGCCGCCATCGATTGCCGGAAGGTCGAAGCCATAATGTTCAATTTCTTCTTTGTAAACATCGTATTTGTTTATTACCGCGGGTAAGGCAAACGACATCATTTCGAGCAGGTTGTTCCCAAACCCTTCCACATCGCTGAAATAGGTTCCTATTCCGCCATGGGCCGCCACTATGGAAGGTACTTCGGCAAACTTGTAAAATTTCTTATCGACAATAATATCGCGGTGCGAAAGAATGTTGTGTTCGCCAAAAATTAAAACAACATTACTGTCGGGGTTGGCTTTGCACAGCTCGGTATAATGCGTGTATAAATTGTTTAAGTACTGGTTTTGCTCATCGCCCGAGTGTCCACTCACAATTACCGCCAGACATTTAATTTTTCTATTACTTCTGAATTTTTTCTCCAGTTCAAAAGCCAAATCAATAGCCAGTTCAATTTTTTTGCGTGGAACCACACGGGTATGTTGCAGTAGAATTACTGTATCGTCCATGGTAAATCCACGGCTTTCAACTTGTTTTTCAAGACCAATGTCTTTCATAAACGAGTCGTTGTAATTGTCCTGCTCCGGGCAAAGCAACTCATTTGTTTCTGTAGGTAAATGTTCCCATTTCCACGGAATTTCGGTGGTATTTGGTACAACTGTTGTTCGGAGCTTGAAAAATTTTTCGAGCTTGGTGCTGTTATGCTCTTCAAAAAGTCGTTTCCCCAAATCAATTTGCTGCTTATTAATAAAAGCAATAGAGTTTACATAGGTTACTCCTGGTAAGTATTTCAGGTATTTCTGAATTACTTTATTTGGATGAGCAAAAATAGCGCGTTCAAAATAAGAATCGTGCCACCACACCATAAGTTTGGGCCAGATAATGCCCTCGGCACGCAGCTCTTCAATGTAATAGCCCAACCCAACAGCTGTTATAAAGTTGTACGGATGCGAAGTATTGTGTGCGATAATCAAATCGATGTCATTTTCTTCCACCCAATCTTTGATAACTTGTTTGGCATACAGGGCATTTTCATGAATCATTTCATCCAGTCCTTCAGCATCCGGATTATTGAAATTATTAAGAATACTTTTGTGGGCTTCACTTTTATGCCAAAACACATCATTGGTTTGTGCATTAAAACGTGGCGAAGAGTGGGCCGCTAAAAAGAAAAAGTTGCCAATGTTTATGTTCAGATGCTGCGACATGGCCTCAACCGATTGGTCGATGACAATTGAAACCCCATCATTCTTGCCAATAAGCGAGTGGATGATACCTATATGTAATTCGTTAAGATTCATCTATATCATTTTAAAGTGTTATTACTTTTCCGGCTTAAGCCTAAGCCAGAATATTTAACAGCTGTTTTAAATCGTTTATTATAAAATCGGGGAACAGGCCTTTTACACGGTCGTCGTTCTCCCGCAGACGTAACGAGCGTTCGTCGCCTGCAAACAATACAGTTCGTAATCCTGCTTTGGAAGCGGTATATACATCTTTTAGCATATCGTTACCAACAAAAATTGTTTCTGATGGCTCGATGTTGTATTTGCTGTTCAACACCGGAATAAATTTGTCGAATAAAGCGGTGTCGGGTTTGGCCCTTAACTCATTAAAGGAATACACCGAGAGATCTTCATGAAACATTTCAATGTGTTGTTTGGTGCTGAACTCTCCGGTGAGAAAATAATTCATAATAATGGGTGTATAAAATTGTGCATTGGAAACGATTCCAATCGGAAGTCCCATTTTTTTTATTTCAAGCAGCACCTCTTTCATTCCCGGCATGGGATACACCCGGTTACTTAATAGCTCGAAAACCATAATGGTGTCAGCCCTCGATTCGTTGCCACTTAGTTTAAAAAAACCTTTGTTTTGGGCTGCTTCAAACATTCTCTGCCAAACTTTAAAAATGTCAACATCGGGGTAGGGGTGCCCTTGTGCTTTTAGTTCTTGGTGTTGCTTTTTTACCTGTTCCTGTAACTGATTGAGCAGAAAATTACAGGTATCTTCCTTGCAAGCCGACAAATCGAAACCACCGGCCTCCATTGCGGTGCGCATATTTTCGGTGTTTAACGATGCCTGGTCAATGTCTCCTGAAGAGGAAATAAGTAAGGTGCCGTAAATATCGAAAATAACAGCTTTTATTTTTTCGTTTGAATCTGTTTTTAGATTCGGGCAAAAAGTGGTAGGAATGGGATCCAGTTTTTCGGTACTATCCAACCATTTTTTTATATCGTTCCTGAAGTTTAATTCCATACCCTTTTAAAGAATAGTTGTTTTTGATAATTGTTTTGTTTTTATCGATGATGTGAGACTTGACATCACTAAACAAAGTATTTAAAATCGGATTTTGTTCAAAAAGTTTTTGTTTTTCTATCTTTCCACTCAATACCCCCTGAATAATTTCCATTTGCATTTTCAGGTTCAGGTCTTTAAAATCGGTTTTAATGCCAGGTATGTGCAGTTTATAGTAAAGTGTTGGAAAAACAAAACCATCGTTTTTAAAGTCTCTGGTAATGAAATCGATATCGCGCCCTACCACTGGCGTGTCAAGCAACCAGGGTTCCAGGTATACCATTCCAAAGCCTTCTTTATAACTTGTGGTAATACAGAAGTCACTTCCTCGTAAAAGTTTTTCGAAATTTACCTTTGTCCCGGCTTCAAAAACAATGTCGACATCGTTCTGTTCACAAAAATTTGTCCATTGTTTATACATCTCAATTTCTACCGGATTTTGAGGCGGTTGAGTTACGGCAAAATTTGCACGGTGGCGGAATAAAATTGATAAGAGTATAAATTCGCCAATATTTTTTCGCTGTATAACGCGCACCGGATAGCTTACCAGTAGTTTTTCCTGATTTAATTGCAATTGCGCACAAATTTCTTGCTTGGCCGCCGCTTTATCTGGTATATTTTCCGAGGCATTAAACGTAACCGGGTTGGGCAGCCATTCTATGCGCTCTTCTTCTTCTCCCAGTTCTTTCAATCGTTCAAAATCAAACGAGTTGAGCACACCGTAATGGTAGTTCGACAGTTTTGGATAAAGTATCTGGTTAACATCTTGCAGAAAAATATCATGAATGATTTCTTCTAAAAAGGAATAATTGCTCGGGCGGTCTTCGGCAAAATCGTGCGCGTGGTTAAAAACTTTTACTCCTTCTTTTGCAAGCAAATAAACGGCGTAAGTAACTATGGGGTTTTTTCCCAGGTTTAAATTATGGAAATGTAAAACCGTTTCAGAAGTCAGGTGCTCTCTTATTTCCCGATGAACTTTATGCAGCATATCTTTAGCCTCCTGTTCGGTATATTTTTTACGTTCCAGGTAATTTAAGTCGCTAAAAACATGAAGTTCTGCATTTCTTGAAGTTATTATTTCAGGATTAGGACAGGCGCCTACCAGTACTTTTACCTCTTCGTTGGCGAGGCTATCGATTTGTGATTCGATAATCCGGGTTACTCCCCCGGGATTTAAATGACTATGTGCAATTACAACCGGCATATTCTAAGTTTGCCTATAAAAATAGAAAATCGTTGTTAAATAACTTCCAGGATTCTAGTTTTATAGAAAGTTTAACTAAAACCTAAAATCCATGAGAAAAAATCTGACAATTTTTTTGGCCCACATCTGCTTTTTTGGGGCAGGCACAGGATTTATCTTTTCGCGTGGAAGAGTTAACAGCCCCTGATTTTATCGAGGCACTTGAAAAAAGTTCGAAAACCTGTATTATTCAAATTGGAGTGATGGAAAAGCACGGGGCACATCTGCACCTGGGTACCGACTTAGACCTGGTTCGCGAATATTCGCTTCGGGCTGCCGAACAAGAATATACAGTAGTATTTCCGTGGTACTATTTTAGCCAGATAAACGAAGCACGTCATCAGCTGGGAACTATTTCGTATTCGCCCGAACTGATTTGGAAAATGTTACAGGAAACGTTGGATGAACTGCATCACAACGGTTTCGAAAAAATAATTATCGTAAACGGCCATGGCGGAAACAATGCTTTTTTGAATTATTTTGGAATGGCACAGTTAGCAGAGCCAAGAGATTACAGCTTGTACTGGTTTCGCCCCGAAAGTAATGCGGAAGTGATGAAAAAATTTGTGGAACTAACGCATGAAGATAAAAATGATGCCCATGGCGGTACCCGCGAAACATCGTCGATGCTGACAGCTGAACCCGATGTGGTGCATTTGGACCGGGCGACACAGCAGTCGGGTAAAAACCAGCAGCGCATAAAAGAATTGAAATATGTTTATACCGGAATTTGGTGGTATGCCAGTTATCCGAATCATTATGGCGGCGAGGCATCGGCAGCCAATGCCGAGGCAGGCGAGCTATTGGTAAATGAAACCGTTCGCCAACTGGTTGAAATGATTCAATTGGTAAAAGCAGATAGGGTTGTACCTGCCTTGCAAGAGCAATTCTTTAAGGAAGCTGCCGATCCGTTAAAGACGAAACAGTAGAATACAGGGATGCCATCTTTTTAAAGAGGTGGAATCCTTGCTTTATGAAAATTTTTAATTTCTTATTCTTTTACAAATTCCAGTAAATCACCGGGTTGGCAATCCAAGGCTTCGCAAACCGCTTCCAGCGTACTAAATCGTACCGCTTTGGCTTTGCCTGTTTTTAGTATGGAAAGGTTGGCCAGTGTAATGTTTACTTTCTCCGATAGTTCGTTGAGCGACATTTTGCGTCGCGCCATCATTACATCAAGGTTTACAATTATTGGCATAGCTTAAACGGTTAAATCGTTTTCAGACTGTATTTCTATACCTCGCTTGAAAATCTGGTAAATAATAAAAACCAAACAGGCCATAAACAAATATTGTCCGTGATTCCAGGAATCATTCAGGTTGCCGGCTTTATCGCCCAGCCAGGCAATAAAACCACCGGCAGTAACTGCAAAAATCCACACGGCAAACAAAGTGTAGCTTATCTGAGCCAGCTTATAGGCAACTATTCCGGTAAACGGATTTGAAATTTTTAATTTATTAATGAGCTTAACAACCATCCACCATACTACGGCCTTTAATAGGTTCATAATAAATTGGGCAGCCATTAAAACCGAATATAGATTGAAATTTTCTTGTCGCAACTGAAACAAATTAAGGCCTTCGTGAATATTTTTTGCGCTTTCCGGATTCCGTAAACTTGAAAAATAGGAAAATACCAGAACTCCAGCTGCTACAACAAAACTAAAAAAGGCTATCCAGGCAATTACTTTCATAAAAATCAGAACCTGTTCTGTTTGGGTTTTTCTCTTATTTTTCATTTTTATCTATTTAGATTTCAAACGAAAATAAATAAAAAATTATTGAAAAACAATAAATATATATTGAAAATAGTAAATTCGTGTAGTTTGAACCTGAATGAAGGATTATTATATTTTAATAGTTAATTTGCTTACTTTCTTAATTCAGACAAATTTATCTTTACTTTGCAGCCTGAAATAGAAAGGATTAAAGTTATGGCGAAGAAAAGGGTAAATGTGGTAACCATGGGATGTTCGAAAAATCTGGTTGATTCGGAGGTTTTGCTGAACCAGCTGGAGAAGGGGAAATTTGAAGTGTTGCACGATTCAAACGAAACCAATTTTGATGCAGTTTTTGTAAACACTTGTGGTTTTATTCATGATGCCAAGCAGGAATCGATTGATATGATTCTGGATTATGCCGAGGCGAAAAAACGTGGTGAAATTGATAAACTTTACGTAATGGGCTGTCTCTCGGAGCGTTACCATAACGAGCTGGAAGAAGAACTTCCTGAAGTAGACAAATACTTTGGTAAGTTTGATATGAAAGCCATGGTGGAAGAGCTAAAAGTTACCTATGCACCTGAATATATTTACGAGCGTAAAATTACCACACCCTCGCATTTTGCTTATCTGAAAATTTCGGAAGGCTGTAACCGCTCGTGCTCGTTTTGTGCCATTCCTAAAATGACGGGCCGCCATAAATCGCGCACCATCGACAGTTTGGTAAAGGAAACCCGCTACCTGGCCAAAAAAGGTGTGAAAGAATTGTTGCTGATTGCGCAGGATCTTTCGTATTACGGAATTGATTTGTACGGCAAAAATCAATTGGCAGAGTTAATTACCAAAGTGTCGGAGGTAGAAGGTATTGAATGGATTCGCTTACATTATTTGTATCCTACGAAATTTCCGATGGAGATTCTGCCGGTAATGCGCGAAAACCCTAAAGTTTGTAAATACCTCGATATGCCCTTACAGCATATATCAAACCGGGTGCTAAAAAATATGTTGCGCCATGTAACCCGCGAAGAAACTGAAGCATTAATTGCAAAAATTAAAGAAGAAGTGCCGGGAGTAGTAATCCGCACAACGATGTTGGTAGGTTTCCCGGGCGAAACGGAGGAAGATTATAACGAGTTAAGAGAATTTGTGCAGGAGCAAAAATTTGGCCGACTGGGTGTTTTCCCGTATTCGAACGAAGATGGCACATATGCCGCCAGTAAATTTGAAGATAATTTGCCCGACGATGTAAAACAAGCACGTGCCGACGAAATCATGGAACTGCAACAATACATTTCTGCTGAACTCAACCAGCAAAAAGTGGGGAAGGAGTTTGATGTGATAATCGACCGTGAAGAGAGCGATTACTATGTTGGACGTACCGAATTTGATTCGCCCGAGGTTGACGGGGAAGTTTATATTACTACCGATGAAGAATTAAAAAACGGCACCATTGTTAAAGTGAAAATAACAGGTGCCGAAGATTATGACTTATACGGAGAACTGATATAAACAATTTACAGTTTCTGCATCTCCATTTCATTTATTTCTTTTCCCCAGTTCGGATGAAGCGGCGATTCCGGTTCGAAAGTATCGAATTTCTCTTTTGCCGTTTCAAAATGAGGACGGGCAGCATCAGCTCCACCTCCAAATTGTTCGGGCATATTAAAAAGTGTAATAGCACGCAAATAATAGCTTCTCGGATTATCCGGATTTAGTGCAATTGCTTTGTCGATTGCTGCATTCATTTTAGGCATGTATTCCATTCCTCTTGTCATCGGATCTACCGTAATTCGCGAAGGAATAAGAAATGCCTCAAGCGAATACAATTCCGATTCGTCAGGCGCAATTTTAAGTGCCTTATCCAAAAATTGTTGCGCTTTATCCAGGTATGCATCTCTCTTGTTAAGGTCCTGATCGAAGTAGCTTATCACGATCATTGAGTACGACGCATAGTACAATGGTAGCCACTCCTTGGTTTCTGTCATACTAATCCGCTCAAAGGTATT